>WNGN01004792.1_pt1 | contig 11508 bp, 9 predicted proteins | sample 5400561 | NCBI WGS metagenome assembly WNGN01 (sample SAMN13153379, study PRJNA577476) | soil metagenome | isolation source: 115 cm soil or saprolite under Garry oak tree replicate 2 | place: USA:California | collected 2016-06-15
GACGCGTGCGCAGCCCGACGCGCAAAGGGCGCCAGAGTGGATCCGGCAGCTCGTCCTCGCGGCCGACCAATTCGTCGTCAAGCGACCGTTGGCGGCGGATCCCGACGGCATGAGCGTGATCGCCGGCTATCACTGGTTCGGCGACTGGGGGCGCGACACGATGATCGGCCTCCCCGGGCTGACGCTCACGACCGGGCGCCCCGACGTCGCGCGGCGGATCCTCACGACGTTCGCCCGCTTTGTGGACCGCGGCATGCTGCCGAACCGATTCCCGGACGCGGGCGAGGCGCCCGAGTACAACACCGTGGACGCAACGCTCTGGTGCGTCGAGGCGATTCGCGCCTACCACGCTGCAACGGGCGACGACGGCGCCCTGAAGGAGCTGTGGCCGGTGCTCGAGGAGATCGTGCGCTGGCATCGCGAGGGAACGCGCTACGGGATCAAGCAGAACGAGGCGGACGGCCTGCTCGCCTCCGGCGAGCCCGGCGTCCAGCTCACTTGGATGGACGCGAAGGTCGGCGACTGGGTCGTGACGCCGCGCATCGGCAAGCCGGTCGAAATCAACGCGCTCTGGTACAACGCGCTCGTCGCGCTGGCGACGTTCGCGCGGCGGCTGGGGAGGCCCGCGAGGCCGTGGGAGGAAGCCGCCGAGCGCGTGAAGGCGGGGTTCGACCGGTTCTGGAACAACGACGTGGGCTGCTGCTACGACGTGGTCGACGGGCCGGGTGGCCACGACGACGCGCTGAGGCCGAACCAGATCTTCGCCGTGTCGCTCCCCGCGAGCCCGCTCTCTCCCGAGCGCCAGCGCAGGGTCGTGAACGCCTGTGCCCGGCATCTCCTCACGTCCTACGGCCTCAGGAGCCTCGCGCCCGGCCACCCGCAGTACCAGGGCCGCTACGGCGGCGATCAGCGCCAGCGCGACGGCGCCTACCACCAGGGCACGGTCTGGGCGTGGCTCCTCGGTCCGTTCGCGCTCGCGCACTTCAAAGTCCACCGCGACGCGAAGGCGGCGCGCGGGTTCCTGGCGCCGCTCGCGCACCACCTCGCCGACTACGGCGTCGGCTCCATCGCCGAGATCTTCGACGGCGATTCACCGTTCGCGCCCGGGGGCTGCATCGCGCAGGCGTGGAGTGTCGCCGAGACGCTGCGCGCCTGGCACGAGCTCGGTGCGGCGCTCGCGGGCTCCGCTGCGTCAGGTACCATGGGGGACAGGCATGACTGATCGACCCGTCCGCATCCTCATCCTCGGCGGTGGCTTCGGCGGCGTCTACACGGCGCTGACCCTCGAGAAGCTCCTGAAGCGCGAGATCCGGGACCGCCGCGTCGAGCTCGGGCTCATCAGCCGCGACAACTACATCGTCTTTCAGCCGATGCTCCCCGAGGTGATCTCCGGCAGTATCGGAATCCTCGACACGATCACGCCGATCAGGCGCCTCTGCCCGAGCACGAACCTCTACACGCGTACCGTGGACAAGATCGATCTCGACCGGAAGCGTGTGTCCGCGGCGGCGGGCTTCGGCTCGCGCCAGTGCGCGCTCGAGTACGACCACCTCGTGATCGCGCTCGGCAACGTCACGAGCTTCGCGGGTCAGCCCGGGCTCGCCGAGTACGCGCTGCCGTTCAAGTACCTCGGCGACGCGCTCGCGCTTCGGAACCGCATCATCCACACGCTCGAGGAGGCCGACATCGAGCGCGACCCCGAGGTCTACAAGACACTCCTCACGTTCGTCGTCGCCGGCGGCGGGTTCTCGGGCGTCGAGGCGGTCGCCGAGCTGAACGACTTCGTGCGGTCGGCGGCGAAGGCCTTCCGAAACGTCAAGCCGGCGGAGATCCGCGTCATCCTCCTCCACGCCCAGGCGCTCATCCTCCCGGAGCTGCCGAAGTCGCTCGCGGAGTTCGCGCAGCGGCTCCTCATGAAGCGGGGCGTCGAGCTCCGGCTCAACACGCGCCTCCACGGCGCGACGGCGGACGCCGCCCTCCTGGTCGGCGGCGAGCGCATTCCGACGCGGACGCTCGTGAGCACGGTGCCCTCGGCGCCAAACCCGCTCGTGGCCGCGCTCCCGGTGAAGAAGGAGAAGGGCCGGATCATCGTCGGCCGGCACCTCGAGCTGCCTGACCATCCGGGTGTCTGGGCGATGGGGGACTGCGCGTGGGTCATCGACACGAGGACCGGCGAGCCCTGTCCGCCGACCGCTCAGCACGCGACGCGCGAAGCCAAGTGCGCCGCGCAGAACATCGCGGCGGCGATCCGGGGCGGGGCGAGGCGCGAGTTTTCGTTCACGGCCCTCGGCAAGATGGGCTCACTTGGCCACCACTCGGCAGTCGCCGAGATCTTCGGCATCAAGCTCTCCGGGTTCCTCGCGTGGTGGCTCTGGCGTACGATCTATCTGATGAAGCTCCCGGGCCTCGACCGCAAGATCCGCGTCGCGACCGACTGGACACTCGACCTGATCCTGCCCACCGACATCACCCAGCTCAAGACCGGCAAGCCGGAGGGGATCCGCCGCGAGTACTTCGAGCCGAACGAGATCATCTGCCGCCAGGGCGACCGCGGCGATTGGCTCTACGTCCTCGTGGACGGCGAGGTGGAGGTCGTGAAGAGTGTCCCGGGGCAAGGCGAGGTGACGCTGCGAAAGCTCCGCGCAGGCGAGTGCTTCGGCGAGATCGCCCTCGTCAGCGACCAGCCCCGCTCGGCGACCGTGCGGAGCCTCACGAGCGTCAACGTGCTGGCATTGGACCGCGACGCCTTCCAGGCCCTCTTCTCGAACCTGCCGCCGCTCCGCGGGTTCTTTGAGCAGCTGATCGAGGCACGGCTCAAGGGCCCCGGAGACCGGATGGCCTAGGCCGACCGTGACCCGGGAAGAGGCGAGGCTCAAGGAAGCGGAAGAGAGGAGCGCCCACTGGAGGCGCTGGGGGCCGTACCTCGCCGAACGGCAGTGGGGGACCGTGCGCGAGGACTACAGCCCCTACGGCACCGCCTGGGACTACTTCCCCCACGACCATGCGCGCTCGCGCGCCTACCGCTGGGGGGAAGACGGCCTCGGCGGGATCACGGATAACCACGGGCGGCTCTGCTTCGCCCTGGCCCTCTGGAACGGTCGTGACCCGATCCTGAAGGAGCGGCTCTTCGGGCTCACAGGGACCGAGGGAAACCACGGCGAGGACGTCAAGGAGTACTACTTCTACCTCGACTCGACGCCGACGCACTCCTACATGAAGTACCTCTACAAGTACCCACAGGCCGAGTTCCCCTACGCACGGCTCGTGGAGGAGAACCGGCGCCGGGACCGCCGGGCGCCCGAGTTCGAGCTGATGGACACGGGCGTGTTCGACGGGGACCGCTACTTCGACGTGCTGGTCGAGTATGCGAAGGCCGCGCCCGACGACATCCTGATCCTGATCACCGCGACCAACCGCGGGCCCGAGCCGGCGGAACTCCACCTGCTACCGACCCTCTGGTACCGGAACACCTGGTCGTGGGACGCCGCGGGCCCCGAGCGCCCGACACTGCGCTCGAGCGCGCCCGGAACCGGCCACGCGACGATCGAAGCTGAGCACCCGTCGCTCGGGCCGCGGTGGCTGTACGGCGAGGGGACGGGGGAGGTCCTCTTTACCGAGAACGACACGAACGCGGAGCGCCTCTGGGGCGTCGCGAACCCGAGCCCGTACGTGAAGGACGGGATCAACCGCTACGTCGTCGAGAGGAAGAAGGAGGCGGTCAACCCCGCCGCAGTCGGCACGAAGGCGGCTCTGTATCACCGGATGACGCTCGGGCCCGGCGAGAGCATGACGAGGCGACTCAGGCTCAGTAACACACCAATCCCCGGGGATCCCTTCGGCAAAGAGTTCGAAGCCGTCTTCGCCCAAAGGATCCACGAGGCCGACGAGTTCTACGCCACGGTGATCCCGAAGCAGCTCTCCGACGACCCGAAGAGTGTGATGCGGCAGGCGTTCGCCGGACTCCTCTGGTCGAAGCAGTTCTATCACTACGACGTCCGGCGCTGGATCGAGGGCGATCCCGCGTGCCCGCCGCCCCCGCCCGAGCGGCTGCAGGGGCGGAACCGCGAGTGGCTGCACCTCTACAACGAGGACGTTGTCTCGATGCCGGACAAGTGGGAGTACCCGTGGTACGCGGCGTGGGACCTCGCGTTCCACATGATCCCGCTCGCGCTCATCGACCCCGACTTCGCCAAGGCACAGCTCATCCTGTTCCTGCGCGAGTGGTACATGCACCCGAACGGGCAGATCCCGGCGTACGAGTGGGCGTTCGGCGACGTCAACCCCCCCGTCCACGCGTGGGCGGCGCTCCGGGTCTACCGGATCGAGCGGCGCCTGCGCGGCCGGGGCGACCGCGCGTTCCTGGAGAAGGTCTTCCACAAGCTCCTGCTGAACTTCACCTGGTGGGTGAACCGAAAGGATGCCGAGGGGAAGAACGTCTTCCAGGGCGGCTTCCTCGGCCTCGACAACATCGGCGTGTTCGACCGCTCCGCGCCCCTGCCGACCGGCGGCCACATCGAGCAGTCCGACGGCACCTCGTGGATGGGCATGTACTGCCTGAACATGCTCGCGATCGCGCTCGAGCTGGCCAAGCAGGATCCGGCGTACGAAGACGTCGCGTCCAAGTTCTTCGAGCACTTCGTCTACATCGCCCACGCCATGCACGACCTCGGCGGCGAGGGCAACAACCTGTGGGACGAAGAGGACGGCTTCTACTACGATATCCTTCACACCAACGGGGCGGCCCGCTCGCTCCGGGTGCGCTCGATGGTCGGGCTCATCCCGCTCTTCGCGGTCGAGACGCTCGAGCCCGAAGTCGTGGAGAAGCTCCACGGGTTCAAGCGGCGGATGCAGTGGTTCATCGACAATCATCCTGAGTTCCGCGAGCACGTCCAGATGGTCGCGAAGCCCGGCGTGGGGTCGCGGCGGCTGCTCTCGATCGTGTCCCGAGAGCAGCTCCCGCGCGTGCTCGGCTACATGCTCGACGAAGCGGAGTTCCTCTCGCCCCACGGCATCCGCGCCGTGTCGCGCTATCACCAGGAGCACCCGTACGTGCTCCGCCTGGGCGGGATGGAGCACCGGGTGGACTACGAGCCGGCCGAGTCCTCGAGTGGCCTCTTCGGCGGAAACTCGAACTGGCGGGGCCCGGTGTGGTTCCCCGTGAACTATCTCCTGATCGAGTCACTCCAGAAGTTCCACTACTTCTACGGCGACGCGTTCAAGATTCCGTTTCCGACGGGCGCGGCGACGACCCTCAATCTGTGGCAGGTGGCCGCGGAGCTGTCGCGGCGGCTCACGCGCATCTTCCTGCGCGACGCGGACGGGCGGCGGCCGGTCTACGGAGGCACGGAGACGTTGCAGCGGGATCCGCTCTGGCGGGACCTCGTCCTGTTCTACGAATACTTCCACGGCGACAACGGCGCCGGCATCGGCGCGAGCCACCAGACCGGGTGGACGGGGCTCGTCGCCAAGCTTCTCCAGCAGAGCGGCGAGCGGTAGGCGCTCGCTTCCGCGACTCCGGCGGCGCTTCCGCTCGGGCTCGCCGAGTGCTACTTCTCGGGGAGGGCTCGCCGCGCCGCCGAGGCGGCGGGTGAAGCCCTGGCGTTGCGGCCAGCGCCGTAAGGCGGGGATGTCGGCCTCCGTGCCAGCGCCAGGGATAGCCGCCGGCGTAACGTCCGGCCGGCGAGCTCGCCCTACGAGTTGTTCTGCCCCTCGATCGCCCAGGAGAAGGCCGCGCACGTCGGGGAGTGGCGCGCCCAGACGATGGCCCTCCTGCTCACGCAGGACGGGACCGTCGCCGACAAGCGGCTCAAGGGCGGCGTCACGACCAGTGTCAACGGCCCGTTGCGCCGGTTCGAGGGCGACAATTTCGTCGTCGGCGTTCCCATCCTCTCCACCACCTTCGAGGTGTCGAAGCCGCCGGCCCTCAGGCCTTGCCCTCCAGCGCGCGCCGGAGCTGGTCGAGGTGGTTGTCGTCGTGCCACGCCATGAGCGTGACGAAGTCGTTGATGGTCAAGGGACCGCGCGTGGCGTGAACGCCGGCGCGCTTCCACTGCGCGGGCGTGAGCGTCCGGAGTAACGCGAGCGACTCGTCGCGACGCTTGCGGAAGGCCGCGAGGGCGTGCTCGGCGTCGTTACGGAGGTACTGACGCTCCTCCGCCCACCGATCCGGCATCGTCGGGTCGAAGGCCAGCTTCGGGTCGTCCATGGCCAGGATCAGCCCGAAGCGGCCCATGAACATCTCCTCGATGTCGCGCAGGTGGCAGACGACCTCCTTCGCCGCCCAGTTCTTGCCGTCGGGCCGGCGCGACAGGATCGCGTCGTCGCGGCCGCGGACGGCGGCGGCGAGCTCGTCGGCGGTGCGCGTCAGACGCTTCATGCGGTCGGCGGCCGGCAGCTTCGCGTACTCTTCCATGGTCGGCATCGTGATCCTCCCCGCGGCTTCGGGCACGAGCTGGTGGAACAGGCTCGACTCCCTCTTGTAGAACCCGTCGGTATGATACGACTCCGCCAGGCGGAGCCCGGCGTAGTCCACGTGGTGGCCCACCTCGTGGAGCAGGGTCCGGAGATAGGTGCGGAACGCAACGACACGCTTGCGCTTCGCCGTGCGCATCCAGAGCTGGATCCTCGGCTGCCGGCCGCGCTCGCGGGTGTAGAGCCCGTGCAGCTCGCCCCAGTGTGAATGGGGACGCGCCGCCAGCACTTCGACCCACACGTTCGGAAGCCCCATGGCGTCGGTGAGCCCGTCGACCAGCTCGCGGCTGGCCCGCTCGGTCGCGGCCCGCTCCTCGGTATTGAGCGCGAGCTCGAGCGCCGCCACGCGCGGGCGGAGCGCCGCCGGGTTCTCGAGTCGGATCTCGATGAGCGCGTCGCTCTTGCGATAGACGGCCTGCTGCGAGCGCGTGAGCCGCGCGTAGTACGCGAACGGCACCGCTATTGGCCGGTGAAGCGGGGCTTTCTCTTCTCGAGGAACGCCTTGGCGCCTTCGACGCGGTCGTCGGTCGTGCGCAGGAGGGTCGCGAGGTCGTTCTCCAGACGGAGCCCGTCCTCGAGCGGCACCCCGAGGCCCTTCACGACCGCCTCCTTCGCGTAGCGGAGCGCCACCGGCGCCTTCTCGGCGAGTGTCCGGGCGAGTGCCTGCGCCGAGGACAGGACCTCGGTCGCCGGTACCACGCGCTCCACGAGGCCGATGCGGAGGGCCTCGCGCGCGTCGACCCGGGCCCCGGTCAGGATCATCTCGAGCGCCTTGCCGCGACCCACGAGCCGCGGCAGCCGCTGCGTCCCGCCGCCGCCCGGGATGATCGCGAGATTGACCTCGGTGAGGCCGAGCTGGGAGTCCTCGCCGGCGATCCGGATGTCGCACGCCAGCGCCAGCTCGAGCCCGCCCCCCAGCGCAAAGCCGCGGATCGCGGCGATGATCGGCTGAGGGCAGCGGTCCATCGCGGCGCGGAAGTCGACCCGGCGGCGGCTGTCGCGGAACCGGACCGGCACCTGGGGCGCGACGAACTCGCGGATGTCGGCGCCGGCGGAGAACGCGCGCTCGCCCGTTCCGGTCACGATGATGACGCGCGCATCCTCGGCCCGCGCCAGCTCGCCGAAGCAGGCGGTCAGCTCCTCGCGCATGCGCTCGTTCATCGCGTTGTGCACGGCGGGACGGTTGAGCGTGATCGTCGCGATGCCGTCGGCCAGCTCGTAGCGGATCACCTCGTAGGCCATCGATCGATGCCTCCTCAGGTCCGCGCCGGTCCGCGGCACACGCCCCGCGCGACGAGCCCGGCGATCTCCTCGTCGGTGTAGCCGACCTCGCGCAGGACCGCGTCCGTGTGCTCGCCGAGCGTCGGCGGCGGTCCCGGGTCGCGCGTGGGCGTCCCGGTGAAGGCGATGGGCTGACCCATCACGCGCAGCCGCCCGACTTCCGGGTGCTCGTACTCGCGGATCATGTCGTGGTGGCGGACCGCCGGATGGCGCATGAACTCCATGACCGTCTGGACCGGCGCCGCCGGAATGTCGTGCTGCGCGAGCAGCTCGAGCCAGTGGTCGCGGGGCCTGGACTTGAACTTGCTCTCGATGAGCGGCAGGAGCGCCTGGTTGTTCTCGAGGCGCGCGAGCCACGACCCGAAGCGCGGGTCGTCGGCCAGGTGCTCGAGCTCGAGCGCCTTGCAGAGCTTCAGCCAGAAGGTCTGGTTGCCCACGGCGAGGAAGAACCAGCCACCGTCGCCCGCCTGGTAGAGACGATAGGTCGGATTGTCGCGGAGCAGCGCCGGCTTGGTCGGATAGTCGATGGCGACGCCCGCCTGGAGCGCCAGCGCGCCGCGGAGCAGCGACGTCTCGACGCGCTGGCCGCGCCCCGTGCGCTCGCGCGCGAAGAGCGCCGAGAGAATGCCCTGGGTCGCGAGCGCCGCCGTGTAGTAGTCGGTCGGCGCGGTCCGGAGATACACCGGTGGGCCGCCGAAGCCCTGGAGCGTCATCAAGCCGCCGAGCGCCTGGAAGATCGGATCGAAGCCGGGACGGTCGGCGTCGGGACCGGTCGAGCCGAAGGCCGTGACCGAGGAATAGACCAGGCGAGGGTTGATGGCGCTGAGGCGCTCGTAGCCGACGCCGAGCCGCTCGGCGACGCCCGGGCGCATGTTCTCCATGACGACGTCGGCGCGCTCGGCGAGCCGGTGGACGATCCGGCTCCCCTCGGGATTCTTGAGGTTGACCGCGATCGAGCGCTTGCCGCGGTTCCAGCCGAAGAAGCCCGGCAGCTCGCGAAACGAGTCGCCCTCGAGCGCCTCGACCTTGATCACCGCCGCCCCGAGATCGGCGAGCTGCATCGCCGCGTACGAGCCGGCGATGTGGCTGGTCAGGTCGACGACGCGGATTCCGTCGAGCGGCGGCGGAGACGGGGGCACGGGGCTGGCCGGCTACCGCGCGACGTACCGGACGATCTGCTCGCGATGGTAATCGACGTCGCCGTACATCGGCTCGAGCGCCTTGGCGCGCTTGAAGTAGATGTGCAAGTCGTACTCCCAGGTGAAGCCGATGCCGCCGTGCACCTGGATCGCTTCGCCGCACACCTTGCGCGCGGCGTCGCCCACGTACGCCTTCGCGACGGACGCGGCGAGCGCCTCGTCCTCGGCCTTCGCGTCCTGGGTCCACGCCGCGTAGTAGACGGCGGAGTGCGAGTTCTCCACTTCCAGGAGCATCTCCGAGCACTTGTGGCGGATCGCCTAGGGGCGCCGCCTGCCCGGCCGCGCCGAGCACGCCGTCGGCCGGCACCGGAACCCTGTCGAGGTCGACCTGCACCCAGCGCGTCGCCAGGTCCATGCCGTGGACCGGCGACATGCTGAGGCCCGAGGCCCCGGGCTCGACGAGGAACAGGGTCGGTCCTTCGGGTGCCTGCGCGGGAATCAGCAGTACGTTGGCGACGTGGGCCCAGGGAACGAAGCGCTTCGTCCCGGAGAGCGCCCAGCCCTTCGGAGTCTTTTCCGCCCGCGTCGTCATCGCCGCCGGGTCCCAGTCGAGATCGGCGTCGAGAAACGCGAGCGTCGCGCGCGCGTCGCCGGTGGCGATGGTGGAGAGCCAGCGCTTCCTCTGTGCGTCGGTGCCGGCGGCCTCGACGGCCGCCGCGGCCAGCGCGGTCGGCCAGTAGGGTCCGGGGTACGCGGCCCGTCCCAGCTCCTCGAGCAGGATTGCCGACTCGACCATGCCGAGCCCGCTGCCGCCGTACGCCTCGGGCAGGGAGAGGCCGAGCCAGCCGAGCTGGGCCATCTCCTTCCACATCGTGTCGCTCTCGCCCCGCGGGTCGTCCCACAAGAGACGTACGGCGGCGGGCTTGCAGTGCTCGTCCAGAAACGCGCGGGCGGAATTCTTCAAGAGCTGCTGGTCGGACGTGAACGAAAAATCCACGGCGTCAGGCCTTCAGGCGGTCGGCGCGCACTTCCTTCGGCAGGCCGAGCACGCGTTCTCCGATGATGTTCTTCTGGATCTCGGACGAGCCCGAGTAGATGGTGCCGGCCCGCGACCACAGGAACGCGGTCGCGAACGTGCCGGGCTCGCCGGAGGAGGTGTCGACCTCCTCGAACTCTTCGCGCGCCACCATGAGCTGGCCGTGCGGCCCGAGAATCTCGAGCGCTGTCTCGTAGTAGCGCTTCTCGAACTCGGTATAAGACAGTTTGGTGATCGACGAAGCGGCTCCAGGCGAGTCACTCTTCTGGAGAGCCGACAGGACGCGCAGGGCAGCATAGCGTTGTACTTCAAGGTCCGCGTATACCCGCCCCAGCTTCGCGCGGACGACGGGGTCGTCGATCAGGGGCCGGCCGCCGCGCTTGAGCTCGCGGGTGGCCTTCACCAGCTGGGTGAAGGCGATGGCGTGCCGGGTGACTCGTCCAAGCGAGTTGGCGCCCCGCTCGTAGCCGAGCGTGGTCTGCGCGATCTCCCATCCCTGGTTGAGGTTGCCGATCAGGTCCGACTTCTCGGCGCGCGCGTTGGTCATGAAGACTTCGGAGAAGAGCGAGCTGCCGGTGATCTGCTTGAGGGGCCGCACCTCCACGCCGGGCTGCCGCATGTTGAGGAGCACGCACGAGATGCCCCGATGCTTGGCCACTTTCGGATCGGTGCGCGCCAGGAGAATGCCCCAGTCGGCGATGGGTCCGCTCGACGTCCAGATCTTCTGGCCGTTGACCAGGAAGTGGTCGCCCTGATCCTCCGCCCGCGTCTTGAGGCTCGCCAGATCGGAGCCCGCGTTCGGCTCGGAGTAGAGCTGGCACCAGATCTCCTCGGCCGTCAGCATCTTCTTGAGGTAGCGCTTCTTCTGCGCCTCGGTGCCGTGGACGACGATCGTCGGGCCGATGAAGCCGATGCCGAGGCCGTTGATGGTCGGCGGCGCGCTCACGCGCGCCATCTCGTCCTGCACGATGGCCTGCTGCATCGGCGTGGCGCCCCAGCCGCCGTACTCGCGCGGCCACAGCATGCCGACGTAGCCCGCCTCGTAGAGCTTGCGGTGCCACCCCTTGCGCTCGTCGAGCGTCTTGAGCTCGTGCGTGGGCGTGTTGGTCTCGAGCCAGCGCCGGGTCTTCGCGCGGAACTCCCGGTCCTCAGGCGCGTAGTTCAGATCCATCGGTCGGCCTCCTGTGAATGGACGTTTCTAGCACGCCGGCCGGCGCGAATCAACGCGCGGGGGACGCCAGACAGTAGATCGCGGTGTGGAGCACGTGCGCGACGGGGCGAGGCCGGGCGCCGGTCTCGGCGACGATGGCCAGATCGGCTTCGACGAACTGCCGATCCTTCTTCTCGAAGAGCGAGCGCACGCGCCCGCGCGTGGCCAGGGTATCGCCGACGCGCGCGCCGCCGAGGTGCCGCACGACACTGCCGACGTGGATCCACGGGCTGAGCCGGACGTTGAGCGAGAGCGCCTTGTTCGACTGATCGAGGAGGAACGCGGGGTGGACCCAGCCGCGCGCGCCGCGATAGAGGGCGAGCGCGTCGCTGAAGCGGTCGAGATACTCCGTCGCGCGCGCGTCGTCGTAC
>WNGN01007115.1_pt1 | contig 11507 bp, 11 predicted proteins | sample 5400561 | NCBI WGS metagenome assembly WNGN01 (sample SAMN13153379, study PRJNA577476) | soil metagenome | isolation source: 115 cm soil or saprolite under Garry oak tree replicate 2 | place: USA:California | collected 2016-06-15
CAGAACAAGATCGACATCGTCGACCCGAAGCAGGCGGCCGAGAACTATCGGCAGATCCAGGCGTTCATCAAGGGGACCGTCGCGGAGGGCGCGCCGATCGTTCCAGTATCCGCGCACCATGACGTGAACCTGGACGCGCTCCTCATGATGATCCAGAAGGTCATCCCGACGCCGCCGCACGACGAAACGAAGAAGGCGAAGATGTACGTCGCGCGGTCGTTCGATGTGAACCAGCCGGGCATCCCGCCGGAGAAGATCGTCGGGGGCGTGCTCGGCGGGAGCGTGATGCAAGGCCGCATGAAGGTCGGGGAGGAGATCGAGATCTCTCCCGGGCGCCAGGTGACGCTCGGCAACAAGACGGAGTGGAAGAACATCACGACGACGATCCGGTCCCTTCACACGGGCGGGTCCGCGCGGAAGGACGTCCGACCGGGCGGGCTCATCGCGATCGGGACGAACCTGGATCCCGTGCTCACGAAGGCGGACGGCCTCGTCGGTCGGGTGGTCGGGCCTCCGGCGAGCCTCCCGGAAATCTTGATGAAAATGACCGTCGAGGTCAACCTCCTGGAACGGGTCGTCGGGGTTCCGGAGGAACTCAAGGTCGAGGGCATCAAGACGTCGGAGCCGCTCATGGTGTCCGTCGGCACGGCGACGACCGTGGGCGTCGTGACGTCCGCGCGCGAAAACCGGGCGGACATGGCCCTGAAGATCCCAGTCGTCGCGGAACCAGGACAGCGGGTCGCCGTCTCGCGGCGGATCGGCGGGAAGTGGCGCCTGATCGGCTATGGCGTCCTCAAGTGAGTCGACGAAACTGCTCCGGTCCGTCGCGGCGTCCGCAACCCTACGTTAGCATGCTCACGAAGAGCTCGTCGAGATGCCCGCGAAGCCCATCGCCTCGCCCAGCCGCGACCGGGAGCCTGGAATCGCGACCCGGACCTCCGTCCCTTCGGCCCGCGCCCGGATCTCCTGGAAGGTTATGTATGATTGCGTGTCGATGAGTTCGAGGGGAATCACTCGCCTGGGCGACTCCGCCAGGAGCGGGAGGTTCCATCGGTCCCACCAGACGAGGACTCCGAAGAACCCCAGGAAGAAGACCACCCCCGCTGCCACGCCGGCGGCGATGCCACCCACGTTCGCCATGAGCGTTAGCGCCACCGCCCCCAACAGGGACCCTCCGATGAAGATGTAAGCGAGGCTCACGAGCGTCGAAGTGATGCGAACGCGTCGTATCGATTCGGCCGATGGCACGAGAATCCGGAGGGACCCGAGACGGACCTCGAGGATCTCGGGGTACGTGTAACCCTGGCGTCCCGCCCGAAAGAGCAGTCGTTCGACGGCCATTTGCTGTCCGCAGGCGCGGCCGAGAACATAAGGCTAGCGCGCGCACCTATCGGAGTTGGCCCACATCCGTTAGCATGCTAACGGGCACAGACCGCCGCTGCCTCCTTCGTCGGAAGGCCTCGAGTTCCGTCCCCGCGATTGTCACGCGGGCCGTCGTGACCGTGGCTCCGAGGCCTCGCAGCTTCTCCGCGAGTTCCCTCGCAACGGGCCCAGGCATGAGGAGGACGGACTGCCCGATCCACACGACCCCGGGCCGAGCGATGTACGGCGAAGGAACGTCCGGACCGGCGTCGGACCGCCCGAAGATTAGCTGGGCCACGCGGACCGAAAGCGACCGCGCCGCCCCGGCCACGTCGTAGGAGAGGAGGACCGTCGGCTCGCTCCAATCTCGGGCCGGGTCGGATTCTACCACGCATTTATATATGATGAGGCTATATTATAGCCTTTCGATGGGGTGGACGAATGTACGCAATCCGTCCGCGAGCCCCGAGTGATCCGAGTCGATCCCTCGCCGTTAGGATGCTAGCGAGCGCTGGGTCGGCCCACTTCGATACGCAGAAATACGAACCCGCTCCATGGCCCGCGACGCGATGCGCGTCCTCCATCGGGACCCGAAGACGGGGGAGATCAAGGTCCGCGTGGAGAACGCGGACGACCTCTGGCATCTCCACAACCTCGTCCTTCCCGGGGACCTCGTTCGCGCCTCGACCTACCGCCGCGAGGAAGTGAAGACCGACAAGGTCCGGAGAGCGTCGAATTCCAGGCGTTCTCGGACCGCCTACGCATCACCGGTGTCATCGTCGAGGGACCGCAAGACCTGGGGCGGCATCACACGCTGAACGTCGCCGTTGATGACGTCCTCTCGGTCATCAAGACGTGGCAGCCACATGAGTTGCGACGGATCGAGGAGGCCGTTGCGGCGGCCCAGAAGCCCCTGGTCGCCTTCCTTTCCCTGGACGACGAAGAAGCGCTCCTCGCGCAGCTCCGCCAATATGGCGTCCGGGAATTGGCGACCATCCGTGCGCCGGGCCATGGCAAGATGTTCCCGTCGGGAGACGCCCGTTCCGTCTACTTTGACGAGATCCTCGCGAAGTTGCGCATCATGGAAATCGGAGAGGCGTTGGTCCTCGTGGGACCCGGCTTCACGCGCGACGCGTTCTTGGAGTACGTCAAAGCGAGGGAGCCTGCCCTGGCCTCGAAAGTCCATACGCACGGTACGGCGCACCCCGGGATGCAAGGGATTCAGGAGGCGCTCAAAGCGGGCGTCGGCGCGAAGGTGTTCGGCGACAGCCGGGTCGGTTACGAAACGCGGCTCGTCGAGACGCTGCTGGAGGCCATCGCCACGAACCGGCCTTGCGCATACGGTACCGCCGAAGTCGCCGAAGCGATCGAAGCCGGCGCGGTCGAGACCCTCCTCGTGAGCGACGCCGTCGTCAGGAATCCCGGAATCGAGGATCTCATGCGGTCCGCGGAGTCCGCTCGAGGGGCCGTCGTCCTGGTGAGCCGCCATCACGAGGCGGGCCAGAAGCTGGAGGCCCTTGGCGGGATCGCCGCGCTCCTCCGGTTCCCGATCAAATGAGATGGCGACAGTTTGCGGGCGGTCATGCGCGGCCGCGAGACTCGCCTCGGATGATTCCCGCGGCGATCAGGTGCGCGACGCGGAGCGGTTCTGGGAGCACGCCCCGAACCGTGGTGAGGGAGAGCGCTTCTTGGACCTCCGCCTGCCTTGCACCGACATACGTCACCCAGAGTGTTCCGTGCCCGGTGCGAATCGACTCAAGGTCGTGCCGACAAATCATCGCGAATCGTTCCTTCCAGTCGTCGAAACGGCGGCGCAATGCGGTCTCCATGGAATCGAGATTGGGTTTCTTCCGGGTCACCGTGATGACGGGTCGGTCCACTGCCTTGTGGACCGCGTCGATATCGATGACATTGAAGCCGCCGACCGCGGTCCCGTCGATCAGGATTGCCGCGAGCCCGGCCAGATACCGAGAACGCCGCACCATCGCGGCGATCCGCTCCGTCGCATCGTGCCCGTCGACTTCGGCCAGTGTGGTGAGGACACCTTCGATGTACGACGGCGCCTGCACAACGACTCCGACGACGGGAACGGTCTCATCGGAGAAACGGAACGGGGCGTCGTCGATCCCGAGGAAGCGGGACTTCGCCTTCATGTCACATCAACGGGAGACGGCCCGTGACCTGGTCCACGATCGCGTTCGGGCCCGGACCGATCCCGACGCAGGTGACCGTCCCGGGTGGAAGCTCCGTCAAGCCCGCGTCCTCCACGAGGGCCGTCGGCAAATGCATCGATCGAGCCTTCGCCTGGAGTGCCCGCAGGTCCGGAAGGGAGCCGCCCTTCACGACGACCTTCTTCTGGCCCTCCCCGATCCACTCCGCGAACCACTTCCGGTGGCGGGCCTTCGCCTCGAGGGCCGCCATCACGGCGGCGTGGGCCACTTGGACCGCAAGCTTCCCTCGGGACAAGTCGAGGTCCGAGCGAACCGCGATCACGAGCTTGTAGTCCATGTTCGGCCTCGTCAATAGAGTTCCGCAGCCCGCTCCTCTTCGAGCTTCTTCAGCTCCGCTTCGACGCTCCGGAGCTCCGCGCGCGACTTGTCGCGGAGCGATTCATAGTGGGATTTCCGTCGTTCGGCGTCTTTGATCGCCCGCCGTAACGCCTCGCGCTTCTCGGCGAGCTGCTGGAGTTTGAGGCGCACCCGATGGTCCCGCTCATCCTCCGTCAGGAGTTCTCCAGGCCCGGGCTTGGGCACCCGCGCGAGCGATGGATGAACGCGGGCCATCCACGGATAGGCGCCGCGCCACCAGCCGAGTGCGAAGAACGCCGCGGAGAGCCCGATCAATCCGCCGGCAATGTTGGGCCCCACGACGTAGCCGAGGCCCGTGGCTTCGTTAACGCCGAGCGAGTTGAGGAAGAACGACCAGAACACGGTCACGGCAATGGACAAGACGATCCCGAGGGTCACCCGGTACAACGCGTCGTACTCCCGGTCGAGCTCCCCTTTTCGCGGATATAGAGCATTGATGAGGAGGAACCCCGGCAGGAAGAACAGCAGGACGAGCGCCCCGATCACACGGGCCGTCGCGACGATTGCGCCGAGGACATCGTCCGACAATGCGCGGCCCAGCGGCCCGAGTCTATTTGAAGATTGTGCGCTCGACCTCTCGGAGGAAAAGGCTTAGGCCGATGGGCGCATACATCCGACCCCGGAGGGCGCGTCATGAGTCGGAATCGCGTCAAGACCTACGTGCGGGGCTTCGACGACGTCCTCAATGGCGGAATCCCGGAAGGGTACGTCGTCCTCGTGAGCGGAGCACCCGGGACGATGAAGTCCTCGCTCACGTATTCGATCCTGTATCAGAACGCACTCCAAGAAAGCCGGAAGTCCGCGTACTTCACGCTCGAGCAAGGGAAGGATCTGATCCTCGAGCACATGGCTTCGATGGCGATGGCGGACCCGCGAGCGGCGGAGCGGATCGTGACCCTCGACATGGGGAACATCCGCAAGAACTTGAATTACCTCCAGGGCCGGGGCACTTGGCTCGAACTGTTCAAGATGTACTGCAAGAACGTGATGAAGGCCGACCCGGTCTCGGTCCTCGTGGTCGACTCGCTCGACGTCCTCGAAACGATGGCGAAGATGCAAGATCGTCGGTCCGAACTCTACTTCCTCTTCGAGTGGTTGCGAGACCTCGGGACCTTGACCTTTCTGATTTCGGAGAGACCGCTTGACCTCGGGGCCGGCGGCTCGTCGCCCGAAGAAGCGTATCTCGCCGACGGGATCCTCGCCCTCGAGATGCATTCGACGTCCGACCTGTTCGTGCAACGTCGCCTGCGGGTCGTGAAGATGCGCGGCACGAAACACGACACCGGGTACTACGCGTTCTCCTTCGAAGACGGGTCGTTCGAGGTGACGCGGGCCGTCAGCGGGACGGCGTAGGGACCATTCGTCACTTCTTCGGGATAGGTCCACGGAACACCCGCGAATTAAGTGACGAAGCCGCGAATCTCCCCGCTAGTCCTTTATACCGGCTGGGGAACTGGCGCGACGCCCTGCGCAAGGGCATCCTCGCGTCGGTTCAGGCGCCCACCGATCCACTATGGCCCAGACGACTCCCTCTCAGGTCGCGGGGGCGAACAGCGCAGCCCCCGTTGCCGTCCTCGTGGTTGACGGCAACGAAGACCACCAGATTCTGAGCGTCGCGGCCCTGACCCGCAAAGGCTGGATCGTCCGGACCGCCGGAACTCGAAAGCAGGGTTTGCAGCTCGCGCTCGAATATCACTTCGATGCGATTGCGATCGGAAGCAAGTTGCGCGATGGGAACGGCATCGAACTCCTGCGGGCCCTCGGCGGTCGACTCCCGGGGACGCCGATTATCTTCGTCGTGCCGTTGGGGGGCGAGGAGGCCGCCCTGCAAGCGATGGAGTCCGGAGCCCAGTCGTACATCGTCAAGACGCCACGGTACAACGAACTGCTCCCGGCCATCGTCGAGGAGCACGTCGTGGAGGCGCGGAATCGGAAGCGCCTCGTCGAGACGGAGCAGATCCGGGCCCAGGCGGTCACCGCGCGGAAGACGGTCGAGGAACAGCTGTCCCAGAGCCAGGCGCGCCTGAAGCTCGTCCTCGAGCAGGCGCCCGTCCTCCTGTGGAGCACGGACCGGGATCTCCGGGTGACGTCCGCGATGGGGACCGGGTTCCGGGCCCTCGACCTTCCGCGCTCGGGGGAGCGCGGCCTCTCGGTCTACGAGTACTTCAACGTCCACGACGACGACATCGAGCCGATCGTCTCGCACCGACGCGCTCTGCTCGGCGAGAGCGTCGCGACGCAGATCGAGTGGCAAGGTCGGACCTACGACGTCCACATGGAGCCGCTCCGTTCCAAAGAAGGCTCGATTCTCGGGACGATCGGGGTCGCGTTCGACGTGTCCGAGCGCACGCGGACCGAAGAGAGTCTCCGCCGGAGCGAAGAGCGGTTTCAGTTGCTCGGTCGAGCGACGAACGATGTCGTGTGGGACTGGGATCTCCAGACGGACGGCATGTGGATGAACGATAACGTGGCCGCGATGTTCGGCTACCGCGCGGAAGACATTGAGCCGACCGGGACGTGGTGGGAGGAACGCGTCCATCCGGACGACCGGGGGCGGGTCGGATCCAGCGTCGACGATCTCATCGGGACCGGAGGGTCCGTGTGGACCGCGGAATACCGATTCCGCCGTCACGACGGCACGTATGCCACGGTCGTCGACCGAGGGTACGTCCTCCACGACGCCTCCGGACACCCCGTCCGCATGATCGGTTCCGTGATGGACGTCTCGAAGCAACGGAAGGCCGAGGCGATCCAGTCCGCGGTGTACAAGATCTCCGAGGCGGCGAACGCCGCGAGGGACCTTCCGGAATTGTATCGGCACATCCACGAGGTCATCGGCGGTTTGATGCCCGCCACGAACTTCTACATCGCGCTCTACGACGACCGGGCCCAGACCCTCAGCTTCCCGTATTTCGTCGACGAGGAGGAAAGCCCTCCGCCGCCGCAGAAGCTGGGCCGTGGCCTCACCGAATACGTCCTCCGGAGCGGACGCCCGCTCCTCGCCTCCCAAGCGGTGTTCGAGGAGCTCGTGCGCGCGGGGGAAGTCGAGTCGGTGGGACCGGCGTCCGTGGACTGGGTCGGGGCGCCCCTGGCGAGTCTCGGCAAGACGATCGGGGTGATCGTCGTCCAGAGCTACACCGAAGGCGTCCGGTTCGCCGAGGAAGACAAAGCGATCCTCAATTTCGTGTCGGAGCAGGTGGCGGGAGCCATCGAGCGACGGCGGACGAAGGAGAGCCTCGTCCAGACATCGTCCGAGCTGGAGGCGATCTTCCGGGCCGTCCCCGACCTGTACTTCCGCCTCGCCGCGGACGGAACGATCCTCGGCTACTACGCCGGGCGCTATGCGGATCTGTATGTCCCGCCGGAATCGTTCCTGGGCCGCCGGATCCCCGAGGTCCTCCCACGGGAGGTCGGCGAGCCGTTCGTCAGGGCGATGCAGAAAGTCCTCCGGACGAATTCCGTCGCGACGATGGAGTACGGCTTCGAGGTGCAGGCCGGTCGGAAGGAGTTCGAGGCTCGGATCATCCCCCTCATGAATGACCAGGTGGTCGTCGTCGTGCGCGACATCACGGAGAAGAAGGCCGCCGAGGCCGCCCTGAGGGAATCGACGGACCGGCTCCGGCAATCGGAGCGGCTCGCGACGCTCGGACAGCTCGCAGGGTTCATCGCCCACGAGTTGAATACGCCCCTCACGAACATCTCCCTCCTGTCGGACGCGGCGGCGCGCCGCACGAAGGCCGCCGACGTCCACGAGAAGCTCGACAAGATCAACGAGGAACGACGAAAGGCCGCGGAGATCATCCGGAACCTCACGAGCCTCTCCCGGAATCAACAAATCCAGGCGATCGACTCGGACCTTCGGTCCATCGTCGAGGCGGCCCTCGACCAGGTGCGCTCGTACCGGAAGAAAGGCGTGCCGATCGACGTGAGTCTCGGGGAGGTGCCTCTGCGCTTGAAGGGCGATCCGCTTCAGCTTCAAGAAGCCGTCGTGAACCTCGTGAAGAACGCGATCGACGCGACGGACCGCGGATCGGTCCGGGTGCGCCTCGAGGAACGCCCGGGCTCTTACGCGATCGTGATCTCCGACACGGGGATCGGGATGTCGCCCGACGTCTTGGCGCGGGTGTTCGATCCGACCTACACGACGAAGCCTCGCGGCGAAGGACTCGGCCTTGGTCTACCTCTCGCGAAGCATATCGTTGCGGGCCACCGCGGCACGATCGAGGCGACCTCCGAACCGGGTGTGGGCTCCACGTTCACCGTCGTGCTCCCCCGAGGGGACGTCGATGAAGATCCTGGTCGCCAATGACGACGCGGTCCTGAGGAACGAGCTCGCGGACTTGCTACGCGAGGAGAACACGTTTACAGAAAAGATGAGGTTGATCGACCCGACCCCCAGGATCGGCTGGTCCGGGCAATCGATCTCGAGTGAGATACGTCCAGATCGCGATCGAGGACGGGAAGCTTCGAGCCCGCGTGGTGCTCGCCCCGGTCGGCCTTGCCGCGACGTCCGAGGACGAGGTCACCGAGCAGTCCATGAACCTTCGCGAACCGTCCCTGACCGTGTAGCGTTCGTCGACTCAGTTGCACGCGCCCGGCGTCACAGTCTCAGCCGGTCCCGTTCCGTTGTGATTTTTTCTGAACGTCGCGCGAAGTCCCACCAGCTCGATTCGGAAGCCGATCCGCCGTCACAAACCCGCCGTCCAGGCACAGCGACCGCAAGCCCTCGTACGCCAGCTCCGCGAGCGGCTCCAGGTTGACGACATCTTCCATGTTGTATTCGAGGAGCAGGTCCAAGGCGTCGTCATCGCCCGCGTCGTACGCGTGCCAGAGCCGCACCGCGTCGAAGCCTCCGAGGCCTGTCGTCTCCTCGCTCCGCAGGATCCCCACTTGCGACTCGATCGCCTTGAGGCCGCCGACGAACCCGAGTCGCCTCAGCGGATGCACCAAGTCAAGGTGGATCTGGTCCAGGGCCATTCGCGGGAACGCCTTCCGAAGGAACGGCACGTCGAAGCGAGAGCCGTTGAAGGTGACGAGGAGTTTCGCGCGTTCCATCGCCGCGGGAAGATCTTCCAGGTTGTCGCCTTGAATGAACGATCGTCTCCTCGTCCCGTCGAACACTCCGACCACGGTCACCGCATCCCGACCGATCGAGAGCCCGGTCGTCTCGATGTCCAGATAGGCGATCGCCTTCGCGAACTCGGGCCAGGCGCGCCAATGGTCCCGGGCTGGGAGGTTCCGCGCGAAGTAGCGATGCCGCCCTCGGCGCAGCGCCTGGTCGGACCGGACGATCTCGTCCGCGATGCGACGTAGGACGCGCGCGGGCACATGGCGCGGCTTCGATGCCACCGAGAAGTCGTCCCACGTGCGGATTCCCTTCCGCCAGAGCCGCTCCTCCGTCCGGTAGCCCACTCCCGGGATGTGAACGAACGTCTCGCGGAGCATGCTCGGAGGTGAGCCGTCGCACGCGGCATAGCCCTTGCGGGGAGGTGCGCGAAGCCGCGGAAAAGCCTTATTCGCGGCGGTCCGATGGCCGCGCATGTTCGAGGTCCGGGAGCGCGACGGGCTCGCCCGGATCGGGGTGCTCGAGACGGCACATGGCCGGGTCGCGACGCCGACCCTCGCCCCCGTCGTCAACCCGAACCGTCCGATCATTCCTCCCCGGGACTTGGCCACGCGGTTTGGCGCGCAGATCCTGATCACGAATGCATACATCCTCGGGAAGTCCCCGGGCCGGGACGCGATCGTCCGCGACGGCGTCCATGAGTTCCTGGGGTTCCCCGGGGCGGTCATGACGGATTCCGGGGCCTTCCAATCCCACGTGTACGGCGACGTCGACGTCACGAACGCGGAGGTCATCGCATTCCAGAAGGCGATCCACTCCGACTTCGGGACGATGCTCGACGTGTTCTCGGAGCCGGGCCACGATCACAACCGCGCCGCGATGGATGTCGACGAGACGGTCCGCCGAGCGCAAGAGGCGGTCTCCCTTCGCGGCGACATGGCGCTCGTCGGCGCCGTCCAGGGCGGCCTCCACGCCGACTTGCGCGAGCGCTGCGCGAGATCGGTTTCATCCCACGATGTGGCAGTGTGCGCGATCGGAGGCGTCGTGCCCCTCCTCGAGGCCTACCGGTTCCGGGATCTCGTTCGCGTCATCATTGCGTCGAAGAAAGGCCTCGATCCTTCGAAGCCGGTCCACCTGTTCGGCGCGGGCCATCCCCTCGTCTTCCCGCTCGCGGCCCTCCTGGGGTGCGACCTCTTTGATTCGGCGTCATACGCGAAGTATGCCCGCGACGGTCGCATGCTCTTCCCCGATGGCACGCGCCGCGCGAGCGAGGTCCGAGAAAGCGGTTGCCTCTGTCCCGTCTGCACCACGCATCCCATGGAGAACATCGCCGCCGATGAGACTCTCCTGGCCGAGCACAATCTGCACGCGTGCTTCGGGGCGATTCGGGAGGTCCGCCAGGCGATCGTCGAGGGCGACCTGTGGGGCCTCGCCGAACGCCGAGCCCGGGCTCATCCGGCGCTGCTCGACGCCGCGAGGGAGTTGCGCCGGCACAACGAATTCCTAGAAGAGTTCGAGCCGGTCTCCCGGCGTGGAGCGCTGTCCTACGTCGGCCCGGAGACCGCGCACCGCCCGATCCTCCACAGGTTCCGCCGAAGGCTGCTAGAACGGTACCCCTCGCCTCCTGCGAGAGGCCTCCTCGTCTTCCCCGAGGACGGCCGACCATTCGCCGAGCGTCTCGCTCACGTGGTCGACAAGGCCCTCCAGGTAGCGGACGTCCACATCGCGGTCAAGTCGGTGTGGGGTCCCGTACCCCTCGAACTCGATCGTGTCTGGCCGATGTGCCAGACGATCGTCCCGGAGACGCTCGACCTGGAGGCCCTCGAGGCGGCGGAAGTCTTCTTCCGCGAATGGGCCTCCGGGGCGGGATTCTCGTTCGGAATGCTCTGGGAGGGCGAGGCGACGCTCGACGACCTGCGGAACCGGGCCCCCGGTGCCCGGACGGTCGATTGGAACACGTTGCGGATCCGAGCCACCGCCGACTTCCAGTTCGGGCGCGGTGCGGCGGACGCGCTCTTGGCCGGCACCGTATCCTACGTCATATCGAAGAACACGGGGAAGATTCGTAACGTCCAGGTGAATGGCGAGCATGTTCTCTCCCTGCGCGCGGAGGACGGACTGTTCACGCTGAAAGCCGCGGGGGCCCGCCGTCTGAGCAACGCGTTCCCCGCCCCGAAGCTCCGGATCGTCGTGGAGGAGGACGCCGTCCCATTCCACCGCGAGGGGAAGAATGTCTTCGCGAAGTTCGTGCGGGACGCGGATCCTGAGATTCGTCCGGGAGACGAGGCCCTCGTCGTCTCGCCCGACGACGAACTGTGCGCCGTCGCGCAAGCCACGATGAACCGACGGGAGATGCTCGCCTTCAAGCACGGCCTCGCCGCGCACGTTCGCGAGGGCGTGCCTCCCGCGCCGTCCGCTCCGCGACGCTGACGCAGGCGAGGTAGTCGTCGAGGGTGTGGAGCAGGCTCATCGGGCCGTCCGCCGTCGACTTC
>WNGN01009362.1_pt1 | contig 11507 bp, 11 predicted proteins | sample 5400561 | NCBI WGS metagenome assembly WNGN01 (sample SAMN13153379, study PRJNA577476) | soil metagenome | isolation source: 115 cm soil or saprolite under Garry oak tree replicate 2 | place: USA:California | collected 2016-06-15
CATGCCCGCGGCGGAGGAAGCGTGGACCCCCCCCGTCCTCGGCGCCTCGGCCGCGCGCGAGGAGGGCGTCGAGGCGATCGCCGACGCGCTCGAGGCCCACCTGGCGTCCATGAAGACGAGCGGCGAGCTGGACCGGCGGCGGCGCCGGATGGTCGCCGCTCGCGTGCTGCGGACCGCCCAGGACCTCGTCGCCGCGCGCCTGCTCCGACCGGAGGCGCTCGAGGTACCAGGGGGCGAGACGACGACGCTGCTCGACCGAGTGATGCGCCGCGAGCTGGCGCCCCACGCCTGCGCGCGCGCGCTGCTGACCCGTATGAGAGAGAGGACACCCGATGTTTGACCCGGACGCGATCGAGCGGATGCGCGCGATGCAACGCGACTGGGAGGCGAACGAGCTCCGCGAGTTCCTGGAGCGCCAGCCCGAGAGCCGCCCGGAGTACCGGACCGGCTCGTTGCTGCCCGTCGAGCGGGTCTACACGCCCGTCGACGTCGCCGACACGGCCCTCGAGGCGCTCGGCCTGCCGGGCCGGTATCCCTTCACGCGCGGGCCGTACCCGACCATGTACCGGGGACGGCTCTGGACGATGCGGCAGATCGCGGGCTACGGGACGGGAAGCGATACCAACAGGCGCTTTCACTACCTGATCGAACAAGGACAAACGGGACTTTCGGTTGATTTCGACATGCCGACTTTGATGGGCTACGACTCCGATGATCCGAAGGCCCTCGGCGAGGTGGGGCGCGAGGGCGTCGCCGTGGACACGCTCGACGACGTCGAGGCGCTCTTCGCGGGGATCGATCTCGAGCGCATCTCCGTCTCGATGACGATCAACCCGACGGCGTGGATCCTGCTCGCGATGTACGTGGCGCTCGCCGAGTCACGGGGCGCCGACCCCAACAAGCTCTCGGGCACCTGCCAGACCGACATCCTCAAGGAGTACATCGCGCAGAAGGAGTGGATCTTCCCGATCCGCCCGTCGCTCCGGCTCGTCCGGGACATGATCGTCTACGGCGCGGAGCACCTGGCGCGCTACAACCCGATCAACATCAGCGGGTACCACATCTCGGAGGCCGGCGCGACGTCGGTGCAGGAGGTGGCGTTCACGATGGCGAACGCCATCGCGTACGTCGAGGAGGTCACGCGCGCGGGCGTGCCCGTCGACCGGTTCGCGCCACGCCTGGCGTTCTACTTCGTCGCGCAGGCGGACTTCTTCGAGGAGGTCGCGAAGTTCCGCGCCGCGCGACGGGTCTGGGCAAGGCTCACAAAGGAGCGCTTCGGCGCGACCCGGGCCGAGTCCATGCGTCTCCGCTTCCATTGCCAGACCGCCGCGGCCACCCTGACGAAGGCGCAGCCGATGAACAACGTCGTGCGCACGGCGCTGCAGGCGCTCTCCGCGGTGCTCGGCGGCGCCCAGTCGCTCCACACCAACGGGCTCGACGAGGCGTACGCGATCCCGTCGGAGCTCGCGATGAAGCTCGCGCTCCGCACCCAGCAGATCATCGCCGACGAGACGCGCGTGACGAGTGTGGTGGATCCGCTCGGGGGGTCGTACTATGTCGAGGCCCTGACCAACCGGATCGAGGCCGCGGTGATGGCGATCCTCAAACGGGTGGACGCGTTGGGTGGGACGGTCAAGGCGATCGAGGAGGGCTACTTCCAGCGCGAGATCGCGGACTCCGCGTACGAGCACGCGCGCCGGAAGGCCTCGGGCGAACAGCCGGTGATCGGGGTGAACAAGTTCGTCGAGCCGGCCGAGCCGGGCGCCGTGGAGATCCACCGCGTGGATCCCGCGGTGGAGGCGCGGCAGGTCGCGCGGCTCCGCGCCACGCGCGCCACGCGCGACGCGGCGCGGGTCGCCGCGCTGCTCGACCGGCTGGCCCGCGAGGCGACCGACCCGGCCGTGAATCTCATGCCCGTGACGATCGAGCTCGTGAAGGCGCGCGCCTCGATGGGCGAGATCGTGGGGCGACTGCGACAGGTGTGGGGCCAGTACGTCGAAACGCCGGTTTTCTAGGGGCCGTGCGAGCCGGAGGAAAAGGAGCTGATCCATGGACATCGCGAGCATCCTGGCGACGAAGGGAGACAAAGCGCACACGGTCCGCCCCGAGCAGTCGATCCGCGACGCGCTCGCGCTCCTCGCGCAGCACAACGTCGGCGCGCTCATCGCGGTGGACGACGCGGGCCGGCCCGTCGGGATCCTGTCGGAGCGCGACGTCGTGCGCGAGGCGGCGAGGAACGAGCGCGTCTTCGGGATGAAGGTCGCGGAGATCATGACCCGCGACGTGATCACCGGGTCGCCGCACGACGACCTCCTGACCGTGGCGCACACGATGACCGAGAAGCGGATCCGTCACCTGCCGGTGGTGGACAAGGGGCGGCTCGTCGGCATCGTCTCCATCGGCGATATCGTCAAGACCCAGCGCGACAAGTACCAGGGGGAGCTCGACACGCTCCAGGCGCAGCTCCTCGGCGACGAGGCGCGCCGGAGCCTCTGATGGCGGAGCCGGGGACCCAGGCGCACCCGCTGCGGGTCGCGATCATCGGGGCCGGGCCCACCGGCTACTACGTGGCCGACCACCTGCTCCGGCAGGATCGCGTGGTCGTGGAGGTCGACGTGTACGACCGGTTGCCGACGCCGTACGGCCTCGTCCGGCTCGGTGTCGCGCCCGACCACCAGAAGATCAAATCGGTCACGGCCCAGTTCGACAAGGTCGCCGCCCATCCGCGCTTCCGCTTCTTCGGCGGCGTCGAGTTCGGCAAGGACGTGACCGTCGCCGACCTGCGCGCCCACTACCACCAGATCGTCTACTGCACGGGCGCCCAGACCGACCGCCGCATGGGCATTCCCGGCGAAGACCTTCGCGGGAGCCACCCGGCGACGGAGTTCGTCGCCTGGTACAACGGCCACCCCGACTATCGAGACTCGGAGTTCGACCTCTCCGTCGAGTGCGCCGCGGTGGTGGGTGTGGGCAATGTCGCCGTGGATGTGGCGCGGATCCTCTGTCGGACCCCGGAGGAGCTGGCGACGACCGATATCGCCGACGACGCCCTGGAGGCGCTCGCGCGGAGCCGGATCAGGGAGGTCTATCTGCTCGGGCGGCGCGGACCGGCCCAGGCCGCGTTCACCAATCCCGAGATCAAGGAACTGGGCGAGCTGGCGGGGGCGGACATCGAGGTCCGTCCCGACGAGGTCGAGCTCGACCCGCTGAGCCGCGCGGCTGTCGAGCGGAGCCAGGACCGCGCGACGCTGAAGAAGGTGGAGATCCTCCAGGGCTACGCGCTGCGCCCGGCGACGGGCAAGCCGCGCAGGCTGATCGTGCGCTTTCTCGTCTCGCCGGTGGAGCTCGTGGGCGACGCGTCGGGCCGCGTGGTGAAGCTGCGCCTCGTCCGGAACGAGCTCGTCGCCACTCCGACGGGGGCCCTGCAGCCGCGCCCGACGAACCGGTTCGAGGAGCTGCCCGTCGGCCTCGTGTTTCGGTCGGTCGGTTACCGTGGCGTGCCGCTGCCGGGCGTGCCCTTCAACGAGAGCTGGGGCGTCATCCTGAACGACAAGGGACGAGTGCTCGATCCCGACACCAAGCAGCCCGTCCTGGGCGAGTACACGGCGGGCTGGATCAAGCGGGGACCGACCGGCGTCATCGGCACCAACAAGCCCGACGCCGCCGAGACCGTACAGTGCATGGTCGAGGACTGGGCGCAGGGCGCCGTCCTCCGGCCGAGCCGCCCGGACGCCGCCTCGGCCGAGGCGCTCGTCCGGCAGCGCAGGCCCAACTACGTCTCCTACCACGACTGGCTCAGGCTCAACGAGCTGGAGATCGCCCGCGGGCGCGCGCAGGGACGGCCCCGGGTGAAATTCACCCGGGTCGAGGAGATTCTGGCCGCCCTGGGGCGGTGAAGCCCGGGTTCCGACAACCCCGCCAGGAAGGTGAACCGCGCCCCCGCCGTCTGCTAGACTGGCTTCAACATCTGGAGGTGGCGTGGCCCAACAAGAATCGGTCCTGGTCCTCCAAGAGCGACTGGCCTACGAGCAGCGGCTCGTCCAGCTCGTCGACCGCATTCACGCGGCGAAGAGCCTCGACTCGATCTTCCTCGAGCTCCAGGGCGACGTCGTGGCTCTGCTCGGCGCCGACCGGATGACGCTCTACGCGGTGGACGCGGAGAAGAAGGAGATCTACTCGAGGTTCCTCGCCCTCAACACGGTCAAGGACATCCGACTCCCGATCAACGAGCGGTCGATCGCGGGCTACGTGGCGACGACCGGCAAGGTCGTCAGCATCGCCGACGCCTACGACAAGGGTGAGCTCGCGAAGATCTCGCCCACCCTCAGCTTCGACGGCTCCTGGGACAAGAAGACCGGCTTCCGGACCCAGCAGATCCTCGCGATGCCGATCACGCACGAGGGGCGGACCACCGGTGTCATCCAGCTCCTCAACAAGCGGAAGGGCACCCGATTCACGAAGGAGGACGAGACCGGGGTGGCCCGGATCGCGAAGACCCTCGGCATCGCCTTCAACAACCAGCTCCTCCAGAGTCAGAGCCGACCGAAGACGAAGTTCGACTATCTCCTCGGACAGCACCGCGTCACCCAGGCCGAGCTCAACTCCGCCCTCGCCGAGTCGCGCCGCCGCCAGGTGGACGTCGAGTCGATCCTGCTCGACCAGTACAAGGTCCCGAAGGCCGAGCTCGGCATCTCACTCTCCCAGTACTACCAGTGTCCGTTCGTCGAGTACGACGAGCGGGTCATCCCCCCGCCGGACCTCATGCGGGATCTGAAGCTCGAGTACCTGAAGCGGAACTTCTGGCTCCCGCTGAGACGCGAGGACGGCGCGGTGGTCATACTCATCGACAATCCTCAAGACCTGCAGCGCGTGGACAGCGTGAGCCAGGCCCTGAAGAACCGGAAGGTCAAGTGGGCGGTGGGCCTCCGGAAGGACATCCTCTCCTACCTCAACGCCTCGCGCGGTGAGTCGAGCGCGACGGGCGTGATCGGCAGCATCCTCGGCGAGCTCAAGGCCGAGGAGGCGTCGGGCGAGGGCGAGACGACCCTGGGCGAGGTCGCCGCGGGCGAGGTCGACGAGAACGACAGCGCCGTCATCCGGCTCGCCAACCAGCTCATCATGGAGGCCTACAAGGCGCGCGCCTCGGACATCCACATCGAGCCCTACGGCACGCAGAAGGATACGGTGGTCCGGTACCGCGTCGACGGCAGCTGCTCCGAGTACCAGAAGATCCCCGGCGCCTTCCGCCGCGCGATCGTCGCGCGCATCAAGATCATGGCGCAGCTCGACATCGCCGAGCGGCGCAAGCCGCAAGACGGGAAGATCCGGTTCAAGATGCCGGACGGCCGGGAGATCGAGCTCCGCGTCGCCACCATTCCTACGCAGAACGCGAACGAAGACGTGGTCATGCGCATCCTCGCCGCGAGCGAGCCGATCCCCATGGACAAGCTCGGGATGACGGAGCGGAACCTCACCGAGCTCCGGAAGATCGCCGAGAAGCCCTACGGCCTCATCCTGTGCGTGGGGCCGACGGGATCGGGCAAGACGACGACGCTCCACTCGATCCTCGGGCACATCAACAAGCCCGAGCGCAAGATCTGGACCGCGGAGGATCCGGTCGAGATCACGCAGTACGGCCTGCGCCAGGTGCAGGTCAACCCGAAGATCGGCTTCACGTTCGCCCAGGCCATGCGCTCCTTCTTGCGCGCGGACCCGGACGTCATCATGGTCGGTGAGATGCGTGACGAGGAGACGGCCTCGACCGGCATCGAGGCGTCGCTCACCGGCCACCTCGTGTTCAGCACGCTCCACACGAACAGCTCCGTGGAGACGGTCATTCGTCTCCTCGACATGGGGCTCGATCCCTTCAACTTCGCCGACGCCCTCCTGGGCGTCCTCGCCCAGCGGCTCGTGAAGCGGCTCTGCCGGGAGTGCAGGACCGAATACCGTCCGGACCGCGCCGAGTTCGACGAGCTCGCGGAGGCGTACGGGAAGGACGCGTTCTCGCAGCTCGGCTACACGTACGACGAGGCGTTCGTCCTCTACCGGAGCAAGGGCTGCGTGAGCTGCGCCAAGAGCGGTTACCGGGGGCGCGCGGCCATTCACGAGCTCCTCCTCGCCACCGACGAGATGAAGCGGCTCATCCAGACCAAGGCCCGCGTCGCCGAGATGCTGGCGCTGGCACGGGTCGAGGGGATGACGACGCTCGTCCAGGACGGCGTGCTCAAGTCGCTCCAGGGCCTCACGGACTTCCGCCAGGTCAAAGCCGTCGCGATCAAGTAGCTCGGGCGAGGGCGGGGTGGGCTGTGCCCTCCTCGACCACGCTAGCTTTCACCCGTTGTGTGGTTCCGTCCCCGCCCGAGCTACTTCCGCGCGAGCCTCTCACGCGTCGAGCTTCAGCTTGACGTCTTTGAAGGTCCAGTAGAGCAGCAGGTCGTAGACGATCTTCAGAGCGCCGCCCGCCACGAACGGCGCCGCGAGCGCCACGGCCTGCATCACCCACCCCGTCAGCGCGGGCGTGACCGCCTGGGCGACGGTCCGCGCAATGTTGGTGGTGGTCGCCGCCGCCTCGCGCTCGTGGTCTTGGACGAGGGCCATCACGTACGCCTGCCGGGTCGGCACGGGCGAGACGGGCCCCTTCCTGGCCCTCGAGCAGGTGCTCGTCGCGCGCGCGGTCACGGCAGGGCAGCGCACCGCGGCCCTCAGCATCTACAACTTGCTCGGGTACGCTGCGGCGGCCCTCGGGGCGGCCCGCGGACGGCGAGCAGCAGCGAGGCGGCCGTGAGGACTTGCGTGGCGAAGAAGACCCCGCCGAGGGCCTCGAGACCGAGGGCGTAGCGTTCGTGGAGGAAGTAGACAACCAGCGACTGGAGCACGAAGCCGCCGGCGAACGCGTCGAGCGCCCCGAGCGCGGCGAGGCGGCGGATGAGGGACGCCGACGGCAGGCGCGCTCCGACGGGCCGCCGGCGCTCCACCGGCGCCTCGGGGGGAAGGCGCGCGTACGCCACGCACTGGACCGCGGCGCCGGCGAGGAACACGACGAACAGCGGTCGGTACACGGCGAGTGCGCCCACCGTGGCCGCCCCGAGGGCCGCCGCAGCGTACCCGAGCAAGTTGTAGATGCTGAGGGCCGCGGTGCGCTGCCCTGCCGTGACCGCGCGCGCGACGAGCACCTGCTCGAGGGCCAGGAAGGGGCCCGTCTCGCCCGTGCCGACCGCCGCCAGGGCCGAGAGCGCGCCGAGCGCGATCAGCGCCGGGCGCCCGCCGTACCGCTCTGCCGGCCGGCGGACGAGCCACGTCAGCAGGGCGCTCCCGGCGAGCGTCAGCGTGACCGCCACACCCAGGCCCGCGGCGGTCAGGCCGAGCTCGCTCAGGTAGACGGGGAGCGCGATCCCGAGAAAGCCGTAGCAGAACGTCCGCACGGTCTTCGCGACGAAGATCGCTCTGACCTCCGCTTGACAAATGGTCGTCATGTGTTGAGTATATCTTCAGGTGGAGGTGTCCCCATGAACCCCGTGGAGCGCGTTCTGTATCGGGAGCTGGCAGAGCTGCTCGACCGGCTGGCGGCGTCGGTGCCGGAGGGCAGTCTCGAGCACATCCGTGCCTCGAGTCCGACGCTCAAGGCGCGACTCGACGAAGCGGAGCTGAGCGTCGCCGCGGTGCGCGCGGCGCTGCTCGAGGGATATGGTCGGTGGCGCCGGGCGCTCGAGGACGTCGAGAACCTGTGGGCGCTGGCGGCGTGGCGCTCAACCGCGGCCGAAGAGCCGGCGGAGAAGGCTGCGGCGCTGGCCGCCTGAGGCCGGCTCCGCCCCGAGATAGGAGGCGCGGCTCGCCTCGAACCGCTGCCAGTAGTCCGGCAGCGCCTTCGCCAGCGCCACCTGGACGGCGAGGAGGCGCCGGGTCGGGTCGCCGGTGGCGTCCGCGGCGGCGTCGACCTTCTCGCGTTGCTCAGGCGTGAGGCCGACGGCGATCGCCTCACGGAGTCGCTCGAGGAACGCGCGCACGCTCCGCGTGAACTCCTCGCGATCACGCGCGCTGTCGGCCACGGGAGCGGGCAGCCCGCGGGCCCGCCGCCCCGCGACCAGCGCGTCGAGGCACGCAAAGTCCACCGCCTCTTCGATTCGCTCGCGCAGCTCCGCCTCGATGCGCGCGCTGAGGTCACGCGGCTCGCCGGCGTCGCGGCGGGGTGAGGCGTTGAACGACGCGTGGGCCATCAGCCGAGCAGCCGGCGCAGGCCGGTCGCCAGCGGCAGCGGCTCCAGCCCGAACGCGGCGGGGAGCGACGCCGGGTCGCAGACGTTGTCCTCGTCGAGCATGAGGAGCTGATCGGGCGTGAGCGGGAAGTAGGGCAGCGCCTGGAGCGTGCGCGTCGCCACCCGCGCCACGGCGCCGGGCACGTGGAGCTTCAGGATCCGGCGGCGTCCGAGCGCCGTGCCGATCAGGTCGACGAGCTCCCCCAGGGTCACGACGTCGGGGCCGCCGACCTCGTAGGTCTGCTTCACCGCCGCGGGCAGGCCGAGCGCGCGCGCCACCGCCTGGGCGACCTGCTCGACGGGCACGGGCTGGAGGCGGCCGCTGCCGACGAGCGGCACGACCGGCAGGCGGCGCACCAGCCGGACCAGGGGCGAGACGAAGCCGTCGCCGCGTCCGTAGATCACCGAGGGACGGAAGATCGTCCAGGGCAGGGCGCACGCGCGCACGGCCTCCTCGGCCGCCCACTTGGTCTGGTGGTAGCGCGAGCGGGCGCCCTCGCGCGCGCCGAGCGCGCTCATGTGGACGTAGCGGCGAACGCCGGCGGCGGCTGCTGCGGCGACGACGTTGACCGTCCCCTGCACGTGGACCCGGTAGAACGTCGTGTTGGTGGCAATGTGCTCGCGGATGATCCCGACGAGGTGGATGACCGCGCCGCAGCCGGCCATCCCTTCGTCGAGCAACTGCGGCGCCAGCACGTCGCCCTCGACGCGCTCGATCGCCCCGACGCCCCGGAGGTCGGGCTCCGAGCCCCGACGCACGAGGCACCGCACGACGTAGCCCTCGCCGCGCAGCGCCTGGACGACCGCGCGGCCGACGAACCCGGTCGCGCCGGTGACGAACACGCGATGCACCGGACGCATCTCGATCCAACTATACCAGTGCTAAGATCGTGACGTGAGCCCTCAGCGCCTCGCGCACGTCGCGCTCCTGCTCCTCTCGCTCTGCCCGGCGGTCGCCGCCGCCCAGTCGGACTTCGCCGCTGTCGACGAGGCCGCGAACGACGCGGTGACGTCCGGGGAGATGCCGGGGGTGGTCGTCCTCGTCGGGCTGGGCGACGAGATCCTCCTGCACCGCGCGTACGGTTCGCGGCGGCTCGTCCCCGAGCCCGCGCCGATGACGCTCGACACGATCTTCGACATCGCCTCGCTCACGAAGCCCCTCGGCACCACGCTCGCCGTCATGTCGCTCGTCGAGCGTGGCGCGATCCAGCTCGACGCGCCGCTCGGGCGCTACCTGCGCGAGTTCCGGGACAAGCGCTTCCAGGGCGTCACCATTCGGAGAATCCTGACGCACAGCGCTGGGCTCCTGGCGATCCCGCCCGCGAGCGCGGTCGCGCCGGGATTTCCGGCAGCCGCCCGGGCGTTCGCGAAGATCCCGCTTGACTATCCTCCGGGCACCGGCTTCCAGTACAGCGACGCCGGCTTCATCCTGCTCGGCGAGGTCGTCCGGCGCGTGAGCGGCGACCCCCTCGACCGCTATCTCGACCGGGTGTTCTTCCGCCCGCTCGGCCTGCGCGACACGTCGTTCCACCCTCGCGACGCCGTGCGGAGCCGGGTGGCGCCGACGGAATACTTCAATGGCCACATGCTCCAGGGCGAGCCGCACGATGCGCGCGCGCGCGCGCTCGGGGGCGTCGCCGGCCACGCGGGCCTCTTCTCGACGGCCGCCGACCTGGCGCGGCTCTGCCGGATGCTCGTGAACGAGGGGACGCTCTCGGGCACACAGGGTTCACCGGCACGGCGGTCTGGATCGATCCGGCGAGCCACGCCTACTTGATCGTGCTCACCAACCGCGTCCACCCGAACGGCGGCGGCGCCGCGGGCATCCGCGACCTGCGCGTCCGGATCGCCGCGACGGTGGGCACGGCGCTCTTCGCCGCCACGCCGCCGTCGCCGTCCTCGCCGGGCGCCGAGGCGCCGGCCGCCGACCTGCCGGCGGAAGCGCGGCCGCTCCTGGCGTCGCCGGGCACGCCCGGCCGCGTGCGCACCGGGCTCGACGTCGTCGCCGCGCAGAACTTCGCGATGTTCGCGGGCCACTCGGTCGGTCTCGTCACCAACCAGACGGGGGTGGACGCGCAGGGGCGCCGCGCGATCGATCTCTTCGCCGACGCGCCGGGGGTGCGTTTGCAGGCGATCTTCTCGCCCGAGCACGGGCTCGGCGGCGACGCGACGACCGACGTCCCGCACGGGCGCGACCCGGCGACGGGGCGGCCGATCTGGAGCCTCTACGGCCCGGCGCGCCGGCCGTCGCGCGAGATGCTGAAGGACGTGAGCCTGCTCGTGTTCGACATCCAGGACGTGGGCGTGCGCTACTACACCTACCTCACGACGCTCGTCTACGTGATGGAGGAGGCGGCGCGGGCGGGGATACCCGTCGTCGTGCTCGACCGTCCGAATCCGATCACGGGCAGCATCGTCGAGGGACCGGTGATGGATCCCGACCTCCAGTCGTTCACGGGTCCCCACACGATCCCCGTCCGTGATGGGCTCACGATCGGCGAGTTCGGGCGCCTGGTGGTCGCCGAGCGGAAGATTCCCGTGTCGCTCTCGGTGATCCCGCTGGCCGGCTGGGATCGGCGGCTCTGGTACGACGAGACCGGGCTCCCGTGGGTGAACCCGTCGCCGAACATCCGGTCGGTCACCGAGGCGCTGCTCTATTCGGGGGTCGGGCTCCTGGAGGCGACGAACCTCTCGGTCGGACGCGGAACGGACACGCCGTTCGAGGTCGTGGGCGCACCGTGGATCGAGCCCCAGGGGCTCGTGGACGCGCTCAACCGCCTCGGGCTCCGCGGCGTCAGGTTCGAACCCGTCTGGTTCACGCCGATGGCGGACCAGTACGCCCAGATCCAGTGCGGCGGCGTGCGGCTCGTCGTGACCGATCGCGACACGCTCCGGCCGGTCACGGTAGCGCTCGCGCTCGCGCGCGAGCTACGGGTGCGTCACCGGGACCAGTTCAGACCCGAGAGCATCCAGAACCTCCTCGTGAATCGGTCGACGATGTGGGCCTTCCTCAGCGGCGAGAGTTTCGATCGGCTCGTTGCCTGGGCCGACACCGACCGCAACAGCTTCCTGAACCGGCGCGCGTCGTATCTCATGTATCGCTAGGTAATTGACGTCGGGGGGAGCGACGCCGCTCCTCCCCGACCCCCCCCCACCGATCATCCGCGGCGGCCGCGTGCGCACTCCGGTTGCGTGGGCGAAGCCCGCGCTCGAAGGGCGGTGACGTGTCCAGGCCCGGGCTCAGTGTTCGACGAGG
>WNGN01004014.1_pt1 | contig 11506 bp, 19 predicted proteins | sample 5400561 | NCBI WGS metagenome assembly WNGN01 (sample SAMN13153379, study PRJNA577476) | soil metagenome | isolation source: 115 cm soil or saprolite under Garry oak tree replicate 2 | place: USA:California | collected 2016-06-15
GGTCACTACGCCGACGCCGCGGCGCGGTTCGCCCGCGCCTACGCCGCCGGCGGCGGCGCCGAGGCGCTGTGGCGTAACGCGCAGGCGCTGTTTCAGGCCGGGGACCACGGCGCGGCGGAGGAAGCGCTGAACCTGTGGGCCACGCAGGTGCCGGATGGCCACGAGCGGCTGCCCGAGGCTCGAGCCCAGCTGCGGACTAAGGCTTGAGCGTGCGCCGGTAGAGGAGCACGGCGTACCCGATGAGGATCGCGGCGGCGATGATGTACGCGGCGACCATGTACGGCGTGTTCTCAGGCATGTTGGTCCGCCTGCTCGCGCAGCAGCGACAGCGCGTAGCGTTGGGTGACAAAACCCACGTACAAGATCGTGAACACCAGGAAGGAGAAGGCGAGCGTGGCGAGCATCGCGCCTGGCAGGGACGGCGCGCTCGGCTTCAGGACGATGGGCTGCGGGTGCAGCGTGCGGAACATGTACACGCTCAAGTGCACGAACGGCACCAGGCACATGCCGGAGATCCCCAGAACCGCCGCGTAACGCGCCCGCAGGCCAGGGTCAGTCACGGCCCCGCGGAGCAGTAGGTAGCCGACGTACATAAGGAAGAGGAGCAGCGTGAGCGTGAGGCGCGCGTCCCACGTCCACCACGTCCCCCAGATCGGCTTCCCCCAGATCGGGCCGGTGGTCAGCACGATGGTGCCGAACACCAGGCCGACCTCGGCGCAAGCTGCGGCGAAGCGGTCGAGCCGGGGATCCTTCAGGAACAAAAAGAAGATTGACGCGACGCCGACGAGCACCATGCCCGTTTCGGTCCAAATCGCCGCCGGCACATGCAGGTAGAAGATTTTCTGCGCGACGCCCTGCATGCGCTCCACCGGCGTAAAGGCGACCGCCCGCACGTACACCGCGGCGAGGAGGGCGAAGCCTAGGGCCGTGATCCAGCGACCCGTCTTCAAGAGCCTCATTCGTTGACCGTCGCCGGAAAGAGGAAAAACGCAAGCGTGACGAACACGATGTCGAAGGCCGCCAGCAACCTAAGCCAGCCCGCGGCCTCACTCAAGGGACGGCCCGCGAGCAATGCGGCGGTGGCGAGCACCGCCCAGATGAGCGGCGGGAGCATGAACGGAAGCAACACCACCGGCAGCAGCAGCTCGGCGAAGCGCGTCCGCGCCGTCATCGCGCTGAACAACGTGCCGACCGCCACGAATCCCACGGTCGCCAGGGCGATGACGACCAGGAGCGGGCCGAGCGCCGGCAGGACCCTCACGTTGAAGAACAACGCGAACAGCGGCAGGCCGACACCCTCGACCGTCGCCACGAAGATCAGGTTCGCGATCAGCTTGCCGAGGTAGATGCTCGAGCGGCTCACCGGCGCAAGCAGCAACCCGTCGAGCGCCTGGTTCTCGAGCTCGAGCTGGAACGCGCGGTTCAGGGCGAGCATCGCGGCGAACGTGAACGTCACCCAGAGGATGCTAGGGGCGAGATCCACGGCGGCGACGGCGGTGGGATCGCGCCCAAAGTTGAAGACCATCAGGACGAGGACCGTGAACACCACGGCGGAGAGGATCGCCGTGCGCGAGCGGAACTCGACGAGCAGGTCCTTGCGCGCGAGGCGCCAGGCATGTCGCAACACGTCAGCCACCGGTCACGGCCCGCCGGTAGGCGTCGGCGATCTCGGCGGCCCCGCGCCCGCTGCGGGGCGCGAGCTGCACGAACCGGCCTCCATGCATGAACGCGACGTCGGTCGCGAGCTCCGTTCCTTCCTCGACGTTGTGCGTGACGAGCACGGTGACGCGCCCCTCGGCCGCCTGCTCGGCGAGGAGCCGGCGGAACTCTTCGGCCGCCGTGCGGTCGAGCCCGGTGAAGGGCTCATCGAGGAGCAGCACCCGCGGATCGTGAATCAGGGCGCGCGCGATGGCCACGCGCTGCACGAGACCGCGAGACAGCTCGCGCACGAGCCTGTGCTCGTACGCCTGCAGACCGAGCCGGGACACAAGATCGGATGCCCGCTGCCGCGCGGCGGGCTCGGGGACATCGTACAGCGCCGCCCAGAATCGCAGGTTCTCCGACACCGTGAGCTGCCCGTACAGTTGCGGCTGGTGGGCGATCCATCCGACGGCGCGCCGCCCACCTTCGATCTGGGCGCGACCCGTGCGAGGCCGGATCAGCCCCGCGAGGACCTTGAGGAGTGTGGTCTTCCCCGCGCCGTTGGGAACGAACACGGCCAGGGTTTGCCCGGGTTGTAGCGTGAAGGAGACGTTGTCGAGCGCACGCACGGCACCGAACGCGTGCCCCAGCCCCTCAGCCAGCAGCATCGATGGCGGCCGCCAGCTCGTTCAGGTCGTAGGGTTTCACCAGGTAGCGGCTGTGCCCCAGGTCCAGCACGTTCATCAGGGGCTCCATGCTCACGTAGGCGGTGGTGACGACGACGGGCAGCGCCGGCTGGGTTTCCCGGATGCGCTGCAACAGGGCGATGCCGTCGGTGTCGGGAAGTCGCATGTCGAGAACCAGGACGTCCGGCTTGAATTCGGCGAGCTGGCGGATGGCTTCGGCGCCGTTCGGCGCGTACGCCATGGTGTAACGACCTTCGAAGAAGCGCTGGTAGGAGTTCCGCAGCGCGGATTCGTCCTCGACGAACAAGACCTTGCGCCGCGTGACGGCCATGATGCGTCCAATATACGCCGCGGGAGCGGTCAGGGCACGCCGGTCTCCAGCTCGAAGAGATCGTCGAGCTTCGTCAACACGAGCAGGAACCGCAGCTCCTCGTTGGCGCCGCGCAGGCACACCGTCTGGCGACGCTCCGCGGCCTTGCGCTGGATCAGCATCAGTGCGCCAAGCCCCGCGCTGTCCACGCCGCGCGTCCCGGACAGATCGATCACCAGGCGGCCGGCGCCCTCTTCGAGCGCATCCAGCAGCTCCCCCGCCGCGCGGCGAAACGCCGTCCGCGACTCTAGATCGAGCCGCTCGGGAGCGGCCAAGGTTTTTTCCATCTGGCGCGTCGACATCACTGTGGTCTCCACGGGCATCGGTGACATAGGTTGTCTCAGGCTCCCGTTATGCCACTCCAATGCCACCCCAGCTAAGCTGCACAGGGTCAATCGGTTGTCAAAACCGGCGTGACCGCGCTCACCCCACCCGGTGCCGCAGACCGAAATGGGGCGGCGCAACTTGCCAGACCTCCCTCTTCCTTATATCTCACACCCACCACGACAATCGGCCGGATCCCATGGCGAGCAAGGTGAAACCGCAGGAGCAGACCGAGGTCAGCGAAGCGCAGATCGCCGTGCATTGGAAGGAAGAGGGGCACTATCAACCTTCCGACAGATTCAAGTCGCAGGCGAATATGCGCGATCCGCACATCCTCGAGAAGTTCGGGCTCGACAAGTTCCCGGACTGCTTCAGAGAGTATGCGGACATGCTGACCTGGTTCGAGCCATATCGCACGGTCCTCGATACCAGCGATGCGCCGTTCTGGAAGTGGTTCGTCGGCGGCAAGATCAACGCGTCGTACAACTGCGTGGATCGCCATCTGGCGAAGTACGGGAGCAAAGCCGCATTCATCTTCGTGCCCGAGCCTGAAGCCGAGCCGGATGTGGTCATCACGTATCAGGAGCTCCACACCCGCGTAAATGAGGCGGCCGCCTTGCTGCGCGGCCTGGGACTCACGGCAGGCGATCGCGTCACCTTTCACATGCCGATGGTGCCGGAGCTGCCGATCACGATGCTGGCGTGTGCGCGCCTGGGCATCATCCACTCCCAGGTCTTCGGCGGGTTCAGCGGTCAGGCGTGCGGCTCGCGCATTCAGGATTCGGGCAGCCGCGTGCTGATTACGATGGACAGCTACTGGCGCAACGGCACCCTCGTCGACCACAAGGCGAACGCGGACATCGCCGTCCGGGCAGCCAAGGAGCTCGGGCAAGACGTCGACAAGGTTCTGGTGTGGCAGCGCTATCCCGGAAAGTATTCTGCCAAGACGCCGATGGCTTCAGGTCGCGATTCTTTCGTGAACGACCTGCTCAAGGATTACAAAGGAAAGAACGTAGAGCCGGTGGCGCTGCCGTCTGAGGGTCCGCTGTTCCTGATGTACTCGAGCGGCACGACCGGCAAGCCCAAGGGCGCGCAACACAGCATCGCGGGGTATTTGGCCTACGTCACCGCCACGTCCAAGTGGCTTCTCGACATACATCCCGACGATGTCTATTGGTGCATGGCGGACATCGGGTGGATCACCGGGCATTCGTACATCGTGTATGGTCCCCTGGCGAACGCCGGGACGAGCGTGCTGTATGAGGGCGTGCCGACGTTTCCCGACGCGGGCCGGCCCTGGCGCATCGCCGAGCGGTTGGGCGTGAACATTTTCCATACCGCACCGACGGCCATTCGCATGCTCCGGAAACTCGGTCCCCAAGAGCCGCGCAAATACAAATACCAGTTCAAGTCCATGACCACCGTGGGGGAGCCGATCGAACCGGAGGCGTGGCGCTGGTACTACGATGAGGTCGGCAAGCGCGAAGCCGTCATCACTGATACGTGGTGGCTGACCGAAACCGGCGGCTTTCTCTGCACCACCGTTCCCGCGCTGCACCCGATGAAGCCGGGCAGCTGCGGTCCGGGCGCGCCGGGCATTCATCCGGTCATTTACGACGAGACCGGCGCGGAGATCCCCAAGGGTTCCGGAAAGGCGGGCAACATCTGCATCCGCAATCCCTGGCCGGGCATCATGCAGACGATCTGGGGCGACCGCGACCGCTATATCAAGACCTACTTCGCCAAGTACAACAAGAGTCCCAAGAGCAAGGACTGGCGCGACTGGCCGTTCATGTGCGGCGATGGAGCCGTGCAGGCGGCCGACGGCTACTACCGCATCCTCGGCCGGATCGACGACGTGATCAATGTCGCCGGCCACCGCCTCGGCACGAAGGAGCTCGAGTCCGCCTGCCTCACGGTCCCGGAAATCGCGGAGGCGGCCGTCGTCCCAGTGCAGGACGAACTCAAGGGGCGAGTGCCGGAGGTATACGTCGCGGTCAAGCCGGGCGTGCCGCCGAGCCAGGACGTGGTCGACCGCGTCGTCAAGGCGATCGAAGACGTCATAGGCAAGATCGCGCGACCCAAACGCGTGTATATCGTGCCGGACATGCCGAAGACGCGCTCCGGGAAGATCATGCGCCGTGTGCTCGCGGCGATCTCGAATCGCCGAGATGTCGGCGACGTCACGACCTTGGCGAACCCCGACGTGGTCGAGCAAATCCGCACGCTGGTGCAAGGCAAGGACGTCGTCGCCACGCGAGAGGAACTGCCCGAGGACATCGCGAAGTTCGGGGAGGTCGAATGAACGTTCACTCCCGTTCCGTCAGGCCGTCTTTCCGTCGCAGGCTCGCGAGCGTGACGAGCCAGATCGCAGTGATGATGACGGCCGAGCCCACGCACCAGCGACAGATGGCGTGGATGACGAACAACTCGAGGTAGGTGAGCCACAGCGTGAATACGAAGCCGCCCGTCGCAAGCGCGGCCAGTGTTGTGGTCGGGCCGCGGCGCCCGAGCCACGCGGGCTGGAGGCCGACGAGCGCCACCGCGAACATCGCCGCGTACCCCATCACCCCGTAGAAGGCCACCGGGATTCCCAGCAGCACCGCCCAGCGGCTTGTCTGCACAGCGTCGCACCCGCCGGTTCCGCATTTCAGGTCTCCACCGATGCCGAGCGCGTGGAGCCCCAGGTACAGCGCGATGAACCAACCGACCAGCGCGAGGACTGCGATCGCCTGGCGGTGCCGCATTACTTGCGGTGAGCGGCCAAGCTGTCCACCAACTTCTTGAAATCATCCGACGCGGGTAGCCGGGGCCCCGTGTGGAGCTCGGTCCCGTTCACGAAAAACGTCGGCGTGCCGTTCACATTCCGCTGCAGCCCTTCCTGGCGGCTGAACTCGATGCGCGCGGCGTAGCGGCCGCTCTTCATGCATGCGTCGTAACGCGTCAGGTCGACGCCGGCCGCCTTCGCGAAGCCCGAGAACAGACCCGTGGGGTTCTTCCCGGTCTGCGCCCAGCCGTGGTTGAAGAAGAGCTGGTCGTGCATCTCCCAGAACTTCCCTTGCTCACCGGCACACTGCGCGGCGTGGGCGGCGTAGCGGCCGTACTGATGGCTGGGAATGGGGAAATCGCGGTAACGCCAGCGCACCTTCCCGGTCGCGATGAGCTGCTGCCGGACGGTGGGCATCTGGACCGCGGCGAAGCTCGCGCAGAAGGGGCACTCGAAGTCGGAATACTCCGTCACCTCGACGGGCGCGGCATCGCTGCCCAGGGTGTAGCCGCGGAATCCGTCGTCGACGACGGTGGCGGGGGCTTCGGTCGCCGCGCGGGGCGCGGCAGGATTGGTTTCGAGCAGGTAAACGAGCATGGCGACGAGTGCCAGCGTCAGCACCCCCAGCATCACGTAGAACCGCTTCATTCCGGCGCGCCCCCCCCCCTCCTCCAAGGTTCGTCGGCGTCGGGCTCGTCGAACGTCGGTTCGTCGAGCCGCTGTTGCGCCTCGTCCACGATGCGCCGGCTCTCGGCGACTTCCGGCGTGTCGTAGGTACTGCGGACTTCGTAATGAAACAGCTCGCTGCGCGCGTTGCCCAGCAGCTTTTGCAGCTCGGGGGCCGAGTCGAGCAGGCGGCGCCCACCGGCGCGGTCCAGCTCCTGGATCCGCTCGGCCAGGGCCCGCAGCAGCGCCACGAGGCGTTGCGCGCGATCCGGGCCGTACACTTCTTCGCTCATCGGGACCTCCAGGGGGCACATGGGAACCCGCGCCCCCGCCGTGGCATTATACCACACAACCGATTATCTTGCGGCGCCGTTCCACCAAACGCCCGTCGCCTGAGAGGAGCACCGCCGCATGGCCAAGAAGCGTAGTGAGCCCCGGAAGACCTCCACCCCCACGACGTTCGAGCAAGCACGCGATGAGTTGTTCTCGCACATTCTCCGCTGCGGCGTGCTCGAAGCGACCTCCGAACACCAAAAAGAGTGGTTCGACGACACGATGGGGTATCTCGCGGACCGCTTCGAAGACCTGACCGACGTCGAGCTCGGCGAGCTACGCGTCCTGGGCGAGCGCTACTGCCGCCCGGTCGTGGCCCGGACCGCACCCGTCGGCGCCGACGCCTAAGGCCTGGCCCAGCGGCCACGCCACCCCGCGGACACCCGGGCGCCACCGGCGAGTCCCAGTTCCGCGTACCACCCGCCGCGCCGCGCTCCCGGCGCCGCTTCGAGCCCCACCAGTAGAGCCAGATACCCGCTGCCCGGAGCGCCCCGGCGACCGGCGACGGCGACCCCTAACCCCCCGTACAATCCGGCACCACTCCGCGCCGACGGCGTGACCAGGAACTGCGCGGTCAGCTGCGCACGCGCCGCCGCGCGGCCGCTCTCGGTCCCCATATCCACGGCGAGTGCCACGCGGCTCTGCCCGCCGGGCCGGTAGCCGGCTTCGATCTCCACGCCGGCCATGGTGTGGCGCGCCACGACAAGCGCGGCGCCGGCGCTGGCCTCGACGACGGTGAGTCGCTGGGCGCAAAGCGGGACCACCCCGGCCGCGAGCGCGCCGAGCGCCCCGAGCACCGGGCCGAGCCGCGACTCCCTATGCAACGGTGACGTCGTAACTGATGCTGATGTCGGGCGCGAGCGATGCCACGACCGAGCAGTACTTCTCGAGCGACAGGTCGATGGCGTGGCGCGCCTTCGTCTCCTCGGCGCCCTCGCCCCGGATGGTGAAGTGGAACGCGATCGCGGTATAGCGGCGCGGCGGCGTCTCGCGACGCGTCCCGACCATCGCCACTTCGAGCGCGACGAGCTTGACGCGCTGCTTCTGCAGGATGATGACGACATCGGCGGCGGTGCACGTCGCGGCGGCAAGCAGCAGCAGCTCGACCGGCGATGTGGCGGCCTTCGAGTCGCCGTCCACGAGGATCGCGGGCCGGCCCGGCGCTCCACCCTCAAACTTGAGCGCTTCGGTCCAGCGCATCGTGACTTCCGCCGTCGGCGCCGCCATGCTCAGTTCCCGCGCCGCGTGGTGAGGCCGACGTAGATGCGGTGCCGGCGCAGCACGTCCATGCCGTGGTACTCGAGCAACCAGTTGAACGTGGACCGGTAGTGCAGCTCGATGCCGAACACGACGTTCACCCAGACCGCCGGACACTTGCGGTCGAGGCCGCAGTTACCGTGACCGGCAAGCGACAGCCCGCCCCCGACGTACGGTGTCGCCACCTGGTCGTCGTCGGTGAAGCGCCAGAGCGACTCGAAACTGGCGGCGTACGTGTTCTCCCCGTTGAATACGCCGACTTCCGCCGACGGACGCAGGCGGACACGGCTCGAAATCAGGTTGCCCAAGTCCAGCGTGGTGCCGAGCACCATCTGGCCGTCGCCTTTGAAGTCGAGGCCCGTGCGCACGCCGAAGCCGAAGAGCCCGATGCGCGTGCCCTTTCCCGCACCCGAGCTCTTGGGCGGCGAGAACTGCTGTGCCCGCGCGTCCGGCAGCGCCAGCGAGCCCGCGGCGAGAATTCCGAGCAGCGTGGTCCCAACGATGCGCATCCCGATCCTCCAGTTACCGGAGCGCGGCGACGCGCGCGGCCGCCCGTCCGTAGTCCCAGGTTGCGTACACCGCGATCGCGGCGGTGGCCCAAGCCAACGGCTTCACGAGGGGCGAAGCCGCGATGAAGGCGACGAGCGTGAGCATCTGCGCCACCGTGACGGCCTTGCCGCCGGCCCGGGCCGGGAGCGCCACGGGACGGCGCAGCAGCCACGTGCCCAGAAATCCGAGTACCGCCAGAATATCGCGCAGCAACACGCCGACCAGCTCGTACCATGTCAGCATGCCGCGGCTCGCGACCGTAAGGAACGCCGCCGCCGCGAATACCTTGTCGGCGACCGGATCGAGCACCGCTCCGACGCGCGACGCGCCGACGCGGCGCGCCAACATCCCGTCCACGAAATCCGAGGCGGCCGCGACACCGACGATGGCGAGCTGCCAGGCGGGGCGGTGGGCGAACGGGAACAGCGCCGCCAGCGGAAGCCGAAGCGCCGTCACGACATCCGCCCAGGTCCCCCACGGTTTCACTTGCCCGTGCCTCCCCGGAACCGTACTTTCAGCCGGTGGACCTGAAGCTGCTGAAGCAGGCCGCCATCTTCCAAGACCTCGACGAAGGCGAACTCGCTCGCGTCGCCGAGGTGTGCCGCGAGCAGAAGTTCACCGTCGGTCAGTACGTCTTCAAAGAGGGCGAGCCGGGCAACCGCCTTTTCCTCATCTCGGAAGGCGAGGTCCGGATCTCCCGCACCATCCCCGGATCGGGCGAAGAAGCGCTCGCCGTCCTGAAGCCTGGATCCTGTTTCGGGGAGATGTCGATCTTCGACCGCTCGGAGCGGTCGACCGACGCGATCGCCAACATCTCGTGCACGCTGATCACGATCTCCCGCTCCGACTTCGAGCTGCTACTAGACTTCAACCGCGACGTCGCGTACAAGGTACTCTGGTCGGTCGTGCGGCTCCTGTCCGCTCGCCTCCGGGTGACGAACGACAACCTGCGGTCGTTCCTCGCCATGTCCATGTTCTAGGCTGGTCGCCGCACCCTTCGCTTACCCCGATCGGACAATGGGTGTTCGACCCCCTGGCTGCGCTAACCTAGGGCCTTTTACACTTCATGCCACCCATGCACCGCACTCGCGTCATTATCCTCGGCCTGACCGGCCTCGCGCTCGCCGCGGCGTGCGGCGACAATGGCCCCGGCGGCACTCCGCGCGTCGTCGTCGCGCCGATCCTCGACTCGCTCTTCGTCGGCGACACGATCGCGGCGCGCACGACACGTTACTTCGACGCCAACGGCGATTCGCAGGCCACCGGCCCGGTCCGCTGGTTCAGCTCGAGTCAGACGGTGTTCACGGTGGACAGCGTCACCGGCGTGATCGTGGGCGTGGGACGCGGTGCCGCCCTGCTGTCGGCGCGAGCGAACGGGACCACCGGGACATCGTTGCTCGTGGTGTCGCGCGTCCTCGATCTTAGCGGCACGGTGGAAGTCGTGTCCCTCACGGACACGGTCGGCGGCAAGTCGTACTTCACGATCCTGGGGACCGCCATCGAGCACACCCGCGCGGGCGCCCGTGCCGTGAACTACCGACGTGCCGGAGACCAACCGGCCTTCCGGCTATCGACACCGGTCGTGGTGCAGGGCCAAACGGTCGAGAACTTTGTCATCACGAACCCCAATCCCATCGTTGTGAGCGTGGGTCTCCTGATTGGCGCCATCTCGCCGAGTGAAGCCTTCGGTCCCGGCACTGATCCCATTTGTCGGCCACCCGGGATGTGGGCATTGTGGACGACCCAGGCCGTCGTGCCGACGCTTCATGGTTACTCGCGCAACGGAGTCCTGACCATCAACCGCATGGTGTCGATACCGCACGGTCTTGCCATCAGCGGTCGCTTCACCGTCACGGCGCAGCGCGGGGACCTGTATGACGATCCGCTGGGCGCCCTGCCGATCCGTGGCACATTCGTCGCGCCGCTCATCACCGACAATCGAGCGACCTGCGGCTCGTGAGGTTCGATCACGTATTCGCCGACCTGGGCGGCGTCGCCCCGGAGCGTCTCGGCGACGCGCAGGGCCTCGCGGGTCTGCTGCTCGCCGCCGCGAACGCTGCGGGCCTCAATCCCGTCACGCCGCCGGCGGTCACCGCCGGCGCGAAAAGCGTCGGCGTCGCGCTGTTGTGTCACGGAGGGCATATCACGCTGCATGCGGCACCCGAGGAAGGGATCTGTTTCGTCGATGTCGCGGGTCTCGGCCGTACGCACCCGCAACGGGGATTGGACGTGATTATCAAGCGGCTGGGCGCGCGGGAAGTGCGTAGCGACGCGCGACGCCGCGGCCCCGTCATTGGAACCCTCGATCCGGAGCGCACATGAACGCATTGGCGCCGTACGCCGCCTTCTTCATGCGGCTGGCAGTGGGGGGCGTGTTCCTGAACCACGGCATCGCGAAGTATCACATGGGCGTCAGCGGTGTCGCCGAGTTCCTGCACAGCCTCGGGTTACCGTTCGCATCGCTGTTCGCGGTCTACCTGATCGTCGTGGAGACGGTCGGTGCCGTCTGCGTGATTCTCGGGATCTTTACGCGCGCGTGGGCGACGCTGATGGCGGTCAACATGGCGGTGGCGATCCTCCTCGCCATCCTGCCCCACGGCGGGAAATTCGAGCTGGAAGGCTTGTTGCTCGCCGGCTCAGTCACGCTCATGGCGCTGGGCGACGGGCCGCTGAGCTTGGCGGTCCGCTTCAAGAAGGGCTAATGCAGGATTCTTAGCACTCCCGCGTCCGCCCCGGCCCGGAGGAACGACTCCGGGTCGGTGGCGGGAATAGCCAGCCCCGTCTGCTTGCGCCAGCGCTTGGCGCTCGCTTCCATGTACTGCTCCAGCGAGCCCCCGACCCACTCGGCGGCGTCGTCCTTCATCTGCCGCACGATCTCCTCCCACGTGCCCACGTAGGTCACGCCCGACGCAA
>WNGN01018926.1_pt1 | contig 11505 bp, 11 predicted proteins | sample 5400561 | NCBI WGS metagenome assembly WNGN01 (sample SAMN13153379, study PRJNA577476) | soil metagenome | isolation source: 115 cm soil or saprolite under Garry oak tree replicate 2 | place: USA:California | collected 2016-06-15
CTTCCGAAGGCCGCTCCGAGTGCGCGTTGTGTCCAGCACAAAACCCGCTCGGTTCTCCAGCCGCTACCACTAGGCCGGCATTCCAGCCAGGCGCTCGTCCTCCGGGAGGTGGCTTTATCGAATCCACATCAAGTCCAGTGCGCGCGATCAACCAGGCAATGATCGAGTTCGAGTTCCACATTTCACCTGTCCGCAGCTCGTCGCGGCCCCACACGAGGATCGGTATCTGCGGCACCAATTCAAGCAAGCGCCGGGCATCGGCTAGATCGTCGCTCAGTCGTCGCGGACTGTCGACCGCCTCACCGATGTCAGGAATCACGCCGTCGCGCCACCTGCGCATTTCGTAGCGAAAGATGCGAAACCGTCCAGCCCACCGGGCTCCAACTGGGCCTTCGGCGACCACGCCTCGCTCCTGCCCGCGGCCGTCAACAACCGGCGTCTGCTCGATCGTGTAACGACCCTCAGGCACGAAGACCTGCAGGCCAGAGTGATAGAGATCGAACACCGGCCGGCGGTCGAGGCGTGCCTTGATCGCTTCATAGATGTGTCCGTTCAAGCGCACAAAGTTGCCACCCGCGCCCAGCGGGAGCCAGTAGAGGTCTATTCCGACCTGCCCATCAAGTGCGGAAGTCGCGTCGAGAGCCATTACAAGCAGCGTATTGGTGGACATTTGTCGCGACATGGGTCCTTCGGCCCGCTGAGCGAAGGCCACACGGTTTCTGGAGGAGTCTGCTTCAATGACGAGCCGTCCCAACGCACAAGACTGCCGACTGAGGAAGGGCTGGTATTCAAACACTGGCCGGGGCCTGGGATCGAAACTGCGGCTTGGGACTATGGCCTGCGGCCGCACGGTCCTGCGCTGTGCGTCCTCAGGCGTGCCGGCCTGCGATTTTCGAAGCAGGTACCTCACGGTCCGGGGGCCGTGCGCGTGCTGATATATCGGCTGGGCGATAGCCGTGAGCGAGTTCAATTGGCGGTTCGAAATCCACTTGGACGGGGCTGCCGCCACCTAGTTCCAAGAAAATCTGTGACCTCCCTGTGACCCCCGCGCGCTAGACGGAGCAGGCAAAGAGCTCGATTTGAATACGATTTTTGGTCGGGGGCCCGGGATTTGAACCCGGGGCCTCACGGTCCCGAACCCTGCGTACCTCGTGTCCTTCTGTGTCCCGCCCGTTCCTCCAGTGTTCGCCTGTACTCAATTTCGACTGGCTTCGTGTCCGCGCGTGTCCTCCCGTGTCCTCCTGGTTCCGCGAATGCGTGACACATCTGTGACACGGTTGCGATCGACTGAGCTTCCCCCCGAGGGTGGCGACCGGTGGTGTTGGTGGGCTCGTCTGCAGCCCTCTGGCAACCGCTCGCTCAGAAACTTGTAAGTCCCACACGCGCGCCCTGCAAGCCATCCGTTTCGCAAGGGCTCAAGAGCATCCCTTGTGGCTCCCCTTAGTGGACGGTCTTCGAACTCAGCTGCTTGAGCGGACGCCCGATGTTGTCGAGACCCTCGTCCGTTTTCGATTTTCTCCCAGCCTGCATGCCAGGCTCCCCGTTACGTCCTGGTCACCATCCGAACTCGCCGGAACCTAACCTCCGGACCAGAATTGTGGGTGATGACCGATACCGCTGGTGTCCCCTTGCGGCTATCCAGCTTCATCGGACGCAAAAAGGAAATGGGTGAGCTGCGCCGCCTGCTGGTTCACACCCGTCTTCTGACCATGCTTGGGCCGGGAGGCGCTGGAAAGACGCGCTTGGCTACTGAGTTTGCTCGGGCGCAAGGCCACCGGTTCGCAGATGGCCAGATCACGGTCGAGCTCGTGGAGGTCCGCGACCCGGCGCTCGTACCCGATGCATTCGCGCGCGCCGCCGGCATCCGGCTTCAGACCGAAGACACCATTGGCACCCTCGTCCATCGCCTCATCTCGAGCGAGATGCTGCTTGTGGTAGACAACTGCGAGCACCTGATCGAGGCGGCAGCGACGGTCGTGGCGCGACTGCTGGCAGCTTGTCCAGGCCTGACGGTCCTGTCCACCAGTCGGGAACGGCTCAACCTCGACGGCGAGGTCGTTTGGCGTCTGTCGCCGCTGGCGCTCCCGCAGACAGCGGACACGTTTGCCGTCGCATCCGCCTCAGAGGCCGTGAGACTCTTCGTCGATCGCGCGCGCAACGTCAGTCCCGGTTTCGATATCAAGCCGGACAACCTGCCCGCCATCGTGGCTATCTGCCGCCGACTCGACGGGATGCCGCTGGCCATCGAGCTGGCTGCGGCGCGGGCGTCCGTCCTTTCGCCGGTTGAGATCATGGCGCGTCTCGACGACCGTCTGCGCCTCCTGACAGGCGGACCCCGAGACGCCGATGCACGCCACCGCACTCTTCGCGCGGCCATCGACTGGAGCTATCAGCTGCTCGATCCGTCGGAGCGAACGCTGCTGCAACGGCTCTCGATATTTGCTGGGCCGGTCAGAGCCGATGCGATCGCGCAGGTTTGTGGCGAAGCGCCTTCGGCGCCGGCGGATGTGACCGACGGCCTCCAAAAGCTAGCGGATAAGTCGATGCTCCAAATCGAACGGGGCGTCTATGGGGGGACCCGGTACCGGCTCTTGGAGACCATCCGCGAGTACGCGGCCAGCAAGTTGGCCGCGACCGACAGGACACGAATTCGCGACCTGCACCTGGCGTTTTACACGCGCCTGACCGAGGAGGCGTTCGAGGCGCGGATGCACCGGGGCGCAATGGCCGAACATCGGCGCCTCTGGGATGAGATGGCTGAGGTTCGCGCCGCGCTCGACTTGGCCAAGCGCGACCTCGACACCGAGGTGGGTCTGCTTGGCAACCTCAGAATGTTGTGGGCGATCTTCGCCCCGCAGGAGGGGCTTCGCCGCCTCTTTGGCGTGCTGGCCAGCACGACGGTCAAGCCCACACGAGAGTACGTTCGCGCTCACTGGAGCCTGCAGGCGCTGGTTAACCAAAGCGGTCATCACGAGAAGTTACTTCTTAGTCCTCGGCAATTCGGCGAGCTGGCTCGCAAGGCGGGTGAGGAGTCGGGGGTCGCCGCCGAGTACCTGGGTTTCGCTTACATGTCCGAGCGCACCCACCGAGACCTCAACACCGCGCGCGAGTACTTGGAGAAAGCGGTCGGGGAATGGACGCGGCTTGGCAACCTGCCAAATCTCGCGATGGCCCTGGCATCGATTGGCGGTATCGAGCTCCAGCGCGGCAACATCGAGGCAGCGCGACCTTGGGTCCAGAAAGCGCTCGATATAGCGGTCGAGGCAGAGGACGACTACGGCGCGGTAGGCGCTCAGTACACGTTCGGTTGGTTCGAGATCCTTTCCGGCGATACGGACGGCGCACACAGCCGGTTCATCGCGGCATTGGATCTGGTCGCGGAAAGCGATGCTCTCTCTGTGGCCCAGCAGGTCGAAGGCATTGCAGTGGCCGGAATGGCGGCCAACCCGCGACGAGCGGTAACACTTTTCGGCGCGGCGTCAAGACTTAGGGAAATGGTCGAAACGCCGGTGCAGCTGCCATGGTCGATCTGGCTCGAGCCCGCGATGGCCAAAGCCCGCGCCGCTCTGCCGGACAGAATCGCCGATAAGGCATGGGAATCGGGCCGGGCGATGTCGTCGACACAGGTGCTCGCGTTGGTACGCGACGGGACCAGCGGGCCACCCAGCAGCAAAGCGGCCCGCAGCGCCGGGGGCCTGAGCAAGCGTGAGCTGGAGGTCGCCCGGTTGGTTGCCTCCGGGATGACGAGCCGCGCCATTGCCGAGCGTCTGTTCCTGTCGGAGCGGACGGTTGAGAGCCACCTCGAACACATCCTGACCAAGCTGGGCTTCAGCTCGCGGGCGCAGGTAGTGGGTTGGGTGGCCGAGCACCCGAGAGGCGCGAACGGGGACGCCTAGCTCTCCGGTCTTTCGGTACTTTCCACGATGTTTCGTACACAGTGGCGTTCTTAGCCTGTCGGTATGCAAGGAAGCGCTTCAATCGCCGGCCATCTGACTCTCGCGCAGCCATCCGCCAGCCGCCGATCGGTTGCCAGGATCTGTCGCAGTTTCACCATCCGGTGTCTCCAGGCCGTGGCTAAAGGCTACCTGCAGTCGAGCGCTTACAACCCCTACTGGATCGGCGTCGGCCCACTCCCGGAGTCGCGCGGAAACGAGGCACGCCAACGATGAGCTTCGCCGTAGAGGGACCCGTCCTCGAGATCAAGTCGCTGGGCCCGGCGCCCAAAGTGATCACGGTCCGAGTAGAGCCGATCGCCAAGCGGGTGCGCGCCTACGTTGATGGCGCGGCCATCGCCGACAGTCGCCATGGACCCTCTAGCCGAGCCCACGGAACCCCAACAGCTGGCGGCCGACACAACAGGAGGTATGAGATGTCCAGTCAGGTGCAACCCTTCGCCCTCGAGCCCGGCGCCGGTACGAGCGTCCGTAACCCGGTCGGCGGGCAGCTCGTCTTCAAGCTGCGTGGCGAGCAATCAAACGGCGCCATGACGGTCTTCGAAACCGTGGCCGCTCCCGAGGAGGGACCGCCACTGCACTTCCACCAACTCCAGGACGAGTGGCTCTACGTGCTCGAGGGCGAGACTTCTCCTGGCAATGTTCGCGCCGGCGGGGCTCGAACAATTTTTCGAACGCTACGCAGAGCTGACCGAGCAGACCGGAGACCTAGACACGTTCCGCGCACTCGCCGCCGCGGCGGGTATGACCGTCGTCGGGCCACCCCTCGCTCAATCCCACCCGACTTACACACGGGCGGGGCGTGAGTTCCAGTCCGTTCCGGGTCGCTCGGCGTGAGTCCCAGGACCAGTTCATATATGGGCAGGTCGGTGGACGTGCCGGTGCTGGTGGTGGGTGGAGGTCCCGTCGGTCTGCTGATGGCGACGGGACTGCGCCACTTCGGAGTCGATTGCCTCTTGGTCGAGAAGCACGCGTCGACGTTGGACTTCCCCAAGGGCCGTCGGGTGACGACCCGCACGGCGGAGATCTTCCGACAATGGGGTCTGGAAGCAGCGGTCGCGAAGGTGTCGCTGCCCCGGGCGGACAGCCTGTTCAGCTTCGAGGGTGAGACGCTGCTGGGCGGTGACTACCGGCGCCAGGGCCTGCCGTTCGATGACGCCAACCCGACGAGCCCAACCCGCGAGCTGATCTGCTCACAGGAGAACTTGGAGCCGGTCCTGCGGGAACGAGCCAAGGCCGACGCCGATGTGCGGTTCTCGGCCGAGGTCGTCAGCTTCACCCAGGACGGCGACCGGGTGATAGCCGACGCGGTCATCGCCGGGGAGCACGTTTCGGTGAATGCCTCCTACATGGTCGCCGCAGACGGTGCACACGGTCGCACGCGCGATGCGCTCGGCATCGATCGGAGTGGTCCGGGCACCCTGGGGCACCGGCTCAGCATCCTCGTCGACGCCAACATGGGAACGAGGATGATGGAGCGTCAGAGTGCCCTCTATTGGGTCAGGCAACCGCGGCCGGGATGCCTGTTCGCCGCGGTCGATAACAAGAACCGCTGGCTCTTCTCGGCCCCCTACGAGGCGGACACCGAGCCGAAGGACTCGTGGACGGAGCGGCGTTGCCTTGAGCTCGTCCAGGGTGCCCTTGGCGACAACAGTATTGAACTGAGGTACCTCGGCCACCGGTTCTGGGACCCCACCGCCCTGGTCGCCGACCGCTACCGGTTCGGCCGGGTTTTTCTGGCCGGGGATGCCGCGCACCTGACCACACCCGAGGGCGGCCTCGGCATGAACTGTGGCCTCGCCGACGCGCACAACCTGGCATGGAAGTTTGCGGGTGTGATCGCAGGCTGGGCGAGCCCCGCGCTGCTCGAGACCTACGAACCGGAACGCCGCACCCATGCGGTCGCCTGCGCTGACGCAAGCCTTGGCCGCGCGCGACCGCCGAATCCGATCGACGGGCTGGTGTTGGGACACGCCTTCGAATCCGCTGCGATCATCGACGACCACACTCCGGCGCCGAGGCCCCGGGACCCGGTCGGTGAGTACCTGCCTGTGGCCAGGCCAGGACATCGCGCCCCGCACATTTGGCTCGACCCGGAAACATCGACCCTGGACCTGTTCGGCCACGCCTTCGTCGCGCTCACGGACCCAGTTGGCAAACCAGGACTCGATCATGCCGCCGACGTTGCGCGCGCTACCGGCATTCCCCTCACCGTCCACGCCGTAGATGCTCCCGGCTGGCACGACATGTACGGAGTTGGATCAGGCGGCGTCGTTCTGGTTCGCCCTGACGGATACGTGGCGTGGCGGAGCACCACCCCACCTGCGACCTCACACCTGCTCGCGTCAGCTCTGCGAACTGCCGCCGGTCACCGCCCCAGCCTCGATCCACCTCCCTCAATGAGGGCGCGCGCGCGAACCAGGAGTTCGAATCCTTCTTGGTCGCCCGGCACGCATCGCGGCGGTGAGCAATATGTTGGATCCGTCGGTGTCGGCAACGAAATATCTAGGGTCGACGCCTGATGCAGAATGGCTCCGGTGTCGACCTTCGGTTGATGTGTCGTGAAACTACTTCGGTTGATGTGTCGTGAAACTACTTCGGTTGATGTGTCTCACTCCCACTGAAATTTACCGCCGCCGCGGCGCCGTGCCGTCGGCATGTAGTTTGCGAACCGGGCCGCTGCTGGTGCGAGCCGCGGTCTTGAGCAGCTCGTTACCCACCCAGAACTGAAGCAGGCCGTCGGTCACCAGCACGTCACAGGCGCCGGCGTAGTTCCTCCCCACGCTCACCTGCTGGTAGCCGACGCCCACGACACCATTGCTGGCCACCTTCCTGCAGACCCACTGCTCTCCGTTGCGCTCGGGATGTCTCAGCTGATGCCGGACTTCTTCAGCGCCAGAGCGGAAGCGGCTGGGTGAGGTCGCCCAGCCCTCGGAGCTGAGGTACCGATGGCGCACGCTGTATTCCCTCTTCGGTCTGGTAGACGCGACAACCCAAGCTAGCCGGCGCCTCTCCTCCTGCGAATGGGTCGCGGCCGTTGACCAGGAACGTCGGCGAGCCGTGAAAGTCGAGACGGTGTGCGTGTGGGGTTCAGAAAGTAGGTCGGCTGGCTTCCACTGCGTGCAGAGCGATCAAATTCCTGGCTCTGAGTTGCCGGCTATGTAGATCCGACGCTATCAGCGACGGCTGCTCCGAGGAATCGGAGAGCCCATTCCACGATGTTCGCGTGGGCGACGGCGAGAAGCTCGCTCTGGCCCATGCAGCGAGTCCACAGGAGCCGGTGGTCTTCTTCGACGATAATCCCGCTCGAGGCGAAGATTCTACCCCGCCCAGGCGTGACCGTGTATCTCCTGGACCGGCCCTGGAATCAGAAGGTACGGACGAGCGACAGGGTGATACGCGTCCAGACCTGGCCTAAGGTTCTGGGGCATTTCCCGGCTCTGTACGCGGACTTACAGCCTGTTCGGTTTGAGCAACCCCAGGTCATGTGGCGACGCCGCTCCAGACCAAGGGCAAGAAGCAGGCGAAGAAGGCGCGAAGCGCGCTGCCGCCGAAGCTCGAGAAATTCACGTCCCGGTGCGTACGTGGCAGGACGGTAAGGGCACCTACAGCACCGCGACTCTAATCGTCGCGTCGATCGTCGCGCCTTCGATAGCCGCACCGATGCGATCGATGCTGCACACGAACAAGCCTGGCACGCCCGCGTAGGTCTGGTCGTCGTACGCGTAGGTCAGGTAATTCCGCCCGAACCGCGCTCATAAAGGCTCCATCCGGCTACGTCTTAAACAGGGGTTGGCGCTTGGAACGGAAACGCTGACCGTTGCCAGCCATGACGCGTGCGACCAGCGGCTTATGCGGGTCGAAACCTGCTTCCTCGAACTCTTCCCAGAACCACCACGTCTGAGCCGAGTCATTGGGTTGGATGGTGCCCGGGATTCCAGCACCGTTCGGCACGAGAGGCTTGACGGCCCAGTTTCCAGATCTATCCTGCGTTTCAAGCCCGGCAGAGTTGATGCGGATGGGATGGCGGCTGTCGTTGACGGCGGTGATAATTACGGCCTTCTCGACTTTGGGGCCGAAAGTAAGCGCGCCAAGCGATACCTCGACCTTGATTTTGGTGCTGTGGTCCCTCCGCCAGCTGTATACCTGCCAAAGGATGGAGATGCTACCGACGACGGCTCCGTATAACGCAATTCCGTCCAACTGACCCTCCAGGGCACGACGAGATACACGATGGCGGGCGTTGAATCTGTTCCCTGTTTCCGGCGCGGCCAAACACCCACTATCGGGGAGACGTCCTGGCGGGTGTTCTACATAACCGGCTCGCTGGCTCCGGCTTAGCCGCGCCAGAGCCAGCGCCAGAAGCCTGCCCGCCCCAAGGCCCGGCCAAGTAGCCGGTTCGTCACGCGGCGCTCTATGCGTTTGGGGTTGCCGCTCGCCAGGGCTTCCAGGTCGTCCACGCGACGAGCGGCGCGGAACAGAAGGGAGGCCAGGGAGCGGCGGCGAGGCGTAACGGGACCAAGCCTAGCCGACCCCCGGCAAGTTGCCGAGGCGAGGGATCAGGCGTTACGTTCGCCGATGAAGCGTGGAGGCCCGCTCACCGTACGAGCGGGCCCACCCTTCGGCCTCGGAACTAGGTCTTACAGGTGGTCGCCAGCGGCACAACAGCGGTCAGACCGGGCTGAGGCGTCATCGCCAGCGGCACAACAATGGTCAGACCGGGCACAGGCGTCGTGGTCGCCAAACCGGAAGCCAGAGCTCCCAAACCGCAGGTGGTGGTCGCAGTGTCTGCCGAAGCAGGAACCGCAAACACCGCCGAAAGGGAGAACACGACCAAACCGATGAGGATCAACCGTTTGTACATTTTGTATCCCCCGTTTGAACTGACAGGCTGCCCCCTAATGGATTGAACGTACAGACGACCAGTGATGATGTCAACTCAAGCCGTGAGGCCGCTTGTGCCCATAGGCTCGCAGGGCGGCTTCTTCCGACGCGTAGGGACCGTATGCCTCGCGGTGCCGGTTGGCCAGTAAGAACCAATCGGTAGGAGGCTGCCAAAACCGATAGCTCCGGCCGGAACAACCTTTAGCACCGCTCGGCGTCGCAATCCGTCCTCCGGCCAGCAACCCTGCCGTACGCGGAGATCGCTGACTAGGCGCTGCTCTCCCCGACCGGATAGGCTCGGACATGACGAAGGCATCTGAGTTATGGACCGACCCGAACCAGGGATTGCAGTTAGCTCAACAAACCCAGGTGGACGACCGAGAGCACCAACGGACTGTGTTTTGGATTGGAGGCGTGATCGTTCCGCCCGTCGGCACTGAGATTGAACTCTCTGATCCCGATAGCCAGGTGGGGTTCGAGAACGACGTCAGGCAGCAAGCCGCGCGCGGCGGTACTCGCTAAGTAGCCCTCCAAGGCGAGTTGTCCGCTCGATCCGCCCGCCCACCGGAGTCATCGGATCGCCCCGAGCGGCTGGTGGTCGCTGGCTGCGGCTCCGATGCGGTCGCTCCTGGTTGTAGTGCAGGCAGTACTCACCGAGGACTGCTTCAGGTGTCGTTGATTCACGATCAGCATCCAGTCCAAGCACTCTCGGCGGCAGCTCCCGATCCAGCGTTCAGCGTGTGCGTTCGCCATCGGGGCCACTTATCGGGGTCAGGATTACCCGGGTACCTTCCGCCTTGAACACTGCATCGGCTTGGGGCGCGAACTTCTTATCGCGATCGTGGACCACAACGCCCAGCTCGATGCCTTCTTCCTCTAGCTTCCAGCTGAGATTGCGGGCCTGCTGAGTCACCCAGGCTCCGGTCGGTTGGGCAGTACAGTTCGCCACCAAGACTCGGCGCGTCGCGAGATGCACATACATAAGGATGTAGAGCCGCTTGAAGAAGACCGTGTCGACACTAAAGAAGTCCGCCGCCACGAGGGTTTCGGCATGGGCAGCCAGGAACTGCTTCCATGTCAGCTCAGATCGGCGCCCTGCCGGCGGGTTCAGCGGGCTGCCGATCGCGCGCGCTAGCGCACTGACCCGAAAGTAGCTTTCGGATTGGCTTTAGTCAGGATCTCGTCTGCGGTCTTCAGCCAGACGACCGGATGCCGCTTGCTATTCCAGGCAGCGATGAAGAGCGGAATCGCCTCGATGAGCTGGCCCACGCTCTGAAGATGCCGCGACGTATGGCACGACGGCTGAGGAGGGAGATCCAACCCTCGACCTGGTTGAGCCAGCTCGAGCTGGTCGGGGTGAAGTGCACGTGGAAGCGGGGATGCCGGCCGAGCCACTCCTTGACGAGCACATTCTTGTGCGTATGGTAGTTGTCAACGATCAGGTGCAACTCGCGCCGCGGATAGCTGCGATTCAGCAACTTCAAGAAGTCCAGGAAGTCGCGGACGCCATGGCAGACCAAAGGTTCCTTATTTGAACTTGCCTTGGGTCCGGTAAGCCATGGAGACCCCACGGGGCACGGGCCAGACTCGTCGTCCAATATGATCCGCGAAGTGAAGAGCGAGCCATCGGCCGACTACGCGCTCGGCGGAACCGAGACCGAGCTGACTCGACTCCGGTCACAAGCGCAGGAGTACGAGACGTCAGCTCGGTGGTTGCTCGACCAAATCGGTGTCCAGGCGGGATGGAAAGTCCTCGACGTCGGCTGCGGCCCCATCGGCATCCTTGCGCTGCTGTCTGAGAGGGTAGGCCCGGAAGGCGCGGTGGTGGGGCTGGAGCGCGAGCCGCGCTTCGTCGAGTTGGCGAAACGTGAGGTTGCGCGCCTGGATCTTCGGAACGTGACAATCGTTCAGGCCGACGCCCTCCACTCAGGACTTGACAGCGACTCGTTCGACCTCGTCCATGAGCGTTTGGTGATGGTCAATGTCCCCGAGCGGCGTGGCTTGCTAGCGCAGATGCTGCGGCTGACGGCTCCTGGCGGCACGATAGCGCTCGAAGACATCGACAACGTGTCGTGGCTTTGCGAGCCCGAGCATGACTCATGGAACGCGCTGATATCTGCCTTCCACGGCGCCTTTCGTGGCGCGGGCGGAGATCCGTTCATCGGGCGGCGCCTGCCCTCGCTTCTTCGAGAAGCCGGCGTCGTACAGATTCGAGCGCATCTACAGGCCGAGCTGCCGCAGCCCGGACAATATCGGCGTACGCACCTCATTTCGCTCGTGGATTCGATCCGAGAAAAGATCATCGCGCAAGGTCTGGTCGATGAGCAGGAGCTTGAGTCTCATAGAAAGGCCCTGCTCGAGCATCTCGCCGACCCAAATACGCTCGTAATCGAGAAACTGCTCATGCAATGCTGGGGGCGGAAACCCGCCTCAGCTCCAGCAACTGATTGAGGGTCATCACCTCATTCGCCTCAGAACTCCGGCGTTTGGGCTGTGGGGTTCAAGAATGACGTCACGCCGCAACTCGTATGTGGGGTTCGAAAATGACGTCACGCAACAAGGCGGTACGCACTGAGTAGACCGCCAAGGCGAGTACTCCGCTCGAGCCGCCCGCCAACCGGAGGGACCGGATCGCCACGAGAGGCTGGTGGACGTAGGTTGCGGCTCC
>WNGN01004403.1_pt1 | contig 11501 bp, 9 predicted proteins | sample 5400561 | NCBI WGS metagenome assembly WNGN01 (sample SAMN13153379, study PRJNA577476) | soil metagenome | isolation source: 115 cm soil or saprolite under Garry oak tree replicate 2 | place: USA:California | collected 2016-06-15
GGCGGGCATGGTCGGCCTTGTCTGAGCACCGAGTCTCACTCCGAACAAACGGTGCTTAAGGAATCGTCACGCTCAAGTGCGAAGGAGAATCGCTTCCCAAGTCCCACCATCTCGTGGGGCGCTTTAAGCGATAGCGAGTTGCGTTATAGGTGACGCTGGATCAGGCGAGTCAGCCACGTGGGTGAACGCTACAGACCCTAATTGGCCACCCGATCGTTTTCAGGGCGGTCTCGCAACGAGCGGAGAAAGTGTCAGGCGGAATATTGCCGGATCGCTCTGATCCGTTCAGCTGGAGATGGGTGTGAGTAGTGGTACGCAGAGTACCAAGGGTGTGGGGTCAAATTCGATAGGTTTTTGATGGTTAGATTGATGAGCGCTTCTTCCATGGACTTGCCCTCGCGCAGAGTGACTGCGGCGAATCGGTCGGCCTCGTATTCATGCTTCCGTGAGAGGAGGTTCATCAGCGGCCCAAGGTAGAATGTGACCGGTCCGGAGACGAGACCAAAAAGTACGAGGGCAGCGTGATTGGAAGGATTTTCCAAGCCGAAAGCTGAGAAGAGAGGTCTGTAGTCCACTAGCAAACTCAGAATATAGAGCCCAAAAAAAAGCAGAACCGTTTGAATAACTAACATCCGGCGAATGTGTTTCATCTTATAATGACCCATCTCATGCGCTAGAACTGCCAGCCCCTGATCGGTTGTCATCTGCTGCATCAAAGTATCGAACAAAACGATCCGTTTAGCCTTTCCTATCCCGGTGAAGTAGGCATTCGAGTGAGACGACCGTTTCGATCCGTCCATCGAATAGATTCCGCTCGTCCTAAAACCTACTTGATCGGCTAAAGCCAAAATTCGGTCGCGGAACTCACCTTCCTTCAAAGGCTCAAACTTGTTGAACAGCGGTGCGACGAGGGTTGGATAGACGATAACCATGATGAGCTGAAAACCTGATATGAACAGAAACGCCCAAATCCACCAGTGGGAACCGGTCGCATCCATCAGCCAAAGCACAACGAAAAGAAAGGGAACGCCGATCGCGATAGCCAGCAATAGCGCCTTCAACTTGTCAGCAAGATAGAGCTTTATGGTGGTCTTGTTAAAGCCGAAACGCGCCTCAAGCCCGAACGTCGCGTAAAGATCGGTCGGCAAGCTCGCGAATGTGAATATCAAAGCGACACTGAAGCAGAAGATAATTCCTTGGGCCTGCATGACCGGGAAGAACCGGCTTGCAAGATCCTTGGAGAGCCCATCCAAAAATGGCAAGAGGCCGCTGAATAGAACCCACAAGGTCACCAGACGACCATAAATCTCGGCCCAACGCTGGAATTTGCCTTTGGCCAGCGTATATTCGACGGACTTGTCGTATTCCCGAGCATCTATTTTGCCCTGAAAAAAATCAGGAATCTTCCTCTCGTTCCAACGCGCGCGAACATAACGCAGATTTAATTCGTTAAGGCCAAATTCGACGAGGAATTCCAGGGCAAAAAGAGCGAGGAATAACCTGACGATCAGCTGTTCCATCACAGCGGTGAATGATTCGCGTCAGGAAATAACCAGCGGAAAAACGGAATGGTTAAACAGTGAGCGCACTGTACTCGAAGGTAAGCTTCCCTTCGTTCTCATCGACCGTAACCTTGCCGCCGTTTTGCAATTTGCCGAACAGGATGTCATCGGCAAGGACCCGCTTGATCTCGTTTTGAATCAGCCGTGCCATGGGCCGGGCGCCGAAAGTCGGATCATAGCCACGTTCCGCAAACCAGCGACGTGCCTTAGCAGTCAGGTGGAGGAAAACCTTTTTCTCATTGAGCTGTTCATCGAGCTCCATGATGAATTTATCCACCACTTTCTCGATGACCTCCATACTCAGCGAATTAAAAGTAATCATCGCGTCCAACCGGTTGCGAAACTCAGGGCTGAACATCTTTTCGATGGCTTCTTTACCTTTGCCGACGTTGGACTGGGCGCCGAAGCCTAACGGTGCACCGCTCATTTCGCGCGCTCCTGCGTTGGTGGTCATGATCAAGATAACATTTCGGAAGTCAGCCTTTCTCCCGTTGTTGTCCGTGAGGGTCGCGTGGTCCATCACTTGCAACAGGATATTGAAGAGATCCGGATGGGCTTTTTCAATCTCATCAAGCAACAACACTGCATAGGGACTCTTGTTGATCGCGTCCGTGAGTAGTCCGCCCTGATCGAACCCAACGTAGCCCGGCGGCGCGCCGATAAGCCGCGATACGGTATGCTTTTCCATGTATTCGCTCATGTCAAAGCGAATAAATTCGATACCCATAGTGTGCGCCAGTTGCTTCGCCATCTCGGTCTTCCCGACGCCCGTGGGGCCCGAGAAGAGGAAACAACCGATGGGTTTCTCGGGATGACCCAGGCCGGAGCGTGAGAGTTTGATGGTGCTCGCCAGCATTTCAACCGCGACGTCTTGACCAAAGACCGTTAGCTTTAGATCTCGCTCAAGGTTTTGTAGTTGTTCCCTGTCGGAGGTCGAAACGCTCCGCGGCGGGATTTTGGCAATTTTGGCGACAATTTTTTCGATGTCTTTGGGACCGATGATTTTTTTGCGCTTCTCCGGTGGAAGGATTTTCACTGCGGCGCCGACTTCATCAATCACGTCAATTGCTTTATCCGGCAGGCGGCGATCGTTGATGTGTTTGGCAGAGAGCTCCACCGCCGCATGCAACGCCGTCGTCGAATAGTGAACCCCATGATGTTTTTCGTAGTGTGGTTTCAATCCTTGAAGAATTTTGTAGGCCTCGTCGACGCTCGGTTCAGAGATTTCGATTTTTTGAAAGCGGCGCGCGAGCGCCCGGTCGCGTTCGAAGTAGCTCTTGTAGTCGTGATAGGTCGTCGATCCGATGCACTTGAGCTCGCCTGACGCGAGCGCCGGCTTTAGAATATTTGAAGCATCCATCGACCCGCCGCTGGTAGCCCCGGCGCCCACGACCGTGTGAATCTCGTCGATGAACAAAATGGAGTTAGGCTGTTTGCTGAGCCCGGCTAAGACTCCCTTGAGCCGGGCCTCGAAATCGCCGCGGAACTTTGTGCCAGCAAGCAATGCTCCCATGTCCAGCGCGTAGATGACCGCATCTTTGAGCGCGTCGGGTACTTCGCCGCGATGGATCTTCAGCGCCAAACCCTCCGCCAGCGCGGTCTTTCCCACCCCAGGATCCCCGACGTAAATGGGATTATTTTTGCGCCGCCGGCAGAGCACATGGATCGTCCGTTCGATTTCGTCGTCGCGACCGATGAGAGGATCGATACTGCCTTGCCCGGCCTTATTTACTAAGTTGACGGTAAAAGCTTGCAAGGGCTTGACGCGTTGGGCCGGTTTCTCCTCGTCATCGTGCTCCTGCTCGCTCTGGGGCCAGTCTTCTCCGATGGAAATCTTCGAAATACCGTGGGAGACGTAGTTTACCACATCAAATCGCGTGATCCCCTGATCCTCTAAAAGATAGACGGCATAGGAATCCGATTCGCGGAACATCGCAATGAGCAAATTGCCCCCGTTGATTTCCTTCCTCTCAGCGGACTGGGCATGAATCACAGCTCTCTGGAGCACGCGGTGAAAGCTCAAAGTCTGTTGCGGCTCTTGATCGAAACCGGCGGGCAGAGTCTCTAATTCACCGTTAAAAAATTCCTCCAGGGACTTTCTCAGCCGCTCGATATCACCGCCGCAATTAATTATTGCTCTGCTGGCATCTTTGTCCTGCAGTAGAGCGTAAAGCAGATGTTCCAGACAGAGGTATTCGTGGCGGCGGCCCTGCGCTTCCTTAAGCGCGGTCTTGAGGGTTCCTTCGAGTTCCTTGCTGATCATTTTAAGCCTCTTCCATCGTGCACTTCAGCGGGTATTCGTGCTGCCGCGCCAAGTTCTCTACCAGCGCCACCTTGGTTTCCGCGATCTCGTAGGTATAGACACCCGCCACTCCAATACCCTTTTTATGGACATGGAGCATGATTTGGACCGCGGCCGTATGCTCCTTATGGAAAACATACTGCAGGAGCTGCACTACGAACTCCTTGGTAGTATAATCGTCATTGTGCAGCAAAACTTTGTATAAGGGAGGTTTTTTTAACTTTTTCTTGGTTTCGGTGACTAGCCCGTGCTCGAATTCCGTTTCTCTGCGGCTCATGTCCTTAACGCCCTTTTTCCTAAATGTAAATTTACCACGCCGGTCGGCCTTATCGCAATCCACATGCGAAGGGGAAAGTTATGGGCAAACTTTAAATCTTTGCGCTTCAATAAGAAAGAAGTAGTATAGTAATAGGCGTTTACAAGGTGATGGATTCCATGAATGGATTGCCAGCGCAAGGAGGTGTCCCATGCTTACCAACAAAGTAAGCGAGATAATGACCACTAATATCACCACTGCCGTTGCCTCGCAGACAGTTTTCGAGGCCATGGAAAAGATGGTGTCCGAGGATGTTGGCCGAATCGTTATAACGGACAGGGATGTCTCTGTAGGCATTTTTACCGAGAAGGATGTGCTACGGCGTGTTGTAAACAAACTCGACGCCAAGAAAACCAGCATTAGTAAAGTGATGACGTCTCCTTTCCGAGCCGTGCGGGAAGACACTCATATCGTTGAGGCCTTTGGCAAGATGTACAAAGGAAAGTACCGCCACCTGCTAGTGCGCGGGCGGAGAGGAAAAATCGTCGGTATTGTCTCGATGCGTCGCATCCTGGGACTTGCGGTGGAGTTGGATCAGGGAACCAGCCCGACAAAGACTTTGGGCAGTATCACGTCTCCGGGAGCAACAACAGTCGACGAATCGACATCAGTCTATGAAGCGATCGATCTGATGGTCAAGAACGGTTTGGGTGCAGTCATTGTTACGGCGGGCAGCAAGCCGAACGGAATTTTTACCGAGCGGGATGTTCTTAAGCGCGTGGCCGTCAAAGACATTAATACGAAGAAAACCGCGATCAAAGAATTGATGACCTCTCCCCTAATCACCATGGCAAGTACGGACCTTGTTAGAGATGTCATGGCTGAAATGTATCGGCGCGACATCAGGAACATGCCGGTTGGCGGCGAAAAGGGCGAACTCATCGGAATCGTATCGATGCCCGATATACTGCAGTATGCGCAGGCTTTCGACATTGATGAAAAGGTTAGACAAGCCTGGAAAGAAGTTGAGGAATACTATAATTCCGAAGACCAATATACGCCCGGGTAAAGGGACCAAACATTTGTCATCTAAGGGGAATATGCTACTATCGTAAAGTTTACCAAGCAGCTGAAGGAGGTTGTGTTTTGGATACGCCGACAATCAACGATTTGAATATATGTGTCGCCACCGAGAACGGTTCGGGAAGCGCCTCCTCGAACAATATCTTGTTTAAGGCGATCTTCAAGATGGGCATACCTTGCTCATCGAAGAACATGTTTCCGTCGAATATCCAAGGGTTGCCCACCTGGTACCAGATTCGCGCGTCCGCAGAGGGCTATTTAAGTCGCAAAGACGTCATCGACGTCATGGTGATGTTCAATGACGCTACTGCGGCAAAGGATATCTACCGCGTACGAGACGGCGGCCTTATCCTGTACGATGATTCAACTCCGCTGCCAGCCCATCTGAGAAGAGACGGGGTACAGTATTTGGGAGTGCCCGCCAATAAGCTGGTAACGAAATTGGTGCCGGCTTCACCGCTGCGAGCGAAACAGCGTAACATGATCTATGTGGGCGCCTTGGCCTATCTCTTCGGCATCGACATGGAAATCATCAAGGCGGTTCTGGAGGACACCTTTGGCAAGAAGCCTGCAGTTATTGAATCCAACCTAGCTTGTATCGACGCCGGGTATCAACATATGAAAGAGAAAGGTTATACGCAGAACATCGCCCGGCTCGAAGTTATTCCCAACGGGAACAAAGGCAAAATCATCACCGAGGGCAATACGGCCGCGGCATTGGGGGCGATCTATGGCGGAGCCTCCGTCATTTGTTGGTATCCCATCACGCCATCGAGCTCACTTGCGGAAGCCATGGAGTATTATCTTCCGCGACTTCGCAAGCCCAAGGACGGCAAAAAAGCTTACGCTATCGTACAAGCGGAAGACGAGATCGCTTCGGCGAGCATGATCGTCGGCGCTGGCTGGGCTGGAGCGCGTTCTATGACCTCCACGTCCGGGCCCGGACTGTCGCTTATGAATGAGTCCCTCGGTCTCGCCTATTACGCTGAGATCCCGTGTGTGTTTTTCATCATTCAACGCGGTGGCCCATCAACCGGTCTGCCAACGAGAACTCAGCAGGCGGATATTTCGCTCATGTACGGCGCGTCCCACGGCGATACTCGCCATGTTATTTTGATCCCGCATGATACGAATTCGTGCTTCGATTTCGCGCGTCGGAGCTTCGATTTCGCCGACCGTTTCCAGACGCCCGTGTTTGTCGCCATGGACCTTGATCTCGGAATGAATCTTTGGTTGTCCGAGCCGCTTAAATTGCAGCGGGAGCCTTTCGATTTAGGCAAACGCCTGGCCGCGGAGCAACTCGAAGAATGGACCAAAGCCGGCAAGAAATTCCGCCGTTACTTCGATCAGGACGGGGACGGCATCCCCTACAGAACCGTGCCGGGCAACCAGCACCGCATGGCATCCTATTTCGCGCGCGGTTCCGGTCACGACGTCGACGCCAAGTACTCCGAAGATGAACATGATTATAAGGCTATTCTCGACCGGCTGCGAAAGAAGTTCGAAACCGCCCGCAAGTTTGTGCCGAAACCGATCGTCGAAAAGGAGAAAAGCGTAAAGACCGGCATCATCTGTTACGGCTCCAGCTACGAGCCGGTGCGCGAGGCCCGCGACCGGCTGAAGACGAGGGGACTAAGAACCAATCACATGTTAATTCGTGCCTTGCCATTGACGAGTGAGGTGAGAGATTTTCTGGCGGAACACGACACGATTTATCTGGTGGAACAGAATCGGGATGCTCAGATGGCGGCGATCATTAAAGACGAGCACCCCGATCTGGGCGCGAAGATCGTCAGCGTGCTTATTTACAACGGCTTACCAGCGACCCCTCTCGAAGTCGTCAATCAGATTTTCGCCGCCGCCCAGTCAACCGAACGCAAGACAGCCCAAATGTAAGGATAGAGCAATGGCAGAAGCAAAACTGAATCGTTTAAATTTGACGGAAAAGGATTACGAGGGAGCGCCTTCGACGATGTGCCGAGGGTGTGGTCACGATGCGATCTCGGCATCCGTGATGCGCGCCTATTTCGAGAACAGCATCGATCCGAGAAAAGTCGTTAAACTGAGCGGCATCGGTTGCTCTTCGAAAACGCCGGCTTATTTTTTAAGCCAGTCGTTCGGATTTAATGCCGTTCACGGCAGAATGTCAGCCGTAGCCACCGGCGCCAATTTGGCGAATCACAGCCTCATGCCCATCGGGGTGTCAGGCGACGGCGATACGTCGGCTATCGGGCTGGGGAATTTCTGTCACATGATGCGCCGCAATGTAAACATTACCTATATCATCGAAAACAACGGAGTTTACGGCTTGACAAAAGGACAGTTCTCCGCCACGGCTGATGTCGGATCCGTCATGAAGGGCGGGAAGGTCAACGATATCCCGGCCATCGACCTGGCGGAACTCGCGATCACTCTGGACGCGACTTACGTGGCCCGGAGCTTTTCCGGTGATCGCAAGCAGTTGGCCCCCTTGGTCCAGGGCGCCCTCGCTCATAAGGGCAGCGCTATATTGGACGTCATCAGCCCCTGCGTTACTTTCAACAATCACGAAGGCTCGACCAAAAGCCTAAAGTACGCTAAAGCCCATCTCGATCCCATCCATGACATTGATTTTATTCCGCCGTACGAAAATATCGAAGCGGACTACGATGAAGGAACGGATCACGAGGTGAAGCTGCACGACGGCTCGCGTATCATTTTGCACAAGCTGAGTAAAGACTACGATCCCACCAACAAGGCGCAAGCGATCTCGGCGATCCATGGCGCTATTGCCGAGGGAAAATTTTTAACCGGCCTGATTTACTATAACCCAAATCGCAAGGACTTCGCGGAAGAATTGAATCTCTGCGACACGCCTTTATCTGAGTTGACCCAAGACGATTTGCAACCATCCGTAGAGCAGCTTGACGAGATCAACGCGAACTTCATGAAGTAACAAAAAGGCCTGGAGGGAAACTCCCGTCAGGCCTTTTTATTTTCGCCTCTCCCGAATCGGATTAGAGACCTGCGGCTTTCCTCTTCTCTAACCCACCCCAGGTTTCGATAATCTCATTTGAAGACGCCACGAGCCCAAAGTGGCGCCGAATATTTTCCAGCGTTCCCAGGTGTAACTTCGTCTCATAGGCCGCAGAGCAGTCATCGATCATCGTCACGTAATAATCGTACATGTAGGCGTCACGCGCCGTGGTCTCGACGCAGACGTTCGTGGCAACGCCACATACCAGAACGCTCTGAATGCCTCTGGCCTTAAGCACGGTGTTAAGATCGGTATTGATGAAAGCGCTATAGCGATGCTTGATCACCACTCGTTCCGAGGGCAGGGGCGAAATCCCTTCGTACAATTCCGCTCCCCAAGTTTCTTCGCGGCAGGTGCTGAGACCGCCCTTTTGTGACGTGCGATAGATCCAGGATGGCGTATCAGTCCACTCGCTGTGCGTGGTTCTAATATAGACAATCGTGAGACCAACACGGCGCGCTTCGTCGATGAGTCGAAGGAGATTCGGCACCATCGCCATCGCCGCGCTCACATCGTCGCCCCGTTTGGCGGCGCTCCCTTGGGGGCTGACAAAATCATTCTGCACATCGACCACGAGCAGCGCCGCAAGCCTCGGATCACACCGTTCCTTCAAGCTCCGTAAAATCTCCACTGTCGCTTCCTCCTTTTCGCTAGTGATCGTGCTTTCTCTGCAGTCCCCCATGTCCCAAAGCCATGATGTCTGCACGGGTAACGCGCTCTCCGGCGAGAAGCCTTGGAAGGAGAGCATCAAACGCCGTAAACGGATCGTGGAGCACGCAACCGGAAAGACCCATGACGGGAGTCTGATCCAAATAGGCCATGAGAAACATCGAACCGGGCAATACCGGAAATCCGTGAGTTTCCACTTTCGCGCCGCTCCGCCGAATGCCTTCCGGCGTCTTGTCGTCCGGGTCCACCGACATCCCGCCGCTCACTAGAATGACGTCAGCGCCGGCTCGATGAGCGTCCTTGATATGACCGGCGATGACGTCAGGATCGTCCGGCGCCAACTTCACGGATTCGACGTTCGATCCCATTTCGCTCACTTTGCGACTTACCACGGGTTCAAAACCATCCTCGATCCGGCCGGTAAAAACCTCGCTTCCCGTAACGACTAAGTGCACGCGCTTCATGAGCATCGGTAAAAGCGTAACGATGGGTCTATCTTTGCAAAGCGCCTCGGCCCGTTGAATTAGCTCTTCCTTCACCGCAACAGGAATGGTCCGCGTTCCCGCCAGGACAGCTCCCTGCCGTACATATCTATTTTCCGGCAACGTGGCGAGAATCAAATCGCCGAGTGAGTTGAACCGATAAAGAAGATCACTATCGACTTTCAGAAGACCTGAGATCTGCGCCACTAGATTCCTTCGCCAGCCTTCTGGCTGCGTCCTCTTCATGGAGTTCGTCCTTCTCCAGCTCCATGACATAGATGTGAGCCTTGCCCACATCCAATAGCTTGGAAATATCCTGGGGTTGCACCACATGGCCGCGCCGGAATGCCGGACCCTTGTGCTTCCCAGGAACAATCTCCGTGATGTCGTGGGCCAGGGGCAATCCTACCGCTTCTTCTACGGGTATCACCTTGAGCATTTGATATTTTTCCCCTCCTATAAAGAATATATTCCCACCGCGCATGCTTTGTCCAGGATTGATCAAAACTTCCACCGTGCAACGGTCACTTTCGTGGGTGAATTCCGCTTCGAACATGTCGAGGCGTATTTCAGCGGCTAGTAGCTTATACCCTTTAGGAGAGATAAACTTGAAGCGAGTATTCGGATCGATGAAACGACGGATAAACGAGGTATTGACGGGTCATCTCCCCGTTGGATGCGCGATAGAAGCTCCACAGTCGTGTCGTGGAGCGGAACTAGACTAAATTTACCAGCACTAGTATTAGGCCACTGCCCAGGATGCCGCACCATTCACAGGACTATTTCTTTCTGGGATCGTCTGCCGGATCAACGTAAGTGACTCCCCACGGTCCCACCCCGTGCACCTGCACCATCACTTCTTCTTTTGTCCAAGCAAAATGAGGAATCTTTGGCTGGATGATCATGACACCGCCTGGCGACAATGCCTTGGTCTTTGTCATATCCAGCTTATCGCCGATGCCCATATTGAAGGTTCCGGAGAGCACGGTGAGATGTTCAATAGCTGGATGCCAGTGGGCAGGAACTTTATAGTTAGCGGGAAATTTCAAGCGCATCATGAACGGGACCGCTTCATTCGGCGGCCCTTCAATGATGGCAACTTTAGCTCCCGGCGGTAACGTGGGCACATCGTCCCATTTTAGATCGTTGGGTTCTACCATTACGTGATCCCTGGACGTGGTATGACTATCGGCCGCCCGGCTCGCAGGGACAACGTGTAAGCTAAATGTGAGTGCCATCGCTATCAGACCAATCTGTATTGTTCTCATATACTTTCTCCTCCGTTTCCTTTCTAAGTTTTTCTTTTTTTCTAAACTAACGGGGCAACGTCGGGGGCTTCCCCACCTCCGGGTCAATCTCGCCGGTCAGGGATTGCAGGAACGCTACCAAGTCCTTCTGCTCTTGGACGGTGAGACTAAGCGGCTTGATATCGCTGGACAACCAGGGGTTTTTGAGTCCGCCGCGGTTGTAGAACGCGACAACTTTGTCTAGCGTCTTCTCGCTGGCGTCGTGCATATAGGGACCGCGCCTGGCCACGTCCCGGAGGGTTGGTGTTTTGAAAGCGCCCTTATCGGCCTCCTTCTTCGTCACAGTGTAGCGACCGAGGTCCGGGTCGGGCTTATCCATGCCCACGCCGACATTGCGGTAACTCTCATCGGTAAAGTTGAACCCCGCGTGACAGCTTACACAACGGGCCTTGCCCTCGAAGAGCGCGAGACCCCATTGGGCTTCCGTCGACAACGCACTCTTGTCTCCTGCCACGAAACGGTCGTAGGGCGAATTTCCGGAGACGATTGTCCGTACGTAGGCCGCGATGGCTTTGGCTACTCCGATAGGCTCAAGGTCGTGGCCGAAGATCTTCCGGAACTGTTGTTGGTAAGCCGGAATCGACCCCAAGTGTTCCACTACCTTCTCGTCTGTCCGGTTGAGGTCCTTCAGCGCCTGCTCCTCGAGTGTGGGGCGCAAGCCCGTCCAGAGCTGTTGATCGCTGAAAAGTCGATTCACAATGGTCGGAGTGTGGCGCGGCATCGGCTTGCCCGCGAAATTAATCGAGAACTGCCGAGGATCACTCCAGCCGTGATTGGGTTGATGGCAGCTAACACACGCTACCGTTCCCGATGTTGAGTGCCGC
>WNGN01003486.1_pt2 | contig 11500 bp, 12 predicted proteins | sample 5400561 | NCBI WGS metagenome assembly WNGN01 (sample SAMN13153379, study PRJNA577476) | soil metagenome | isolation source: 115 cm soil or saprolite under Garry oak tree replicate 2 | place: USA:California | collected 2016-06-15
CCTGGAAGCGCTTGGTCAACCGGCTACCTCACGACCGCCTCCGCCTGTGACGCCTCGCACAGACATTCCACCCAGACCGCTGGCGCCGGTGAAGCCACCTATTTCACTACCCCAGCCCCCTTTGTTTTTGCCTCGAGAAGAGCGCCGCAAGCGCGAGATGATTCCAAAAGAAGGCCATCCTCAGCCGACTGTCACGCGCGCAGAAAGAATGACTCCGCCAAAAATAACAGGTGCTCCTGCGTTCGAAGTTCACGAAGGACCGTTGCCGGTCGAACCGCCGTCGATTATCAAAACGCCGGTGGAAGCTTACGCAGCGGCCACACGCTCAATCGCCAAAGGCGCAGAGTTGAAAACGGACATCGCGACCTTGCTTGCATCGAAATCCGGTTTACGCGATGCAATCATTCTACGAGAAATTTTCGGGCCGCCGCGAAGTTTGCAACCTCTGGATCTTCGAACATAGGCTTGCAGCCTGTGCGCCCAGCCGGCTTTCAGCCCGATGCTCTTCTTGCCGCCCCCAGAAATTTGCGGAGCCGAGGCGACCAGAGCGGCTTCTGAATCCGAATTGAACTTTTAATCGTCTCGTGGTTTCTCCCCGGAAGTGAAAAACCGTGGACATCTACGTTTACATGCAGGGGCAACGACGCGGGCCTTACGAAAAGGCGCAACTGGAAGAAATGTGGAAGCGCGGCCAAATTCCGACGGACACAATGTATTGGCACGACGGTATGTCCAAATGGGCGGTGATCTCCGATCTGTTCGCAAACATCAGAATGGCGCCTCGGTTGCCCATAGATACCGGCAACGCGGAGTCGATGACGTTTCCCGCCGCATCGTAAACGCGGATTAAATCGGCAGTGCCTGCCGTCTGGCTGCACAAATCAGGGTCAGCTCGCAGCCAGCGCAGCATCTACATCTGGGAAAATCTCAAATATTTGATCAAGCCGCGAAGTTTCGAAAATCGAACGCATGGTTTCATGCACACCAGTCAGGAAAAACCTGCCACCATAGCCTTCAACCTTCTGCATGGCTAGAATAAGGGCTGCCAGGCCTGCGCTATCGATGTAAGTCGCGCCGGAAAGATCGATCACTATTCGTTCCGGCTTTTCCTCAGTCATTGCATTAAGTGACTGCGTGACAGCAGGCGAAACGTGTAGATCGATTTCGCCTTTAAGCGGCAGGACATTCGGACGGTGTTGACGCGGCACCGGAGTGGCTGGGAAAGCGCTTTTCTTCATTTAATTGCTTCAATCGTCAATGCATCACCATTCGGGCGTATCGATTATGTTTTTCGCATCTGGAAGATCATCCGGTAATGAAACTTGAAACCTTATGAAGGAGAGAGTTTGCACGTTTACGAAGTCCGGCCCTGCAAAGATCATCGCGGTGTCGATCTCATTTCCGATGCTCTGCCATTCGGTCGGCTGTGGTACGCCGGGTGAAATGCCGCCAGCGATGCAGTCGATTACGCGAAGTTTTTCAACCGTTCACATGATGCAGTCATCCGCGTTTATGATGCGGCTGGCAACGTGATCGAGACACATGAGCACGCGGGCGATTTTAAAGAATGGTAGCACTGTAAAAATTGTTGCGATTACGGGGTTAGTCGGCCATCCTAAAGCTAACGTTGCTACGAAATAATTGGCGATGGAGGAGCAAACCAAAGATAGCAATATCAATGTGATCCGCTCTGTTTGGCGCAGAACGAAGAAGGGACACATCAAAGTTCGTGACCTGCAGCCAGAAACAGACGTCAAAGGCGGTGGCGGTGTTACGGGCAAATCCAAACCCATCACGGGCGGCACAGGGAGCACGGGTACCACAGGCAGCCACTAATCGGGTTAAAGAGTTGCAGACTGTGGTTTGAAACCCGCAATGCGGGTTTTTTCTACGATGCGGTCCGCAGCGTGATCGAGGCGCCAACCCTGGCGATGAGCACTGCGATCCTAGGGAGTAAGGAAAATTTTACCTGTATAAGGATCTTCTACCGGGGTTCCAGGCGGAAAACCGGTGACATCAACGTAACCGCTATCTGGCGCGAACGGACTGGTAACCAACCATTCTTTCCCGGGCACGGGAGTTCCATACGGCAGGTTAGTTTTTTTCTGGTTCGCGCCCGAGGCCGCCTTCGCCATGCGGACATTGCGCTGATCCGGAGGCGCAGAGGTTGGTGTGCCCGCACTCTGATTATTCGAAGCATCGCTCGGTGGAGTTTCATTATGCTTATGACTGGTCCGGTGCCGTCGCGGCTTTTCGTTCTGGTGCGCGATTGCGCTACGTAGAGCGGTAAAAAAATCTCGGAAGGGTCCGGCTTCTGCCAGATCAGTCGCCGTAATCAGGCCGAAAATCGATAACCAGACGACAATTCTGTGGAGCGACCGTTTCACGAGGATAATATCGTGCGCGCCACTTGGCATGCGCGTCTATCGAGAGATGACGCCTTGTTTTTTTCGTCTCGGTCCCTCAGCGAGCTTCACGCTTTTTTTGCGACCGTTGATCACGAATGTGTTGTTTTCTCCTAAAGTTGACCACGGCCCGCGCGCGACTTCGCTAAAGTCCACAAACCGCCAGTCGGTGACGTCCGTTTGTTTCAGCCCGAGATAGTCTCTCACGGCAGGAGAAACATCGAGGCCCGCGCCTCCGTTCAGACTCGGTTTCGGACGTTCATCGCCAAACACGTATTGCCAATGGTCGGTTCGGAATGGCCCAGCGTCTTCCCATTGCGCATAGACAACTCGATCGCCCTTGCGGATTGCAACCCATCGATCTTTGCAAGTGGAAACAGCAGGTCCCCGGTATGCGTCTTTGAACCACGGAACGATTTTCGGGGCTTCCGGCCTATGACCGGTGTGTGCTTTGTCGTTGTAGGGCAGTGCGCAGTAAAATGGATTCTGCCGCGGTGTAAATTTTACCGGCAAATAATGATGGCGATGACCAGGGTCCGGATCATCGAAACCACCGTAGCTTTTTGACCATTGTTTGTCCCAGGCACTTGTGTGATTCGGCACGAGATTGTGTCCGCCCGGCTGTTCGCCGACCCAAAAAATTGTTGTGACGATGTTTGTTTTCCAACTATAAGGCCCTGCGGGCCGAGCAACTGACGATTTTCTAACCAGAGATTTTTGTTTTTCGCTGGTCGTTTCGTTTTGAGCAGCGTGCGCCGGATCAAATGCGATGAAGATCGCGAGATAAAAAAAGACAAGTGAGCAGCGTTTCCCCATCACGCCCCAAATCGCTTCCCGTTCAGACACTGTATGACACCGTGAATACTTACCTCGCGCTTCGGGGCGTAGCTTATCATTCTAAACAAGATTACAAAGCATATTTTTGCATTCGCTGAGCGCCGAATACGATAAGAACTGACTGCGAAATTCAAACCCCCGATGAGAATGCTGACTCTTATGAAACGCCAAGTTAGAAGCAACGCGGAGCGCCGGACGAATCCCTGCTTACATCCAGCCCACGGTTAGTTGAGATTCTTTCATGGCACGTTATTGTCCGCGGCTCTATGAAATTTCGGCATTTCATCCAGCTTTTTGGTGGCGCGGCAATGATCCTCTTCTGCTCCAGCTGCGAAGAAGTTCCCTCCTATGTACAGCATCTACGCGCCGGAGCTTTTCCTTGGACTGCCGCGTCTGGTTATTGGAACGGCGACGGCGTACCTGGGTCACCCAAGATCGTAGTCCATCTGAGGGAACAAAAGGCTTATTTCTACAAGGGCAAACGTGTGATCGGCGAATCGACTGTCTCGACCGGCAAACCGGGGTTCTCGACGCCTCCTGGCCGCTATCAGGTTATTTCCAAGGACAGGAACCACGTCTCAAGCGAGTTCGGCGATTACGTCGATGATGCCGGCAACGTCGTGAGATCGAACGTCGATGCGCGAAAAGATCCTCAACCGCGCGGGACACATTTCGATGGCGCGCGAATGCCCTATTGCATGCATTTCAACGGTGGCTACGCAATGCACGAGGGCTATGTCCCGCGGTATGCTGCGTCGCATGGTTGCATTCGCGTGCCTAAAGGAATGGTCAAGCACTTTTTCAGCGCCAGTCCCGAAGGCACGCCCGTCATCGTGAAAGAGTAGGAGTTTTTCAACCGGATCACATGATGCAGTGATCCGCGCTTACGATGCGGCTGGCAACGTGATCAAAGAGGCGATTTCAAGGCGCCGTAAAGCTTTTTGCTCGCGTCACGTCGCACTTCCCGCTAAAATGAATTTCCATGAGTCTGCTTTTATCGGGCGGTCACGAGAGTAGCTAGGCGGATTAGACCTTAGTGTTGTGTAACCGGTATGGCTTTCCAATGGTTGAGTTCAAAATGGCCCGCCACCAAGGCGCGACGAGCGAGCATGTCCTTTGCGACCTGCAACCGAGACGCAACGCAGGCGCCGGACCATTTTCAACTCAACTCTCCGGGCCGCAGTTCTTTGGGCGAATTTCCGCGTCCCTCACTCAGCAAGTGTCGCAATGGATACAGGCGCTTCGCTCGCTCCTTGAAATTCGCCCAAACTCCTCACGAACATTGGCAAGCCATACCGGTTACACAACACTAGCAACCCTTATGCGACAGCTCGCTGTTATACTGACCGTACTAACGGTTGCCACATTCCAAACGTACGCTGGAAGTATCGACTGGCTTTTTGATGCTGGTAACAACGATGATACCGCACGCGGAGAAGCCAAATTCCTGGTATGGGATGGTGTGTCGCATCCCTTGTCAGCGAGTTTCGAGAAGGTAAACATTGTAGAAAAAGATTGGCCTTTTTATCTCTTTCACATTGTAATCACCAGTCCAGGCGCTGGAGTAGAGCGCGATCGCAGCTCATACCTGGTCTGCTTCAAGCTCACTGAACGTGCAACCGAATTCCGCATAATTCCCGTGATTCAATACGCTTCAGACCCGCCGACAGAAAACGAGATTAGGATAGATAAGCGTCTTAATAGATGGCCAGTTTCGCCGCCTTGGAAAGCAGGAGATGATCTACCACACAATATCAAGCCTCCTGGCTTGAGCATCGTGTTAGACGAGTGTCGCGCAGGATCAGAGTAGCAACACCGTTAGCCTTCCAACCCGCTCTCTTTGAGATTGTCGGCACTTCTTTGCCTTTAGGCGATCCCAAGTGCTGCCAGTGTTGGTTCGTCGATTGCGGATGTAATGTTAAGTCCATTGTCGCGCTGGTAATTGGCAAGCGCCGCACCGGTGGCCGGATCCAAGAGACCGTTTATTGGGCCTTGGTAGTAACCTAGTTCTTGTAATGCGGCCTGAACATTGGCAACGACCTGGTCGGGAGCCAAGTCATTGTAGGCATAGATCGGGCCGTCATACGGATAGTAGCTATTGTCGCGATCGTAACCCCACGCCGGATACCAATAACCACCGCGCCACCAATACCATCCACCTGCGATCAAAACGATACGCGGGCAATGGTGTCTCCACCACTCCCCGTTGTGCCACTCGTGGTGATAATTGCGGAAGGCAGCGTATTTTGGGTCGCTCCAGGTTTCGCTTCCTGGGATGTGACCAGTACCTCGAAACGTCACACCTTTAGTGGCCGGATCGGGCTTGCTTGGCAGATTAAAGTGCTGTGGACGAAACGGATTCACCTTTGCCTGGATTGGAGGCGGCGCGAGCTTCGTCGCACGATCGGTACTCACCGCTCCACGTTTTTTTGCATCTTCAATTTCGGCGTGGCGAGCCGCAGCCGCGCCAGCGCCGACATTGTTAGGCGCTGGAGCAACGCCAGGCGGTGGTTGAGTTCCTGGTGGTTGCCCATTTGCAATCTGTCGTGCAATAGATGATTGCTCTTCAGGCGTTAGCGGCCTTGTGAAATCAACTCCGGTAAGACCAGATTTCGTCGGAAAGTTGTAATGGTAAACAGGCACAGGTGGAGCAGCAGCAGTGGCTTTAGCAGCAGTGCCACCTAAGGCAGCGCCACCCGGGGCAGCAGTCTCAGGATGGCTTCCCGACGCTGTCGGTCTGATCGCCGTGCCGCCTGCCGGAGCATGTCCACCGGCCGTAGCGGGACGCTGAGGCACTTGCGCATGCTCGACATGTGCCGTGCCGCCTGCCGGCTGGCCGCCAGACTTAGGCACGTGCTGTGGCGTTTGCGCGTGCTGGACATGAGTCCCGCCGCCTGCCGGATGTCTGCCAGACTTAGCAGCATGCTTTTCTTCAGCACCGCGAGCAACACACACGAGCGCAAGGCTACAAATCAAAACGAAAAATATTCTCACGTTTGGGGATCCTGCCTCTTTTGCGCTCCACAGGGCAACTACAAAATCATACCAACGGTCGCAAATTGCGCGCGAATCGCTGATTCGAGCGCCATAAACGTAGTCAGCTTTTCACCCGCACGCACAGCGAAACGTTTTCCATGCCGCGATGCGCGTCAGCAATCCAGATTGTTCGGCCTTCGCGATCCACCGCCGAAACACAGGCCCAACTCCATCCGGCTTTGCTGGGATTGTCAGCGATGATCTCTCAGTTTTTCATTTAGACTTTGCTTGCATCGTTGCTTGTCATTAAAAAAGACGACGGACGATAGCAAACACCACGACGGCAATGATGGCTATCCCGGCAATGGAGAGCATGACAACGGCAGTCGGATTTGCCATCACCACCGCTGCCCAGCCCTCTAACTTGGTCGGCTCGCGCTGGCGCTGTGCTGCGGCGGTCTTCGCAGGACTGGGATGAAACCGTTCCCGAACGTCATTAGGGAGTTCAAAGAAATAGACCTTAGAAATTCCCGTTTTGGTTCTAAGCACAATTCCATTCGCTTCGACACGGATGACCGTGGCGTCCTTGTATTCCTTGCCCTTAATGGTTCTGAAGTCCTCGGCCAGCACGAGTGTCGCTGACAGAAGTACCAAAATTGCGAGCGTAGTCGCACACTTCTTCACACTGGGCGTATTATGCTTCTTTTGCGCTACACACCGCAACGACAAAATGAGACGTGAACGGTAAGCGATGCGGAAGATGCAAGCGGATCAGATGAAATTATTCCGCTTTTAAAACCCGGAAGAATTCGGCACAATCCAGAGCGCCAATGGAAGAGTCTCCTCATGAATGGATCCTTAAGCGCCGGCATGAGGATCTGAGTCTGACGGTACGGACAAGTTGGTCGCTCTACATACAGTTCTATACCGTGTTTTCTCACTGTCAGCGTCATCGGTCTCGGCTGGGTGCTGACGCGCCCCGCTGACGCTCCGATAGTTCCCCGCGCGAAACACGTTATTGCCATCGTTTTGGTGATTCAGACGCTCTTAACTGCGATAACAAGCGCCGCAATGCTAGTCGCGTCGCGCTACCTTTTAGTCGCGTGTGGTACAGCGAGCCGTTGAGCAACATCGCGTTCACTTCGTCGCAGCGCACGGCCTTAATGCTTCCTATACCCTGAACAAATTATGATCGCATCCGAACGCGAACAATTCCTCCAGCGCCTGGCTCTGTTTAGCGATCTCGAGGCCAGCGAGCTCCGCGCGCTTGCCGAGGTCGCCCAAGTCGTCCAGTTTCCCGTCTCGGCGCTCATCTTCCGGGAAGGCGAAGCCGGCGACTGCGCCTACGTTGTCGTCCGGGGTTCGGTGCAGGTCTTCGCCATCGACCAGAACGGTGACGAAGTCGTCCTGGCGCAGCTCAAGGAGCTCGACCACGTCGGCGAGCAGTCGCTGTTGCCCGGCCACTCGGGCCGTCGCAACGCGAGCCTTCGCGCGTGTGAGGACACCACGCTCCTCCGAATCCCCAGGGCCGAGTTCCAGAAGATTCTCACGCAACGGCAGACACTGAAAGACCTGTTGTCCCAGGCAGGACACCAGCAGGTTCGTGCGAACATGATCCGCACCGCGAGGTTGGCGCGGATATGGGCGCTCTTCATGTTCATCAACGGCTTCATCAGTATCGGCATCCTCTGCGGGCTGGCGATGGTCTTCCAGACGCCGTTCATTTTTCCCTCGCTCGGGGCCACCGCGTTCCTACTGTTCTTCGCGCCCACGACTCCGGCGGCGAGTCCACGGAACGCGCTGTGCGGTCACGCCATCGGTATCGCCTGCGGATACGGAGCTCTGTGGGTGACAGGGTTGCAGCATGCCGGGCCGGCCATCGTCACGGAACTGGGCTGGATGAGGATCCTGGCCACGGCCCTGTCTCTGGCTACGACCGGAGCGCTGATGATTCTCCTGAACGTTCCGCATCCTCCGGCGGGGGCGACGACGTTGATCGTGTCCCTTGGCGTGGTCAGCAGGCCCGCGTACCTCGTCGTTCTCGAGGCCGCAGTCGGTCTGCTCGTAGGACAGGCGATCATCATCAATCGGCTGACCGGAGTGAGGTACCCGTTCTGGGCTAGCGTCCCGGCGCCGAAGATCGGCATGCTGGCCAGCCGAGGCGCGCTGCAGCGATTCACGCGCTTCCTCTGATTCAACACATTCATGCTCGTGAATGCATGTAACCAATCGATGAAGCATGGCGGAACATTCGCGCGCGGCCTTACGCCTTCACGGAACACGGTGCAATCATGGCCGCCAATGTGCCGCTCAGCGGCTGAGCACTCCGATCAGCCCCGCGCCTCGCGCTGCTTTTTCTCTCGGAACATGCGCACCAGGCGATTTTCGATCCACTTTAACGCAAAACCAAGCAAGGCGGCAGCAAAGACAGCCAGGACCAGCGGGACCACTGCGTTTGTTTCAAGAGCGCGACTGAATTGATCGAGCTGGGCGTTCGGCATACTCCGAAAATACCGCTAAATCCGTGCCAAGGAATCTGCTATTCCCAGCTCAAAGGAAGTTTACCCGCCGTGGCGGGCCGTTCGCCTTCCGTAATCCGCATTCCACACTCCGTATTCCGCATTTGGTTTCTCGCCTTCTTCTTCCCGCCCAAAACAAAAAAGCCGCCGAGGCATTCGTCCGCCTCGGCGGCTTCTCGAAACTAAATTTTCTTCTTAACTCCTCATCAGCTCATTCCGAGAGAATCAAGCGTCGGCTCGTCGATCACTGCCGTCGGTGTGAGTCCTTGATCAGCTTGATAAGCGGTGAGCGCCTCGCGGGTCAACGGCCCGAGCAATCCGTCCACTTCACCTCCGTAATAGCCCATCTCCTGGAGCTCGGCTTGCACGTCCGCGATCACGCGGTCGGGCGGCTCAGCACGATGACCCACATAAATCGGGGCATCGTAGGCATAATACTCGGCGCCAGGATCGTAACCCCATGCCGGATACCAGTAGCCGTTGTTCCAGTAGTAGTAACCGCCACCGATCAACTCCACGCGGGTGTAACGCGAGCTGTACCAGCCCCGATCATGACGTTCCGGATGATACGAACGGAATACTTCGTACTGCGGACCCGACCAGCGATCGCTTCCTTGAATCCGATAATTCACGCTGAACGTAACTGGCGGAACCTTGTCCGGTCGCGGCTGCGCTTTGAAGTTTACGTGTTGCTGTTTGATCTGCGCCGTCTGCTGCTTCACCTGCTGCACTTTTTGCGGATCAGCTTTCACCGTTCCGCCTGTCGCATTCACGCGGGCTGCGCCGGTCGCCCCCGTCGCCGCAACTGACGGAGCCGCACTCGCGGATGCTGCAACTGTTGGAGCCGCGGTCGCTGACGCCGCGGTTACCGGAGTAGCACTCGGCGATTTCATCGCGTGCGCGCCACCCGCCTTCGTCGCATGCTTCGCACCGGGCGTCACGCTGGCGGTTGGTGTACCGGAAGCACTGGTGGCGGCGCCAGCAGCTGCCTCAGATTTGGCGCGACCCTTATGCTTCCCGTAAGCCGGCTCGGTGGTCATTCCGGTGTTAGTTTGCCCGGAAACGCCCGTTTCGGTTCCCATGGGAGTGGCAGATTTCTCCGTCGCCTTAGCCTTTCGGCCTTTTGCTGCGCCCTGCTCAGTTGTGGCGCCTTGTTCTTTCATCGCGCCGGTTGGCTTCGCGGTGGCTTCAGGCTTGGCCGCCTTCGCGCCGGGCTTTGCTTCGGCCTTTTCCGTCTTTTCAGTGGCCGGTTTCTCTTTTTTTGGTGATGCCTGTTCCTCTGGCTGCTGGGCCAAAGCGGCTCCAGCCAGTGCCAGCGAACAGCCTATTAGTAAACTGGTAAATTTCTTCATATTCATATGTAATATCGTTAGTCCGTTAGTCGTTAGTCGTGAGCGTTCTATTCAAGCGTCGGCGCGCTCGCCTTATACACATCTGAATCGCGCGCCAAGTCGTCCGAAGATGCGAAACGTTAGCTGTTCAGCGCGATTAACTGAAAACACGGAGCAGAGCTTCGCGTTTTCTTGTCCCACTTTTCTTTTTCCTTTCACCTTCCGCGCTGACAAATCGTCTGGGCCAGATTATAATGGACGCGGTGAGCGCATCTGAGATCATCAAAGAACTGCCAAAGCTCAGTGATGCGGAGCGACAAGCTGTCCTCGACAAGCTGCGCGAGCTCGCGCAAGTAAATGACGATCGCTGGGAGGAGATCATCAACGATCCGACGCCGCGCCCCAAACTGCGAGCCTTCATAGAAAAAGCGACAGCCGAAGGCAGTGAGCCGCTCGATGTGAATCGCATGAAGAAGGTTATCATTGAGACATGAGCGTTCCGATTCTCCCATTGAACGAAATGAGCGTCGAAGAAAAGCTGCAAACGATGGAAGCGCTTTGGCAAAGCCTGTCGGCAGATCCTGGCGCGGTCGAATCGCCCGCCTGGCACGAGAAAGAGTTGCGGGAGACGCAATATCGAGTCCGGAGAATCTAAGTTCGTCGAATGGGAAAAAGCAAAGGCTGATATCCGCCGTCGAACTTCGTGAGGATCCAAATCCTGCCAGAGGCGCAGGAAGATTTAATTGCGGGATTTCGATTTTATGAGCGTCAAGCGCAGGGCCTCGGAAGCTATTTCCGGGATTCACTCTTGGACGATGTTGACTCCTTGGCGACCCAAGGTGGTATTCACGCCAAGGTTTTCGGATATCACCGCAGCCTGAGCAAACGCTTTCCGTTTGCGATTTATTACCGTGTCGAGAAGAACATGGTTCGTGTCCGGGCGATTCTCGACTGCCGGAAAAACCCGTCGTGGATCAGACATCGAGTTCGCAGCCGTCCCACCTCTGACATCTGACATCTGTCCCTGTCTTCTGTCTTCCGTCCTTTGATATGAAACGCTTCTTCGTTCTCGTCACTCGTCATTTGTCACCCGTCACTTTCCTTCTCGTCACTGCCTGCCGCGCCATAGCTTTAGCGACGGCGGGTCACCTGTCACTTATCACTTCCGTGATTGCCGCCGATCCGCCCATCACAGAGCAGGAGCTCGTCCGGCGCACCCAGGAACTCTACGACTCGATCGTTTCTGGAAACCAAACGCCGTGGAAAAAATATTTCGCCGACGATTGCACCTTCTCCGACGAAAAAGGGCGCACGCTCGATAAAACCAAGCTCGTCGCGGACATCACCCCGTTGCCGAAAGGATATTCCGGGGCCATCAAGATCGAAAACGTCATCAGTCGGATCATTGGCGACACGGCTATTTTGAGTTACG
>WNGN01002909.1_pt1 | contig 11499 bp, 10 predicted proteins | sample 5400561 | NCBI WGS metagenome assembly WNGN01 (sample SAMN13153379, study PRJNA577476) | soil metagenome | isolation source: 115 cm soil or saprolite under Garry oak tree replicate 2 | place: USA:California | collected 2016-06-15
GGAAGATGAAGACCGCCGTGCCTGGCAGCTCCTTGCGCCGCGCCGCGAGGATCTCGGCGGCGGTGATCGCGATCGCGGTGTGGCCGTCGTGCCCGCACGCGTGCATGACGCCCGGCGTGCCCGAGGCGAACGGCGCCCGGAGAGTCTCTGTGAGCGGCAGCGCGTCGATGTCGGCGCGCCACGCGATCGTCTTGCCCGGTGTGTCGCCGCGCAGGATCCCGACGACGCCCGTCTTCGCGATGCCGGTCTTCACCTCGAGCCCGGCCGTGGTGAGGCGCTCCGCGATGATGTGCGACGTGCGCTGCTCCGTGAACGACAGCTCGGGATGGCGATGGAAGTCGCGCCGCAGCGCCACCATGCCCTCGAGACGCTTCGCGACCTCATCGCCCCAGGTGCCTTGCGTCTTGCTCATCGCCTGAACGCCTCCGCGAAGCGCCCGGGGGCGAACGCCTCGAGCGAGATCTTGGGTGTGTCGCCGAGAATGAGATCGGCGATGGCGCGCCCCATGGCGGGTCCGAACAGGATGCCCTTGCGGGCGCCGCCCGTTGCCACGTAGGCGCCCTCGATCCCGGGCACGCGGCCGAGCACCAGCAGCCCGTCGGACGCCACCGGGCGCAGGCAGGCCGTCTGGTGGACGATCTGCGCGTCGGCCATCGCGGGCAGCATCTTCACCAGGGCCGCACCGATCTCGTCGCGGGCCGCCGCCGTCGTCTCTTCGTCGAAGCCGGCGTGCTCCTCCGTCGTGCCCGCCCAGAGCAGGCCGTCGGGCTTGGTCGTCGCGTAATTGTGGCCCCAGCCCACTGAGCAGGGCACCGAGGGCCCGGGCGCCTTCAGGCGCAGGATCTGCCCCTTGAGCGGATGGACGTCGATCGGCACGTCGAGCCAGGCCGAGGTCTCGCTGCTCCAGGGGCCGATGGCCAGCACAACCGAGGAGCATTCGACAGAGCTCCGTTCGAGCAGCACGGCCGTCACGCGGCCGCCGTCACGCCGCAGGCCAGTGACGCGTCCGTGCTGCAGTCTCGCACCAAGACGTTCCGAGGCGCGGGTCAGCGCCAGCACCAGGCGATACGGCTCAACATCCGCGGTACCCTCGATCGAGACGGCGCCGCGCGTGTCGTCCGAGATCCGCGGTTCCACCCGGCGCGCCTCGGCGGCCTCGAGCCAGCGCGCCGTATATCCCGGCTGTTCGTGTTGCCAGGGCAGGGCCGCCTGCAGCCGCCGCGAGTCCGCCTCGCTCAGGGCCAGGGCGAGCGAGGAGCGAACGCGGAACTCGATCTCGATTCCGGTCTCCTCCACGACGCTCTCGGAGAGCTCGCGGTGCAGTCGCATGCCCGCCTGCGCGATCTCGGCGTGGGGTCCCGGAATCCCGAAGCCGCTCAAGGGATTCAGACCGCCATACGCGAACCCCGAGGCATGGCTGCCGATGGCGTCACGCTCGATGACCACGGTGCGGACGCCCGCCCGGGCGAGATAGTACGCCGTCGTCATGCCGACGATCCCGCCTCCCACGATCACGACGTCGCTGCTGACCATCTTCAGCCGTAGACGGCCGACTGGCCCGCCATCTCACGCGCCGGCTTCACGCGGAATGCGAGGCTGATGCGCGGGCCGACGGATTCTCTGGTCTTCGGGATCCCGTGCGTGTAGTGCAGCTGCGTCTCGTAGCTCATGACGAGCAGGCTGCCGGCCTCGAGGTCGATGTGCATTGCGCGCCTCGGCGGTTTCTTGGCCCGGATGGTCATGCGGCGGACGGCGCCCAGTGACACGAGCGCAATGGGAGAACCGTCGACGATCTCGTCCAGGTGGTCGTTGTGCGCGGCCACGCTATCTCGACCATCACGGTAGAAGTTGAGGCCGACGCTGTTGAACGGCGCCCTCGTGGTGGCGATCACCATCGCGGCCGCGGCGCGGATCGCACCGGGAATGCGAGGCTCCTCGGGTGCCAGCCAGAAGTGAGCCATGAGCCGCGGGACGTCGACGTCGCGGTCGTACATCCGGCGCCGCTCGCTCTTCCACGGCACGCCTTCGCGCAGCTCGGCGAACCAGGCTCGGGCGATCTCGGCGGGCACGACACCCGGCGTGTAGGCGATCCGCCCGAGCTGGTCGTCCACGAGCACGGTGTCGCTGGCATCGGCGAAGAGCGGCATCTGTGACATCGGTGCCATCCAGCGTACCGCGACGTGCGAGCGGCCCCGGGCCTCAGCGCGCGGCGTCGAGCACGCGCGCGATGAAGCCGTCGACGTGCGGCTTGTCGATCCAGCGCACGACGACGACGAGGTCGTGCTCGGGATCGATCCAGATGACGTTGCTGCCGGCGCCGCGCGCGGCGAACGACGACTCGGGAGCGCTCGGGAACTGGCGGCGCCCCGTGTTGAGCCACGTCAGGAGCCCGTACTCGGGATTCAAGGCGCACGGCCGGCGCATCTCGGTGATCCATTCCGCCGGCAGCAGCGCGCGGCCGTTCCACCGTCCCCCCTGCGCGAGGAGTGATCCGAAGCGGGCATGATCGCGGCTCGACATCCAGAGCCCGCCGCCCCAGTGTGAGCCGCCGGGGACGGACGGCAAGCGGCGGCCGTCGATCTCGACCGTCGAGCTCCGATAGGGCTGCCACTGCCAGTCGCGGGACGCTCCGATCGGATCCATGATCTCGCGGCGCAGCACGTCGGCCAGCGGCTCGCGGAAAATCCGAAGGAGCGACAGGCTCAGCCGGTTGACGCGCACGTCGTTGTACTCCCAGAGCGTGCCGGGCGGACGCATGGGCCGCACGCGTCCCTTGTCGGAGTGGCCGAGCTCGCTCTTGCCGACGTCGCGATTGTGATCGATCGTGTCCGGCTTGCCCCACAGCGTGCCCTGCCACTCGCTCGTCTGCTGGAGCAGGTGACGCCACGTGATGTCGCGGTTCTGCGCCGAGGTGAACCCGTCGTCGGGCGCGGCGCCGCTCACCCGGTCGTCCACGCTCCGGATGAGGCCGCGCCCGATCGCGACACCGGCCAGCACGGCGAGGTACGTCTTGGCGATGGAGAAGCTCATGTCGACGCGCTCGACCTCGCCCCACTCGGCGACGATCTCACCGCCGCGCCGGATCACGCCGTTGGGGCCGCCGCGCGCCAGCACGGGGCCGAGGACGTCGCCGACGGCCGCGGGCTCGTCGGCGACGCCGATGTAGCGTCCGTCGTCGGTCAGGAAATCCCGCCGCCATCGGGTCTCGTGACTCCGGTGGTACTCGATGGCGGCGGCGAACGCGTCGCTCACCTGGGCTTGACCCACGTCTCCGACCAGGCCAGGCACGCGCTGGACGACTGGCGATCACCGCGTGTCTCCGCCCACGGTTGCCCCTTGGCGGTCTTGCCGTTCAGCTCGACCTGGGCCGAGCGGGCCGGGAAGAACGTGCTGAACACGCCGATCGGCCGATTCATGAAGCCGGGCGGCATCGTCAGCACGAAGGGCTCGATGAACTCGCGCCAGGTGAGCCGGATCCGGTCGTTGCCGGCGACGACGTCCTCGCTGGCCGTCGAGCGCGCGTCGCCCGTCCGCGTGAACTTCGCCGCGGCGATCGGCAGCTTCTCGTCGGCGAAGGCGGGATAGAGGAGCGTCTCGATCGTCTTCTGCAGCCAGCGCGCCACCGGCGGGTTGTCGCTGTAGATCTTCACCTGGCCGTCGATCAAAGTGCTGTGCACGAAGAGCGCGTGACCGGCGCCGTCGGGGCACCACAGCACGCGCCAGTGACTGAACCGGTCGGTCATCGTCTTGCCGCCGTCGGAGCTCAGGCGAATGAACGAGTTCTCGCCGGTCATCAAGACTTGATTGGGATCCACGGGAGGCGTCATGGAGTCTCCTTCCTTTCGAGGGTGCGCTGCAGCCAGGCCGCGATGTCTTCGATCTCCTGCGGGCACAGCGAATGCGCCATCGGGTACTCGTGCCACTCGACCTCGTAGCCGAGCCCGAGCAGCGTGTCGCGCGCGGCGCGGGCGCGGGCGACGGGTATCAGGTCGTCGGCGATGCCGTGGGCCATGAAGAGCGGCACGTCACGGTTGGCGGCGCTGGCCTCGGTCGCGACCGAGCGGGCCACCGGCAGGAAACACGAGAGCGCCATCACGCCGGCCAGCCGCTCGGGGTGACGGAGCCCGGTGTGGAGCGCCATCGCGCCGCCCTGGGAGAAGCCGGCCAGCACGATCGCCCGCGCCGGGACGCCGCGGGCCTTCTCGCGCGCGATGAGCTGCTCGACACGCTCCTGCGAGGCGCGAACGCCCGCCTCGTCCTCGCGCCGCTCGCCGGCGACGCCGAAGACGTCGTACCAGGCGCGCATGACGTAGCCGTTGTTGATCGTCACCGGCATCATGGGCGCGTGCGGATACACGTAGCGCACGGCCGCGCCGGGCGGCGTCACCTCACGCTCGATACCGGCGAAGTCGTGGCCGTCGGCGCCGAGGCCGTGCATCCAGATGACGGCCGCCCGCGGCGACGGGGCGGTCTCGATCTCCAGCGTCTCGAGGAGGGCGGTCACGACGCGTCAGGAGAACGCCGGACGGCGAGCCATCCACGGCCGCGCCGTCTCGAATGCGGCCGAGGCGCGGAGCACCGTCACGTCGTCGAAGCGGCGGCCGACGATCTGGAGCCCGATCGGCAGGCCATCCTTCGTGAAGCCGCACGGCACGGAGGCGGCGGGCTGGCCCGTCAGGTTGAAGGGGTACGTGAAAATGCTGGAGGCCTCGCGGCCGACCTTCACGCCATCGATCTCGCCGGGATAGAGGATGCCGTGCGGGAAGGGCGGTGACGCGACCGTCGGCGTGAGGAGCAGATCGTAGCGCTCGAAGAAGGCCATGGCCTTGGCGCACCAGGCCAGGCGATCGACCCAGGCCTGGACGTACTTCTCCGGCGGCCACGCCAGCGACTCCTCGACGATGGCGAGCAGGCCCGCATCGATCTCCTTCTTCCGGTCGAGGTAGGGCGCGAGCCGCGCGGCGATGCCGCCGAGGAAGATCGCCCGCCACGGTTCCCACGGCGATGCCCACGACGGATTCGTCGCCTCGACGCGGCAGCCGAGCTCGCGGAACACGCGCGCGGCCTTGGCCGTCGCGTCGCGCACCTCGGGATCGACCGCGGGAGCCAGGCCGAGCGTCTCGCTGTACGCGACGCGCAACCCCTTGAGCGATCCCTTGAGCGCCTTCACGTAGTCCACGCGCTCGGCCGGCAGCGAGTACGGATCGCGCTCGTCGGGGCCGGCGATGACGTTCAGCATCAGCGCGGCGTCCTTCACCGTGCGGGTCATCGGGCCGACGTGCGAGACGCTCCACGCCGCGCTGGCCGGATACACGGGCACGCGGCCGTACGAGGCCTTGAGGCCAAAGGTGCCGGTGAAGGCCGACGGCTTGCGAATGGAGCCGCCGCCGTCGGTGCCGATGTGGAGCGGCGCCATTCCGGCGGCGAGCGCGGCTCCCGCGCCGCCCGACGAGCCGCCCGGCGTGCGCTCGGGGTTCCACGGATTGCGCGTGAGTCCGAAGATCAGGTTGTCGGTGACGCCGACCCAGCCGAAGGTGGGCGTGTTGGTCTTGCCGATCATGATGCCGCCGGCCGCTTTCATGCGCGCGACGGACGGCGCGTCCTCGGTCGGGACGTTGTCGCGATAGAGCGGCGTGCCGAACGTCGTGCGCACGCCTTTGGTGATGACGAGGTCCTTCACGCCGAAGGGCACGCCGTGCAGCGGCCCGAGCCGGGCGCCCCGCTTGCCGACGGCGCGCTCGGCCGACTTCGCCTCGCGGCGCGCCTGGTCGGCGTTGATGAGCACGAACGCGTTGAGGCGCGGGTTGACCTTGTCGATGCGCGCGAGCAGCGCGTCCACGATCTCCACGGGGGAGACCTTGCGGCTGCGGATCAGCGCGGCCTGCTCGGTGGCGGACAGCCAGTTCAGGTCGGTCTCAGGCATGGGAAGGAGCTCCGGGTTGGAGACGATTCATGACACCGTTTCGACCGCATCACCGCGAGCCTCGGAGGCGCGGATCCAGCGTGTCGCGCAGGGCGTCGCCGAGCAGGTTGCTGCCGAACACCGCGAGGCTGATGGCGATGCCCGGGAACAGCACGAGATGCGGCGCCTTCTGCGCGTACTCCGCGGCGGAGACGGACAGCATGCGCCCCCACGAGGGGTACGGCTCCGGGATGCCCATGCCCAGGAACGACAGCGTGGCCTCGACGAGGATGGCGCTGCCGAGCTGGGCCGTGCAGAGCACGATGAACGGGCCCACCGTGTTGGGCAGGATGTGGCGGAAGGCCGTCCGCAGGTGGCGCACGCCCAGGGCGCGCGCCGCCTCGATGTACTGCATCTCGCGGATGCTGAGCACGCTGGCGCGAATCACGCGCGCCGCGCGCGGGATGATCGGGATCGAGATCGCGATGATGACGTTGCGGACCGAGGGACCGAGCGAGGCCGACATGACCAGCGCCAGCACGAGCAACGGCAGGCCCTGCAGGATGTCGAGCAGCCGCTGCGTGATGAGGTCGGTCTTGCCGCCGACGTAGGCGGACAGCAGCCCGATGATGCCGCCCAGCACGGAGCCCATCAGCGTGGAGCCCACGCCGACGAGGAGCGAGACCCACGCGCCGTGCACGATGCGCGAGTAGATGTCACGGCCGAGGTGGTCGGTGCCCAGCCAGTGCTCGGCGTTCGGCCGGCCGAGCGTGTACGTCGCGTCGGTCGCGATCGGGTCGTGCGTCTGCAGCCAGGGCGCCAGCACCGCCGTCACCAGCATGATCGCCGTGATGGCGCCGCCGGCGGCGCCGAGCGGCTTGCGCCGGATGAACCGGCCGAGCGTGGTCCCCCACCCCGGCCGCGCGGGGGCGCCCACCACCACGAGGTCGACGGGCACGCCGACGGGGCTAGCCACCATAGCGCACGCGCGGGTCGAGCACGCCGTAGAGCATGTCGACGAAGAGGTTGCTGAGGATCACCACGATGGCGATGAACATCACGAGGTTCTGCACGATCGGGTAGTCGCGCCACAGGATCGCCTGCACGAGGAACCGTGCGACGCCGGGCAGGTTGAAGACGGTCTCGGTCACCACGAGACCGCCGATCAGGAACGCGAACTCGATGCCGATGACGGTGACCACGGGCAGGATCGCGTTCTTGAGCGCGTGGTGCCAGATGACCACGCGCTCCGCCTGCCCCTTGGCCCATGCGGTGCGGATGTAGTCCTCGCGCATGACCTCGAGCAGCGAGGAGCGGGTGATGCGCATGATGAGGGCCGAGGAGCGGTAGCCGACGGCGAGCGCGGGCAGCGCGAACTGGATCGCGTGCGCCCTGAAGTTCTCCGTCGGCTTCACGTAGGTCAGCGGCGGGATCCAGCCGAGCCACGAGACCATGCCGAGGATGATGACCATGCCGAGCCAGAAGGACGGCATCGAGAGCCCGGCCAGGCTGAGCACGCGCAGCACGTAGTCGAGCGTGGTGTCCTGCCGCACGGCGCTGATGACGCCCGTGGGGACGCCGAGCACGACGGCGACGATGATGGACAGGACCGCCAGCTCGATGGTCACCGGGACGAGCGGCCGAATGACTTCCCACGCCGGGACGTCGTAGCGGTACGACTTGCCCAGGTCGCCCGTCAGGATCTGGCGCATCCAGTCGAGGTACTGGATCCAGTATGGGCGGTCCATCCCGAGCTCCTTGAGGATCGCCTGCTTCTCCGACTCGTTCACGTAGCCGGCCGTGGAGAAGAGGATGTCGACGATGTCGCCGGGCGCCAGGCGCAGCAGGGTGAAGATGACGATCGACATGCCGACCAGGGTCAGGATGGCGATGCCGAGACGTTGGGCGACGTAGCTCTTCATGCGGCTACTTGTCCCGCCAGACCTCCTGCATGCGGCCGAAGTTGTAGATCGACTGGTGCGGGATCAGGTTCTTCACGAACGGCCGGTGAACGAAGTAGTCGAGCTTCCAGTCCAGCAGCGGCCGCGCGGCGTCGTCCTCGAGCTTCTTCTGCAGGGCGGCCACCTGGGCGAACCGCTTCTTGGGATCGAGCTCCTGCGACTGCTGCTCGATCATCTTCATCACCTGCTCGTCGCAGTAGAAGCTGTAGTTGCGCGGCGAGCCGCAGGCGTAGTTCTCGAAGTAGTTGGCGTCCGGGTCGTCGGGCCCGATGCCGGTCAGGTTGGCGCCGATCTGGTAGTCACCGCGGGTGGCGGTGGCGTGCCACTGCGCGGTCTCGATCTGCTTGAGCGAGGCCTCGATGCCGATCTGCTTCAGCTCGTTGATCACGAACGACGCCATGTCGACATAGACGGCGATGGCCCGCGTGACCATCTCGACCTTCAGCGGATTCTGCGGGGTGACGCCGGCCTCGGCCAGCAGCTGCTTCGCCCGCGGCTTCTCATCGGCCGGTTTGCCGTAGCCGGGCAGCGCGTTGAGGTCCCGGTCGAGCAGCCCCCAGAAGCCGTGCGGCTTGGGCGCCATCGACGCGCCGACCACGGCGCCGCCCTGATGCACCGCCTGGACCAGCGCGCGGCGATCGATGGCGCGGCTGACCGCGAGCCGCACCTTCGCGTTGTTGAAGGGCGGCTTCTTCATGTTCATGATGATGTTGTCGTTCACGTTCTGGCTGTACGGCGTGACCGCCAGCTCGGGGACGGCCTTCTTGAGCTGTTCGGCGGCGGTCTTCGTCGTCTCGCCCGGGAAGGCGACGTCCACCGCGCCCGACTGGAGCGCGGCCGTGCGCGTGCCGCGCTCGGCGATGACGATGTACCTCAGCCCGTCGAGGTACGGCCGGCCCTTGACGAAGTAGTCCGGGTTCTTGACGAACTCGACGAACTCGCCCTTGCGCCACTCCTTCAGCTTGAACGGGCCGGTCCCGATGCAGGCCGTCCGGTAGTTGGCGGGCGGCACGTGAGCGGCGTAGACCGGCGTGTAGCCGGAGGCCAGCATCATCAGCAGCGACGGCTGCGGGCGCTTGAGGTGGAAGATCACCGTGTGGGGGTCCGGCGCCTCGATGGTCTGGACGTTGGTGTACCAGTCCTTGCGCGGGTTGATGCGCAGCTTGGCGGGCGCGTCCGGCGCCTCGCGCAGCATGTCGAAGGTGTACTTGACGTCCTTCGACGTGAACGGCTGGCCGTCGTGCCACTTCACGCCCTTGCGGAGGAACAAGACGAGGTTGCGGTAGTTGTCCTGCCACGACCACTTCTCGGCCAGCTCGCCGATGATCGTGTCCAGGCTCTCCGTCTTCTTCAGCGGGTCGAAGAGCACGAGGTTGTTCAGGCACGGCATGGCCGGCCACACCGTCGAGATCGTCGAGGTCTCGTGGATCGCGAATCCTTGAGGCAGGTCCTCCCGCTGGGTGATGTTCAGGGTGCCGCCGGCTTTTGGCGTCTGGCTGATGGCCGGCGTGCCGAATGCGATGACGAGGGCGAGGCTGACGACGACGAACGATATCGTGGCGCGCCTGCGCGACATGCGATTCCTCCCCGATGAGGTCCGGCGCTGAGTGGTGGCTGAGTCTACGTGAAAACTCAAGAACGCTCAACAGTTACAGCAGGCGGACGAGCAGGTGCACGCCGTAGATGGCGCCCCCGGCGAGGCCGCCCACGACGGTGCCGTTCACGCGGATGTACTGCAGATCGTCGCCCGCGTGCTCGTCGATCAGGCGCACCACGCCCTCGGGGCCCAGCGCGCGCACGCCGTTGGCGATGAACTCGGCGATGCGGCCGTGGTGGCGCAGCACCAGCTCGGACACGCGCGCCTTCAGCCAGTCGCCGACCTGTGCGCGCAGCGCGGCGTCGGTCACCAGCGCCTGGCGCGCGCGCTCGAGCCGCTCGGCGATCCACGCCGCCGCCTCCGAGCGCGGGGCGGCCAGATCGGCCAGCAGCGTGCGGCGCAGCGAGGCCGCGAGGTCGTCGAGCAGCGCCACCACCGCCGGCGTCGCCAGCAGCTCGTTCTTCGCCGCCTCGACGCGCGCGGCCAGTGCTCCGTCGGTGGTCAGGCGCGTCTCGAGCTCGGCCACGATCTCGCTGGCGCGCGCCCGCAGCGGGTGGTCGGGATTCTTCGCCACCTCGCGCAGCCCGGAGTGCAGCGCGGTGACGATGCGCTCCCGGTCGAGCACGCCGAGCAGCTCGGCGAGGCCGATCCAGAGCCGCGGGTAGACGCCCATGCGCGCGCGGTAGCGCGTGAGCAGCTCGTCGATCACCTCGGCCACGGTGGCCCGCACGGCCGGGCGCTCGATCGCGTCCGCCAGCGCCAGCACGATGGCCTGCACCACGCGCCCGTCCCAGCCGTTGTCGCGCGCGATGCGCAGCGCGGCCGCCAGGGTCGGCGCGGCCGGCTGGGCGACCAGCAGCGCGCGCAGCCGCGCCACCAGCTCGGACGCCGTGGCCGGGGTGAGCTGCTCGGCCGCCCAGCTCGCCACCGCCCGTGTGGCCGTCTCGAGGTCCGCCTGCGACACGCGCTCGGCGCCGCGCGCGAGCAGGTCGGCCACGTCCACGCGCTCGATCTCCTGCACGACGTAACTCGGCGTGAGCACGCGGCCGCCGACCATGGCGCCGACGCGCTCGGCCAGCCCCTCCCAGTTCGCCGGGATCAGCGCGGTGTGCGGGATGGGCAGCCCGAGCGGGCGGCGGAAGATCGCGGTGACCGCGAACCAGTCGGCGAGGCCGCCGACGACGCCCGCCTCGGCGACGGCGAGCAGGAAGCCGCCCCACGACGTCGCGCGAAACGGAAACGCCGCCACCGCCAGCGCGGCGGCGGCGAGCAGGACGCCGAGGGCGAGCCGTCGCTGGCGGCGCACGACGTCAGCGTCCGAGCAGGAAGTCGAGCATGCGCTCGGTGGCGGGTGGGCCCGGGGGATACGTGTGCGTCCCGCGCGCGTCGCCGCCGCTCCACGCGTGGCCCATGCCGGGCACGAGCCACGTCTCGAGCCGCGGGTGGCCGCGCGCGTCGCGGTGGACGGCGTGGACGGCGCCCTCGGCCGGCTCGGTCGTCGCGCTCGACGCGCCGAGCGCGCGCGCGAGCATCGCCTCCAGCGCTGAGAGGTTGAGGGGGCTGACGACCGCGTCGGCATTGCCCTGCCAGAGGGAGGCGCGCAGCGGCAGCGTCGTCAGGCCCGCGGCGCGCAAACACGCGGCCGCCGAGACGCCCGGCTCGGCGCCGAGGCCGCGCATGCACTGGATGGCCCCCGTCGACCCGACGCCGCAACGGTAGGCGCCGCCGGCCATCACGCCGATGCCGGTCACCACGCGCGGCGCCGCGCACGCGAGGTTCACGGCCATGAAGCCGCCCGCGGAGAAGCCGAGCACGACGAGGTGCGGATCGCGCAGGCCGCGCTCGGTCTGCACGCGGCGCGCGAGCGCCAGGATCTCACCCACCTCGCCTGCCGCCGGCGAGGCCTCGTCGGCGAACCAGTTCCAGCAGCGGTAGGCGTTGTCGCGCCGGCTCTGCGCGGGGTAGACGACCACGAGCCCGCGGCGCTCGGCCACGTCGTTGAGCCGGGTGCCGAGGGCAAAGTCCTCCGGCGTCTGCCA
>WNGN01002912.1_pt1 | contig 11494 bp, 8 predicted proteins | sample 5400561 | NCBI WGS metagenome assembly WNGN01 (sample SAMN13153379, study PRJNA577476) | soil metagenome | isolation source: 115 cm soil or saprolite under Garry oak tree replicate 2 | place: USA:California | collected 2016-06-15
TTATAGCGGAAGGACTTGTATGCTTTCTTAGCTTCCACGTGAGCCTCCAAGACTGGAGCTGGGTTGCTCCGGAACGTAAGATCGTGGATGCCCGGCACAAGAGCCCGCCCCGGACTTGACCCGGCGCCGGGCACGACGAGCCAAGAGTTACCTAGGCGGGTCTCATACGAGATCCCGGTTGATCAATTCACATTGACAGCGCGGCATTCTCCCACCTCCCCCTGGAAGGGGGAGGTCGGCTCGCCCAGCGAGCCGGGAGGGGGTCTCAAGCGATCCCCACCCGACCGCTTCGCGGTCGACCTCCCCTTTTCAAGGGGAGGTAAAGAGCGTTCGCGGCTCGGCCCGGAATCACAAAAGCCGTTCCGAACTGATCAAGCGGATCCGGTCTCATACGGCGGCGCCGGCCTTGATCGCCTGGCCCATCAGGGTTCGTCCCAGCGACCACACCGCGCCCGGGACGCGGTGCGCGTCGGCGATGACCGCCGCGAACGCCCGCTCGATCCACTCGCAATCCGCTTCGGAAATGATCAGGGAGGGCAGAAGTTTGATCGTATGAATGCCGTGCCCGGCGACTTGGATGAGAATGTTGTGGTGCTGGAACAGCGGAATGGTGATGAGCTGGCAGAACAGGCCGGTGTTCACCGCCTCGAGCGCGTTCCAGGACGCCTTGAGCTTGAGCGAGCGCGGCGCTCCGAACTCGATGCCGATCAGCAAGCCCTTGCCGCGGACCGCCTTGATCAGCTCGTGCTGCCGCGCCATTCGGGAGAACGCGGCGAGCAGCCGCTCGCCGAGCCGCGCGGCATGCTCGGTCAGGCGCTCCTGCTCCATCACTTCGAGCGTCGCAAGTCCGGCCGCCATCGCCAGGTCGTTCTTGGCGAAGGTCGAGCCGTGCACGACCGCCCGGTCCATGCGGTCGAACACTTTGTCGAAAATCCACTTCCGGGTCAGCACCGCGCCGACCGGCACGTGCCCGCCGGACAGCGATTTCGCCAGCACCACCATGTCGGGCTCGACGCCCCAGTGCTCGACCGCCAGAAACCGGCCGGTGCGCCCGATCCCGGTCTGAACCTCGTCGGCGATCAGCAGGGTCCCGTGCTTGCGGCAGAGCTCCGCCGCGCCTTGCAGATAGCCGTCTTCCGGCAGATTCACGCCCTTGCCCTGGATCGGCTCGACCACGAAGGCCGCGACGTCGCGCGCGGCGAGCACCCGTTCCAGCGCCGCGAGATCGTTGAACGGGATCTCGATGCAACCGGGCAACAGCGGCTCGAACCCTTGCCGGAACATCGCATCGCCGTTGATCGACAGTGCCCCATAGGTGAGGCCGTGGAACGCGTGGCTGCAATACACCAGCCCGGGGCGGCCGGTCGCGCTGCGGGCGAACTTGAGCGCCGCTTCCACGCTCTCCGTGCCGGAGTTGGCGAAGAACACCTTTTGCAGATAGGGCGCGTAGCGGAGCAATCGCTCCGCCAGCACGCCGGCCAGGGTCGAGACCTCCATCTGCACGAGATTGGGCAGGTCGCTGTCGAGCACGCCCTTGAGGGTTTCGCGTAAAGATGGATGATTGCGGCCGATCGCGAACACGCCCCACCCGCTCAGCAGGTCGAGGTAGCGTTTGCCGTCCTGGTCGAACAGGTACTGACCGCGTCCGGCACGGAAGCGGACGTCGAAGCCGATGGTCTTGAGCACGCGCACCATCTGCCCGTTGAGATGGCGCGTATGCAGCGCGTAGCGCTCCGCCTCCCGCTCGGCGAACAGCGCCGCGGCGTCCAAGGCCATGCTAGTCTCCCCTCGGCGGCCGGACACCCACCGGGGCCGGCCGACGCGAATTAGAGCCGTGACGGGAGGGCGGCGCAAACTTCCCCTCCGGAAGAGGTAAATTCACGAATTCCAGCGCGGGACCGTCCCCCCGCGCGGGTCCGCCCTCTGGCAATAATGCAGCCGGCGATGGATGGAAATAGGGCTTTGGGACTACGGGCGGGGGAATCGGGACAGGACATGCGAAAAGCTTGGTCGATCGCTGCGGCGCTGGCGCTCGTCGGGGGTCCGGCGCTCGCCGCGGATCCCACCGGAAACTGGCTGGTCAAGGACCAGACCGCCGTCATTCGCATCGCGCCCTGCGCCGATGCTCTTTGCGGTACCATCGCCTGGACCTCGCAGCCCGGGCTGGACGAGAACAATCCCGACCCGGGCAAGCGTGATCGCCCGATCGTGGGCACGCAGATCATCGTCGGGATGAAGCCCGCCGGCGGCAATCGCTGGGACGGCGAAATCTACAATCCCGAGAACGGCAAGACCTATTCCGGGCACATCATCCTGCTGAGCCCCGATGTGCTGCGCATCGAGGGCTGCCTGCTGATTTTCTGCGGCGGCGAGAATTGGACGCGCTCACGGTGAAGGCCGCGGCCGTGAAATCCGGGAAACCGTTCCCGGATTACGCGGCGCAGGCCACACGCGGCACGCCCCGCGGCTTGATCGGGAGCAAAGCCCCCATGCCGCCGACGCGACCGGGGACGTCATTCATGTGCCGCGACTTTGATGGGTAGAATGAGGTGAAAACTTGCGCCGCGCGGAGAGTTGTCGGCAGCCCACAGGCGGCCGCTGTGCGATTCAACGATGGAGCGGCTGATGGACAGTCCCATGCCGGTCCCATGAAACTTCGTGGTGAAGAACGCATTGAAGACCTGGTCCGCCTGCTGCGGGGGCAGCCCCCTGCCGGTATCGCTGACGGACACCATAAGCTGCTGGTTTTCCGCTCGCTGCGACTTGATGGCGAGTTCGCGCGACCCGTCCAGGTCCTTCATCGCATCGATGCTGTTACTGATGAGGTTCATCATGACCTGCTGCAATTGCACGCGATCTCCCATGACCTGGGGAAGATCCGCCGCCAGCTGCGGCCGGACCGATATGGAGTATCGCGCCAGCTCGCCGCGCAGGAGGACGATCATCTCGCGAATAACTTCGTTTACATCCAACAACTCCCGTTGGGGAGTACCCTTCTTGAAGAGCAGGCGGATCCGGCTGATGATTTCCGCCGCATGCGTTCCGTCCTTCACCATATCCACTGCGGCTGCGCGCGCCTCTTCGAGATTTGGGGTGTCGCCGGCGAGCCAGTGCAGGCAAGCCTGGGCGTTGGTGACGGCGGCGGAAATCGGTTGATTCACTTCGTGCGCCAGGGAGGCGGTCAGCTGCGCCATGGTGGTCACCCGGTTGACGCGTGCGAGATCCGCCCGCGCTTCACGCAGAGCTTCTTCGGCGCGCTTCTGCTCCGACAGGGAGGCGATCGACGCGAAGGCCAGAATGACGAAGGTAATGCCGGCAACCGCCAGCGCCAGGCTGGTTTGATCGAGACTTGCATTGAATTGGGCCTCGCGAACCGGGCCGTGAGCGGCAAAAATGGCGGCCCGCATCCCCGTGTAGTGCATGCCGGAGATGGCCAGGCCCATGACGACCGCCGCAGCGAGCTTTTGCCAGAGATCCGTGGTTCGGAATGCCAGCCATAGTGCCGCCGTCGACGCGCCGATCGCTATGACCACAGACAGCGCGACGAATAGCCGGTCGTAGCTGAGCTCGGCGTGCACCCGCATTGCCGCCATGCCGGTGTAATGCATGGCCGCAATGCCAAGTCCCATGAAGATGCCGCTGAGAACCAGGGGAAGCGGCGATGCGCTCCGGCGACTGATGACGTAAAAGCCGCCGCCGGTTGCGAAGATCGCCACCAGGAGCGAAAGAATGGTCAATCCGATGTCGTAGGACATCGGTGTCGGCATGACGAAGGCGAGCATGCCGATGAAGTGCATCGACCATATTCCGCCTCCCATCGCGATCGCAGCCGCTACCAGCCAGACGCGACGCGCAAGTCCCCGGGCGGCCTCCACGTGCCTGCCGAGATCGAGGGCGGTGTAAGACGCCAAGCAGGCGACCAGAACGGACAGGGCGACGAGATACGGATCGTATGTTCCGGTAACGACCATCGGGACCGCGCCAATTTTCGGACCAGAGACCAGCGGGCGACGAATCCGCCGGCTCACCTGCAAGTGCAGTCGGCAACGTCATTGGGCGCAAGGCCGACCTTGGCCGACATTTCCCACATGACTTGGTTCGCGAGCTTCAGGATGCTCCTTCGGCACTTTCCTCGCAAGGTAGGGCTCGCACGGTCCGGCACGGCGCTGCGTTTCTAGGCGCCTTCTTTCTGTGCCGGCGCCTCCTGCTTGAAAGCGATCTTGTAGGCCTCCTTGCCGGTCACAAATTTAACTTTGATGTGTTCCCAATCGGCGTCGAGTTCGTCGGCAAGGATCTGGGGCAGCACCGTATACGACCCTTGTCCCACCTCCGGCTGGGATAGGCCGAGCGTGACCTCTCCATTCGGTGCGACGATGATCCAATCGGTTGTAGTCTGCTGCGTTCTTTTGGGGGACCGCGCGCATGCGGTCAACGGTGATCGGGAGCAGGAGAGAAGACGCTGCCAGCGCGGTTCCGGTCAGCACGAAACGGCGCGACACTGACGACACCACAATGGGCCGCGATCCTGCATTGCGCGAGCACCACAAATCGCCGGCAGCCGCCGGTAAGAAATCCATCAGTTCAGTTATCACAGCAGAGGTGTGTCGGGTTCGGAGAATCAGGACAGCCGTCAACCGCCGCCGATGACCCTGAGCGTCACTTCAACCGATCGCGGATCTTGTCGAGCCCTGCGTGCGCGCAGCCGTCGTCGAGCTTGGCCCCGGGCGCGCCGGCTGCGCCGATGGAGCCGATGACCTCGTCGCCCAGCTTGATCACCACGCCGCCGCCAAAGAACATGACGTGCGGCAGCTTGGCGAGCGGCGCGATCGAGTCCTCGCCTTTCGCGCGCTCGGCCAAGGCGAGCGTGTCATTCTTGAACGATACGCTCGTATAGGCCTTGTCGTGCGCGCTATCGAGCGAGTGGATGCCGGTGCCGTCGCCGCGCAACGTCACGATCGTGGCGCCGTCGGCGTCGAGCACGACCGCGGTTTCGTGGTAACCCTGCCTGGCACAGGCCGCGACCGTCTCGCTCGCCGCTTCGACCGCGAGCGCCGCGGGAATCCGATGCGTCGTCAACGTATCCGCCCAAGTTGTCGACGCGCCGACTAATGTACCAGCCGCCACCATCGCCATTTTGCACATGTGTTTCATGATCTGCCTCCCTCGACATTCCCGAGATGATCCGCGAACTGGCACAAATATACTCAGTTCCCCGGCTTGCCTGCAACGGACGCGCGGCGTGGACAGCCACCAGCAGTCCTCGCAGCGCACGGACGAACTGGTCGGTTCGAGCCATTTGGCTTGGGGCTGCCGGATGTCGGCCCCTGGCACTTCTGCGACCTTCTGCGACACGGGAAGGATGTCCGCTTTCAGCCCCGGAGGCGGACATTCGCGGGCTGTCGCGGCGCCCGTTTATGAGTTCAGGATCTTAAGTTTTTTCTTGTTCCCGCGGCGGTTCCATCACCCGGCCGGAACAACTCGCCCGCCGCCATCGTGCACAGCACCAGGCGAGCGCCATCAACTTGCCCATGCTCGATATGGGCGCCGAAGATTGCCGCTCGCGTGAGACTCGATTGCAGCGCGGGCCCCCGCCGCCGACCGGCGAACCGCGGGGGCGAATTGCGAGTTGATTGCAGCCGATCCTTGGCCCGGGTCAAAGCCGATCCCGGCCGCGCTCACGGTCCCGAGCACACCACGCGACGACCACGATCCCAGCAAATACTGGACCCACGACCCCAATAGCCCGGGTAGCCTCCCCAGTACGGGCCGCCGTACGGATCGCCGTAATAGTAAGGGTCGCCGTAATATGGTACCGTCGCTGCGCCCAAGGCGAAGCCGCCGATGACGGCGCCGGGCACCCACCAACCGCCTCCACCGCGGCCGCCGCGCCAACGCACATCGGTTGCCGCGCCAAGCGCCGCCGCCCCGATTGCGGCGTTGCCGGTCACAACCGGAGCGGCCTGCAATTGGCCGGCCGCACCAACAGCGAGCGTGACGAGGCTCAACGCGATCGCACGTTTCACCCTGCTCATGTCAGCCTCCTTCAGCCGTCACATCCACCTGCCGAGCCCCGCACCGGAACCGTGGATCACAATGCTTGACGTGAAGAAATCGTTCCGGACGGCGAGATTCTTTCCGGCGCAACGACGGAGAATGCCGAAGGCGCCAAGCCTGCCGCAGTCTCCCCAGGCTTCCGGCAGTTCGACCAGGTCACACCGAGATCCGGCTGATCAGTTCGTTGCGAGTGCCACGCACTCCCCCTGGTCTATAAAGCGATCGCATTTGGCTCCGAGAGAGCGGCAATTTCCTCCCTCCCCTCGAAAAGGGGAGGGAGCGGTGGGGATCGCGAACCTCCTCCGGATGGATGCGGCAGAAATTGTACGACACGAGTGGAGCGAGATCGCGCAGGCGCGGTTTTCGAATTTGTTTGAAAAGGCGTTCGTCGATCGAGTGAAGCGGCGCATGGCAACGCGTTGGTCAGCGGAAGTGAAACTTCGCAGCTCCGGGCCGCCGTGCCACCCTTCGCGAGCCGCAAGCCCGCGGCGCTCTCTAAGTTTCCTCCTTCACCCGCGGCGGGCCCATCAGCGCCGGCTGGAACAGCACCGCCGCCGCCATCGTGCACACCAGGGCGAGCGCCATCAATTTGCCCATGCTGGAAGTGCCGGGATGGCTGGAGAGCCACAGGCTGCCGAACGCGGTCGCCGTGGTGAGCGCGCTGAAGACCACCGCTCGCGTGAGACTGGATTGCAGCAGCGCGGTTTTTCCCTGCCGCCACGCCATGATGTAGTAGATCTTGAACGCGACCCCGACACCGAGCAGCAGCGGCAGCGCGATGATGTCGGCGAAATTCAGCGGGAGCTCGATCAGGACGCACAGCTCCAAGGTGACGACGCCGGCGACGAGCAGCGGCACCAGCGTGAGCAGGACGTCGGTGATCCGGCGTAGCGTGATCCACAACAGCACGGCGATGGCCGAGAGGGCGAAGATGCCGGCTTGGACGAAGGCCCGCACCACGGTGTTGCCAGCTTCGAACAGCGACACCGCCGGCCCGGTCGCGTCCGGCTGGACCGCCAATACCGCAGTCACGAAGTCGCGCAGGACTTCGGTGTTGTCGGGGTCGCCTTTGGGCAGGACCTGAACCCGCGCGTGGCCGTCCGGGGTGACCCACTCCCTGGCCAGATCGCGCGGGATGTTTTCGACGGTGATGCGCTCCGGCTTGAGCTCCTGCCTGAGCTGGTGGAGCGAGATCCGCAGCGGCGCGACGACCGCGGTTTCCGCCCGTTTGCGGGCGGATGGATCGGACTTGGCCAAGCGGGACAGGAGCCCGGACAGCCGTCTTGCCGCGTCGGCTCCGGGCCCTTGCTGGTTTCCGGCGACCTTGGTCAGGGTGTCGGCCGTGGACGACAGCGCCTCGACGTTCTCCTGGTCGGTGGGAGGCGGATCGGTTTCCTTGGGGTTGAGCGAGGCGTCGATCGCCGCCGCCGCCGCGCGGATGAGCTTGAGCTTTTCGTCCTGATCCTTGGGCACCAGTCCCTGCAACGTCATCGTGCGCGAGACTTGCGGCAGGTTCGCGATCCGCTGCGCGGTCGCGTCCGCGGCGCCGAGATTCGGCGTCATGATCTCGATGGAATTGGCTCCGGTCTCGGGATCTCTTCTCAGCTCGAGAAAGGTCGCGACCGATTCGACCTTGGGACTGCGCAGGTGCAGCGGATTGAAGTCGAACGGCAGGAACAGCAGCAGCGGCGAGGCGAGCACGACGACGAGAACGGTCAGCACCACGACCGCAATGCGGTGGCGCTGCAGGAATCGGTCGGCCGGAGCCAACCACGCAAAACCCATGGAGTGCGGCTCTCCGGGCGGCTTCAGGATCGCCAGCAGCGCCGGCAGCACGGTGATGCTGCTGATGAAGGCGATGATCATGCCCGAGCCGGCGATCTGTCCGAGCTCGGAGAGACCGCGGTACGCGGTCGGCAGGAACGAGGAGAAACCGACCGCGGTCGCCGCCGCGGCGAGCGCCAGCGGGCCGCCGACCTTCACGGCGGTGCTGTGCAGGGCTTTGGGCAGGTCCTCATAATCGTGGCGTTCGGCACGGTAGCGCACGCTGAACTGGATGCCGAAATCGATGCCGAGCCCGACGAACAGCACGAAGAACGCTACCGAGATCAGGTTGAACGCGCCGACCAGGAACAGGCCCCATGCCACCGAGACCGCCAGGCCGAGCGTGATGCTGACCGCGACCGCGAAGATGATGCGGAACGATCGCAACGCCAGCCACAGGATGAGGAGGACCGCCAGCAGCGATGCGGTGGCATTGAGGCCGGCGTTCTGCTTGAGGGTGCCGAATTCGTCGTCGTCGATCGGGATCAGGCCGGTCTGGCGCACCCGCGCCCGATAGTTCTCGGCGAGGTGCAGATCCGCGGCGGTCCGGGCGATCGCATTGGTCGCCGCCAGTCCGGGCTGCAGCGCGCTGAAGTCGAGCACCGGCTCGACCTCGATGAATCGCCGCAGCTCGCCCGGCTGCGCCGGCTTGCCGCTGGCCAGCACGCGCCAGGAAAAGCTCGCCGGGCGGCCGGCCACAACGTCTTCGACGGTATCGGCGGCAAGCGTCATCGGTCGCGTCATATCGTCGAGCTTAAGCTCCTTGCGCTCCACTCCCATGACGCCGAACGACAGCGCGTCGAGCGTGCCTCGCAGACTCGGGTCGGCGGCCAGCGTCTCGAGCAGAGCGTCCGCCCGCGTCAAGCCGTCGGTGACCCGCGCGACCTCCTCGGTCGACAGGAACAGCAATCCGTTGCGTTCGAAGAAGCTGCCGCTCTGCGGCTGGCGAACTGCCCGGATGACATCGGGGCGGCCTTGCAGGACCTCGGCGAGCTTGGTCGCTGCTTGCTCGACCAGTTCCGGCGTCGGCGCGTCGACCACGGCGAGGATTTCCCGTTGCGGGAAGGCGGCCATGTACTCCGTCGCCCGTTGCGTCCAGGGCAGCTGCTTCGAGATCAGCTCGTTGATGTCGGTCTTGATGGCGAAATGCCGCGCGGCGTAGACGGCGGATGCCGCCGACAGGATGAGCGCGAGCGCGAGGACCCACCACGGGTAGCGGGTGCAGAAATCGACGATTCGGACGATGGCGGACTTCAGCATGGAATGGGGATCAACGGCCGGATTCGCATCCGGCTGTCCGGTTTGGGATCATCGGGTGAGCGGCCGATGAAATGCATATGGATCGGGCGAAAAGGCAACCAAAAACCGCGTGCGTTCAGTCCCTGCGGACCGGTGGAAAGCCCCTCCCGCCGCAACGCCGGCACGGCCGGCCAGTTGCCCGGGTGCGAAAGATACCCGCCCGATGCGCCTCGCTCGCGCCGCGTCGGTTTCGGCCGAGCCCGCACAAGCTTACCCCAATCCAGACACGCGGGGGAACCGCCCGGGTTTAAGGTGTACGGGAGTTCAGTCAAGTATTCGGGATCGGATAGCGGGTGCGAGTAGATGGGACAAGTCCGGCAGAATCTTGTCTCCCGGCCGACATGCCTGCGGCAATTGCTCCGACCGCCGTCCTTGGCTATGGATGATCGCGGATTTGCGCGGACCGCGCCGATTCCGGCGGAATGGGATCATCCGATGCGCGTGCGGCAGGTGCGATCGTGACGCTGGCGGCCGAGCTTGCGCCGTCGTTCTCGCAGCGTCTGAGTGCCGCAGCCGCGGAAACCGACCGGCTGCTGGACCGCCTGCTGGCATCGGCCCCGTGCCAGAACGAGATCCTGCGGCCGCAGCGGCTGCTCGATGCGGTTCGCTATGCGAGCCTGGGCGGGGGCAAGCGGATTCGGCCGTTTCTGGTGGTCGAGGCCGCCGCCCTGTTCGAGGCCCCGCGCGAGCGCGCGCTGATGGCGGGGGCCGCGCTCGAATGCGTGCACTGCTATTCGCTGGTTCACGACGACCTGCCGGCGATGGACGACGACGACCTGCGGCGCGGGCAGCCGAGCGTGCACAAGGCATTCGACGAGGCGACCGCCATTCTGGTCGGGGACAGCCTGCTCACGTTCGCCTTCGACGTGGTGTCCCGGCCCGAGACCCACCCCGACGCCGCGGTCCGGGTCGAGCTCGTATCCGCGCTGGCGCGCGCCGCGGGGTTCGGCGGCATGGCCGGCGGCCAGATGCTCGATCTTGCCGCCGAAGGCCGGTTCGATCCGCGCCGGGAGCCGCTCGATCTTGCGGCGATCACGACGTTGCAGCAGATGAAGACCGGAGCGCTGTTGCGGTTCGCCTGCGTAGCGGGCGCGATCCTCGCCAGGGCGCGCCCCGAGGAACGCGAGGCGCTCGCCCGCTACGGCGAGGCGATCGGCCGCGCGTTCCAGATCGCCGACGACCTGCTCGACGTCGAAGGCGACGCCGCGACCGTCGGCAAGTCCACCGGCAAGGACGCGGCGGCCGGAAAAGCCACCTTTGTCGGGGTGCTCGGCGCCGAGGGAGCCCGGGCGTGGCTCAAGAATCTGGTCGCGGAGGCCGAAGCCGCGCTTGCGGGCTTCGGCTCTCGCGCCGCCATGCTCGCCGCCATTGCCCGCTTCATCGCCGAGCGCCGCGCATGACGTGGCCGGCGTTCGCCGCGCCGCAACGGCTCGCCCGTTGGGCGGCCGCGTGGCCGTGGCGGCGCAGCGCTCGCGCCGAGCCGAGCCTGCCGGAGGGGCGCGTCGATGTCGCGGCGCGCGCGGAGCTCGGGCGTTTGCGCGAATGGCGCAATGCTTTCGCCGATCTGCGCAAGGATCATCGCTATTACGAGCTGGTCGAGGACACGATCGCGCAAGGTTTCGAATATCGCTATTTCGTGGTGCGGGACGCGCACGGCGGCGTTCTGGCGATCCAGCCGTTTCTGCTGCTCGATCAGGATCTGTTGGCCGGAGCCGGAGAGAGCATCGGCGCGCTCGCCGGCCTGCTCCGGCATCTGTGGCCCCGCTTCCTGCGCGTGCGCACGCTGATGATCGGCTGCGCGGCCGGGGAGGGGCACCTCGACGGCGGGCGCGGCGGCGATGAGCCCCGCCAGCGGGCCTCCGCGCGGCTGCTGGCGGGCGCGGTCCTCAGCCATGCCCGCGCGCTCCGCGCGCGGCTGATCGTGCTCAAGGAATTCCCGGCGAACTATCGCAGCGCGCTCGAATGTTTCTTGGCTCGCGGGTTCACGCGGGTTCCCAGCATGCCGATGACGCGGCTCGACATCGATTACCCGAGTTTCGAAGACTATTTGCAGCGCGCGCTGAGCCGCAAGACGCGCCGGGATCTTCGGCTGAAATTTCGGGCCGCGGAGCAAGCGGCGCCGATCGAGCTCGAACTGCGCACCGACGCCACGCCCGTCATCGACGAGCTCTATCCGCTGTATTTGCAGGTCTACGGTCGCTCGCGGATGCGTTTCGAGACGCTGACAAAAACCTATTTTTGCGAGATCGGGCGGCGCATGCCCGACAAGGTCCGCTTCTTCGTGTGGCGGCAGAACGGGCGCGCCGTCGCGTTCAGC
>WNGN01004890.1_pt1 | contig 11492 bp, 11 predicted proteins | sample 5400561 | NCBI WGS metagenome assembly WNGN01 (sample SAMN13153379, study PRJNA577476) | soil metagenome | isolation source: 115 cm soil or saprolite under Garry oak tree replicate 2 | place: USA:California | collected 2016-06-15
GAGGACGCCGGACCGCACCGCCTCGCTCACCGTGGCGATCTCGGCCTGTTCGAGCAGGCGGCGGCCTGGGTTGGCCGGTTCCATGCGGCCACCACGGGAATGGCGAGCGACGAGCGGCTGCTGCGGTACGACCGGGCCCACTACGAGCGCCGGGGCAGGGACTTGGAGGCGTGCCTGCGACGGATCGCCGAGCCGGACCGACCGCTCGTCGAACGAGCCCTCGCCAGGCACGGCGCGTTGGTCCAGCTGGTCGACGGTCTGCCGCACGGCATGATCCACGGCGAGTTCTTCGGCAAGAACGTCCTGGTCCGGCGTGATCGGGCCACGGACGCGATCGCCGTCATCGACTGGGAGACGGCAGCCACCGGACCGCAGTATGTCGACCTCGCCAGCATCAGTGCGGGTCGCTGGACGAGGAGCCAGCGGATGGCGATGCGACGGGCCTACTTCGACGCCAGGCACTCACCGGTCCCGGTCGGTGTCGACTGGAAACGCTTCAACGAGGAGGTCGACGTCGTGGCCATCCTCCAAGCAGTCAGCTGGTTGGGCTTCTGGGTGGGTAGCGACCCCAACGACCCCAGGTACGCCTCGCACGTCTCGCGGTGGATGCACGAGCTTCGAACCACCCTGGGCGAGCACGTCTCGCCATGAGGGCGGCCGGGACCACTTCCCTTCCCGGTACCGCCTTCCGCTCTCGCCGAAGATGGATCAGCTCCCGGGATACAGCCGCCGTAGCTCGTCCAGGGACGGCCGGCCCTCGGCACGGGTGCCCGCGGGCGTGTGTGCGGGGTCGAGCCGGCCCGTGACCAGCCGCACCAGCGCCTCGGCCGGCAGCCGAAGCGACCCCGACACCTCCCCGGACCTGGCCGGGCCAAGCCACGCCTGCGCGCCCAGGTCCAGCATGAACCGCCGGGAGGGGTCGCTGGTCGCCACGGCCAGCCGCGCGGGTGCCAGCCGGCCGAGCACTGCAGGATCGACCAGGCTGGCCCCAAGCGGCAGCAGCTCGACCAGCAGCCCGACGGCCTCGGCGTCCACAGCCGTCGCGGGCTCGAAGGCCACGTGCACGTCCCAGGCGTGCAGGGCCTGCTCGACCAGGCGGAACGCCAGGAATACCGGTAGCTCGACCGGGCCGACGTGAACGTATGGGCGGAGTTCGCGCCGCGCGGCGTCGTCGAGGGCGGCGACCGCGTCGTGCAGGCGCGGGACCGCCTCCGCGAACGCGGTGGCCTGCTGGCGCGGCGGGCGGGCGTCCCAGCGCGCCCAGACCGCGCGGAAGTCGTCGGGCCCCAGCGGCGTGGTGCCGGCGCGGGCGGCCTGCAGTTGGGCGAGGGCGATTTGGGCGCCGCTGCCAAGGTGGGACAGTACCTGTGCGACCGACCAGTCGGTGCAGTAGGACTGGCGGGTCAGGTCGGCCTCGCAGAGCCCGTGGACACGGGCGGCCAGCTCATCGTGGCAGCGGCGCAGCGCTGCCAGCAGGCGGTCCACTGGTGCGGTCACCGTCGGGAGCTCAATTACCAGCTCGGGCATGGTCGCCTCCTGGTCGCGGCCTGTGCTCGGAAGACCGTAGCCGCGCGGAGGCAAGGAGGAATCGGAAGGAATTCTCGTGTTTGCCCCGGTGGGCTGCTACCGGGCCGCGGTGTCGTCCATCCCAGTGTCACGGAGACTGTGCGCGAGCTCGGTCCGCGAGCGCACGCCCAGCTTGGCGTAGGCGCTGGTGAGGTGGGCGGCGACCGTCTTGGCGCTGAGGAAGAGCAGGTCGGCGACCTCGCGGTTGGTGCGACCCTCCGCGACCAGCTCGGCGACGCGGCGCTCAGTCGGCGTCAACGCCCCCGTGGCGGCCACGCGGCCGCCGATCCGGGCGAGCTCGGCGGTGGTCCTGGCCGACCACAGGCGCGCACCAAGCCCCTCGAACAGCGCCAGCGCCTGCGCAAGGGTCTGGCGGGCGGCCAGCACCAGCCCCCGGGCGCGGGCGGCGGTGGCCAGCGCGAACGGCCGGTCCAGCGCACGCCCTCTGGCCGCCAGCTCCTCGGCCAGCGCGGCCGCCCGGTCCAGCTGGCCGAGCTCGACCAGCGCGTCCAGCTCCGACCAGACCAGACGCGCCCAGGTCGGCTCGCGGACGCCCACATCGCCAAGCCGCTGCAGCAGCGGGCCAAGCTCCGCATGTGCCGCGTTGGCGTCACCGCGGGACAGGGCCACAAAGCCCAGCACCGCGCGCCCCTCCAGCATCAGGGGCACCAGACCGCCGCGCTCGGCCGCGTCGAGGAGCTCCAGCGCTGCCGTCCGCAGCGCCTCGTCGGCCAGCCGCTGTGCACGCGGCCACCGCCCCCGCGCCAGCTCCACCTCGGCCAGCACCGCCGGAGCCCAGATCAGGCCGAGCTCGTTGCCCTGCTCGACCGCCCGCTGGTACAGCCGCTCGAGCCGGGTGGCGGCGGATCGGGTGTTGCCTCGAGCCAGGTCGACCTGGCTGAGGATCAGGTCAGGGTCCTCGTGCGCGGGCAGCGGCCGGGCGGCACGGGCGAGCTGCTCGACGCGTCCGGGCAGGTCGGGCGGCAGCTCACCGGCGATCAGGGCACCGAGAACGTTCAGGTTCAGGGCGTCGAGCAGGCCGCGAGGATCGCCGAGGGCCTCCGCCTGCTCCACCGCCCGCCGGATCAGCCGCAGCGCATCCCGCAGGCGACCCTGCCACCAGTACGGCCCGGCGAGCCGGCGGGCCACCATCGCCTGCAACGCCTGGTCGCCGCCGGACTCCGCCAGCGCGGCCTCCAGCAGCTCAACGGCCCCATCCACGTCGTCGACGATCACCAGCATGCCCAGGCGCCAGCGCAGGTCAGCCCGCACCCGACCCGGCGGCGCGCTCCGCAGCGCCGCGGCCAGATGCGCGCGGCCACGGACGACCTCCCCAGCGGTCACCCAGTGGTAGCCCGCGGCGACCCGGCGGCGGCGGAGCTCCTCGACCCGGTCGGGTGGGGTCAGCCGCACGGCGGCCTCGGCCAGCTCGGCGGCGACCTCGGGCGCGCCGCGTGCCCGGGCCCGGTCCGCGCCCTGCTCGACCGCGGCCGCCACGCCCGCGTCCGGGCCCTCGACCGCCAGCACCAGATGCCGGGCCCGCTCCTCCGGATCGACCAGCGTCGCCGCCAGCCGGGCATGCAGCGCGCGCCGCGCCGATGGCGCCAGCCGCGCCGAGGCGGCGACACCGAACAGCGGATGCGAAAACCGCAGCCGGCCCTCCTCCACCAGCAGCACCCCGGCGTCCAGCGCGGTGTCCAGGGCGGTCTTGGCGTGCTCGCCGAGTACGGCCGCGATCAGCCCCACGGTCGGGGCGGCAAGCCCCGCCACCGCGGCCAGCGGCTCACTCGCCTCGGACGGTAACCGCTCGAGGCGATCTGCGAGCAGCTCCTCCAGACCTGCCGGCAACGGCAACAGGTCGCCCCGCAAGTGGCCCGACCGGCGCTGTGCGGCCCCCAGCTCCAGCGCGTACAGCGGGTTGCCGCCGGCCGCCGCGGCCACCCTGCGGCGCAGCGACCGCGGCAGCGGCTCGCCAAGCCGCTCCTCCACCAGCAGCTCCAGGTGGTTGGGGTCGAGCGGACCAACCAGCAGCCGATCCCGGCGCCCCTGCGGCAGCGCGTCGTCCAGCCCGAGCGGCAACGGGCCACCCGGCCCACGCCGTATGACGAGCACGCCGACCGGCACCGCCTCGAGCCGGCGCAGCGCGAAGGTAAGCGTGCGGGCCGACGCCGGATCCAGCCACTGCACGTCGTCGATCGCGACCAACAGCGGGGTCGCGGCAGCCAGCGCCTGCAGGACCCGGAGGGTCGCCCGGCCCAGGAGATGCGGCTCCACCGGGTCCTGCCCGACCTCGGCGCGGCCCAGCACGACCTCGAGCGACCGCTGCTGCGGCGAGGGCAACGCCGCCAGCACCGTGTCGGTCACCCGGCCCAGCAGGTCCGCCAGGCCGGCGTACGCCAGCCCGGACTCCGCCTGGGCGCAGCGGGCGCGCAGCACGCGCGGCCCCGCCGCCTGGGCGAGGAGCGCCTCGAACAGCGCCGTCTTGCCGATCCCGGGCTCGCCCTCGACGACCAGCGCTGACGGTCCACCCGCAAGCTCGGCCACGAAGGCGTGCAGCCGCGCGGTCTCGTTTTCGCGTCCGACCAACTGCCGCATGGGCCCTCCCCGCCGGCAACCACCACAAGTGTCCCACTTGTCGGTGCGTTCCCAAGTGAGCTCGGGCGCGCCGCGGCCGACGCACCTACAACTCCCCGACCAGGTCCGGAGTTGGCACGATCTGTTGGCCTGGTGGTCGCTGCCGTGGGGCCTGGCGGTCTGATGGGATCAGCGGACCAGTCCGGCGATGAGGTTGACGGAACCTCCCACGATCACCACGCCGAACAGGTACGACAGGAGGGCGTGGGAGAGCACCGTGCGCCGGATCCGGGGATCGCGCACCGTCGTGTCGGACACCTGGTAGGTCATGCCGATCGTGAACGCGACGTAGGCGAAATCGCGGTAGGTGGGCGGCTGCTGCGCGGCCGAGTCGCCAAACGCGATGCCCATGGCTGTCGAATTGAAGTGCAGGTCGGCGTAGCGCAGGGTGTAGACCGTGTTGACCACCGTCCACGACAGCATGACGGTCAGCACTGCGAGGCCGATGAGCAGCACTCGCCCTGGGCCGCTCTCCCGCCCCGCAACGCTGAGCGCAAAGCCGACACCCAGGAGGCTGGCGACGCTGGCCCCGATCAGCAGTAGCGTCGCGGAGCCGCGGGTCTCGTCCTCGCGCGTGGCGAACTGCTTGGCGCGCGGGCTGTCGGCTCGGAGGATGATCGGCCAGAGGCTCACGAGGAAGATGACCGCGGCGGCATCCCAGCCCACGACCACCGCCAACCCCCAGGTCAGGAAGCGCATGAGCACCAGCGCCACGATCAGCCCGATGGAGGCCACCACGACGGTTCGCCGCAGGGCAGGGGCGTGCCAGCCCAGCCATCGGTGGTACCGCGTCTCTGGCGGGATGGCGGTCATCGTCGGAGTGTTGCCGATCGCATCGCCGTATGCCACCGAGCACGACCTTTGCTTTGGTGGTAGACACTGGCGCGAGATGATCACCTGTGCCGATGGTGGCGTAGTCGAGCTTGGTGCGAGCAGCGGCTGGGTGCGAAGCCGAGCGAAGTCTTGCTCCGAGCGGGTCACCTGTCCCTGGTCGTAGGGGTACGGCTAGTGGACGGGGCGCATTTCCGGCTAGCTGGTATCCCAAGATGGCACCGGCTGAGGCGTGATCGCCTTCGGGCCGGAGCGGACTCAGGGACGTCATCGTGAGTGCATCCTCGGTCTTCGTCACCACGTTCCTGGCTGCCTGCGTCGAGGTCATCGAGATGGTGATCATCGTCGTGGGTGTCGGCAGCGTGCGCGGGTGGCGCTCGACCTGGCTGGGTGCCGGCGCTGGCCTCGCGGTCCTTGCGCTGCTGGTCGGGGCGTTCGGGACAGCACTTCAGGTGGTGCCGATCGGCACGCTGCGGCTGGTGGTCGGGGCGCTGCTGCTGGTCTTCGGTCTGCAGTGGCTTCGCAAGGGGATCGCTCGGGTGAGCGCCAACGGCTTGCGAGGTATGGGCGAGCGGACCGCCTCCGCGGAGGGAGTTCCCGCCCACGGGGTGGACTGGACCGCGTTCGTCCTGTCCTTCAAAGGTGTGCTGCTGGAGGGTCTGGAGGTCGCGTTCATCGTGGTCAGCTTCGGCCTCACCGCGCAGGCGCTTCCAAGCGCCGTCCTGGGGGCCGCCGCGGCGTTCGTGGTGGTCGCCGGTGCGGGCCTGGTTGCCCGCGGCGCGGTGCAGAGGATTCCGCGCAGCGCGCTGCAGCTGCTGGTGGGAACGCTGCTGTCCAGCTTTGGGACGTTCTGGGCGGTGGAGGGACTTGGGGTCGCGTGGCCGGGCAGTGAGGCCGCGATCCTCGGCCTGGTCGGCTGGTACGTGCTGGCGGCCGCCAGCTACGTCGGGCTGCTGCGCCGGCGCGCTCGCCGGCTCGTTCCCGAGGAGACGGGAGCTTGAGCATGGTCCTGGGCTGGCTGAGGGGTTTCGGGCGGTTCTGGTACGGCTTCATCATCGGCGACGACTGGACCGTCGCGGCGACCGTGGCGGTCGCGCTGGTGGTGACCTGGCTGCTGCACACCGCGGCGGTGGCCGCGTGGTGGTTGCCGCCGGTGGCAGCCGTGGTGGTGGTCGGGGTGAGCCTCCGCCGCGCCGCCCGGTGATGGGAGCAGCCAGCCGGTCAGCCGGGTCGCAGGATGGCCTTGATCACCCCGTCGGCGCGCCGGTCGAAGCGCTCGTACAGGCTCGGGGCGTCCTCGAGGCTGCCGTAATGGGTGACGATGCGGCCTGGGCGGGCACGGCCCGAGACGACCAGGTCCCGCAGCCGGGTGGTGTAGCGGCGGTCGTGGGTACGGCCGAAGTGCACCGACACTCCCTTGTTGAACAAGCTCGCCCAGTGGATGCGCAGCGACCCGTCGGGGCTGCCTCCGGGCGCTGGAGCGAGGTCCTTCTCCGCGTAGACCCCGGCGATGCCGACCCGGCCGGTAGGGTTGACCAGGCGGACGATGTCCTCGATCACCTGCGTGGGGCGTTCTTTTGCCGGGTCGGCGCGGTCGCGCGCCTGGAAACCGACCGCGTCGATGGCGCACATCACGCCGTCCATGATGCCCTGGCCCCACGGCGGGACGTTCGCCAGCCGGGTGTGGCGTAGCTCGCGGATCCGCTCGACCGGGTCTCCCTCAGTGAAGTCGATCGGCGTGGCGCCGAGCTCACCGGCCTTGTCGAGCCGCTCGGGCACATGGTCGACCACGTAGACCTCGCCGGCGCCGCGCAGCAGGGAGCTGTAGGCGGCCAGCAGCCCGACAGCGCCCGCGCCGAACACCGCCACGCTGGTGGCCGGCGTCACCTCGGCCATCTCGGTGGCGTGCCAGCCGGTGACGAACGCGTCGGCGAGCAGCACGAAGTCGTCCTCGCGGTCGTCGAAGGGCGCTCCTGGCAGGCTGACGCAGTTGGCGTCCGCGTACGGGACCCGAAGAAGCCCCGCCTGGGCGCCGCGCTAGGGCCCCATGCCGGCGTAGCCGTAGACAGGTGCGGCTGGTGCAAACCACCCTCGCCGGCCTCCTCGACGGGTTCAGCCGGGCGCTGGGCGAGGTCGCGGCGTCCCCGACGTCATCTCGCTGTCCTTCGGCGGCTGCGCGATCGCCGAGAACCGGGGCCTGCCCGCCTACACCGCCGTGATCAACGCCGTCCTGGCGATGACGGCGCTGGCCGGCGTGTCCTCGTTCGTCGCGGCGGGCGACTCCGGCTCGACCACCTGCGGGACCAGCGTGCCCGGGACCACTTTGTCGTATCCGGCGGTGTCACCCTTCGTCACCGCGGTCGGCGGCACCCGGCTCACCCTCGGCGCGGGGAACACCCGCGTGTCCGAGACGGTGTGGAACGACTCGGTGTTCGGCGTCAGTGGGGCCGGTGGCGGAGGAGTGGCCCGGCTGCAACCTCGGCCGGCCTACCAGGATGGCGCGAACGCGCAGAACCACCGCGCCGTCCCCGATGTCAGCGCGCTGGCCGACATCGTGCCAGGCTGGCCCGACGTCATCAACTCCACCCTGCAGACCGTCGGCGGGACCAGCGGCTCGACGCCGTTTGTCGCCGCGGCCACCGCGCTGGTGGACGCTTCGGAGCGGCAGGCGGGTCGTCCTCGGGTCGGGCTGGCCAACGGCTGGTTCTACAGGGCCGCGTCGCAGCCGTCGGCCTTCTTCGACGTCACGCAAGGGAACAACGACCTCGCCGGCGTCGGATGCTGCCAAGCCACCGTCGGCTACGACCCCGCAAGCGGCCTCGGCGTGCCGAACTGGGCCACCCTGCCGGCCACACTGCCCAAGCCAGGCTGACCGGTCGAGGGGGCGCCACGTGGCAGCCGGGTCATGAGGTTCGCAGCGAGGGCGACGTCTCGCACCAACCGCTTCGGACCCGAATGCTCGCACAGCATCGTGTAGCCGATCAGCGTGACGGCGTTCCTCTCTGCTGCTCGAGCGCGCGCGTCACGACGGTGAGGTCCTGGTCGCCGAGCCCGGCATCGACGGCCTGCTGCCATTCGCCAGCCAGGCAGGCAAGGGCGGCGAACCGGTCGTCGCCGGCCGCCTGCACGGCCAAGCGCACGTCCTTGAGCGCCAGCGACAGGGCGAACTGGGCCGAGAACTCGCCCTTGGCGATCCGTTGCAGCTTGGCTGCCTGCCACGGGGACACCAGCGGGCCGCCGCCGAGGGCGTCCACCACCGTTTCGGTCTCGAGCCCCAACTGACGAGCAAGCGCCATCGAGGTGGCAACCGCCTCCGCCGCGAACGCGACCAAGGTGTTGTTCACCAGCTTCAGTCGCGATCCAGCCCCGACCGGGCCGACCCAGATGGTGCGCTGGCCGAGCGCGTCGAACAGGGGAGCCACGCGCGAGCGGGCCTCCTCAGGCCCTGACGCGAAGATCGTCAGCTGGCCCTGCTCCGCAGGGTCCCTGCTTCCCGACACCGGCGCGTCCAGCAGCGTCACGTCCGGACGCTCGACCTCCACCATGGCCGCGACGCGCTCGATCCCCGCCACGCCAATCGTGCTCATCTGCACCCAGATCGCGCCCCGAGCGAGCGCGGCGAGCATGCCCTGGTCGCGAGCGATCGAGATGACGGCATCGGTGTCGGTCACCATCGTGACGACGATCGCGGCTCGCCGCGCGGCGTCGGCGGCGGTCTCGGCGACTTCCGCGCCGAGCTCGGCGAGATCTCGAGTCGCCCCTGGCTGGCGATTCCAGACGATCGTCGGGATGCCGGCGCGCAACGCACTGGCCGCCATCCCGTGGCCCATCGCGCCGATGCCCAGCACCGCAACCGGCGCCTTCGTCTGTGCCATCGGTCCCCCTTGCCGGTCGGGTCAGGTGTCGCCGGCGCGTGCCGGCCGTCCCTGGTCGAGTCGCTCCCCGCTGCGGAAGCATCGTGTATCGCGGATCCTTCATCGAGGCTACGCCAGCTTCTCCCGGCGGGCCGACGAGGGCGGCCAGCCACCGCCTTCGCCTGGAGCGCCGGGTGGAGCGGCCCGTCAGCGAGGCGCATGGCGTCTCCGGACTCGGGCGGCGCGGATGAGCCCCACGACGAGCAGGCCGAGCAGGATCACCCCGAGTGTCGGGGTTGGCGGGCTGCTCTCGTGCCGCTCGACCGCGGTTTCCGGGGCGGTCGACAGGTCGAACCTGCCATGCAGGAACAGGCCGAACAGCAGGGCGAGCGAGGGGATCAGAACCACGGCGCCGATCCCGACCACGACCAGGACCGTGATCAGCGTCGCGCGGCCCGCGGCCGCCTCGCCGACCGTCAGGCCCGGGAGGAGGTCGGGTCGCTGCGCGACGGCCCAGCCTGCCACGACCGCCGCGACCGACAGCGCTCCGGCATAGCGGGCGGGCTCGAAGCGGCCGGCCCACACCAGCACCAGGGTGGCGACCCCGGCCGCGCCGGAGACGAGCACGGCCGCAAGGCCGGCGCCATGGGTCAGGCCCTCGAACAGGTGCTCAGCGTCGCCATGCACCACTGCCAGCCCTGCCAGGGCGAGCACACCGGTGACGAAGCCGGACAACAGGGCCCTGACCCGGAACCCGCGCACCAACTCGGCCGCTCCGGCCCGGGTCGCGTCCGCCGCCAGGTAGACGGCCGCCAGGTGCGCCGCGGCCGCCACCGCGATCGCGCCGATCATGATCGACGTCGGGTTCAGCCAGCTGGTGACCAGGTTGCCGGCGGCGTTGCCAACCGGCACGCGGCCGGAGGCGATGCCGCCGACCGCCGCGCCCAGGGCGAACGGCGTCAGGATCGACGACAACGCGAAGAGGTCGTCGATGAGCCCCCGCTCGCGGTGGGTCCACCCGCCCGCAGGGCGTACGCCGAACCGCGCAGGATGATGCCCACCACGGCGACAAGAACGGGACCGACAGTGTCGAGAAGATCGCGGCGAACGCCGTCGGGTACGCGCTCCAGCAGACGGGCCAGCAGGTGCGCATGACGCCGTAGGCGATCCAGGGCTGGCGACCAACCTCGGTCGTCACCCAGCCGCAGATCAGCGCGACAAGCGACAGCGGGCCGGCCAGCACGAGCCCCCGGTAGAACCAGACCGAGTGCGGCAGGCGCCGCTTGCGCACCCAGACCGCCAGGAAGACGACGCCGAGAAGCGCCAGGAGCGTCCCGATCCCGACCATCCCCTGGAACGCGAAGCGGACGACGTTGATCAGACTCTGCGACGGGTGGTTCTGGGGCGGCACCGCGTCCAGGCCCGTCACCGTGGCGTTCGGCTGGTGGAAGGCCAGCAGCGACAGCAGCCTCGGGATCTTGATCCCGTACTCGACCCTGGAGCCGTCGTACCAGCCGAGCAGGTGCTCGGGCGCGCCCTTGGTGGTCGTGGGGAGCCCTTCGATCGCGGCCAGCTTGATCGGCTGCTGCTTGGCGACCGTGCGTGCGGCCCAGTCGCCGACGACGACCTGCACCGGCGCGGCCAGGGCGGCGAGCGTGAGCGGGATGACCAGGGCCGTCCGGTGGTAGCGGCCGCGGCGGCCGCGCAGCCATCCCCAGGCGTACGCGGCCGCGATGAGGAAGCCGGTGACCATGAAGCCGCCGAGGTACATGTGGATCAGCTCGTGCCAGAAGAACGAGTTGGCGAACAGCGCCGAGAAGGGGTGGACGTCGACCACGCTGCCGTCCCGCAGCGCGAAGCCGCCGGGGTGGTTCATCCAGCCGTTGACGGAGATGACGAACAGCGAGCCGGCAAAGCCCGCGATGACCACTGGGATACCGGACAGCAGGTGCATCCGCGGCGAGAGCCGGTCCCAGCCGTAGACGTAGATGGCGATGAAGGCCGGCCAGAGCAGGCCGAGCTCGAAGCTGAGCACCGTGCCGGTGACGACGCCCACGGCGAACAGGGCGATCATCGTCGATCCGCTCACGAGCCTACGACGGGAGATCAGTTCAGTGAAGACCTCAGCGCGCAAGCAAGGTGTCAGCTGACGAGGTCGACCAGCAGGTCGTCGAGTACCCGCTCCTCCTCGACCTTGACGCCGAGCGCCAGCATCGCCTCGGTCAGTGGGGGCTCCCAGGACGCGGTCACCGGGCTTCCCCGCAGCCGAGGGCCGCCACGCGCGGCGGCCGAACGGTAGTAGCCGGCGTCCAAGCGCCACGGGGCCGCGGCGAAGCGGGCGATGATGCCGTTGGCGATGGTGATCCCGGGCCAGTCGAAGTCGCCGTGATAGCGCAGCCGCGCCCCGGCGCCGGCGAGCTGGCGCAGCAGCAGCGTGGCGGCGGCGCCCGGGTGAGCGTTGGCGCAGACCAGCGGAGCGGTCCCGGCACCGAGCCGGTTGGCGGCTGCCGCGACCACGCTCGGGTTCTCGCACACGAACACGGTGCGCCCGCGCACCGGCAGCTCGGGCGGGTTGCGGATGAGCTGGCGCGCGGTGAGATGCAGCGG
>WNGN01003455.1_pt1 | contig 11481 bp, 11 predicted proteins | sample 5400561 | NCBI WGS metagenome assembly WNGN01 (sample SAMN13153379, study PRJNA577476) | soil metagenome | isolation source: 115 cm soil or saprolite under Garry oak tree replicate 2 | place: USA:California | collected 2016-06-15
CTGGGCCAGTCCTGGCCGGCAAAACCGATCAAGTACATCGTTCCATTCGCACCCGGCGGCACCACCGACATTCTGGGACGCATGGTCGCCGCGGGGCTCGCACAGGCGCTGGGCCAGCCGGTGGTGGTTGAGAACAGGCCCGGCCAGGCCGGGTCGGTCGGCTCGGCCGAGCTCGCTCGCGCGGCGCCGGACGGCTACACCGTGGGGGGTGGCACGATCAGCTCGCATGCCATCAACGCCTCGCTCTACCCGAAGCTTCCATACGACCCCATCAGGGATTTCGCGCCCATCACGATGCTCGCCACGCTGCCGAACATGCTGATCGTGCATCCCAGCCTCAACGTGAGCTCGGTGCGCGAGCTGGTCGAGCTGCTCAAGGTCAATCCGAACCGCTTCAGCTTCGGTTCGGCGGGCAACGGTACTTCCCAGCACATCTCCGGCGAGCTTTTCAAGATCATGACCGGCACGCAGATGCAGCACATCCCGTACAAGGGCAGCGGTCCGATGATCCCCGACCTGATCGCCGGCACGATCCAGCTCAGCTTCGAAAACATCACCACCGCTTATCCGCAAGTGAAGGGCGGCAAGCTGAAGGCGCTGGCGGTGACTTCGGCGCAGCGCTCATTCGTCGCACCGGACGTCCCCGCGATGGCGGAAGCCGGGCTGCCGGGCTACGACATCACGTCGTGGCAGGCGATGTTCGCCCCGGCGGGGACGCCGGGGGAAATCGTCGTACGCCTGCATGCCGCGACCGCGAAGATCCTGCGCATGCCTGAAAACCGCGACAAGCTGAACCAGCTCGGCCTCGAGGCCGGCGGCATGCTGCCGGATGAGCTCGCCGCGCTGATCCGCGCGGAAATTCCCCGCCTCGGCAAGGTCGTAAGAGAATCCGGCGCGCGCGTAGATTAGGATCCGGGGCTAGGTGGTCCGGGCCTTGGCGACATAGAGGCGGCTAATTTAGCACGGGGCTTAGAATCGCCTTCCCATGCAGCGCCCCCTGGACGGGATCACCGTCGTAGCGCTCGAGCAGGTCATCGCCGGCCCGTTCGCAACGCGTCAACTCGCCGAGCTCGGCGCACGGGTCATCAAGATCGAGCGTCCGGGCGGTGGCGATGCTGCGCGCGGCTACGATCGCACGGTCAAGGGCCTGTCGTCGCACTTCGTCTGGACCAACCGCTCCAAGGAAAGCCTTTCGCTGGACGCAAAGCATCCTGAAGCGAAACAAATCCTGTGCCGGCTGATCGAGCGCGCCGACGTCTTCGTGCAGAACCTGGCGCCCGGCGCCGCAGACCGCCTGGGCCTCGGCGCGGCCGACCTGCGCGCGAGGCAGCCACGGCTCGTGTGGTGCGGCATTTCGGGCTACGGCCCGTCGGGGCCGTACGCCGAAAAGAAGGCCTACGACCTCCTGGTGCAATGCGAGGCTGGCCTGCTCTCGGTCACCGGAACGCCCGAAGCGGCGTCAAAGGCGGGTATCCCGGTCGCCGACATCGCGGCCGGAATGTATGCTTTCTCGGCCATCCTCGCAGCGCTGCTGAGGCGCGAGCGGACCGGCGAAGGCGCGACCCTCGATATAACGATGTTCGAGGCGCTGGGCGAATGGATGGGTTTCCCGTCCTATTTCACCGCCTACGGCGGTGCGCCGCCGCCGCGCTGCGGCGCCTATCACGCCACCATCGTGCCGTATGGCCCCTTCCCGACCGGGGACGGCGGCACGGTCTTTCTCAGCGTCCAGAACGAGCGCGAATTCGCCCGCTTCTGCGACCGGGTTCTGGGAGATGGATCGCTGAAGGACGATGCCAGATTCTCATCCGGCCCCGCCCGCCTGCAATACCGGGACGCCCTGCACGCCGAGATCGCGCGCGCATTCGCGAAGATGGACCTCCAAGAAGTCATCGACAGGCTCGAAGCGGCCGATATCGCCAATGCGCGCCTGAACACGATGCAGGAGTTCTGGCGCCACCCGCAGCTCGCAGCGCGTGGGCGCTGGGCGCGCGTCGGCTCCCCCGCCGGCGAACTCGATGCGCTGAAGCCGCCCTTCAACCTCGATGGGCTGGAGCCGCGAATGGACCCGATCCCGGCGGTCGGTGAGCACACCCGCGCCGTTCTTGGCGAACTCGGCTATACCGCCGCCGAGATCGACCGCCTGGCAGCCGACGGCGCGGTTTAAGGCTTCTTCGCGGCCTCGATTCCTATGGCGCGCGCCAGGTCGCGGTGCACGCGCGCGACGCGTTCGACCTCGCCCTTGGCGGGGAAGCGCTCGTAGAAGCCCTCCTCCCGGAACTGGCGCGCCATTTCGGCCCAGGGGGCAAGGCGCTGCTCCCATCGGGCGACGCGGCCGGATTCCGGCTCGGCGTCCTCGCGCGCGAGGTCGGCGCACACCCGCACCATTGCCTTGATCGTCACCGGCTTGGTGACCATGTAGTCTTCCTTGCCCCATACCGCGTCGCCGAAGACGGCGCGAGCCGCCTTGAAGAAGTCGCGGATGATGCCGTAGTAGCGGGGCACTTCCTTGGAGCTGCCGCCGGCCAGCTGGATCGAGCGCCAGCGGCCGCGCACCCAGCGGTGCAATTCGTTGAACAGCTCGGCCTGCAGCACCCATTTGTCGCGCTGGCTGCGTCCGCCCAGGCGGTTGATGCGGTAGCGCAGCGGGCTGTCGCCCTCGCTGTAGAGCTTCTCGACCAGGCGGGCGGCGAACTTGCGGTCGGGCGCTGCGAACGACACGTGTTCGTACAGGTCGACCAGATGGCTCTTGTTGATGCGCGTCGGGGTCGAGTTGATGATCACGAACATCTCGGTCGCGAAGTCCTCGCTGCGACCGTCGAAGACGATGCACGGCACGTTGATCGTCGCCGCATCGTCGGGTCGCTCGTGCAGGTAGAACTGCAGCGCCGCGAGCCGGTGCTGCCCGTCGATGATCAGGAACTTGGATGACGGCTCGTTCACGCTGCCGACGCCGCCATCGCCGCCGGGGCGGAAGGTGAGTCTCTCGGAGGTGAACAGCAATACCGTGCCGGGGATCGGCGGTTGCGTGATCGCGGTCTCGTAGAAGTTCTTGAGCTGGCGCACCTTGGCGCGTGACAGGGAGCGCTGGAAGGCCTGGTCGGTGCGCTCGATCCTGGCGATGAACTGGGCGATGTCATCGTCCTGCGCGATCGGCCCGGGCTCGATCTGCTCGCCTTCGCCGTAGAAGCGGCTGATGAAGCGCACCTTCGCCAGCAGGTCCTTGGCTCGGTAACTGACGAAATAAAAGACGCCGTCCTTTTGTCGGATCTGCGTCGCTTGCATGGGCGCTCCCCTCCATGGGCCCGGCCCGCCGGGCGGACATGACCGCGCGAATATACCCGAGGATCGCTTGGAGCGAAAAAAAAGTCAGGCCGGGCAGGCCGGCAGCATCAGCGCCTGCAGCACCTCCGTGGTGCCGCGGTTTTGCACGAATCCGACCACTCCTGAGTTCGCGGGTACTGCCTTGGGCAGCAGCGGCAAGACGCGCTGCTCGAGCAACTGGGCACCCCGGGAGAAGGCGAACGGGCCCTCCCACTCCAGGACGACATAGTCGTGCGCCAGCGTGCGGCCGCGGTTCTCCCCGGCCGTTACCCGGTTGCTCAGCTTGTTCTCATAAGTCGCCAGGTAAAGCGCCGCATCGTCCTTTTGGGCGCGGTCAAGCAGTTCCGCACGCGCTTCGACTTCCAGGGCCTGGCGACCCACGGAACGTATCTCCAGTGCAATCCGCGCCTTGGCGGCCTGCGCGTTGATTCTGGCCACCGTCTCGTCGAAGGCACCGCTCCCCCACCGCCTGAAATCCCGACCCTGGAGCAGCACTTGGGGCGTGTAGACGAGCGCCGAGCGTTGCAGCTGCGTGAGCTTTCTTTGCCGTGCTGAAAACTCGCCTTTGGCGTACGGATCCTTCCAGCCGATGTAGTCCCAGTAATCGACATGCAGCGACAGCGGCACCACGCGTTGCGGCACATAGCCGCGAGCGCCGAGGCCGGAAAGCCAGCGGTCTGCGGGCGGGCAGCTGCTGCAGCCTTGGGACGTATAGAGCTCTACCAGGGCGACGGTCCGCTCCCCGCTCAGAGCGCTGCAGCGTTCCGCCCCGGCGGCGTCCGCCAGAAAGAGCGCCAGCACTGCTGCCGCGATACGCATGGGCCTTGGTCGAAACGGCGGCCTGCGGCTTACGGCCTGGCGACCCATAATGTGCCGTGCCGCATCAGTTTTTTTTCCTCGCCTCGCTAGCGTGGAATTTCGGCCTCGGCATGACCTGGCTTGCGGTACCGCTGTACGCCCATGCCGAAGGCTTGTCCAATGCCGAGATCGGTGCGCTGTTCGCCGCCCCGGTCCTGGCTCAAGTGCCCCTCAACCTCGCCGGTGGCGCCTACACCGACCGCATCGGCGGACGGCGCATCATGCTGGGTTCGTGCTGGGCGAGCGTCGTAGCCGGCGTCTGGCTCATGTTCGCCCACGGGTTCTGGATGCTGATGCTCGGCCAGCTCGCCCTGGTCCTGTCGCGGGCCGCGTTCTGGCCTGCGACCTGGGCGCTGGCGAGCGAGTTGCCGGGGGAGCGCGGCATCCAGCTGGGACGCCTCAACGCAGCGACCAACATAGGCCAGATCGCCGGCACTGCGCTGTGTGGATTTCTCCTCGCCGCAGTGGGATTCCAGCCCACTTTCCTCGCCTTGGCGGGCACTGGGCTGCTGGCCTTTTTTGCCGGCCTGGGCACAAAGCTGGCCGCGCGAAGGCCTGCCGTCGGGCACAACCTGCTGGTCGGCTACTGGCGCCTGCTCCATCAACGGATCATCCAATATTCGATGCTTTGCGCCTACCTCTCGGCGCTGCCGTTTTCGCTTTCCATCTCGTTCTACCCCCTGCTGCTCGCAGACTTCGGCTACGGCGAGGGGGCGTCCGGCATCCTGCTCGCGCTGCGCGCTCTCGGCGCGATAGCCGCCGGGCTGATCGCTGCGCGGTTCGTACGCACGGGACCGGAGACCCTGTGGCCGGTGCTGTGCGGAGCCGGCGTGGCGGCTGCGGTCGGCCTGGTGCCGACGCTCGACCATGCCGTGCCCATCGGCTTCTGGCTGCTGCTCGTCGGCTTCGGTTCTGGCGCCATGACCTTGTACTTCCAGATCACCATCGCAGAGGCCAGCCGCCAGGAGCAGCGCGGGTCGGCGCTTGCGCTCGGCGGGCTGGGCTGGGGCATCTCGCACCTCAGCACCCCGCTGGTCATGGGTTTTCTGGCCGACCGCTATGGCATCGTGGCTGGCTTCTATGCCATCGGCGCCTTCGCGCTCGCCTGCACCCTGGTCATTGGGGTAGTGCGCGCCTGGGCGTTCAGGCGGCCTTGAACATGCCGGGTTCAAGGGAATGGCGTGCTACCTTTGCTTGCGGCGCAATCGCTCCTCGCGCTCCAGGATGCCGCGCTCGATCGCTCTCAGAGCCTCGAGTTGCTGCCGTAACGCTTCTTCGCGCTTATCTCGGTCCTTATCGACGCGCTCGCGCTCGCGCGCCGCGCGCTCGAGCTCGCGGGTCAGGCGCTGGCGCTCGACGACTAGCGCAGAAACGAGCGCTGCAAAGCGTCCGAACCCCGGCGCGGCGGCATCGGCCAGTGGCTCGAACAGCTCTGCCGCGCGCGCATCGTCCCGCAACGGGGCAGGCAGAACAGCGAGCAGCGTCGCAAGCCGCAGGCGACTTACGGCGGTTGGATCGCGCGTAAAGGCATCTTGCGCGCGGGACAACGCGGCCTTTTGCTCGGCCGAAGGCGCCCGCGCAGCGGTCATGGCGTCTGCGATGATGGCGTCCACCGTGCCCAACTGCTCGGCGCCCGGCTGCAGCAGTGCGCAACCGGTTAGAGCGATTGCGATAGCTATGACGAAAGCCTTCATGCCGCCACCGGCAACGCCCGCGCGGGCTTACGCGGCAAAGTGACGCGGAAATGCCCGCCGCTCGTCTCGCTCACCACGCTGATCCGCCCGCCGTGCGCCTCGACGAACTCGCGCGCGATAGCGAGGCCCAGACCGGTGCCCTCGATGCGACCGCTCTCCTTCGCCCGGCCGCGGAAAAACGAGTCGAAGATCGATTCTCGCTCTTCCAGCGGCACCCCCGGGCCGGTGTCGATCACATCGACCATGGCCTCGCGGTCCGCCGCCCGTGTGAGCACTCTGATGGTGCCTCCGCTCGGGGTGAACTTCACTGCGTTACCAAGCAGGTTGTCGATGATCGAACGCAGCTTTTCCGGGTCGGCTTCCACGCTCACCTTGTCGAGGTCGAGCTCCAGCCGCTGCCCCTTGGCCTGCACCGCGAGCTGGTGCGGCCGCGCCACGTCCTGGACCAGCACATCCAGCGCCACGGCCCGCGGCTGCAGCGAGCCGGCCGAATGTAGAGCGCGCTGGTAGTCGAGCAGATCCTCGATCAGCCGCTGCAGCTTGACGCTGTTGTCGCGCATGATGGCGACGACTTGGCGCTGCGGCGGCGCCAACGGGCCGCCCACCTGGTCGTTCAGCAGCTCGGCGCCTTCGCGCAGCACGGTCAGCGGCGTCTTCAGCTCGTGCGACAGGTGGCGCAGAAAGCGGTTTTTCTCCGCCTCCAGCTCGGCGAGGCGTCGCCGCAGCCAGTCGAGCCGCTCGCCCAGCGATTGCAGATCCTCCGGGCCGCGCACGGTGATCTCGCGCGAGAAATCCGCCCCGCCCAGTTGCCGGATCGACGCGTCGAGCGCCGCGATCGGGCGGGAGATGTAGCGCGTGAGGCCGAGCGCTATGGTGAGCGCGGCGGCGGTGCTGAAGATGACGAGCAGGATGAGCCTGCGCTGCACCGCCTCGGCGTTCGATCGCAGCCGCACCACCTCGCGGTCGGCCACCAGGTAGCTGATGGCCAGGACCTCGTACGCGTTCTCGGCCAATTCGGCCGCGATGCCGCCGATCCTGCGCGGATCCTGGCGCGGGCGCGGCTGCGTACCCAGGAGCTCGTAGAGCTGTTGCTCCAGCGCGACAGTCTTTTTGAGCGCGGCAAGCTGCTGCTCATCGAGCGGCAGGAGCAGCAACTCGTCGGCAATCTGCCTGAAACTGCGATGTACCGCGGCGTAGTCGGCGGCGAGAGCCGGGTCTTTTGCCACCGCCAACTGCTGCGCCAGGCGCTCGATCGAGCCGATGCGGTTCACCAGCGAGCGACTGGCGCGCGCTGCCTGCGACGCGCTGAACACTGCGGTGCGGCTCTGCTCGGCGAGCCGCTCCGTGTTCCAGGCCGAATAGGCGAGCGCACCCACGAGCGGCAGCGCGACCACCGTAAAACCGGTCAGCAACAGGCCAAGAAACGATCGCGGGTACGCCATGTCCTTATAATTTCAACAGAATTTCCATTGGCGCGAGGATCAATGTCACACAATGCAGAGCCCCGCATCTATCTCGTCGCCGCCGTGGCCGCAAATGGAATCATAGGCGCCAACGGCCGGCTACCGTGGCACTTTCCGGAGGACTTGAAGCACTTCAAGCAACTGACTCTGGGTCACCCGGTGATCATGGGGCGGCGCACCTGGGAATCGCTCGGACGGGCGCTCCCGGGACGCGAGAACATCGTAGTGACCGGCAGGCCCGGATACGAGGCGCCCGGGGCGGCAGTGGCTACCTCGCTGGAAGCGGCACTCGCCCTGTGCACCGGCGAACCGGTGGTCTTCGTAATCGGCGGTACGCGGCTGTTCGAGACCGCGCTGCCGATCGCTGATGGCTTGGTGATGACGGAGATCCACAGGGATTACCGGGGTGACACCTGGTTTCCGCGCTACGACCGTTCGCGCTGGCGCGAGGCACAGCGGGAGGCGCATACCGCAGCCGATGGCACGAAGTTCGACTTCGTGCGGTACGAGCGCGCCTAGCGCTTAGACTCGAATACGCGAACCTCCGGCAGCGGAAAGCCGTTGAAGTGGCTCGCATAGGCGGTCGTGTACGCGCCTGCGTTCTTGATGTACACGAAATCGCCTTCCTGCAGGTCCGACGGCAGCGGCTCGTCGCGCATGACGATGTCCACCGAGTCACAGGTCGGCCCGCCGACGGTCCAGGGAATGTCGGGGCCGGAGCGCTCGGTGCGGATGCGGTACTTCAAGCCCTCGCTGCTCTCGATCACGCCGCCGAACAGGCCTGCGTCCCAGTGCATCCAGCGCTTGCCGGCGCGGGTGGCTGTGCCGAGCACGCGGCAGACGAAATAGCCAGCGTCGGAGACCAGGAAGCGGCCTGGCTCGGCGATCACCTGCACGTCCTCGGGGAAGGCCTTGAGGCACTCGTTCACCACCTCGCCGATGACCTCGACCGACGGGATCGGCTTGACGTGCCGGACCGGAAAGCCGCCGCCGATATTGAGCAGGCGCGGCTTCAGGCCCGCCTTGCTCATGACCTCGAAGAGCGCTCTCGCCTTTTCCAGGGCGACGCGCCAGTTCTCCGGGTTGCGGCACTGCGAACCGACGTGGAACGTTACACCGGCCAGGTCCGTGCCGAGCTTGGCGGCCAGGGCGACGATCTCGCGCGCGTCGGCGGCGCCGGCTCCGAATTTGCCGGACAGCGGCCAGTCGCTGCCGATGTTGGGAGCGGCGATCCGCAGGTACTGCTTGGCATCCGCCTTGGTCTCGTGGATGCGCCGCAGCTCGTCGGCGCTGTCGACGACGAACCATTCCACGCCCCTGGCGGCGGCGTAGGCGATCGACTCGCGCGACTTCACGGGGTTGGAAAAGAAGATCTCGGCCGGCGCCACGCCGAGACCCAGGAGAAGCTCGAGCTCGGCCGTCGACGCGATCTCAAAGCCCGCGCCCTCCTGCACCAGCACCTTGAGCACCCGGCGGTCCGGATTGGCCTTGACCGCGTAATGCGGCCGCACGCGGGGCATGGCGGCGCGAAAGCGCCTCACCTTGCCGCGCGCGATGGCGGTGTCGATGATCAGGAACGGTCGGCTGTACCTCTGGTGTGCGGCCTGGCGGACGATCTCGAAGTCGAGGCTGACCTCGGGATGCGTGTCGAAGAGCTGTTCTTGCTGCGGCTGCCTGGGAAGTGCGTTTTGTCTGCTGCGTGCAAAGCTACTTGGGCGATCCCCCATCAAAGTTCTCCCGAAATGGACCTAGGTCTCAGGAATATCGCGGACGCAAACTTCATAGACCGGGCAGCAGTTCCTTTTGCTTGTCATGATGACCTCCTTCTTCTCGCCGAAGTTGAAGGAAAAACTCCGGCCGATTATAGGGACGACCCCTCTGGAGTCAAGGGCTTGGCCAAGATTTTTTCATTTTTTTTGCGTGGCACTGAGGCGCAGCCCGGCCGTTGTGTCCACGCAAGGGGTAGTGGCCCAGAAAAAGACAACCACTAGATACGGGGGAGCGTCACGCCCTTCTGGCCCTGGTACTTGCCGCCGCGGTCGCGGTACGACGTCTGGCAAAGCTCGTCGGACTCGAGGAACACCACCTGCGCCACGCCTTCGTTGGCGTAGATGCGCGCCGGCAACGGCGTGGTGTTGGAGAACTCGAGCGTCACATGGCCCTCCCATTCCGGCTCCAGGGGAGTGACGTTGACGATGATGCCGCAGCGCGCGTAGGTCGACTTGCCAAGGCAGATGGTGAGCACGTTTCGCGGGATGCGGAAGTACTCCACCGTACGGGCCAGCGCGAACGAGTTCGGCGGGACGATGCACACATCGCCCCGGTAGTCGACGAAGTTTCTCTCGTCGAACGCCTTGGGATCGACGATGGTCGAGTTGATATTGGTGAAGATCTTGAACTCGGTCGAGCAGCGGATGTCGTAGCCGTAGCTGGAAGTGCCGTAGGACACCACGCGGCGCCCGGCGAGCTCTTTCACCTGTCCCGGCTCGAAGGGCTCGATCATCCTGTGCTCCGCAGCCATGCGACGGATCCAGCCGTCGGATTTGATGGTCACGTGTTCTGCACCACGATATTGGGAAACTTGGAGGTCATGTCGCGCTGCGACTCGGCGATCCTGACGGCGCAGCGGCGCGCGATGCGCCGGTAGATCTCCGCCACCGGGCCGTCGGGGTCCGATACCACCGTCGGCTTACCCGAGTCGGCCTGGCTGCGGATCGCCTCGTCGAGCGGCAGCTGGCCGAGCAGCTCGGTGCCGTAGTCGCGGCACATCTTCTCGGCCCCGCCGGCGCCGAAGATATGGCTCTGATGGCCGCATTTCGGGCAGACGTGGGAGGACATGTTCTCCACCACGCCGAGGATCGGAATGCCGACCTTCTCGAACATCCTGAGCCCCTTGCGGGCATCGATGATCGCGATGTCCTGCGGCGTGGTGACGATGACGGCGCCGGTCACCGGCACCTTCTGGGCTAGCGTCAGCTGGATGTCGCCCGTGCCGGGAGGCAGGTCGACCACCAGGTAGTCGAGGTCTCGCCAGCGCGTGTCCTTCAGCAGCTGCTCGAGCGCCTGGGTCACCATCGGGCCACGCCAGACCATGGGCGTGTCGATGTCGATGAGAAAGCCGATCGAGATCGCCTGCAAGCCGTGGCCCTCCATCGGCTCGAGCGACTTGCCGTCCCTCGACTCCGGCCGGCCGGCGATGCCGAGCATCATCGGCTGCGACGGCCCGTAGATGTCGGCGTCAAGCACGCCGACCGAGGCGCCTTCGGCCGCCAGCGCCAGCGCGAGGTTCACCGCAGTGGTGGATTTGCCGACGCCGCCTTTCGCGGAGGCGACGGCGATGACGTTCTTGATCCCGGGGATCAGCTTGACGCCGCGCTGCACGGCGTGCGCCACCCGCGCTGCACGGCGTGCGCCACCACCCTGGAGCTCAGGGTCACCGCGACGTTCGCGGCGCCCGCCTGCTTCAGGGCCTGGACGACCTGGCGGCGAATCGGCTCGTGCTGGCTCCTGCCCGGATAGCCGAGCTCGATGTCCAGCGAGACGTCGTTGCCGGAGACCTTCATGTTGCGCGCCGAGCGCGTGCTGAGGAAGTCCTTGCCGGTATTCGGGTCGATGAGCTGCTTGAGGACGCCTTGAACGTCCGCGTCGCTGAGAGGCATCTTCAAAGTGTAAGCTAAAATTGCCCCTTTCCCGAGCAGTCCCCGCCTCACTAATATGGCTTCCCGCAGGCTCTTCGTCACCACCGCGCTGCCCTACGCGAACGCGCCGTTCCACATCGGCCACATGATGGAGTACATCCAGGCCGACATCTGGGTGCGGTTCCAGCGCATGCAGGGCCACGAGGTGCATTTCATGGGCGCCGACGACGCGCACGGCGCGCCCATCATGCTGGCGGCGGAAAAGGCGGGGAAATCCCCGCAGGCCTTCGTCGCCGAGATCGCCAGGGGGCGCGGCCGGTACCTCGAGGGCTTTCATATCGGCTTCGACAACTGGCACTCCACCCATTCGGCGGAAAACACCGAGCTCTCGCAGGACATCTACCGCAGGCTAAAGGCGGCGGGCCTCGTCTACACCAAGCCGGTGGAGCAGTTCTACGACCCGGTGAAAGGCATCTTCCTCGCCGACCGCTACATCAAGGGCGA
>WNGN01005448.1_pt1 | contig 11480 bp, 10 predicted proteins | sample 5400561 | NCBI WGS metagenome assembly WNGN01 (sample SAMN13153379, study PRJNA577476) | soil metagenome | isolation source: 115 cm soil or saprolite under Garry oak tree replicate 2 | place: USA:California | collected 2016-06-15
CTCCATCCCGGGACGCGGGAGCTCACCGAGGGCGGCTTCTCCCGGGAGGAAGTCGCGCTCGCGAACCGCAATTCCGGCACGCTGTTGGAAATGCTGCGCCACGACGTGACGCCGCCCGGCCTGCACTACCTCCTCATCCATTTCGACGTGCCCTATGTACCTTCAGCTGCCGACTGGGCGCTCGACATCGGTGGTTTGGTCGAGCGCCCGCTGAAGCTGACGCTGGATGAGTTGAAGCGCTACCCCCAGCGCACGCTGTGCGTGACGCTCGAGTGCGCCGGCAATGGGCGCGCCGCCATCACGCCCCGCTCGCCCAGTCAGCCCTGGCATAACGAGGCCGTCGGCACCGCCGAGTGGACCGGGACGCCGCTCAAACCTTTGTTGCAGCGGGCCGGCATGGTCGCCGGCGCGCGCGACGTGGTTTTTCATGCGAGCGACCGCGGCTTCGATTGCGCAGTCGAGCACAATTATGCGCGCAGCCTGACGCCCGAGCAGGCGCTCGGCGACGACGTGTTGCTCGCCTGGGCCATGAATGGCGCTGCACTATTGCCGCAGCATGGTTTCCCGCTGCGTCTCCTCGTGCCCGGCTGGTACGGGATGGCAAGCGTCAAATGGCTCAACCGCATCGAGGTGATCGGCCGCCGTTTCGACGGCTTCCAGCAGGTCGGCACCTACATGTATCGGAAAACAGCCGACGAGCAGGGCGTTCCGGTAACGACGATGCGAGTCAGGTCGCTGATGGTGCCGCCGGGCATTCCTGATTGGTACACGCGCCGGCGCCTGATCGAACCCGGTCGTGTCGAGTTGTTTGGGCGCGCATGGTCGGGCCAGGGCGTCCCGATCGCGAAGGTCGAGGTCGCGGCGGCGGGACACTGGCGCGAGGCGAGGCTCGATCCGGTACCGGACCGTTATGCCTGGCGGGGCTGGCATTTCGAATGGCACGCGACACCCGGCGAGCACGAGCTGATGTGTCGGGCCACCGACGCCAAGGGCGAAACCCAGCCGATCGAGCAGCGCTTCGATCGCGGCGGCTTCGGCAACAACGCCGTGCATCGGGTGCAAGTCACGGTCAGATAGCCGCGCGGGTCGGCTCCGTCGGCAATCCTGAAAATTCGCCCGCGCGCGCTTGCCAAACCTTGCCGGCCCGTGGCACCGGCCCATCATAAAACCGTGTTGGTGCGGATGTCGCGCGGCGCCTGGGTGATGATCTCGGGCGTCTGCCCGATCACCACGGTGTCGTCGATGCGGAACCCGCCGAGCCCATAGACGTAGACGCCGGGCTCGACCGAATAGACTTCGCCCGCCAGCAGCGGGCGGTGACAGAACGGCATGTCGTCGGGATATTCGTGCCCCTGCACGCCCATGCCGTGGCCGGTGCGGTGCAGGATGCACTCGCCGAATCCCGCCTTCTCGATCACGGCCTGGGCGGCGGCATCGATCGCCGCGACCGGATTGCCGGCGACCGCCGCCGCGGCGCCCGCCTCGTTGGCGGCGCGCGCCGTCTCGTAGAGCGCCGTCTGCTCGCTGCTGGGCTTGCCGACGAAGAAGGTGCGCTCGTTCTCGGTCATCATGCCGTTGAGGCGGACGTTGCAGATGTTGACGATGCCGTGGCCCTGCTCGATCGCCGCCCCGGTCGGCATGCCGTCGCCGTGCGGCGAGGCCGAGGCCGGGCCGCTCAAGGTCAAGCAGCGGATCTCGGCGTTCTCGCCGGGAAATCGCCGGGCGGCTTCCTCGGAGATCATCGCCGCGAGCGTGAAGTCGAGCTCCTGGAGCCGGCGTCCGGGCCGGATGTTTTCGAGATAACGCGCCTGGCCCCAGTCGCTGAGCGCGCCTGCGTCGCGGTGCACCTGCAGCTCCTCGCCGCATTTGACGAAGCGCAGCGCGCGCAGCTCACGCAAGCACGGCACCAGTTCGAGGCCCGGCAGCAGCGCGGCCACCGGCGCCAGCGGGCCGCTCGCGGATTCCACGCCGATGCGCCCGGCGCCGAGTCCGCGCTGGCGCAGCAGATCGGCGAGCGCCTCGGCCCATTGCGAGCGCAGCGGCGCCCGCTGTCCTACCCGCGGGTGCTCGCTATAGATCGTGACCGCGCCGACCCACATCGTGCCACGCTCGAGCGTGCCGCGCAGGTGATGGGTCGAGAGCTCGTTCATGATCGCGAAGGCTTCGCCCTCGCGCGGCGCGACGACGGCGATCGGCCGTTCCCAGGTCTGCACGTCGACGTGAAAATTGGTCGCCCATTGGAAGAAATCGCTACTCAGGAACGCCAGCGCATCGAGCGCGTTCGCGTCCATCATCCTGCGCATGAGGCGGCAGCGGTAGTCGAAGGTGGTGCGAGTGAGGAACGCCATGGCAAAGCCTTTCAAAGCGCACGGCGCGCGTAGCTCTTCTGCATCAGCTGCGTCGACGCTATCGTGAGCACCAGCGTCGTCCCCATCAGGATGAACGCCAGCGCGCCGCCGAACGGCCAGTTCGATTGGCCGGTGATCTGCTCGTAGACCTGCGGCGCCATCATGTGGAAGCGCGGGCCGCCGAGCAGCACCGGCGTCGCATAGGCGTTCATGCACAGGATGAACACCAGCACGGTGCCGGCGATGACGCCCGGCATGGCCAGCGGCAGCACGACGCGGCGGAACGCCGTGAACGGCCGTGCGCCGAGATTGCCGGCGGCCTCCTCGAGGCTCGGATCGATCTGCTCCAGCACGCTCTGCAGCGACAGCGTCATGAACGGCAGCACCACGGCGATGATGCCGATCACGACCGCGGTGGGCGTGTAGAGGATCTCCAGCGGCTCGTCGATCAGTCCGAGCCCGAGCAGCAGCTGGTTGACGAAGCCGCGGTTGCCCATCACCGCCATCCAGCCCGCCGCCCGCACCAGGTTGCCGACCAGCAGCGGAAACACCACCAGGATGATCAGCGCGCTTTTGAAGCGCGCCGGCGCGCGGGCGATGAAATAGGCAACCGGGAGAGCCAACACAAAAGCCACCGCGGTCGAGATTGCCGCGACCACGACCAGCAGCGTCGCCGGGACCGCGAGCAGGAAACTGCGGGCTCGTGCGGTCCGGCCTTCCGACGGGACCACGCGCTCGAGCGGCGCAGGAGAGGCCGCGATGCTCATCGATCTTAAGCCAGGAACTCGCGGTCCCACCATTGCTTGAGATTCTGATATTCCTTGGCGACGTAGTCGTAGTCGGTCTTGACCAGCTTGGCCTGTTCGGCGGCGCTGAACATGAGCTTTTCGGCCTGCTCGGGCGGCAGCTGCGCATTGGCGACGGTGGGCGCATATCCCATCTTCTGCGCGAATCCGATCTGCGCGGCCGGCTCCAGCGACGCGTTGAGGAACGCGTAGGCGCCCTCCTTGTCGGGCGCGTTCTTGGGAACGCCGAACTCGAACAGGATCGGGATCGCCCCCTCCGCCGGCGCCACGTTGGCGACGGGGATGCCGGCGTTCTGCCATTGCACGCAGCGCGCGCGCCACATCGGCGTGATCCACACTTCGCCCGACTGCAGCGCCTGGGCCATGGCCTCGTTGCTCGGCAGCACGCGCACGCCGAGCTTCTTGAGCTCGATGAGCTTCTTCTTGCCGGGCTCGAAATCCGACGGCGTGCCGCCGGCCGCGACCGTGGCGACGATCAGGATCTGCGTGAACAACAAGTCGCCCAGCCCGACCTTGCCGCGATATTTCTCGTCCCACAGGTCCGCATAGGCTTTCGGCTGCGCGTGCGCCGGATTGTAGACCAGCACCATGCCGCTGTAGATGTGCGGGACCGCATAGGCGTGCCGCAGCGCCGCGACCGCGTTCTTCAGGTTGGAGACCTTGGATTCATCGAGCGTTTCGAGCGCGCCCGAGAGCGAAATGTCGTACATGTCCACGTCGGACAGGCAGGCGATGTCGAGCGTGCCGCGCGGCAGGCGACGCTCCGCCATCAGCTTGTTCTTGCGCGGGCCCTGCGCCGCCACGTCCCATTGCACGCTGACGCCCTTGGGCTCGAGCAGCGGCTTGACGATATTGGCATCGAGCAGATTCTGGTAATCGCCGCCCCACGTACCGACCACGCAGGTTGCCGGTTGCGCTCGCGCGCGGCCGAGGCCGAGCGCCGCGGAGGAAGCTAGCGCGCTCGCGCCAAAGCCGAAGGCGCGGCGGGTGAGTTGCAATTGCGGGGCATCCGCCATGGCGAGTTCTCCCTCATGAATTTCGCGCCGGTGCGCGGTCCGACGCATCGAGCAGCAGGCTTGCCTCGGGCGGCCACGCTATCCGCACCGCTTCGCCCGGCACCGGGCCGGCGCCGGCCCGCTGCGCGGTCGGCGCATGCACGATCACCCGCTCGCCCGAGGCGAGCTCGATCATAGACTCGGTCGTGGGCCCGAGGAAGGTGACGACCTTGGTCACGCCGGGGACCGCATTGGCCTGCTCGGTCCCCGGCTCCCCGCTCCCGCCGGTCCGCAGGATCTCCATGCGCTCCGGCCGCACCGCCAGCACCGTGACGCCCGGCCGCCCCTCGCCGGCGAAATGGATGCGCAGCCCCGAGCGGGCGCGGAACACGCCGGGCTCGGCAATCTCGCCCTCGAAGAAATTCGACTTGCCGATGAAGTCGGCCACGAAGGCGGAGCGCGGCTTGTCGTAGAGCTCGCGCGGCGTGCCGACCTGGGCGATCACACCGTGGTTCATCACCGCCAGCCGGTCGGCGACGGTGAGCGCCTCGTCCTGGTCGTGGGTCACGAACACCGTGGTGAGCCCCAGCTCGCGCTGCAATTGCCGGATCTCGAGCCGCACCTCCTGGCGCAGCTTGGCGTCGAGATTCGACAGCGGCTCGTCGAGCAGCAGCACGTCCGGATTGATCACGAGCGCGCGGGCCAGCGCGACGCGCTGCTGCTGTCCGCCGGAAAGCTCGCGCGGGTAGCGCGATTCCAGTCCGGACAACCGCACCAGGCGCAGCACATCGGCGACCTTGGCGGCGATCTGCGGCCTCGGCAGGCCGCGCATCTCGAGCCCGAACGCCACGTTCTGGGCGACGCTCATGTGCGGAAACAGCGCATAGCCCTGGAACACCATGCCGGTCGCGCGCCGGTACGGCGGCGCGGCGGTGACATCGCGGCCGCCGATGCGGATCGCGCCGGCGGAAGGCAGGATGAAGCCGGCGATCATGCGCAGCGTCGTGGTCTTGCCGCAGCCAGAGGGCCCCAGCAACGCCAGGAGCTCGCCGTGCGCGACGGCGAGCGAAAAATCCCGCACCGCAAACGCGGTGCCATAGGCCTTGCTGACGCGATCGAGGGTCAGCTCCGACACTCAGACCACCTTGGAGAGCTTCACGAACCGGTCCGTCACCACAAGGCCGACCCCGATGATCGCAATCTGCACGACGGAAACCGCCGCGACCGTCGGATCGAATTTCCATTCGAGGTATTGCAGCATGGCGATCGGCAGCGTGCTGCGGCCCGGCCCGATCAGGAACAGCGACATTTCCAGATCCGTGAACGAGACGATGAAGCTGAAGATGCCGGCCGCGACCACCCCGGGGCGGATCATCGGCAGCGTGATGCGCCGGAACGTGGTGAACGGCCGCGCGCCGAGGTTCATCGCCGCTTCCTCGACCGCGCGGTCGAGGCCGACGAGGCTTGCGGATATCAGCCGGACCGTCCATGGGATCGTCAGGGCCACGTGCGCGACGATGAACCCGGGGAGCGTCGCGATCATGCGCACGCCGGTCATGAGCTCGATCTCGACGAAATAAATGTAGATCGCGGTTCCGGCTACGATCCCCGGAACGATCAGGGGCGAGAGCAGGAAGGCGGCGAGAACCTCGCGTCCGGGGAAGCGGCCGCGCACCAGCGCGAAGCTCGCCGGAACGCCCAGCGCCAGTCCGGCCAGCATGGCGAACGCGCCGATCTCGATCGAGCTGATGAATCCGTTCAGGAACGCGGCATTGGCCCAGGCATTGCCGAACCAGCGCAGCGTATAGCCCTGCGGCGGAAAGGTGATGATCTCGTTCTTGAACAGGCTCACCCAGATCACGAAGATGAGCGGAGTGAACATGAACAGGAACACCAGCGCGACGCCGGCCAGATAGGCGGTGCGCAGCAGCGACGGCCGCGGCCGGGGTGGCGCTACGCGCGCGGCAAGTTCGGAGCTGGTCGGCATCGGGTCTCCGGGCAGGCGACGACAAACGCTAGAGCCGAACATGCCGCCGCACAAGCAAGCCGCCGCGATCAGGACAGCCGATTCTTGGCGAAGCGCCCGCCTTGCATGATGGCCGGGATGCGCTCGCCCTGCCCGCCGAGCACGCCGAGATCCTCGAGCGGGTTGCCGTCGACCACGATCAGGTCGGCATAGGCCCCCGGCGCAATGGTGCCGAGCCTGTCGGTCATGCCGAGCACTTCGGCGGCGACGCCGGTAGCGCTGGCGATGACCTCCTGCGCCGGCAATACCCGGTGCCGGATGGTGAACTCTTCCGACTGGCGGCGATGCATCTCGCCGAGCAGATCCGAGCCGTACGCCATTTTCACGCCGGCCTCGCGCAGGATCTCCAGCGACTTGAGCCCGGCCAAGCGTACGTCGTCGATCTTGGCGATGGAAACTTCGGGCAGCCCGAAGCGCGCGCCTTCTTCCTTGAGCGCCTCGAAGGTGACGAGCGTGGGCACCGCCCAGGCATCGCGCTCGACCATCAGCTCCGCGGTCGCCGGCGTGATCAGGTTGGCGTGCTCGACCGACTTGACCCCGCATTCGACCGCGCGGCGGATCGCGTCGTCGGTGTAGAGGTGGGCGGCCACATAGGTGTTCGCCATCGCGGCTTCCTCGACCGCCGCGGCGATTTCCTCGCGCGAGAACCCGAGAAAGAAGATCGGGTCCGTGGGCGACGCGATGCCGCCGTTGGCCATGATCTTGATGAGATCGGCGCCCGCCTTGATCTCCTCGCGGGCGGCGCGGCGCACCTCGGCGACACCGTCGCAAATACGCCCGAGCGCGCCGAGCCGCCGCTCGAAATAGCGCGCCTCGCGCGCATCGAAGCGGCCGCGCAGATCGCCGTGTCCGCCGGTCTGGGACAGCGCCTTGCCGCAGATGAACAGGCGCGGGCCGGAAATCGCGCCCTCCTGCAACGCCAGCTTGAGGCCGAAATCGGCGCCGCCGACGTCGCGCACGCTGGTGAAGCCGCGCATCAGCATGGCGCGCAGGATCCCGCCGGCGCGCGCGGCGACGAGCGAGTCGGGAAGCAGCGAGTTCTGCGCCAGATTGACCAGCGTCGCGACCACGTGCACGTGGCAATCGATCAGCCCCGGCATCAAAGTCCTGCCGGCGAGGTCGATCACGTCGGCGGCGCCAGCGATCGGGGCCTCGCCAACCTCGCGAAAAATCTCGCCCTCGATCAGGATATTCATCCCGGGCCGCGGCTCGGCCGAGGCTCCGTCGACGATCGATGCATTGCGCAACAGGATCATGCCCGCTCTCCCAGATCCGCTAGCCGAAGGCTCCGACGCGTGAAAGTTCCGGAGCCGATTCTGCCCCTAGCGACCGCCCCAAGCGCCGATCGGCCACCCGCTTGAGCTCGATTCTTAGCCCAATCGTCGCCTCAAGGTCTTGGATCGCGCGTGGCGGCGAATGCTTCCGGACCTCCGCAATCGATGCGACTGCCGACCCATAATAACCGGTCCGCAAGGTCGCAGAAGTGCCAAACTCGGAAATTGCAACGGCCTCAATGCTTGGTAAAGCGGCGCCATCAAACCGAGATCAAATCCTGCCACTTCACTCGATCACTTCATCGGCGCGGCCGAGCAATGATAGCGGAACTGTGAGGCCGAGCATCTTGGCGGTCCTCAGATTGATGATCAGCTCGACTTTCGCGGACTGCACGACCGGCAGGTCGGCGGGGCTCTCGCCCTTGAGAATCCGACCGCTGTAGAGGCCGGCCTGACGGTACGCGTCCGTAAGGCTGGTTCCGTAGCTCGCCAGACCGCCCGCCGCGGCGAAGGTGCGGAACTGGTAGATCGTGGGCACCGCGTGGCGGATGCTCAGCGCGCCGAGCCGTTCGCCCCGGCTGTTGAAGAATGGCTCACCGCCGATCACAAGCCCGCCTGCTTGCAGCCCGGCCAGGCTCGCGAAGACGGCATCGAAGTCGCGGTCCGTGCTGGCATTGAGGGCATGGAGCTGCAGCCCGAGGGTATCGGCCGCGGACTGCAGCTGCTTCAATGTGGCCTCGGCACGTGCGGGATCGGTCGGGTTGACGAGCACGGCAATCATGGTCGCCGTGGGGACCAGTTCGTGCAGCAGCTCCAGCCGCTTCGGCCCCAGCTCCACGTCGAGAATGCCCACGCCCGTGATGTTGCCGCCCGGTTGGTTCAGGGCTGGCGACAAGTCCTACCGCGACCGGGTCGAACCCTGCCGTGAAGACGATCGGGATCGTCGCGGTTGCTGCCTTTGCCGCCTGTGCCGCAACGCCGTTCGCGGCAATCAGCGCCACCTGACGCCGAACGAGATCGGCTGCCAATGCCGCCAGCCGATCGTATTGATTCTCCGCGAAGCGGTATTCGATCGCCACGTTCTGCCCCTCGACATAGCCGGATTCTTTCAAGCCTAGACGGAAAGCGGTCAAAAGTTGCGGGTCATCGCCGGACGCCCGGGTGCCGAGGAACCCGACCACGGGCATCCCCGGCTGCTGCGCCCGCGCCGCGGGCGACCAGGCGGCGGCTGAGCCGGCAATGGCTTTGATGAAATCGCGCCGTCGCACGTAGCTCTCCCCCGGAGCCTCAAGACCGGCCCAAAGCAGCCTGAACGATATCACACCCGTCATGGCGGTGCGGGGCGTGAAAACGCGGTCGGAGGACGAGAATAGCAACTAGCTGTTCTGCACTGCGCCGGTGTCGTTAAGGTTAACAAAAGGTTTATTCCAACTTAATAAAACGTTTATTCCCGCAGGCGGCGCGCAGGATTAAGAATTTTTGGCTTGTTGCGAAAGCAGTACAGGTTCGCACCGTGTCCAATCTCACTCCCTATGTCGCGGGCGCGCTCGCCGCGGTCTTGGTGATGGATCATGCGCCGACGGTCGGAACCCTCCGGCCGCCGCTTGAACTTTTCACGCCGCCCGGCGAAATTGCCGAGCCGGCAATCAGTGTGAACCGTTCGCGCAAGGGAGACAGCTGGGCACCGGCTCGCATGCAACGGGATTCCAGGCCGGCGAATGCTCCGCTGGAAGTCGTCGACTTGCCGACCGGAAGCACGGGCGCACAACGTTCCGTCCCCGCTCCAGCATCCCTGCTGAACAATGTCACGGCCGTGATGAAGCGGGAGGCGCCCGCGCGCGACCAGCCGCCGGGAAAACAAGCGCTGCCGTTGGGTTGCGAATCGGCATTTGGAAGACTGGCGGCGCCGCCGCTGGCCCGTGTTCCCGGCCGCTGCATCATTTGAGGCGGCATTCTGGGGCGCGGAATCCGCCGGGATACTGGAGTTGCAGAGACCATGAGGCTGTTACTCCGAATGGCTTTCTGGTTGGCCCTGGTGAGCTTGCTGTTGCCAAGCTCTGTTTTGCGGCCGGCAGCGCCCGAGACCCGAACCAGCGGCACGCCAACGCTTGCCGTGAATGCCACCGGCAAGGATGCGCGCCGGCCTTCGCAGCAGCAGCCCGATATCAAGCCCGGCGGCCTTCAGGCATTCGCTGAATTCTGTCGAGATTTCTACCGGTTTCTCACGGAAGGCGGCGTGCAGCCCGACAACAAATCGGCAAGCCGTGCCGGCAAGCCATCCCAAGACACCCTGACGCGCACGGATCTCATGACGCCGTGGCGCGGATCGGTGCCGCGTCGGGAAACCGTGACGAGACGCTCGATCTAAGACCGTTTCCCATCAGGAGCCGAGCTTGGCACCGGCGAGGCTCCCGATCGGCGTTACAGTCCGCCGAAAAAAGGACGCGTTAAATCTCGATTCAGCTCCTGGCCCGATGATCCTCCGGGGATCGTGCCATGGTCCCGGATCGGATCCGCATGAGCGACGAATGCCTCGCCGGGCCTACCTCGCCGCAGCAGCGGCCACCCCTCGGGATCGATCCGATCGAACGCGATTACGAAGTCAAGCCGACCAATCGGCAGGAGGCGTGGGCTTCGAACCTGCCTGGTGATGACCGCGAGATCCCAGTCGGGCTCCTCACGCTCGCTCTCATCGCGGCGCTGGGATTGGCCTGGCTCGGCGGCACCCACTTGGTTCGCTGGGTCCTCGAACGTCCGCCACTGACCGGCGACGCGGCGATCCATGCGGTCGTCGAGCGCATCATCCAGGTTGAATCGAACGGCGATCCGAATGCGAAGAACAAGCGCTCCAGCGCGACCGGAGCCGGCCAGTTTCTCGATAGGACGTGGCTCGAGATGATCCGGGCGCACCGGCCCGACCTCGCCCAAGGCCGCGGCGAAAAGCAAGTGTTGGAACTGCGGCGGCAACCGGAACTTGCCCGTGAGATCACCACGCGATGGGTCGAGCGGAACGCCGCGATGCTGAGCAAGCGCGGCCTTCCCGTCACGCCCGGCACGCTCTATCTGACCTATTTTGCCGGCCCCGCCGGAGCCGTGGCGATCCTGTCCGTTGCGGAACATGCCGACGCGGCCGCGCTCATGGCGAGCGCGGACGCGACCGGCCGGACCACGCGCGAGAAGATCGTCAATGCCAACCCGTTCCTGGGAACGTTCACGGCCGGCGATCTCAAGGTCTGGGCCGATCGCAAGATGCGCGGTTTGTGATCTTCGCTGCGCACGCCCATCCAGACGATGCCCCCGATGGGCCGCTCGGGCGCGCGGGCGGGGGCCCTGATAGACATTCGCCCGAGGGCCAGCCCGCGCAGAATGTGCCGGCGAATCTTTCCGGTGCCGACCAAAGAACACCCGTCATCAAGGTCGCAGACGTGCGCCCCTAGCAGACATCTAGTCTAGCCGCCGGCCACCACGTTCATTCTCTGGCCGCGATTCAGTTCACCCACTTGGCGGCCGGTGGTGTATTGCATTCTATCTAAAACAGCGTGCCTCAGCTTCCATTTTATAGCCGCCGCCGAAAAGGTTGAACGCGTGGGAGCCTTCGGCCTGACTGGCTCAATGGCGCCGGTCCGATGCCGCCACGCGGCTTACCAGAGGAACCAGAACGCGAACACCATCAGGCCGTAGATCGCTACCACCAACACCGCTCCGCCGAGTTCGCTCCGGCCCGGGTTCGGGCCGGCCGGCTACAGCCACCAGGAGAAGCGGTTGCTGGTCCACGGCAGGAGGTAGCTCAGCAACAGGACGCTCGCGACGTTGCCGATGAACAATGCGATCGCGAACGGCAGGCCCGCACGTCTGGTCAGAAGCGGCGTTTGCACGAAAACTCCGAAAAGAAAGACTACCGGATATAGCATCAACAGAACCAGCATGTTCTGTTTCCAGGCCGGGGGGGAACCACGCTCGCCCGCCCCCAGGGAAAACCATTGGTCGAAGCCCGTTCGGGCAATGCGCGCGTGGAACTCCTCGGTGAAAGG
>WNGN01011432.1_pt1 | contig 11480 bp, 13 predicted proteins | sample 5400561 | NCBI WGS metagenome assembly WNGN01 (sample SAMN13153379, study PRJNA577476) | soil metagenome | isolation source: 115 cm soil or saprolite under Garry oak tree replicate 2 | place: USA:California | collected 2016-06-15
GGGGGGGGACGACCGGCGTGATCACGGCGGAGTCGCCGGTCGCGGCGGCGGTGTCGGTCGCGTTGGAGACGGGCGGTTTCTTGTCGACGGGTACGCACGCCGCGGCAACGACGAGGGTCGTGCACAGGACGGTCGCTCTCATCGAGAATTATCCTCCTCGGCCAAGGCTGCGATGTGCCGCAAGACACGTTCATGAATCGCCGCGACGATGCGGCCTGCGGGCAGAGTCCAGTAGCGCTGGGGAAACATATCCACGACGTACCGCGTGCGCCCTTCGAGCCGCGTGCGGCCGCCCGGCAGCGGCGAAAGCCGGAACTCACCGTGGGTCGCACGGAAGTACCCGTCTAGGTGCGGCGGGTTCACGTTCCGGTACGGGCTCCATTCGGTCATGGGGGGCGCCTGCGCCACGATGTCGAACGCGAGCAGACGGGCCGGCTCCCACGCCGTGACCGGCTCGACGAAGCTGCCGGTCGTGAAATCGCAATAGCGCGTCGCGCCCACGCCGGTTCCCACGATGCGCGCCCGGGTCGGCGCGGCGACGCCCACCCGGAACAGCAGCTCTGTCGGCGGCGGCAGCTCGGGGAAGGTCACCACGTGCCGCCACACCACGTCCGGCGGAGCGGCGATCTCGACGACTGTCACCACCTCGTGCGCCGGGGGTGCGGGACGCGGCTCCACCGCGACGAGCAGCGGTGCGATCAGCGCCAGGCCCACGCCGGCGCCTGGTTCCACGGACTGCCGTGCAACGAGCCGTCCCACGCCGAGGAACAAGCCCGTCGAGTACGACCGTTTCAGGTAGATCCCGATCCCCAGCGTGACGAGCGTAATCCCGAGCGATGCGGCGACGCCCAGCAGCGCGCTCGTCAGCCGCTCATCGACCTGTGGCGGCGGAACGGCGGGCGTCCGCGCCGGCTTGGAGACCTGTGACAGAACACAGAGCGCGAGCATCAACACGTAGTTGACGCCCGGCACGAAGAACAAGAGGCAGGTCCACGCCGACAGCCCGGCGTTCACCGCGCGGCGCAGCGTCAGGGTGACGCCGATCCAGAGAAATGGCAGCGTGATGACGACGAGCACCGGCGCGAGCCATGCCGGAGCGCCTTGGAGCACGTGTTGGCGCGTGCTCCACAGGGGGCTGAGGTAGTCGAGTGGTGTCCACCCGCGACCGGTGAACCACCAAATCAGCGACGCATCCAGAGCGTACTTGAGCGCCATGAGCCCAAATCCGTACGCCGCGTACGTCTTTCGGTCCACGGGGCTCCACATCTCAGGCCTTCGCTTCCTCCAGCTCCTTCTTTCGCCCCTCCGTGACCTTCGCCGTGACCTCGGGCGGGGCGTCCTGATAGACGTGGAACTTCATGCGGTAGGTGCCGCGGCCGTGCGTGAGCGAGTGCAGCATCGTCGCGTAGCGGTCCAGCTCCGCTTCGGGGACGAGCGCTTTGACCTTCGTGAGCCGGCCGTCTTTGTCGGTGCCGAGGATGTGCCCGCGGCGTGACGAGAGGTCACCCATCACCTCACGTTCCGGAACGCCATGATCCCGGCCATCTTGAACGACATTTCGTTCGAATCGACGTCGTGGTAGGAGCCGTCGTACACCTCGACTTTGAAATCCACGACGGGGTATCCGGCGATCGGGCCCTTTTGCGACGCCTCGACGACGCCCCGCTCCACCGCGGGGACGTACTGCCGCGGGATCACGCCGCCCACGATCTCGTCCAGGAACTGGAAGCCCGAGCCGCGCGGCAGCGGCGCGATCCGGATCCAGCAATCGCCGTACTGGCCGCGGCCTCCCGTCTGCTTCTTGTGCTTCCCCTGTCCCTCGGCTTTGCCTCGGAATGTCTCGCGATAGGCGATGCGCGGCTTGGTGGTCTGCGCGTGCACGCCGAACTTCCGCGCCAGCCGTCCCACGACGATCTCGAGGTGGCGCTCGCCCAGACCGCGTATCAGGGTTTGGCCCAGCTCCGCGTTGAACTCGTGGTGAAAGGTGGGGTCTTCCTCGTGCAGTTTGTGCAGTCCCGTCGAGAGCTTGTCTTCCTCCCCGCGCTGCTTCACTTCGACCGCCAGCGTGATGACCGGCTCCGGGAAGGGGACCTTGGCCAGCACCAGTCCCATGTCCTTGTTCGAGAGCGTGTCGTTCGTATGGGTGTCGCGCAGCTTCGCCACGGCACCGATGTCCCCGGCGTGCAGCTCGGCGATCTCGATGCGCTCCTTCCCCAACGCGGCACACAGATGGTTCAGCTTCTCGGACGCCTCGCGCGGCGCGTTCCAAACATCCTGGCCGTTCTTCACCTTGCCCGAGAAGATCCTGAACAGCGTCACGTCCCCCACGTGCGGCTCTGAGACGGTCTTGAAGACCTGGGCCGCCAGCGGGCCGGCGTCATCGGCCGTCAGCGACACCTTTTCCGCCGTGCCCCACTGCTGCGCTTCAACCGTTGACCGTTCGTGAGGCGCCGGACACAGCTCGACGATCTTCGTCAGAAGCGCCCGCGTCCCGTAGGTCAGCTCGGCGGCGCCGCAGAACAGCGGAAACAATTCCCCCTTCTGCATGCCGACCTTGAGCGCCCGGATCGCCTCATCGCGGCCGATCTCCTCGCCCCCCAAGTAGCGCTCGAGCAGTGTATCGTCGGTCGCGGCGATGCTCTCGATCAGCTCCTGGGAGTACTTCGCGAACCGCGCCTGATACTCCGCGGGAACGTCGACCTCGTCGTACTCACCGGCCTTCGTCCCCTTCTTGTAGAGGTGGCACTTCTTCGAGAAGAGATTGATGATCCCGTGGAACTCCGGTCCCTCGCCGACCGGGATCTCCACCGGGATTACCTTGGCCGTCAGGCGCTCTTTGATCTGGTTGAAGACCCGCTCGAAGTCGGCGTGCTCCTTGTCCATCAGCGAGACGAACAGCAGCCGCGGCAGTCCGCGGCGCTCGCAGTAATCCCACACCTTCTCGGTCCCCACCTCCACGCCCGCCGTCCCCGCCAGCACCACGACCGCGGCGTCCGCGGCGTAGACGCCCGCCAACGCGTCGCCCGTGAAGTCGAGGTAGCCCGGGGTGTCGATCAGGTTGACCTTCGTGTCCATCCATTCGGCCACGGCGAGGGCCAGGTTGATGGAGTACTTGCGTTCGATTTCGTCGGGAGTGTAATCGGTGAGGGCGGTGCCGTCCTTCACGGACCCGTGGCGCTTGCTCGTGCCGGCCACGAACGCCAGGGCGTCGACCAGGGAGGTCTTGCCGCTCGCGCCGTGGCCCACGACCGCCACATTGCGGATCTCCGGTGTCTTGTACACACGCACGGATCACCTCCTGCAGGGGGGAGGTGAATATGAAGGGGGCGGGAAACAGTGGCTAGGATGTGTTTCGACATTCGCGACACGGGCACAGCCCCCGCAAATACTCATACGAATAGACGCCCGCCCCGTGCCCGTCGCTCCACTCGAAGTGAACGGCGTAGGTCCCCACGGCATCGATCGCGAGCGGATGCACGTCAGGATCCTCGGCCACCGGCCCCTCCAGACACACCGCGCAACAGCAGGCTCGTCGCAGGTAGAGCGCCGGATACACCGCCTCGTGGCCGTCGCTCCACCGGATCGCCACGTCCCACGCATTGGCGCGCGTGATTGCGATGGGTACCGGGGGAACCGGCTTCACGTCACGGCCCCGCCACGCCCCCGGGACGGCGGCCCAGCAGCGTGCTCGCCCACAGCCCGGCCTCGACCGACGCTTCCGTTACAGGGCCGGAGAAGCGTTTCACCTCTATGACGGGCCGGCCGTCATGCATGACCGCGACGAGGTGCAGGATCGCGATCGTGTCGGGCGTCGGGTGGTACTTGAGTCGCAGCTGGGCGCCTCCGGCCTCGCCCTTTGAGCCGAGGGGAATCGCCGGCCGGCCGAGTCGATTGTACTCGCCGAGCCACGTGTCGAGCACGTCCATCGCATCCTTCATGGCACGCCCCCTCTTGCCCGTAGTCGCTCCAGGATGATGTCGGCTTGCCCCGCCTCGAGCAGGCGGCTCCGCGGTTGACCGGCCGGGTCGCGGTCCACGAGCTGCACCAGGTAGGCGGGCAGCCAGGCGGGGTAGTGGCCGGGCCCGCCTCCACCCCAGCCGCTCGCGTCGAATGCGGTACGCGCAGCGACGAGCTGGAGCAGAGCGATGCCCTGCTCGTCGCCGGCCGCCAAGCCCTGCGGCGTGAAGGGCGCCGTCGCAAACAGGAGCCCGACCTCGGCTTGGGCTTCCGCCAGGTGCGGGGTCAGGGTCTCGACCGCCTCAGCCCTGATCGCACCCACTTGGCGGCGGCACGCGATCCGTGCGCCGATGGACCCGCGGCTCCGTGACCTCCAGACCCGCCTTGCGCAGCTCACGGACCACGAGGATCTCGAAGTAGTCGGGCGTCACGTCCGGCGGCTGGGCCATCGTTTGGTAAGCCTATCACCCTTGACGGCGTGGAGACAGGCTGCCAATCTGGGGCATCCATAGCTTCGCGTGCCTTTGCCGCCTTCTGCGCGGGGGAGGATCGAACCTATGCAGGTAAGCCGTCGCGATTTCCTGCGGGTTTCAGTCGGTGCCGGCGCCGGGACGGCGATCGGCGGGATGGTCGGACTCGGTTTGCCGTTGGCGCCCGCGCGGGCGCGAGCGCAGGAACTCCGCATCAAAGACGCGAAGGTCGTGCCGAGCATCTGTCCTTTCTGTTCGGTCGGATGCGCGACGCTGATCCACGTGAAGGACGAGAAGATCGTCAACATCGAAGGCGATCCCCGCAGCCCCCACAACGAAGGAACGCTCTGTCCCAAGGGCGCCGCGATCTACCAGCTCCACGTGAATCCGAACCGGGCGACCAAAGTCCTGCACCGCAAGCCGGGCGCCACGGACTGGGAGGTCGTGGAGTTGGAGTGGGCGATGGATCGGGTCGCGGACCTGATCAAGGAGACGCGCGACGAGACGTTCATCGAGAGCCTGCCCAACGGCAAGCTCGTGAATATGACGCCCGGGATTTTCGCGCTGGGTGGCGCGACGCTCGACAACGAGTTCAACCACGTCTGCCAGAAGTTCTGGCGCGGCCTCGGAGTCGTCGCGATCGAAAACCAGGCCAGGATATGACACAGCTCTAGCGTCCCCGGTCTGGGGACACGGTTTGGCCGCGGCGCGGCGACGCTGTATCCGCGCAACCTCGAGCACACCGACTGCTTCGTCATCATGGGCTCGAACATGGCGGAGTGCCACCCGGTGGCGTTCCGCTGGCCGATGAAAGCCAAGCTGAACGGTGCGAAGCTCATCCACGTCGACCCGCGTTTCACCCGCACCAGCGCGATGGCGGACCTGCACGTCCAGATCCGCGCGGGCTCGGACATCGCGTTCCTCGGCGGCCTCATCAACTACGTGGTCAACAGCCGGCGCTGGAACTCGGACTCCTTCTTCAAGGAGTTCGTGGTCAACTACACCAACGCCGCCACGATCATCAACCGCGACTTCAAAGACACCGAAGATCTCGAGGGGGTGTTCTCCGGCCTCAACACGTTCAGCGAGCCGGCCTCCTGGCCGTACAACGGGAACCAGGGCAGGTACGACCCCGCCTCGTGGGGCTACGAGCGGGACCCCAAAGCGCCTGGCCCCGTCACGGCGGATTTGATCGCGCGCCGGGCGGGCCCGCCGTTTGACGACCTGGTGCGGTCGCTCAAGCCGGGCCCGGCGCACAAGGACCCGACGCTCCAGAATCCGCAGTGCGTGTTCCAGATCCTGAGGCGCCATTTCTCCCGCTACACGCCCGAGATGGTGGAGCAGATCTGCGGCTCCCCCAAGGACAAGTTCATCCAGGTGGCGGAGGCGCTGCTCGCCAACTCCGGCCGCGACCGGACCAGCGCGTTCGCGTACGCGGTGGCGTGGACCCAGCACACCTACGGCGTCCAGATGATCAGTTGCTGCGCGCTGCTGCAGCTGCTGCTCGGCAACATCGGCCGGCCGGGTGCCGGCGTGATGGCGCTGCGTGGCCACGCGGCGATTCAAGGGTCGACCGACGTGCCGACGCTGTACCACAGCATTCACGGGTACATGAACGCGCCGTCGGCGCTGCGCCCCCACGAGTCGCTGCGGGCGTACATGGCGGCCGAGACGTCCCCGACCAGCTACTACGGCAACCTGCCCAAGTTCATGGTCTCCTACCTGAAGTCCATGTACGGCGACGCCGCCACGGCCGAGAACGACTTCGGCTACGACTGGCATCCCAAGATCCTGGGCGACCACTCGCACATCGCTTCGTTCTCGGCCATGGCCGACGGCAAAGTCAAAGGGATGGTGTGCGTCGGCCAGAACCCCGCAACATCGCTCAACGGTGGCGCGACCCGTGGCGCCCTGCGGCAGCTCAAGTGGCTGGTCGTCAAGGACAACTGGCTCACGGAGACCGCCACGCACTGGTATCTCGGGCCCGAAGTGAAGAGCGGCGCGGTGAAGATCGGGGATATCCAGACCGAGGTCTTCTTCTTCCCGTCGACCCAAATCGCCGAGTACGACGGCAGCTTCACCAACACCCAGCGCATGCTGCAGTGGCACTCCTTCGCCACCAAGGCGCCGGGCGACTGCCGTACCGACACGTGGTTCTACCACAACCTGGCCAAGCGGATGAAGCGGCTGTACGCGGCCAGCACGGCGCCGCGTGACCAGGGGTGGAAGAACGTCCTCTGGGATTTCGACCCCGGCCCCGGCGAGACCCCGGTCTATCCGGGAGAGCCGAGCGCCCTGAGGATTCTGCGGGAGATCAACGGGTACGTGACCGCGAACCCCGGGCAACACCTCAAGGGGTTCGGCGAGCTGAAGGACGACGGGTCGACGACGTGCGCGTCCTGGATCTACTGCGGCGCTTTCCCGGCGTGGGACCAGAACATGACGGCGCGTCGCACCCCCGATCCCCCAGGAGTCCCGGGCGCGCACCTCGCGTGGGGCTGGGCGTGGCCAGCCAACCGCCGCGTGATGTACAACCGCGCCTCGGCGGACTTGAAGGGCAACCCGTGGAGCGAGCGCAAGCGGTGGGTCTGGTGGGATCCGACGTTCGTGAACCCGCCCGACCCCAAGACCGGGGTCGCGCCCCCGCACGGCAAGTGGGTCGGGTACGACGTGCCGGACTTCGCCGCGACCAAGGCGCCCGACGCGCAGCCGAAGCCGGACGGCATCGGCCTGGACGCGCTGTCCGGAAGCCAGCCGTTCATCATGCGAGCCGACGGCCGCGGCTGGCTGTTCGTGCCCGCCGGCCTCGTGGACGGACCGCTCCCTACTCATTACGAGCCACACGAGTCGCCGGTGCAGAACCTGTTGTATCCCAAGCACCAGATGAGCCCGGTGCACAAGGTCTGGGCGGCGGGGAAGCCGTACAACCAGCTCGCCGTCGTGGGTGATCCGAAGTTCCCGTACGTGATCACCACCTATCGACTCACCGAACACTACCTGGCGGGCGCGATGAGCCGCTGGCTGCCGTGGCTCAGCGAGCTGCAACCCGAGCTGTTCATCGAGATGGGCAAGGGGCTCGCCCAGGAAAAAGGAATCAAGAACCTCGATGTGGTGGTCATTTCGAGTCCACGCGGCCACATTCGCGCCAAAGCGCTCGTGACCGATCGCATCGGGGTGATGCACGTGGCCGGGAAGCAGATCCATCACGTTGGCATGCCGTGGCACTGGGGCTGGATGGGGCTCTCCACCGGTGACGTGGTCAATGACCTCACGTCCTGGGTCGGTGACCCGAACGTATCGATCCACGAAGGCAAGGCCTTCGTCTGTAACGTGGAAAGGGCGTGACCATGGGCCAGGCCCTCGGGTTCTTCACCGACACCACGATCTGCATCGGCTGCAAGGCGTGCGAAGTCGCCTGCAAGAACTGGAACCAGCTCCCGGCCGAGAACGGCGGCGTCCGGGAGATGAGCGGCGACAGCTACGACAACACGCGAAAACTCGACGGCATCCACTGGCGGCACGTCAAGTTCATCGAGCAGTTCGACGGCCCGTACAACGGGCGCTGGCTCATGATGAGCGACGTGTGCAAGCACTGCGTGCAGGCTGGCTGCCTCGAGGTGTGCCCGACCGGCGCCATCATCCGTACCCAATTCGACACGGTCGTGATTCAGTCGGACGTGTGCAACGGCTGCCGTGCGTGCATTGCCGCCTGTCCCTTCGGCGTCATCGACATGAATCCCGTGGCCGGCACGGCGCAGAAATGCACGCTGTGTCATGACCGCCTCGAGGTCGGATTGGAGCCGGCGTGCGCCAAGGCGTGCCCCACGGACTCGATCCAGTTCGGGCCGATCGACGAGCTGCGGGAACGGGCGCAGAAACGTCTCACGCAGCTGCACGCCATGGGTGAAAAACGCGCCCAGCTCTACGGCGACGACCCGAACGGGCCGCTGGGCGGGCTCAACTCCTTCTACTTACTGGTCGACGAGCCCGAGAAGTACGGGCTGCCGCGCAACCCGCAGCTGCCGTCGCGCAACCTGAAGAAGGCGGGCACATTCTCCGCGGCAAGCGCGGCGGTGCTCGGCCTGCTGGCACTCGTCGGCCTGCGCAAGCGGCGCATGGACGAGCAGGCGGGCGGTCCCGGACCCTCGACCAACTAGGGGCGCACCATGTCCGACACCTTCTTCAGCGGCGCCCCGCATTGGACCTGGTTCATCATCCCGTACTTCTTCATCGGCGGGTTGGCGGGCGGCGCCTACTTCCTCGCCGCCGTCCTCGAATGGTTCGGGCGGCCGGACGACCGGGCGGTCGTGCGCACCGGCTACGACGTCGCTGCCGTCGGCGCCCTCGTGAGCGGTTTCCTGCTGACCGTCGACCTGGGACAGCCGCTGCGCTTCTGGCACATGCTGTTTCAATCGGAGAACTTCCCGGCCATCGTCTTCAAGCCGTGGTCGCCGATCTCCTTTGGGGCCTGGGCGATCCTGCTGTTCGGGCTGTTCTCGGTCCTGTCCGCGCTCGGCGCGCGCGCGGAGGAAGGCCGACTCCGGAACCCTGTGCTCCGCGCCGTCGGCAGCGCCGTGCGGGGCCGCGCCCTGGCGAAGGTCATAGCGGCCGTCGGCGGGTTGTTCGGGTTCTTCGTTGCGGCCTACACCGGCGTCCTGCTCACCGTCACGAACCGCCCCATCTGGGCCGACAGTCCATGGCTCGGTGCCCTGTTCGTGACATCGGGTGCTTCGACGGGCGCGGCCACGCTGATCCTGCTCGCGCCCGGGCGCGGCGCCACCGCGCGCTCGCTCGCCTGGCTGTCCGACTTCGACTTCAAGGCGCTCATCGTCGAGCTGCTCATCCTCGTGGTGTTCATCGCATCGCTCTGGCCGATCCGGCAGGTGTGGGTCAGCTTCTGGGGATTGCTGTTGCTCGTGGGCGTGGTGGGCGCCGGCATCGTGGCCCCGCTGCGCCTGCACGCCAACCCCGCGAGGGCGGCCAGGCTGGTGTTGCTCGGCGGCTTCTTGCTGCGGGTCACGACGCTGCTCGCGTCCGAGGGCATCGCACACTACCGCGTCGCCTTGGGGCGGTAGCATGAACGGCTCCCGACTCGTTCTGCTCCTCGCCGCTGTCGCCGCCTGTGCCAGCCCCGAAGCGACGCGGGCGCGCGGGGGCGGACCTGGGGCCGATCCCGGTAATCACGGTTCTGTCACGCAGCTCCACGCGGGCGCGAAGATGTACTACAAGACGCCCTGCCGCACCGTCAAGGTGAAATGCTCTGGTCCCCAGCCAAGCTCCGGCGGCCGCGGAACGTAGACGTCCAGCAGCGGGTGGCCGAGGCACGCCGCGACCATCCCGAGGCCGAGGCGTGGCTCGAGTTGCTCGAGGCAGCGCTCGCCGAGAGCGAGAATGAAGGGAAGGCGGCGTGGGACGCCGTCGTCCCGGCGGCGCCAGCCGACCGGCCCGCCAACGCACCGTTCCTGTTCCGCGCCCAATTCGCCGTGAACCGGCGGGCCGCGGGCAGCTGGGTGCACCGCATCGCCGGTCGCGAGGTCGATGCCCTGGCGCTGCTCGAAGCCGCGGTGTGCCAGGACGATACCCGGCTCGAGACGCTCGCCTCGTCCGCCGGCGCCGACCCGGAGGCGCTGCGCGTAACGGCCCAGATGACGGCCGTGCCGCTGCTCCAGGCGTGCGGTCGCGCATTCGCGGCGCAGGTCGCGCCCACCTGGTGGGAGGGTTACTGCCCCGTGTGTGGCGCCTGGCCGACTCTCGCCGAGTCCATCGGTTTGGAGCGCAAGCGCCAGCTGCGGTGCGGACGGTGCGGCACCGCGTGGGCGCTGCCGCCGCTGCGCTGCGTATTCTGCGGCGAGGTCGCCCACGACCAGCTGGGGTATCTCGCGCCCGACGCTCGACGACCTGACCACCGTGCACCTCGACGTGGTGGCGTTGGAGCGCGGCTACCGGCGGCCCGAACGTCCGGGCTATGCGCTCGAGGCACGGCTGGCGTGAGTCGCCCCAGCGAGATCTGCCGCGAGCTTCTGTCCGCCCTCGCGGCGTCGGAGGGGCGGCGCAAACGCCGCAAGCGCGACACGACGCCTGACGCGATCGGCCTGGCGATGAAGGAGGACCTGCTCGAGCGGGCGATTGTCGCCGACCCCGCGCCCGAGGCGTTCGAGGAGTGGCTGCAGCAGCAGTGCCTCGCGGCCGGGCCCGGTGAAGGAGGCCTCCGGGCGATGGCGCTGTCGATCTTCGAGGAGTGGCGGCTGGCCCACGAGGCGGACGCGTTTCGGGACTGGTTGGCGCGAGGCGCGCCGTCCGACGACGCGCCTCGCGCCGAAGCGGAGAGGTGACTATGCGCGTGATCGTCGCGGCAGCCGTGCTCCTGACCATCGCGGGCTGCGGCCGCGGCCGCAGCCCCGCGCCCAAGACCTGGTTGCCGGCGGAGGTGGTCGACGCGCTCAAGACACCGGACAGCCCGTACCGCATCATTTATTATCCGCCCGTCGACCTCACCAAACGTCCGGTGGCCAAATAGTCTCCGAACGCGACATCCTCGATGCGCTGCGCGTCGTGCGCGACCCGGACCTGGGGCGCGACATTGTCGCGCTCGGGTTCGTGAAGGACGTCCGCGTCGCGGACGGCTCGGTTACGTTCAGCATCGAGCTCACCACCCCCGCCTGCCCCGTGCGCGAGCAAATGCAGCAACAGGCGCAGCGCGCCGTCGCCGCCCTGCCTGGGGTCGCCGGCGTGCAGGTCCGGATGACGTCCCGCGTCCGGGCCACGCCCGGCGAGAGCAAGCAGCAGCTGATCCCCACGGTCAAGAACGTCGTGCCGATCGCCAGCGGCAAAGGCGGAGTCGGCAAATCGACGGTGACCGCCAACCTCGCCATCGCGCTGGCCCAGACCGGCGCGCGCGTCGGGATCATGGACGCGGACGTCTACGGGCCCACGATCCCGACGCTGTTGGGCGTGGACGATCTCCCCAAGCCGACAGCCGAGGGCATCGTCCCAGCGGAGCGCTACGGCGTGAAGCTCATCTCCATGGGCTTCTTCCTGCGCGAGGACGACGCG
>WNGN01003501.1_pt1 | contig 11478 bp, 5 predicted proteins | sample 5400561 | NCBI WGS metagenome assembly WNGN01 (sample SAMN13153379, study PRJNA577476) | soil metagenome | isolation source: 115 cm soil or saprolite under Garry oak tree replicate 2 | place: USA:California | collected 2016-06-15
CCGGGAGCTGGGTCCTCGGCCCGGGGCTTGCGCTCGTCGTCCTGGCGGGCGCGGCCGCGCTCGTGCTCGGGCTCCGGCGCCGCCGCGCGCCCGCCCGCGCGTACGCCGCGCTCGCGGTAGCGGCCGGCGGATACGCGCTCGCCCTCTCCTGGCTCAGGGCGCACCACCTCGAGCGCACGCATCTCCCCGAATACGGCATCGCCGCCTGGCTCGCGTGGCGCGCGATCGCCCCCCTCGTGCCCGGTCCCCTCGCGGGCTACGCGGCGGGAGCCGCGCTCGCCGCGGCCATCGGCTACGGGGACGAGTTGCTGCAGAGCATCGTGCCCGGGCGCTACTACGACATCCGGGACGTGGGCATGAACGCCCTCGGGTCGGTGCTGGCGGTCATCGTGATCGCCGCCACGCGCGCCGGCGTGCGGCGCCACGAAGTCGTCGAGCGCGAGTCGGGCGCCAAATTCGCGACGCACGATTCGGTCCCGTAGGGCCGCGACCCGGCACGCACGAAGGCCGGGCGGCGGCACGCGTCCTGCTAGCCCCCGGGTCGGCGAAGCTCGTGGAGGACCCGTCATCCGCCATGCGGAATGGCGTGCCGGGTCGGGGAGGTGATCGGTGGCCGCGTCGTCGGAGCAGCTCCAGAGGAACAAGGCGTTCCTCCTCCTGCGCTACACGCTCATCGCGGCGACCGCCTACCTGATCCTCGTCGAGAACAAGTTCTCGACCCCACCGCTCGGCGTCGTCCTCGCGATCACGGCCGCGCTGCTCTCCAACGTGCTGGCCACGAACTTGCCCGCCCGCGTGTCCAGCTCCAGCGGCTTCGGTCTGGCGGTCATCGTTGCCGATACCGCCTGGATCACGGCCGCGCTGATCGCGAGCGGGCACTTCGACGCGGAGTTCTTCTACCTCTACTTCTTCGTGCTCCTGCTCGCGGCCATCGGCGAGAACCTGACGCTGATCGCGGTCGGCGCCGTGGTGGTGAGCGGCTCCTACCTCTACGCGCTGTCGGTCACCGAGAGCGGGTGGTCGCTCTGGAACTCGCCCACGGTCATCCGCATCCCGTTCCTGTTCGCCGCCGCCGCGTTCTACGGCTACCTGGTCGACCGCACCCGACACGAGCAGCGGATCGCGGCGGAGGCGGAGAGCGCTGCCAGCGCGAAGGGCATCTTCCTCGCCACCGTGAGCCACGAGCTTCGCACGCCGATCACCGGCATCCTCGGCTGGGCCCAGCTGCTGCTCGACACGCCGCTCAGCCCCGAGCAGCGGGAGTACGCCGAGGGGGTGCACCGCCTGGGCGACTCGCTGGTCTCGATCATCGGCGACTTCCTCGACTTCACGAAGATCGAGGCCCGCAGGGTCGAGCTGGAGACGACGGCCTTCGCGCCCCGCGCGGTGGTGGAAGACGCCGTGGAGCCGCTCGCCGGGCTGGCGCAGCGCAAGGGCGTCGAGGTCGCGTGCCGGGTGGACCCGGCGGTGCCGCGCGCGCTGCGCGGCGATCCCGGCCGCCTGCGTCAGGTGCTCCTCAACCTGGTCGGCAACGCGCTCAAGTTCACGGCGCACGGCGAGGTCGCCGTGCGCGTCGCGGTCGCGGGTCAGGCGGCGAAGACGGTCACGCTGCGCTTCGAGGTTGCCGACACCGGGATCGGGATCAGCCCGGAGCAGCAGGCGCGCATCTTCGAGCCCTTTGCGCAAGCCCACCGCTCGACCACGCGCGAGTACGGAGGCACCGGGCTCGGGCTCGCGATCGCGAAGCAGCTGGTCGGCCTGATGGGAGGCGAGATCGGAGTCGAGAGCGAGCCGGGCCGGGGGAGCAAGTTCTGGTTCACCGTGCGCCTGCTGCGGGAGCCTTCTCCCGCGGAAGCGCCCGCGCCTCCTCGCCCCGACCTTCGCGGGCTGCGCGTGCTGGTGATCGACGACAACGACACCAGCCGCGCCTTCCTGGAGGAGCAGCTGCGCGCCTGGGGCCTGCGCACCGACGGCGCGTCCGACGGCCGGAGCGCGCTGCCCCGTCTGCGCGCCGCGCTCGAGGCGGGGGACCCCTACGCCCTGGTCCTGCTCGATGCTCTCATGCCGGGCGTGAGCGGCCGCCAGCTGGTCCGCGCCATCCACGCGGCACCGGCCCTCTCTCGGACGCCGGTCGTGCTGCTGACTGCGATCGGCGAGAAGGACCCGCACCCGCCGGGCGTGGTCGCCACGCTCGCCAAGCCGGTGCGGGAAACGCGGCTCGCGGAATGCCTGGCCAGCGTGGCGGGGCGTCTCACCCCGCGCGTCACCCCGCTCGTCAGCGGCGGATCGTCAGTACGAAGATTACCGCGAGCAGCAGGATCATGACCGCGATGAAGAAGCCCGAGTAGGTGCGGAAGCCGGAGACGTTCGAGTTGACGCCGCCGATGTCGTCCTTGAGCGCGTCGATCTGCTGCTTCACCCCGCTGCTCTCGACGTAGAGGCCCTTCACCTCGTCGCGTAGCGCCTTCACCTCCTGCTCGGTGGCGGCGGCCTCGTCCTTCTGGCTCGCCACGTCGGTGCGGAGCGCCTCGAGGACGTCCTTCAGCTGCTGCACCTGCTCGCCGAGCGAGCGCTGCGCGTCGGCGAGCTGGTGGAGGAGGGCCCGAGTCTCTGCGTCGTGCGGGCTCGTCGGCGCCGGACGCGGCGCGGCGGCGGGGCCCGTGCGGCGGGGACGTGGCGTCTCCGGCTCGCCTTCCTGCGCCCCCGCCACGCCCGCCACGAGCGCGAGCAGGCAGAGGGCGAGTAGGGGTGTCCTCATGGCGGCAGCCCTCATAGACAGGGGGTTCCGGGCGGTCAAGGTTTCACGGCCTAAGGCGCTCGAGCAGGCGTGGGAAGGGGATCGTCTCGCGCACGTGGTGGAGGCCGCACAGCCAGGCGACGCAGCGCTCGATGCCCATGCCGAAGCCGGCGTGCGGCACGGAGCCGTAGCGGCGGAGATCGAGGTACCAGCCGAAGGCGTCGAGCGGGAGCTCGTGCCGTCGGATCTTCGCCTCGAGCACGGCGGCGTCGTCCTCGCGCTGCCCGCCGCCGATGATCTCGCCGTAGCCCTCGGGCGCGAGCACGTCGACGCAGAGGGCGAGGCGCGGATCGGCCGGGTCGGCCTTCATGTAGAAGGCCTTCGCCTCCACCGGATAGCGGTGCACCATCACCGGGCGGTCGAACTCCTGCGAGAGCGCCGTCTCCTCGTCGCCGCCGAGGTCGGCGCCCCACTCGAGCGGGAAGCCCTTCTTGCGCAGGATGTCGAGCGCCTCGGCGTAGGTGATGCGCGGGAAGGGCTTCTCGACGCGCGCGAGCGGTGCGAGATCGCGGCCGAGGGCGCGCAGCTCGGGCTGGCGGCGCTCGCGCACCGCGCCGACCACGTGCACGAGGAAGTCCTCGGCCAGGTCCATGTCCTCGTCGAGGCCGGCGAAGGCCATCTCGGGCTCGACCATCCAGAACTCGGTGAGATGCCGGCGCGTCTTCGACTTCTCGGCGCGGAAGGTCGGGCCGAAGCAGTACACCTTGCCGAAGGCCATTGCGCCGGCCTCGGCGTAGAGCTGACCCGACTGGGTCAGGTACGCCGTCTCGTCGAAGTATTGGACGGGGAAGAGCGTGCTCGTGCCCTCGCACGCCGCCGGCGTCAAGATGGGCGCGTCGAAGGCGAGGAAGCCGTGGCCGTCCAGGTACTCGCGGCAAGCGCGGATCACCTCGCTGCGCACGCGGAGTAGCGCGTGCTGCCGTGCGGACCTGAGCCAGAGGTGGCGGTGGTCGAGCAGGAACGCCGGCCCGTGCTCCTTCGGCGTGATCGGGTAGTCGGCGCTCTGGTGGACGACCCGGAGGTCGGTCACGCCGAGCTCGTAGCCGATCGGCGAGCGCGCGTCGGCGCGCACCGTGCCGGTCACGATCAGCGACGACTCCTGCGGCAGGTGATCGGCGAGCGCGAACACCTCGGCCGGCACCTCGGCCTTCGCCATCACGCACTGGATGGTGCCGGTGCCGTCGCGCACCTGGAGGAAGTGCAGCTTCCCGCTCGAGCGCCGTCCCGCGAGCCAGCCGCGCAGCGTGACCGTGCGGCCCGCGTGCGCGCCGATCCCTTCGACCGTCGCCACCTCCGGCATGCCTCGCCCACGCATAGCAGCGGAGGAGAACGCCGGCAAAGACTTGTAGCAGGCCGGAGGGGCCGGCTAGAGTCCGCCGCCGGAGGAACCGCCATGCTCGGCTTTCGCCTGAACGAGGAGCAGGAGAGCTTTCGCCTCGCCGTCCGGAGCTTCGCCGAGAAGGCGCTCGCCCCGCGCGTCGAGGAGCTGGAGCGCACCGAGACCTTCCCCATGGACCTCTTCCGCGAGCTCGGCCGCCTCGGCTACCTGGGGGTGGGCTACCCCGAGGAGTACGGCGGGAGCGGCGGCGACATGGTCATGCGCTGCCTCCTGATCGAGGAGATCGCGCGCGTGAACTGCGGCTTTGCGGCGGCGCTCCTCGCCCACGTGGGGCTCGGCTGCATCCCGATCTTCCGCTTCGGCACCGAGGAGCAGAAGCGGAGCTACCTCGTGCCCGCCATCCGCGGCGAGAAGCTCGGCGCGTTCGGCCTCTCCGAGCCGAACTCGGGCTCCGACGCGGCCTCCATCCGCACCCGCGCCGAGCGCCGGGGCGACGTCTACGTCATCAACGGGACCAAGATGTTCATCACCAACGGCAACATCGCCGACTACTGCCTGGTGGCGGCTTACACCGACCCCGCCAAGCGCGGCAGCGGCATCTCCATGTTCATCGTCGACACCCGGACGCCCGGCTTCTCGGTGTCGCGCAAGTTGAAGAAGACCGGCCACCACACCTCGGAGACCGCCGCGCTCGCCTTCGACGACATGAGAGTGCCCGCCGCGGCGCTGCTCGGCGGCATCGAGGGCGGCTTCAAGCAGGTGACGGGCACGCTCGAGGGCGGGCGGATCACGCACGCCGCGCGCTCGGTCGGCGTCTCCCAGGCGGCGCTCGAGGCGGCGCTCAAGTACGCCAGGGAGCGCGAGCAGTTCGGCCAGCCGATCGCGAAGTTCCAGGCCATCAAGTTCAAGCTCGCGCGTATGGCGACGGAGGTCGAGACGGCGCGCACCTCGATGTGGCGCGCGGCCTGGCTCTTCGATCGGGGATATTGCATGCGCGAGGCGGCGATGGCCAAGCTGTTCGCCTCCGAGGTCGCCCAGCGGGTCACCTGGGAGGCGGTGCAGATCTTCGGCGGCTACGGCTACATCACCGAGTTCCCGGTCGAGCGCTTCTGGCGCGACGCGCGCCTCATGACCATCACCGAGGGGACGACGGAGATCCAGCTGACGATCATCGCGCGCGAGCTGGGGCTGTAGCGGGAGGGCCCACTGAGCCGTAAGACCCGCCTCGTCATCGGCCCCGACGCGCCGGCTCGCGTCGCCGCGGCCGCCGCGTGGCTCGCGGCCCATCCGCGCGACGCGGAGGTGCTCGTCCTCGGCCCGAGCTGGGAAGCGTGCGACGACCTCGTGCGCGCCGCCACCGTCGCGACGGGCGCCCGCTTCGGCACGGTTCGCCTGACGCTCGATCGGCTCGCGGTGCGCCTCGCGACGCGGACGCTGGCGCGGGATCAGCGCGCACCGGCGACCGGCCTCTCGCTCGCCGCGGTCGCAGCGCGCACGGTTCACCTCGCCCTCGGGGAGCACGGGCTCGGCTACTTCGCGCCCGTCGCCGACCGGCCCGGCTTCCCGCTCGCGGTCGCGCGCACGCTGGCCGAGCTGCGCCTGAACCACGTCGCGCCCGAGTCGCTCGCCGCGCTCGGCGCCCTCGGCCGCGACCTCGGCATGCTCGCCGGGCGCGTGGCGCGCGAGCTCGAGGAGGCCGGCCTCGCCGACCGGGCGATCGTCTTCGAGGCCGCCGTCGCGGCGGCAACGGCGGATCCGCCGCCTCACCCGTTGGGCCTGCCGGTCCTCCTGCTCGACCTCCCGGTCCTGACCGCGTGCGAGGCGGAGCTGGTCGCGGCGCTCGCACGCTCGGCGCCCGACGTGCTCGCCACCGCGCCCGCGGGTGACGGCCGGTCGCTGGACCGGCTGGAGACGGCGCTCGAGTGCGCCGCCTCTCCACTCGATGCTCCGCGCCGGCCGAGCTCTCTCGACGCGCTCAAGTCCCACCTCTTCGAGCTCGGCGAACCCCCGGCTGCCGCGCTCGACGACAGCGTCTCTCTCTCCTCCTGGCCGGGCGAGGCCCGCGAGTGCGTCGAGATCGCGCGCGGCGTGCAGGCCGAAGCGGCGCGCGGCGTGCGCTTCGACCGGATGGCCGTCTTCCTCCGCTCGCCCGCCGAGTACCGGCCCCATCTGGAAGAGGCGTTCCGCCGCGCCTCGATCCCGGTCTTCTTCTCGCGCGGCACCACCCGGCCCGATCCCGCGGGGCGGGCGCTCCTCGCGCTGCTCGCGTGCAAAACCGAGCGCCTCTCCGCCCGCCGCTTCGCCGAGTACGTGTCGCTCGCGCAGGTCCCGGACCCGGGAGCGGCCGAGGATGCCGACGCGCGCTGGATGCCGCCCGAGGACGATCTCCTCCCGCTGCCGCCCCCGCCGGAGCCGCGCACGGGGGACGAGCGCGGCGACGGCAGCCCGCGCGCCCCGTGGCGCTGGGAGCGGCTCCTGGTCGAGGCATCGGTGATCGGCGGGAAGGAGCGCTGGAAGAGGCGGCTCGACGGCCTCGAAGAGGAGCTGCGCCTTCGCCGGGAGGCGCTGACCGACGAGGAGGAAGAGACGCGGGGTAAGGCGATCGAGAGCCAGCTCGCGGACCTCACGTACCTCCGCGGCTTCGCGCTGCCCCTGATCGAGCGGCTCGACGCCCTCCCACAGCAGGCGCCCTGGGGCGACTGGCTCACGCACCTGCGCGCGCTCGCCACCGCGGCGCTCCGCGAGCCGGACGGCGTGCTCGCGACGCTCGCCGAGATCGAGCCGATGGCGCCGATCGGCCCGATCGATCTCGACGAGGTGCAGCTCGTCCTCGGCCCCCGGCTCCGCGAGCTGACCGTGCCGCCGGCGCGGCGGCGCTACGGCGCCGTCTTCGTTGCGCCCGCCGAGGCGGCGCGCGGCCTCGCCTTCGACGTCGTCTTCGTCCCCGGCCTCGCCGAGAAGCTCTTCCCGCGGAAGATCGTCGAGGATCCGATCCTCCTCGACGGGTACCGCCGCGCTCTCGACGTCCCCGCGCTCGCCACGCAGCCCGCCCGGGTCGGCGCGGAGCGACTCGCACTCCGGCTCGCCGTGGGCGCGGCCCGCGAGCGCGTCGTCCTCTCGTGGCCGCGCGTCGACATCGAGCAGGCACGGCCGCGGGTGCCGTCGTTCTACGGGCTCGAGGCGCTGCGCGCGGCGTCGGGACGGCTGCCCGGCTTCGATGAGCTCGAGGCGCGCGGCGGGGACAAGACCGGCGGCCGGCTCGGCTGGCCCGCCCCGCAGCGTCCCGCGGACGCGATCGACGAGGCGGAGTACGACCTCGCCCTGCTCGCCGGGCTCCGCGACGCCGACCCGGCGACCACCGACGGCAGCGCGCGCTACCTCCTCGACGCGAACGTCCACCTCGGCCGCGGGCTCCGCGCCCGCGGCCGGCGCTGGCTCCGGCGCTGGACCCCGGCCGACGGGCTCGTCGACCCGGACGCGCTCGCCCGCGAGGCGCTCGCGGATCATCAGCTCGGGGCGCGCCCCTTCTCACCGACCGCCCTCCAGCACTTCGCCGCCTGTCCGTACCGCTTCTTCCTGCAGGCGGTCATGCGGCTCCAGCCGCGCGAGGAGCCGGTGGCGATCGAGGTGCTCGACCCGCTCACGCGTGGCGCGCTCTTCCACGAGGTCCAGTTCGCCGTCCTGAGCGAGCTGCGCGCCGCCGAGCTCCTCCCGGTCCGGCCCGCGAACCTCGACGCGGCGCGCGCGGCGGTCGACGGCGCGCTCGACACGGTGGCCGCGCGCTGGGCCGGGAAGCTCTGGCCGGCGATCGACCGGGTGTGGAGGGACGGCATCGACGGCATCCGCGCCGACCTGCGCGAGTGGCTGCGGCGCGCGGCGGATGCGGACGACGGCTGGGTCCCGTGGCGCTTCGAGCTGTCCTTCGGGCTCGCCGACCGCGACCGCCCGCAGGCCGATCCGGCGAGCGTCCCCGATCCGGTGCCCGTGATCGGCGATCTCCGCCTGCGCGGCTCGGTCGACCTGGTCGAGCGCCGCCCGCCCGGGGTGCTCCGCGCCACCGACCACAAGACCGGGAAGACGCGCCCCAAGACGGGCGTCGTGGTCGGCGGCGGAACGGTCCTGCAGCCGTTGCTGTATGCGCTCGCCTGCGAGCGTCTACTGCGCGAGCCGGTCGAAGCGGGACGGCTCTACTACTGCACCGCCGACGGCGGCTACGAGGAGCGCGTCGTGCCGCTCGACGCCGAGGGGCGTCGGGTTGCGGGCGAGGTCGTCGAGATCATCGGTCGCGCGCTCGGCGAGGGCTTTCTGCCCGCCATGCCCGACCGCGGCGCCTGCCGGTACTGCGACTACCGGCCGGTCTGCGGCCCGCACGAAGAGACGCGAACCGCCCGCAAGCCGAAGGACCGCTGCGCCGATCTGGAGCGCCTGCGGAAGCTCCCGTGACGCGCCTCGCCGACCAGGAGGCGCGCGATCGCATCCGCGACGACCTCGGCACGACGCTGGTGGTCGAGGCGGCCTCGGGGACGGGCAAAACGACCGAGCTGGTGACCCGCATGGTCGCGCTCCTGACCGCCGGCCGCGCCCGGCTCGACCACATGGTGGCGGTCACCTTCACCGATGCGGCGGCCGGCGAGCTGAAGCTCCGGCTCCGGAAGGCGATCGAGGAGGCGCGACGCGCGCGCACCGCCGAGGCGCTCGACGACGCGCTCCGCCAGCTCGAGGAGGCGCGCATCGGCACGATCCACTCGTTCTGCGCCGACCTGCTCCGCGAGCGGCCGGTCGAGGCGGGCGTCGACCCGCTCTTCGCGGTGGCGCCGAGGGACGTGGCCGAGGGCCTCCTCGACCGCGCCTTCGACCGCTGGTTCGAGGAGAAGCTGGCGGATCCCGGCGAGGCGATGCGCCGCATCCTCCGCCGGCGCACCCGCGACGAGGGTCCGCGGCGTCTGCTGCGGACTGCGGCGCGGGAGCTCGTCGAGCGGCGCGACTTCCCCGCGGCGTGGCGCCACGAGGAGGGCTTCGAGCGCGAGGGCACGATCGACGCGCTCATGGAGGAGATGGCCGCCCTCGGCGCCTCCGCCGCGGCCGGGAACCCCGACGACTACTTCGTCAGGTCGCTCGCCGAGATTGCGCGCTTCGTCGAGGAGGTCCGCCGGCGCGAGGCGATCCTCGGGCGCGACCACGACCGCCTCGAGGCGGAGCTGCTCGCCTTCAGCCGCGACAAGCACTGGCGGTGGACGGGCTTCCGGCGCGCCCCGGCCGGCTTCCCGAAGGCCGAGCTGCTCGAGCGGAGGACGCGGCTCCGCGCGGCGCTGGATGATTTCGTGCGGCGGGCCGGCGCCGACCTCGCCCCGCGGCTCCGCGACGAGCTCTGGCCGGTGGTCGAGGGCTACGAGGCCCTCAAGAAGCGCGCGGGCTGCCTCGACTTCCTGGACCTCCTGCTGCGCGCCCGCGACCTCGTGCGCGAGAACACCGAGGTGCGCGCCGAGCTCCAGCGTCGCTTCACGCACCTCTTCGTCGACGAGTTCCAGGACACGGACCCGCTGCAGGTGGAGATCCTGCTGCTGCTCGCGGCGGACGATCCTCGCGAGCGCGACTGGCGACGGGTCCGCCCGGTCGCCGGGAAGCTCTTCCTGGTGGGCGACCCGAAGCAGTCGATCTACCGCTTCCGCCGCGCCGACGTGGCGCTCTACGAGCGCGTGAAGCGGCAGCTGGTCGCGGCGGGCGCCGCGCCCGTCGATCTGAGCGTCAGCTTCCGGGCCGTGCCGGAGATCCAGGAGGCGGTCAATGCGGCCTTCGCGCCGCGCATGCAGGACGAGCCGCGTTACGTCCCGCTGTCGCCGTACCGGCCCGGGGTCGAGACCCAGCCCGCCGTGGTCGTGCTCCCCGTACCGGCCCCGTACGGCGACTACGGGACGATCGTCGACTGGCGCATCGACGAGTCGCTGCCGGACACGATCGCCGCCTTCGTCCAGTGGCTGGTCGAGAAGAGCGGCTGGACGGTGACGGAGCGGGAGCGGCCTTCCGAGCGCGTGCCGGTCCGGCCGCGCCACGTGTGTCTGCTGTTCCGTCGCTTCCGCGCCTACCTCGCCGACGTGACGCGGCCCTACGTGCGCGCGCTCGAAGCGCGGCACCTGCCGCATCTGCTGGTCGGTGGGACCTCGTTCCACGTGCGCGAGGAGGTCGAGGCGATCCGCAACGCGCTCGCCGCGATCGAGCGGCCCGAGGACGAGCTGGCGGTGTTCGCGACGCTGCGCGGGCCGTTCTTCGCGCTGGGTGATGGTGCGCTGCTGGCGTTCCGCGAGCGGTACCGGTCACTGCACCCGTTCTTCAAGGTGCCGGACGATGCACCCGAGCCGCTGGCCGAGGTTGCGAAGGCGCTCGCGGTGCTGCGCTCGCTCCATCGCGGCCGCAACCGGCGGCCGATCGCCGATACGATCGGACGGCTGCTGGCGGAGACGCGCGCACACGCCGGCCTCGCCGTCTGGCCGACGGGCGAGCAGGCGCTCGCCAACGTGACGCGCTTGATGGACCTCGCCCGTGACGTCCTTCCGCGCCTTCGTCGAGTGGCTCGCCGAGCAGGCCGAGCACGGCGAGGCGAGCGACGCGCCGATCGTCGAGGAAGGGACCGAGGGCGTGCGCATGATGACGGTCCACGGCGCCAAGGGGCTGGAGTTCCCGGTCGTCATCCTCGCGGATCTGACGTGCAACGAGACGCCGAGGGAGCCGCGGCGGTGGGCCGATGCGGATGCCGGGCTCTGTGTCCAGCAGCTCGCGGGGTGCACGCCGCCGGAGCTGCACGAGCATGCGGCGGAGGAGATGGCGCGGGAGGGCGAGGAGGCGACGCGCGTGCTGTACGTGGCGGCGACGCGGGCGCGGGACCTGCTCGTCGTGCCGGCGTTGGGGGACGGGCGCTACGACGGGTGGCTGCAGGCGCTGACGCCCGTGCTCTATCCGTCGCCCGAGCGCGTGCACGTGCCCGAGACGCGACAGCCGCCAGGCTGCCCCGCGTTCGGCGTGGAGACGACGCCGGGCCGGCCGGACAACGTGCCGCGGCCGCCGGACGCGGTGGTGCCCGGGCTCCACGTGCCCGAGGCCGGGCGGCACCGCGTCGTGTGGTGGGACCCGGCGACGCTCGCGCTCGACGTGCAGGAGTCGGTCGGCCTCGCGCAGCAGAAGATACTGGCCGTCGACGAGCGCGGCGTGCGCGCGGAGGAGGGCGTGCGCGCGCATGCGGCGTGGCAGGCGGAGCGGGGGCGGGTTCGGACGGTCGGAGGGGCGCCGAGCCTGCGCGTGATGACGGCGACGGAGCATGCCGCGATCGGTGCCGTGCCGGCTGCCGAGG
>WNGN01002922.1_pt1 | contig 11475 bp, 8 predicted proteins | sample 5400561 | NCBI WGS metagenome assembly WNGN01 (sample SAMN13153379, study PRJNA577476) | soil metagenome | isolation source: 115 cm soil or saprolite under Garry oak tree replicate 2 | place: USA:California | collected 2016-06-15
CTCACGCGAGTACCCGTAATGCTTGATCGCCGCGCCGTTCACCGCGAGGACGCGGTGCGTCTCCAGATCGAACACCCACATGGGGTAGGGCGTGCTCTCGAACAGTGCGCGATACTGGGCCTCTGACTCCCGCAGCGCGGCGACGGCTTGCTCCCGCTCCTCGCGCAGCCGCCGCTCCCGAATGGCCCGCTGGATCGCCTCGGGCAGTCGCGTCAGGTGGTCCTTCAGGATGTAGTCCGCGGCGCCCGCCTTCATGAACTCGACCGCTTTTTCCTCGTTGAGCGACCCCGTGACCAGGATGACGGGGAGGGTGGGGAATCGCTCGTTGACGAGCTCGAGCGCCGCGGATCCGTCGAACCCAGGGAGGCCGTGGTCGGACAGGATGATGTCCGGGACGAACTCCCGCAGCGCCTGTTCGAAGCGGGCGCGCGTGTCGACCCGCTGGCTGACGAACGCCAATCCCGACTTGGTCAGGTGGCGTTCGACCAGCGCGGCGTCCGCCGGCACGTCTTCCAGCAGCAGGATCCGTAAGGGCATAGGTGCGACCATCATGCAGTATGCGGCCTCACAGGATTCACTACGGTGTCCTCAGTCACAATAGACAGCGACAGTGGGACCGGGAACTGTGTTGCAACCGATTGCCGTGCAGCGCGTTCCGCAACGGCCGCCCGCGTCGCAGCGCCCGGCGCCGGTCGCGGGAACGGTCGCGCCGCGGCGCCGTGCCAGCAGCCCGCCGGGAACTCCGCCCCGCCATAGTTCATTACTGAACTATCATACTCGGGGGGACGTGGGGATGCGGGCGAGCGCCATCGTGTACCAGTTGGGGGCCGCCGTAGTGATCGCGCAGGCGGGGGCTGCCGTGCAGGCTCCGGCGCCCGCTGGGCGACCCCCGACGGTGCTCTTCCAACCGCTGCTCGCCGACCCGCAGGAGCCGCAGTTCTTCGCCGGCTATCTCTGGGCTCGCTCGCCCCGGCTCGCGTCGAGGCTGGGAACGGTAGGGTTCGGCCAAACGATCGGCGTGTTGCACGGGCGAGACTGGCAGCTCGGGATCGCCGCCGGCGTGTTTTCCGAGTTCAACATGGCATCCTCGACGACCGACCTGTTGAACACCGACTACCTCGTTGGGCTGCCGCTCACGTACCGCCGCGGTTCCCTGGCTACGCGGTTGCTGGTGTTTCACCAAAGCTCGCACTTGGGCGACGAATACATGGCGCACACGAACGCCCGGCGGATCGACTTGACGTTCCAGGCCGTGGAGCTGCTCGTCGCGAGCGAGACGTCCCGATGGCGCGTGTATGGCGGCGGGAACTATGTCTTCGCGCACTCGCCGGCCGATCTGAAACCCGGCGTCCTGCACGGCGGGTTGGAATACCGCCAGCCACGCTCGTTGCTGCGACTCGGCCGGTTCGCCACAGGACGCCTCGTCGCGGGTCTGGACGCGAAGGCGATACAGGATCAGAAGTGGCAGGTGGGGTGGAGCATGGTGACCGGTGTCGAGCTTGGCGACCCACTGGCCCCACTGGGGTCCGGGCGGCGGTGGAGCGTGCTGCTGAAGGCATACACCGGGCCGGCGCCATACGGCGAATTCTACCGCGACCACGTTTCGTCCCTCGGTGTGGGGGTCGGGTTCACGCTGTGACCCGAGCCGGGCCCCAGCGGCGTCACCGACTGGTGGGGGGAAACAACGTGTCGAACAACGCGGTGATGCGGCCGCGTAACGCCTCGGCTGCCTGGGCCGGCGCGCGCCGCGGCGCGGCGATGGGCTCCACGCCACGCCGCACCGTGCCCTGCGCCGCGTCGATGATCTGGACGTGGAAACGGACCGAGTCTCCATCCCGGTAGTACGATCCCGAGACCACGGTCCCCGCCCCGGTCTGCGCGGCGAGGGCTCGAAGGTGCGTGGCGTCGAGATGGCCGGGGGCGGCGCCGGGCACGACTTCCAGCCCGCCGCGGCGTGCCAGTGCTTGCGTCAGCCCATCGGCGGCGATGCGGCCCAGTGGGGCGAGGGTCGGATCCCCCGAGAGGTCTTCGAATCCCGCGACCACGACGCGCCTCGGATCGAGCGCCGGAGGGCGCCTGCCGAGCAACACCACGAAGGCCGTGCCGAGGACGGCGACCGCTGCCCCACCGAGCAGCAGCGGCTTCCAGCGCACCCGCGGCAACCGCAGGCGCGGGACCAGCCGCCGGCCCACCGCTTCCCGGAGGCCGGTCGCGAACTCGTCGACAGATGCGAAGCGGTCGTCGGGCTCCGGCGCGAGCGCGCGAGCGATGGTGTCCTTGACTAAGCGCTCGGTCCGGTGGCTCACACGTTGTGCACGCAGCACCGCGTCGAGGGGCGCGCCGCCGTGGGGCGTCCCGCCGGCGAGCCCGACGAGCGGCGGTTCGCCCACCAGCATCTCGTAGAGCACGCCCCCCAGGCTGTACACGTCGGTCCGCGCATCGATGGCGCGGCTCCCCATCAGCTGCTCAGGGCTCATATAGGCCAGTGACCCCACCGGGTGGCCCCCGGTGAGCGTGTGGCCGCCCGCGGCGCTGATCGCGCGCGCGATACCGAAGTCGGCCACCCAGGCGTGATCTCCGGACAAGAGGATGTTTTCGGGCTTGATGTCGCGATGGATGACGCCGTGTCCGTGCGCGTAGGACAGCGCGTCACCGACCTCGAGGGCGATGCGCAACGCCGCCTCGAGTGGCAAGCGTTGCTCCCGCTCCAGGCGGGCCCGCAACGACTCGCCCTCGATGTACGGCATCACGTAGTAGCACAGTCCGTCGGGCCCATCGGGCACGAAGAGGCATTCGTCCGCGGCGAGAATCGGCACGATGTGGGGGTGGCTGAGCCGGGACGTAAGCTCGACTTCCCGGATGAAGCGCTCGCGAAACTCGGAGCCCGCCACCTCGGGGTTCATCACCTTCACCGCCACCTTGCGCGGCGGATGGCGTTCGGCGGCGAGGAACACGCGCGCCATGCCTCCGGCCCCGATCTCCCGTTCGACGGTGTAGTGGGGCGCAAGGCCTTCGCGCAAGGCTCCGAGCACGTCGATCATGGGGGGCAAAGTACCGCGGCCTGCGTCACGCCGCGACCGCGCGGCTCACGCGCCGTCGGTCCATTTCTGGAGCGCGTAGCCTGCCTGGTGCCAGGCGCGAATGCCGCCGAGCAGCACGGCCACCTTGCGCGCGTCGTATCCCGCCGCGATCAGCAGTCGCGCCGCCCGGGCGCTTGTGCGCTCGTCCACTCACGCACAGTACAGGATGATCATGCGATCGGGCGGCAGCACGCCCGCAGGCGCATGCCCCTGGGCGGCTTCGATCGTGGCGAGCGGCAGTGAGAGGGCGCCCGCGGCGTGCGCGTTGTCGAACAGCCGCCCGTCGCGGGTATCGACCAGCACGGCCCGCCCGCCCGCCACCAGCTCGTGTGCCTGCGGGGGCGTGAGGCCCGAGACGGCGGGCCCCTCGTCTGGCGTGGCGTTCCCAGTGTCGGGTGCCGATGGGGGCATCATGGCTGGCTCCTCTCCAGAGTCCGAGAATCGTTCATAAATGAACCAATGGTCCAAGTCGGCGGGAAGTTCCCCGGAACTTGGGGGCCGGCCTCGAGTACCGCGTCGGGCGCATCGCGCGGATCACGCCGGCCAGCCGGGTGGTGCGGCCCCACCCAAACGGGGGAGCCCGGCCTCGCTCGCCGAATGCGCGGGAACCTTGGGCAAGCATAGTTCATTCCTGCACTATCGGCTCGGTAGTCGTCACCTTCACCAGTGGGTGTTCGCATGAAGCGTTTGATCAAGCCAGCCACGTGGATCGCCGTAGTCGGGGTCGCACTGCTGCTTGTCGCCGCGGCGGCGGCGCGCCGGCGCCCGGCTGTGGCCAGCGCTGCTCCACCAGCCCCGGAAGTATCGGTCCTCGCCGTCGTTCCTGAGACTGTGGTCGCGCGCTACGAGTACGTCGGGCAGGCCGCCGCCTCACGCTCAGTCGAGGTTCGCTCGCAGGTCACCGGCGTGATCGTGGCGCGGCCCTACGCCGAGGGCACGGACGTCGCGAAGGGAACGCTGCTGTTCCGGATCGACCCGACCACGTACGAGGCCGCCTATCGCAGCGCCCAGGCCCGGCTCGCCAACGCGGACCGCACCCTGGCGCGGCTGAAGCCGCTGCTCGCGGCGCGCGCGGTGGCGCAGAAGGACGTGGACGACGCACAGCAGGCGTTCGACCAGGCGCAGGCGGCGGCTGATCAGACCAGGAAAGACTACGAGGACACGTTCGTGCGCGCCGAGATCTCGGGACGCGCCGGACGGGCGCAGCTGGAGCTCGGCGCTCGCGTGACCGGTTCGGCTGACCGGCTCACGACCGTCGAGCAGGTGGACCCGATCTACGTGAACTTCAGCCCGTCCGACGAGGACCTGCTGCGCCTGCGACGCGACATCGCGGACGGCCGCCTGGTCATGCCGCCCGCACCCCACGCCCTCGCCGTTCAGGTCACCCTCGCGGACGGGAGTCTGTTTCCCGCGACGGGCGAGCTGAACTTCGCCGATCTGGCGCTGCAGCCGGCGACCGGTACCCAACAGCTCCGCGCGCAGCTCAGGAACCCCCAGCACGTCCTGCTCCCCGGGCAGTTCGTGCGGGTCCGCCTGCTCGGCCTCAAGCGGCCGAGCGCGATCCTCGTCCCGCAACGCGCCGTGCAGCAGGGCCTGACCGGCTCGTTCGTCTACGTGGTGGACGACAGCAATAAGGTGGCGGCCCGCAGCGTCGCGGCCACCTCCTGGGACGGCGGATCGTGGCTCATCGAGCAGGGGCTCCAGGTCGGGGATCGCGTGGTAGTGGACGGAGTGCAGAAAGTCGCGCCCGGGCAGCCCGCCCGGCCCGTGGCCTATCGGCCGGCGGTCGACAGCACCGGGACCGCGGCGCAAGATAGTACGCTGATCGCTCCTCCCGCCGTCCCCCTTCGGATCAGGAGCCGCCCGTGAGTGACGCGCCGCAGATCCGCAACCTGTTCATCCGACGCCCGATTTTCTCGGCCGTCATCTCGATCGTGATCGTCCTGCTCGGGCTGTTCTCTCTCTCGCGGCTGGCGGTCGAGAGCTATCCGCCGCTCACGCCACCTGAGATCCAGGTGCAAGCGGTCTACCCGGGTGCAACGGCGCAGGACGTGGCCGATGCGGTGGCCGCTCCGATCGAGCAGCAGCTGTCGGGCATGGAAGGCCTGCTGTACTTCAAGTCGGCGAACTCGAGCGACGGGGTCATGAACCTGTCGGTCTACTTCGACGTCTCGCGTAACCCGGATCTGGCGGCCGTGGACGTGCAGAATCAGATCGCCCTCGCCGAGCCGCAGCTGCCGCAGGAAGTGGTGCGCAACGGTATCACGGTGCGCAAGCGCCAGACGGCCTTTCTGGTCGTACTGGCGCTTTCCTCCGACGATCCGCGGTACGACACCGAATACCTGAACAACTACGCGAAGATCTATATCGACGACGAGCTCAAGCGGCTCCCCGGCGTGGGTGATGCGAGCACGTTCGGCCAGCTCGACTTCTCGATGCTGTTGAGCCTCGACCCCGACCGCATGGCGCAGCTCGGCCTCACCGTGTCGGACGTCGCGGCCGCGGTCCAGGAGCAGAACGCCACGAATCCCGCCGGCCGCATCGGCCGCGAGCCCGCGCCGCCTGGCACGCAACTCACCATTCCCGTGATCACCAGCGGGCGCCTGAAAGAGGCGAGCGACTTCGAGCGCATCATCGTTCGGGGTCGCCCCGACGGCTCGCTGGTGCACCTCTCGGACATCGGAGACGCTCACCTCGGCGCGCGAAACTACGACCTGGCTGGCCGGTTCGACGGCGCGCCCACGGCCCTGACGCCGGTATTCCTGCGTCCCGGTGCGAACGCCCTCCAGGTGAAGCGCGAGGTCGTCAACCGGATGACCGAGCTCGCCAAGAGCTTTCCTCCGGGCGTCCGTTGGTCGATCGCGTTCGACACCACGCCCTACGTCACCGCGTCCATCAACGAGGTCGTGAAGACGCTGTTCGAGGCGTTGCTGCTCGTGACGCTGGTGGTGTTCGTCTTCTTGCAGAGCTGGCGGGCGACCTTGATCCCGGTGGTGGCGGTGCCCGTGTCGATCACCGGCGCCTTCTTCGGGATGCAGGTGCTCGGATTCTCGGTCAACCTGCTCACGCTGTTCGGCCTGGTGCTCGCGATCGGGATTGTCGTGGATGACGCGATCGTCGTGATTGAAAACGTGGAGCGCATCATGGCCGAGGATCGGGTACCACCCGCCGTCGCCGCCGACCGGGCGATGCGCCAGGTGAGTCGGGCCCTGATCTCCATCGTGCTCGTGCTGTGCTCCGTGTTCATCCCGGTGGCATTCCTGGGGGGCATCACCGGCCTCATGTACAAGCAGTTCGCCATCACCATCGCGGTTTCGGTGGTGCTGTCGGGCATCGTTGCCCTGACCCTGACCCCGGCGCTGTGCGCCGTGCTGCTGCGGCCGGTCCCGGAGGAAGCGCCGGTGGTGGCGGAGAGCGGCTCCGTATCGAAGCTCTTCAACCGGTTCTTCGGTCGCTTCAATCGCGGCTTCCGTTCGGTGACCGAGCGCTACCTCGGCGCCGCCGGTCGGGTGATCGACCGCCCTCGTACGTTCTTCGCCGCCTTCGCGGTGGCGGTCGCCCTGCTGTTCGTCCTCGTGCGGTCCGTCCCGACCGGGTTCATCCCCAACGAAGACAAAGGCTATTTCGGGATGCTGATCGAGCTGCCCGACAATGCTTCGCGCCAGCGCACGGAAGCGGTCGTGAAGCAGGTCGAAGGCTATCTCATGCAGCAGCCGGCGATCAATCACGTCGTGGCGCTCGTGGGCCTCAACTTCATCCAGAACGCGAACCAGACGAACGCGGCGATCATGTTCGTCATGTTGAAGCCGTGGGATGACCGGACCACGCCACGCGACCAGTTCGCGGCGGTGCTTGGCGGTGTGAACGGCTTTCTCTTCCAGCTGCAGCAGACGCGCGGCTTCGCGTTCAACATGCCCGAAATCATCGGGCTGGGCACCACCGCGGGCCTCGAGCTGAATCTTCAGGACCGCGGGGTGAACGACATCACGCGCTTCGCCGGCCTGACGGGCGAGTTCGCGGCCGACGCCAACGCAAGCCCCGCGCTGCGGGGCGTGTACCCGACGATCCGGGTGAACACACCGCAGCTGTTCGTCCAGGTGGACCGCGAGAAGGTGAAGGCGCTGGGGATCTCGCTGTCGGAGCTGTTCCAGACCTTGCAGGCGTCTCTGTCGACGCTCTACATCAACGATTTCAACCGGTACGGCAAAACCTACCGGGTGCAGGCCGAGGCGCAGGCCCGCTTCCGCCAGACCCCCGAAGACATCGGGCGGCTGTACGTGCGCGGGCCCAATCAGCAGATGGTGCCCGTCTCGGCCCTCACCCGGACCGAATTCCGGGCCGGGCCGAGCGTGATCACGCGGTTCAACGGGTTTACGTCGGCGCTCTTGGTCGGGGCCCCCGCGCCCGGGAAGAGCTCCGGCGAAATGCTCGCCGCTGTGGAGCGGCTCGCCCAGGACAAGTACGCCGCCCGGGGCGTGGGCTACGCCTTCAGCGGGCAGTCCTATCAGGAGCGTGCTTCGGGCGGGCAGGGCGGTCTCGTGTTCGGCCTCGGCCTCGTGATGGTGTTCCTGGTGTTGGCCGCGCAATACGAGAGCTGGACGATCCCGTTCGCGGTGCTGCTCGGTGTGCCGTTCGGCACGCTCGGTGCGCTGCTCGGCGTGTGGCTGCGCGGGATGGCGAACGACGTGTACGTGCAGATCGGCCTGATCGTCGTGGTGGGTCTCGCGGCGAAGAACGCGATCCTGATCGTCGAGTTCGCGAACGAGCTGCGCGCCCAGGGGCGCTCGATTCGCGAAGCGGCACTCGAGGCCGGCCGAGAGCGGTTGCGGCCGATCCTGATGACCTCGTTCGCGTTCATCCTGGGCGTCACGCCCTTGCTCACGTCGAGCGGCGCGGGCGCGGCGAGCCGTCACTCGATCGGCACCGGCGTCTTTTTCGGGATGCTCGTGGCGACCCTGGTCGGCGTGTTCTTCATCCCGCTGTTCTTCGTGGCGATCCGAACCTTGAGCGAGCGGGGCCTGCTGCGCCGGGGTGCCAGCGCCGCCCTCCTGCAACCCACGCCCGTCGCGGTGGAGGGGGACTGACGTGAAACGCCTCATTCCGCTCGCCGTCGTCGCGCTGATCGCCCTGACCGAAGGGTGTGCCGTGGGGCCGGGGTATCGGCGGTCGTCCCTTGGCATGCCGGACGGCTGGCGGCGTCCGGCGGCGTCGGAAGACTCGATGCGGTCGTTCTACGACTCGCTGCGCACCAGCCGCGACACCCTGCTGCCGCCCGGGGCGGACACGGCGCGCGTGCCGTTCGGCTACGACACCTCGTCCGTCCGCGCGGGCGGCGACTCCGGCGCGGCGCTGCGCTGGGTCGACCTGATCCAGGATTCCGTGCTGCGGCAGCTCGTGGACACGAGCCTGCGGGAGAACCGTGACATGCGCACCGCGCTTTCCGTGATCGACGAGTTCCGCGCCCAGTACCGGGCTACGCGGGGCGCGCTCCTGCCCGAGGTGGCGGCCAACGGTCGGGCCGGCCGCAACCAAACGGTGTTCGGCACCTTCGGGTCGTTCACCTACAACGTGTACCAGGCGACAGCCGACCTGAGCTGGGAGCTCGACGTCTGGGGCCGGCTCCGCCGCAGCACGAGCGCCGCCCGCTCGGACCTCGTGGCGCGGGAGGAGGATCGACGCGCGCTGCAGTTGTCGCTGATCGGCGACGTGGCGACGGCGTACTTCGACCTGCGCGCGGCCGACCTGAACCTCGCGATCGCGCGCCGCACGCTCGACTCTCGGCGCCAAACGCTCGCCCTCGCCCGCCGGCGTCTGGACCAGGGCCTGATCTCGGAGCTCGACGTGCGGCAATTCGAGGCCGAAGTGGCGAGTCCGGCGGCGAGCGTCGCCGACTTCGAGCGGCAGGTGGCCCAGCAGGAGAACGCCTTGAGCGTGCTGGTGGGACACAACCCCGGCGCCATCGCGCGGGGCCGCGCGCTCACCGAGATGGCGGCGCGGATCCCGGTCCCCGCCGGACTGCCGTCGGCCCTGCTGGGCAACCGGCCGGACGTCCAGAGCGCCGAAGCGACGCTCCGCGCCGCTACGGCCCGGATCGGCGTGGCGCAGGCGGCCTTCCTGCCGACCTTCACGATCACCGGGCAGTACGGCACCCAGAGCACCGAATTCTCCAAGTGGTTCGGGTCGGGGACCAACATCTGGCAGGCGTTCGCCGGAGTCTCGATCCCGCTCTTCAAGGAGGGCCGGCCGGGGGCGGGTGAGCAGGTGAACGTCGCCCGGGCGCGCGCGTCGCAGGCACGGTCGCGTTACGAGCAGACGGTGCTCGTGGCGCTGCGCGAAGTGGAAGACGCGCTCGTGGGGTTGCGCACCGCCCAGGATCGGAGCGGGGCGCAAGAGCGCCAGGTGATCGCGTTGCGCCGGGCGCTCGAGCTCGCGGACATGCGCTATCGGAACGGGGTGTCGAGCTATCTCGACGTGCTGGACGCACAGCGCGGTCTGTTCGGGGCCGAGCTGGCGCTCACCCAGGCGGAGCGGGACCAGCTCGTCGCGGCGGTGCAGCTGTATCGCGCCGTCGGGGCCGGCTGGCCCGCCGCGAAGCCGTGAGCCATAATGAGGGTGTGCGAAACCGGCGACGAAAGAGCGGGCGCCGCCCGGCGGCCGAGGCGCTCGTCTTTTCGTTCTTGAGCGCGGCGGACGCCGTCGAGGCACGCCTCGAAGGGGCCTTGAGCCCGACCGGCCTGTCCCTGGCGAAGCTGGCGGTGCTCCATTTCCTGGCGGAGGCCAAGGAAGCGTTGCCGCTGTCCGATTTGGCCGCGCGCCAGCACTGCGTGCGCTCCAACATCACACAGCTGATGGATCGTCTGGAGAAGGACGGCCTGGTTCGCCGGCGTGCCGATCCGGAGGACCGCCGCAGCGTTCTGGCCGAGCTCACGCCCGCGGGCGAGCAGGCGCACGCCAAGGGCGTACGCGCGCTCGCCGAAGCGCAGCGCGCCATCGTGCGGGCACTCAAGGCCGGTGAGGCGACGAGCCTCCAGAACGCACTCAGTGCGCTGACATCCTGATCGGTTCTCCCAACCACAGAAAGGGGATTCCCGTGGTCTACCTCGTCCCCCTAGGTCGCTTCCTCTATTCGGCGATCTTCTTGATGACGGTGATGGGGCATTTCTCGCCGGGATACATCGCATACGCCGCCCAGGCGGGAGTGCCGGCTCCGGGGCTCTTGGTCCCGCTGTCGGGCGTGATCGCCACGCTCGGAGGCTTGAGCATCACCCTCGGCTACAAGGCGAAAATCGGCGCCTGGCTGATCGTGCTGTTCCTGGTGCCGGTCACGCTAAAGATGCACAACTTCTGGGCGGTGACTGACCCGATGATGCGCGGGATTCAGATGGCGTTGTTCATGAAGAACGTGTCCATGCTGGGCGCCGCGCTCTTGATCACGCACTTCGGCGCGGGCCCCCTGAGTCTCGACGCGCGGCGGGCGTCCTCCCCGCTCGCCTAAGTCTCAGCGCCGCGAGCGGCGGCGCTCCATGTGCCGGGCCATGATCCGCATGAGCTCGGCATTGGTCCACGGCTGCCAGCCGTGCGGTTTCATGGGACGTCCGTAGGCGAACTCGGCCTCGGCGGGAGGCCGCGCGCGTGTGAGGAACTCCTCCAGCCGGTACACGGCGAGGTTCAGGTAGAACGTGTCCATGTCGCCGGTGAAGACGTGGATCTGGCCCCTGAGCTTGGGCCCGAGCCTCGCCCAGTTCCGCTCCAGATAATCGCGCAGGTCGTAGTCGTGCGCCCGGAAGGACTCGGCCACGCTGCGGTCGATCGTGCCCGTGCTCAAGTCCCACAGCTCGGCCGGGTAGCCGTCCGACGCTACGGGACCGTAGGTCGCTTCCCAGATCGCGAACTGCTCGCCCGAGCGGGCGCGGCTGCCGAGCACCGCCTCGAATTGGCTTTCCTGCCGGATGCTGATGCGCGGCTGGCCGGTGACCTCCTGTTCGGCCGGCACGTCCGCGGTCATCCATTCCGCCACCTGATGTACGAAAGCGTTGGTGTCGCTGTAGATGTCGGGGATCTCGTAGTTCCGGAAGTCCACCGGGTCGGGATACAAGACCCATGTCCCACCGAAGAAGTCCGGGTGGTACACCTGCAGCGCCAGGGCTTCCCAGCCGCCGGTCGAGCCGCCCGTCAGCCCGCGCGCCCACGGCTCGCGGATCATGCGGAAGTGCTCCTCGAGATAAGGAATGAGCTCCTGTAGCAACGCATCTCCGTACGGACCGTTGTTTGCCGAATTCACGGCATACGAGTCGTCGAAGTACGGCGTCGGATGCTGGAACGTCACCGCGATCAGGCGGGGGAAATTGGGAGCGCTCCACGCCCGATAGAACTCGAACCCGGGCTCGCGCGCCGA
>WNGN01002923.1_pt1 | contig 11473 bp, 11 predicted proteins | sample 5400561 | NCBI WGS metagenome assembly WNGN01 (sample SAMN13153379, study PRJNA577476) | soil metagenome | isolation source: 115 cm soil or saprolite under Garry oak tree replicate 2 | place: USA:California | collected 2016-06-15
CCAAGGGATAAGGGAACCCCGCAGGGATCTCCGATCTCGCCGTTGCTGGCTAATCTGTTCATGCACGTGTGCCACGAATGCTGAGAGGGGCTGAGATGTAGGCAAGGTTTCTTGAGGCAATGCTGTGCGGAAGATGAAGGTTTTGTGGCCCTTCGGCGTCGCCCTGCGGGGGGTGATGTCAAACCGCCTCATGCGGCTTTGGCTGAAGACCGTGGTCGTGAGCGATGAGGAAAAGGCGGCGTGAGAGTCGTCAGGCAGGGATCGGGAAGGCGAACGCAAGTGAACCGTTCGATGAAGCGTCGAAATACAGGAGATGACATCAGAACCGGAGCGTGTGCATAGTTCCGGGATGAGCCTGGCGGGTGCCCGTTTACTGGCCGGGCGGTGTCCGGCGTGAAGGCGGCGCGAGCCTGGTCTGCGGCTTCTGCATGGAACGTGGGAAAGCGGGTGCCGATAACGCGGCTCTGCGCCCGGCAAGGGCGCGGGGTGGCAAGAGGGAGCGCGCCGAGCAGCAGAAACTGTTAGGCGCTGAGTACTGATGCGGCGCTCGCTGGCGGACCGGCTCGTAGTAGTGCTGAAACTCCTGTAATGGGAGAGGAGCGAAGGGGCCGGCTCATCTAGGTTTGCTCTTTCGGGCAACCAGGCGATGTTCTGGGAGGAGACGAGTGGGCAAGTCAGGTCCGGAGAATAAGTCGTTTGATATTCCGAAGCGGCTGGTGTGGGAGGCGTACAAGAGCGTCAGGGCGAACAAGGGCGCCGCCGGGGTGGATGGTTGCTCCATCGAGGACTTCGAATCCGATCTGAGAAACAATCTGTATAAGATCTGGAACCGGATGTCGTCGGGGACGTATTTTCCGCCCCCGGTGCGGGCAGTTGAGATACCGAAGCCGCATGGCGGTGGCACGCGAATTTTAGGCGTGCCCACCGTTGCCGACAGAATCGCGCAGACTGTGGTGGCGCTGCAGCTGGAGCCCCGGATGGAGTCGATCTTTCATGATGACTCCTATGGGTACCGGCCGGGGCGCTCGCCGCTGATGGCGGTGGAGAAGTGCCGCGAGCGGTGCTGGAAGAAGGACTGGATCCTGGACCTGGATGTCCAGAAGTTCTTCGACTCGGTTGACCATGATCTGATGGTCAAGGCGGTGGAGGCCAACACCAGCCAGAAATGGGTGGTGCTGTATGTGAGGCGCTGGCTGAAAGCGCCGATGCAGCTTCCCGATGGCAGGCTGGCGGAACGGGACCGGGGAACCCCGCAGGGGTCAGCGGTCTCACCTGTCCTTGCTAATCTCTTCATGCATTATGCGTTCGACTCGTGGCTGGGGCGTGAGTTCCCGGCCGTGCAGTTCGAGCGGTTCGCTGATGATGCTGTGGTGCATTGCGTGACGGAGCGCCAGGCCCGTGAGGTATGGGCGGCGCTGTCCGAGAGGCTGGAAAGCGTCGGGCTGCGGCTGCATCCCGACAAAACCAAGGTAGTGTACTGCAAGGACAGTAACCGGCGGCGCGATTTCGGCTGCACGTCGTTTACCTTCCTGGGGTATGAGTTCCGTCCCCGGGAGTCTAAGTCTGGCAGGAACGGCAGGATTTTCACGTCGTTCCAGCCGGCGATCAGCGCGGTCGCGCTGAAGGACAAGAGTCAGCAGATCCGCCGGTGGCGGATACACATGCGCACCACGAGGAACCTGGAAGAGCTGGCTGAGTGGATCAATCCGGTCGTCCGCGGCTGGATGAATTACTATGGCCGGTTCAACCGGTGGGAGATGTACTCCCTCCTGCGGAGCATCAATACCTACCTGATGCGCTGGGCCCGGAAGAAGTTCAGGCGGCTGCGCGCATACAAGCGGTTTAAAGCCTGGTGGAAGGCGCTCACAGAAAGAGAGCCGGAGATGTTCGCTCACTGGGCATGGATGCGCGCACTCACGTTCTGATGGATCAGGTGAGAAGAGCGGAGTGACGGGAGACTGTCACGCTCCGTTCCGTGGGAGCCCGGGGCTGAAATGCCCCGGGCGACCCGACTATGCGTTCGACATGTGGATGAGCCAGGAGTTTCCCGGCTGCCCGTTTGAACGCTACGCGGATGATGTGATCGTGCACTGCGATTCTGAGGATCAGGCCTGGCAGCTGCGGTCGGCTATCGCTGACCGGCTCGGCTCGCTGGGCCTGGAGCTGCATCCGGTGAAGACGAAGATCGTGTACTGCAAGGACGCGAACCGCCGGGGAGATTACGAGCACACCAGCTTCGATTTCCTTGGCTATACCTTCCGGACGCGCAAAGCCCTGGGCAAGCGCGGATATTTCGCCAGCTTCAACCCGGCCATCAGCGCCAGCGCGAAGAAAGCGAAAAGCCGTCAGGTCAGGGCCTGGCACCTCAACCTGCGCAGCAGCGCGGACCTGTCCAGCCTCGCGGATGCTATCAATCCGCAAGTCCGGGGCTGGATCAACTACTACGGGGCCTTCTACCGCTCCGAGTTGTTCTTCCTCGCATGGCGCATCAACCATCACCTGGCCCGGTGGGCCATGCGCAAGTTCAAGCGATTCAAAGGCAAGTACGCCAAGGCCATGGCCTGGCTGCAGAAGGTCTACCTGTATGCGCCAGACCTGTTCGCCCACTGGAAACTCGTCGCATTCACTTCCCGGCGGACTGTGGGGGCCGGATGACGGGAGACTGTCACGTCCGGTCCTGAGAGCGGCGGGGGGTGCGATTCCCCCCGCCGACTCACCCTCCAATCGACTACGACGATTGGGAGGCTGAACTGCGCCATAACCCGCCGTTCTGCTCGCCCCTGCTGGCGATCGAAGCGCTAAAGATGTCACCGAACGGGATGATTGGCGCTCTTGCCATTTGATGGGGCGATGACCGGCTCTCCGCTGCTCGAGCGCCTCTTGCGCCGCTTCGACGACACCAATGTCCGGGTGCTGTTCCATGTAGGCTGGCCGGTGGACAGGGCCGAGGCGCCGCTGACGGTTCGCATCACGCCAGCCGGCTGGCCGAGCAGCCCGGCATATCTGCGCGACGGCCGGTGACGAGGAACTCGTCGTCTTCGCAGGCGGGCTCCGGGCCTGATCATGAACTGCCATGCGAGTTTCAGGGGCAGTAGCTAGCCAAACGGAATCCCGTTGCCGGGCATCAGGTGGTTGCAGTCGTGGATCTGGGTTCTGATCTGGGGGAAATAGGAACGCTCCTGCCTCCACAGTCTATTGTCCTGGTGGAAAATAGGGCGCCCCCGGGAATCGGTGGTGGGGTCGGCCAGTCTGGCACTCCGCGGGAGCGCATGCACCGGGCGAACGCCTGCATGCCGTTCAGCACCTGCCGCACCATGGCCTGTGGACAGTCGCCGGTCTCCTCGCATTGTTGGAGCGAGGCGCTGAGCGCCCCGCCGTTGTTCGGGTACATGTGCTGGCAGGCTCGCTGGGCTGCCTGGAGCCGGGAGCTGCTGACCCCGAGTGCTTGCGCGTCGGCCTTGGGGAGCTGTCCGCTGCTGTCGGGGTCGGGGAAGTTCGGCACCCCGTGTGGGCGCATGCAGCGGGAGTAGCCGACGGCCGACGGGGAGTTCGTTGACCCTCCCGCATTCGATGAGCTGGCGGAACCGGTGGATGACGGGCGGCCGCCGCATGCCGCCGCCAGCAGGCCAAGGCGGCCGTGGCGATGATGGCCGCTGCGGTTCGCGCTGCCGGCAGCCATGCCCGCCGTGGCCGGCGCATGACACGGGTGCTGTGATTCATGATGCCCTCCTCAGGATTGGTGATCGTTCCGGCCGCCGCGTCGGTGTCAGGCCTGGACGGCGCGCTGCCCGGCGAGGTGGTGATGTTCGCCCGAGGGTGGCCGGGCTGCCGGCTGTGTGAGCGGCCGGGGCTGCGGGCCGGTCAGATGCTCCATAGGGCCTGGGTGGGAGACAGGCGGGCGGCGCGGATCGCCGGGAGCAGCCCGGCGAGGGCGCCGATGACCAGGGCGGCGCCGATGCCGCCGGCCCAGGCCTCGGGCGGGATGACGGCGGCCCAGCCCTTGTGCCGGGCGTAGATGGCGGTGGCGGCGGCCCCGGCGGCGACGCCGGCGATGCCGCCGATGGCGGCGAGGAAGATGGCTTCGGACAGGAACTGGATGCGGATGTGGCCTTTGGTGGCGCCGAGCGCCCGGCGCAGGCCGATCTCCGACCGGCGTTCGAGGACGGAGATGACCATGATGTTGGCCACCCCGATCGCGCCGACCAGCAGCGCCACCGCGCCCAGCCCGAGGAACAGGGTGCTGAACGCGCCCTTGGCGGCGGCCTGGGCGGTGAGCGCGGCGGACGGCTGGGAGACTGTGACGTAGGAGGGGTTCTCCGGGTTGGCCTGGGCGGCGAGCAGGCTGTCGACGGCGCGGACCCTGCTGGTGGCGGCCTTGACGTAGATGGTGGAGGGGTGGCCGTCGAAGTTCAGGTATTTCCCGGCGGCCGGGTAGCCGATCAGCACGCTGGAGTCGATCTCCGGGGCCAGCACCGCGGGCTTGAGGATCCCGGTGACGTAGAACCACTTGCCGCCGACCCAGATCCGCTCGCCGGGCCAGATCCGGTCGATGCCCATCCGCTGCGCCGCCGCGGCGCCGAGCACGGCGACAGGTTCGCGGGCGGTGGCGGCGTTGAGGAACCTGCCCTGGGCCAGCGAGGTGCTGGCCGCCGTGGGCAGGTGCAGGCTGGCAGCGTCCACCGACAGGGCGTTGGTTTCGATCGGGTTGATGTAGGGGGACTTGTAGGCGGTGATGCCGTTGAGCTGCCCGGTGTCTTGCACGCCGGTCACCCCGGCCAGCCGGGCGATCATGCCGGCGGCGGGCGTGGGCAGCTCGGCGGTCCCGCCGGCGAAGGTCTGGCCGTTCTGAACGGTGAGCAGGTTGGTGCCGAGCGCGGCGATCTCGGCGTTCAGCCCCGCCGCCGACGACTGGGACAGCCCGAGCACCGCGACGATCGCGGCCACCCCGATCGCGATCCCCAGCGCCGACAGCGCGGCGCGCAGCTTGCGTGCGGCCAGCCCTGCCGCGGCCAGCCGGGCCAGGTCCGCGGTCCGCAGCCGGGCCGGGCTGGGGGCGGCGAGCGCCATCGGGCGGGCCCCGCGGCCTCCCCGGCCCGCCCCGGCGGCCGGGGTTGCCGTGGTCATCGGGTTTCCTCCTGCCCGGCCGGCGGGCGGGCTGCCAGCCGCTGGCCCGCCTCGCCGCTGTCGGCGGCGATCCGCCCGTCGAGCATCTGGATCTGCCGGCGCATCCGCCCGGCGATGGCCTGGTCGTGGGTGACCACCACGATCGTGGCGCCGGCCTGGTTGAGTTCTTCGAGCAGGTCCAGGATGGCGGCGCCGGTGGCCTGGTCCAGGTTCCCGGTGGGCTCGTCGGCAAGCACGATCTGCGGGGAGCCGGCCAGCGCCCGGGCGATCGCGACCCGCTGCCGCTCGCCCCCTGACAGCCGGGCCGGCCGCACGCCCAGTTTGTGGCCGAGCCCGACCCGCTCCAGCGCTGCCGCTGCCCGTTCGCGGCGCTCGGCGGCCGAGTATCCGGCGTACAGCAGCCCGCCGGCCACGTTGGCCAGCGCGGTCTGCTGCTCGGCCAGGAAGAACTGCTGGAAGACGAATCCGATCCGGCTGGCCCGCAGCCCGGCCAGCTGCCGGTCCGACAGCCCGGCCACGTCCAGGCCGGTGACCCGCACCGTGCCGGAGGTCGGCTTGTCCAAGGTGCCGGCCAGGTGCAGCAGCGTGGTCTTCCCCGACCCCGAGGGGCCCAGGACAGCGACCAGCTCGCCGCTGGCGACGGTGAAGGAGACCCGCGCCAGCGCGGTCACCGGCGGCCGGCTCGGGTAGATCTTGGTCACCGCCTCCAGTTCCAGCACCGGTTCCGGGCCGTCGGCCAGGGACGGGGTCGTGCCGGCAAGCACGACCGGCCCGCCGCTCATGGCGCCGGCACCACGACTCGCTGCCCGGCCGAAAGCCCCGGCCCGGTGACCTGGACCATCCCGGCCGTGTCATCGAACAGGCCCGGTGTCACCGGCACCAGGCGATGCCGGGTGCCGGAGACGATCTCGACCGCGTACCCGCCCGGCCGGGCCACCAGCGCCGCCACCGGTACCGCCAGCGCGTTGCGCACCCGGCTGGTGGTGATGGTCACCGTCACCGGCGCCTGGTCCAGGTGCCCGGCTGCACCCGGGTGGCGCAGCCGCACCAGCACGGTGATCTTCGCTGAGGAGCCGTGCCCGGAGGCCACCTTGCCGACCGAGGAAATCACCCCCGGCGTCACTGACCCGTCCGGCAGCGTGACCGTCACCGTGTCGCCTTTTTTCACGTCGGACTGGCCGGCGACGGCCAGGCTGATCGTTACGACGTGCCGGGCGGAGGTCGCGGAAAGCACCGGCCCCGACGCCGCGGCCCCCAGCGACGCGTGCACCGCGGCCACCCGGAGCGCCCGCGGCTCGAACACCGCCTGGCCCAGCGGCAGCATCCCGGTCTGCGCCAGCCCCAGGCTGCCCTGCAGCTGCTCCAGCCCGTACCTGGTGTCCCAGGAGAAGTACCGCCAGCCTCCCGCGGCGATGTACCCGCTGCCGGCATACCCCAGCCGCACTAGGTCGTGGTTGAGCTGGGCCACGTCCGCCCCGCGCATCCCCCGCTCCAGCTCCCGCCAGGCAGGCACCCTCCCGTACAGCAGGCAGGTCGGCACGCCGTTGTTGGTCAGGTACAGCACCTGGCCCTGCCGGATTACCCGGCCCGCCGGCGGCAGCCAGGTGAACGCCGCCGGCGACCCGGACCCCGGCGACAAGGAACCCGGCACCGTCACCGTGTAGGACCCCGCATACCCTAGCGTCGCGCTCAGCGCCGTCTGCGCAGACAGCGTCCCCCGCTCCACCGCCGCAGTCGCGGTCCTATACAGGCCGACGCCGTGCCCCGGGCCGGACGGGCCGCGGGCGCCGAACCCGCCCGCCAGCCACACCGCCCCCGCGGCCAGCACAACCACAGCCGCCACCGTGACGGTCACCCACCGGCGCCGGCCCCGCCAGCCACCGGACGCGGCGAAGGCGGCGCGTTCGCCGGCTGCCGGTGTCGTACTGGCACTCATGGCGTCTCCTTCACGGTCGTTCCGCTTCTCCTTGTACGGGCGCGGCGGTTCCATCACTTTCCAGTCGCTGCTCAGCCGGGCTGCCCGGCGAAGGCGAGATACCCGCCGACGATCGTGCGCCGGCGAACGCCGGACTGTCCGCGCTGCGCCACCATCGCAGGCAGCCAGGCGCGACGGGCGCCAGCCCGTCGGCGGAGAGACCGTGCGGGCGCAGCGGGTTCGGCGCGGCAATGCCTTTCACGGTGAGACCGCCAACGGCACCCCCACGGGCAGGTGCACCACGTGCCCGCATTCGTTCTCCTTGGCCCCGATCTGCGGGGTATTCGGGTCGAAGCCGTCCTTGCTGATGCTGATCGGGAAGGCGACCCGTCCCAGGGAATCGGGGGCCGGGTCGGGCCAGTTCGGCACCCCGTGGGAGCGCATGTACCGGGCGAATGGCAGCAGGGCGTTCAAAATCGCCTGCGTTACGTCGTGTGAACAGGCGCCGGCCGACTCGCAACGTTCGATCGACGCGCCGTTGATCGTGTCCGGGAGCAGGTGCTGGCAGGCTCTCCGGGCCGCATTGAACTGGGTGGTGCTGACCCCAAGCACCTGCGGGCCACCCTTAGGAAATATTCCGCTGCTGCCGGGATCGGGGAACCTCGGCACGCCGTGGGAGCGCATGCAATGGGAGAAGCCGACCAGTGACGGAGAGGCCGCTGACCCTGCCGCGCTCGGTGAGCCGCCGGAACCAGCCGGTGACGGGCTGCCGCAGGCCGCCGCCAGCAAGGCCAGGCCGACCGCGGCGATGATGGCCATGTTTCGGCGCATGACGCGGGTGCCGTGGTTCATCATGCCCTCCCTCGGGCCCAGGCGGTGCCGGCGTCCCCCCGGGGCCCAGGTGGTGGCGGCGTCCGGCCGCCGGTGCGCACCAGGGACTGGCTGGTTTCGCATTCATGAACTGCTCCGTCCGGAATGGTCCGCGGCGCCGCTGCCCTCCCGGTCTAGCAGGCAGCCGATGACACGAGCCGAACACTGGTTGTTAGACCGATGTCATCCGCGCGGGGCAGAATGTGGACGTGCGGGGCCGCGTGCTGCAAGGTGCCCGGGGCGCCCCATCGCGAAGGTCCTGGTCGCATACGTCGAACTGCAGCCAGCCATGAACGACAGCAACTGCCCCGCGCCCCCGGAATTGTGCTGGGCTGGCTGAACTACCAGCAGCAACCACCCACACCCAGGCAGACGCGCCGGCAAACCCCGGGAATGCCAGCTCAGCGCCACATCGTGCGACAGGGCTAAAGATAATGAGAGATCAGCCAGTGCAGGTGCTCGATCTTCCAGCGCTCGCGGGCAGGGGCGAGCGTATGTTCCGGGCCGGCCAGGTCGGTGCTCGACCGGCGGCTCGCCAAGCCCGCGAGGACCGACACGACCTCAGTCGCGGAACTTACGGCCCCGCCTTGTTCGGGTGACCGGGCGGGCCATGGCTCGTTTCGAAGTTGCCGCCCTCGAAGTGCTTGCAGGCCCGGGCCGCTCTCCGGAAGGTCGGGCTGGTCACGTCGATGTCGCTGGGCAGCAGCCAGCCGACGTCGTTGTGGCTCCCGGTGACCAGGTCGGGGAAGTCAGTCACTTTGTGCGAGCGCACGCAGTGCGCGAAGTTCAGTGCCTTACTTTCCGCCTGAGCGTGCTGCGCGGGGGTCAGGTTCGGGAGCAGGGGCTGGCAGGCCTGGATCGCCGCCCGGTACTGGGGGTTGTCGGGCCCGAGCCCGAGTTGCTGCGAGCTAGGCCAGGTTCCGCTGCCGTTGGGATCGGAGAAGTTCGGCACGCCGCGGGAGCGCATGCAGCGGGAGTAGGCGAGCCCGCTGCCGTGCTGGCTCGGCCTCCCTGCGGTGCCAGACGAGGGGCTCCCGCCGCAGCCCGCCGCCAGCACGGCGACGCCGGCCATCACGGTAATGACGACCGCGGCACGCCGTCGCCGGAGCCGTAGCCGGAGATGACTGCGTCTGCCGTCGGAGTTGCCGTTCATCATGCCCTCCTCAGGGTTGGATGATCGTGCTGGCCGCCAGTGCCGGCGTCCGGCTTCGACGGCCGCTGCCCTGAGGGTCGTGCGACGCCGGGCTGTTCGCGCCGCTGGCGATGATGCGACGTTCGCCCAGGCTGCCCGCGCTGCTGCCACCCGTCGCCGGGCAGGCGGTGCCGGCGCAGTGGATTCGATGCGGCAGCAGCTCTCCCGGTGTCACCCGAAGGATTCCGGGGCGTTCCCTCCCACGAGGCGCCCGCATTCGGTCAGCTTCGCCTCGAACTGGCGCGTGTGCGATGCAGCGTCGGAAATACCGGCTTTAGTGATATTGAAAAAGGGGCCACCGGAACCACCGTTGGTGGGGTCGGGGAAGTTCGGCACCCCATGGGAGCGCATGCACTGGGCGAGCTTCCGGTCGGCGGCCAGCATCTGCTGCACCAGAGCCGGTGGGCAGTCGCTGTTCTGCATGCATTGGTCTTCTTGCTGTTTGAGCGACCCGCCTGTCGGGAGCAGGTGCCGGCAGGCTTGCCGGGCGGCCTGGTACTGGGAGGTGCTGACCCCGAATTGCTGAGCGTCGCCCTTGGGGAGTTGTCCGCTGCTGTCGGGGTCGGGGTAGTCCGGCACGCCATGGGAGCGCATGCAGGCCGAGTACGCGAGCGCTGACGGGGAGCGCGCTGGCCCGCCCGCGCCCGGTGAGCCGCCGGCACCGGCCGGAGATCCGCCACCGCTACTGCATGCCGCCGCCAGCATGGCGACGCCGACCGCGGCGATGATGGCGACCACGGTACGCGCTGGGCGCGGCCGTGCCCGCCGCGGGCGGCTCATGATACGGATGCGGCGGGTCATCATGCCCTCCTCACGGCTGGGGCCGCGGGTGCGCCCTGCCGTAGGTGTGCATCGCAGCTAGCTGCCTTCCGATTCATGGGCTGCTCCGTCCGGGTGATCCGCGGCGGCCTCTCGGGCTTAGCACGCGCTTCTGCTTCTGCTGGGGCTGGGTCCGCGGTCGGCGGGTTCCGCCGCAGACCCACTCCGAGAGTGGTCGCAGCCCCGCCGGGGCGTTGCCGCTGGGACTCAGGCTGTTCAGCGGGCCGTCCTGGCGGGCCAATGGAACATCTGCGTCCGGGGGCAGGTTTGGGTGAGCATTCGCTCATCTTCTGATCGATCTGGGCCGGAGCAACTCCTGACCGTGGCCGGCGAATGAAGCGAGGAGCTTGTTCATGCTTCTCAAAGTCGGTCATCCTGGTGGTTGGCGTAGGCGACGGGCGCGCAGAAGGTCATTGCGTCGTCACAAGCGGGTTACTCGCGTGGAGCACGTGCTGGCATGCGCGGGTCTTGGTAGCGATCTGCGGCGCATTCGGGTCAATGCTGTCCGGCAGGTGGAAGAAGGGCCGCTGGTCCTGCCGGGACGTGGGGGCGGGGTCCGGCCAGTTCGGCACCTCGTTGGAGCGCATGCAGCGGGCGAAGTTCCGCATGTCGTTCCACGCCTGCTGCGCCTGGGCCTGGGTCGGCTCGCCGCCGTTCGGGAGCAGGTGCTCGCACGCTCTGTGCGCCTCGGGGAACTGGGGATTGCTAGCCGTGAGCTGAGCGATCTGGGTCTTCGGGAGCACTCCGCTGCTGTCGGGGTCGGGGAAGTTCGGAACGCCGTGGGAGCGCATGCAGCCGGAGAAGGCGAGCACCTTCTGGGAGCTCGTTGACGGGGAGGTCGCTGGCCCTCCCGCATTCGGCGAGCCGCCGGCACCGGCCGAGGACGGGCTGCTGCACGCCGCCGCCAGCAGGGCCAGGCCGGCGGTGGCGATGATCGCGGCCGCGGCTCGCGCCGTGCGCGCCCCTGCCCGCCGTCGTCGGCGCAGGACCCGGGTGCTGTGGTTCATCATGCCCTCCTCAGGGGCTGGGTGGTGGCTCCGCCCGGCCGGCGGCGCGCATCGGGACTAGCTGCTTAGCCGCTTTCTCATTCATCGGTGCTGCGTCCGGGTGGTCCGTGGCGCCGCGGCCCTTCCCGGTCTAGCAGGCAGCCCATGACACCAGCCGAACAGCGACTGTTAGGCCGATGTCATCCCCGCTGGCGCACAATGGGCAGGTGCGAGTGCTGGTCGTGGAGGATCACGTCGCGCTGGCTAACCGGATCGGCGAAGGCCTGCGCGACGCCGGTTTCGCCGTCGACGTGGTCTACGACGGCGCGGCAGCCCTGGAGGCCGCGGCCAGCACCAGCTACGACGTGGTCGTGCTCGACCGCGACCTGCCGGCCGTGCACGGCGACCGGGTCTGCCGCCGGCTAGTGCGCGACGGGTCGCCCAGCCGCATCCTGATGCTGACCGCGGCCACCGACGTCGAGGACCGGGTCGACGGGCTGGAGCTGGGCGCCGATGACTACCTCGGCAAGCCGTTCGCCTTCGGGGAGCTGATCGCGCGGGTCCGCG
>WNGN01003403.1_pt1 | contig 11470 bp, 10 predicted proteins | sample 5400561 | NCBI WGS metagenome assembly WNGN01 (sample SAMN13153379, study PRJNA577476) | soil metagenome | isolation source: 115 cm soil or saprolite under Garry oak tree replicate 2 | place: USA:California | collected 2016-06-15
CGCTGGACTGCTTTTGTTGAGCAATGAAGATGGGAAAGATCAGCACCAGTGCATAAAATTTGAGCAAGGTTGCGAGAGCCAATAACGCAAATGCCCATTTCCACTTTGCCCGCTCGGCCAGAATCAGCGCACCTATGGTTAGAGCCGCAGGGATTAAATCAAATCTCGCCACTGCCGTTGCCCAACTTCCAATTACCAGGTAGAACGCAAATGCCAGCGCGGCTCCGGTAGATTTGTAGTGCTCGAGTATAAAATACAGCGCTCCCGCTACACATGCCATCATTAGCGCAAATGCAACAAAATACCACTTCGACGATACGAACGCAACGAGGGTGAAGGGGATTATGGTGAGCAGCGGGTACTCGTGCGGTAAGGCATGTAGGGGGATTGTTGGTGACTGGGATGCTACCAGTTTCACTAGAAAGCCGGGGAAGTCCCATACCTGCATCTGTTGAACGAGTGCAGCCGAGGTGTTTGTCTTAACAAACGAGCAACCCGCTGATACTCGCGATATACCTTTCCAAAAGGCTACGGCATAGCAGCGGTATCTTGTCGGCTCGCTACTCTCGGTAGCAGCGACCGCCAGGTAGCGCAACCATGCTCCCCAGAATAACAGCAGGCCCATCCCAACCACAGCGAAAAGATGCAGTAGATACTCCAGTACACGCTTTTTGGAGGTCTCCGGCGCCTGGTTATCCTGCTTCCGAAGTTCAGCATCGGAGTGCGGGCCAGTAGTATTTATAAAATTATCCAGCCTGGACATAGCAATCCTTCAGGAGGGTAAAACCTCGTAACCCAATAATCACTTTGGAGGGTAAGCCCTGTAGACGCCTCTTCCGGCGCGAAGGCGTAAAGCTTCCCATTCGCATTTCCTATGTACAACACACCATTTGAAATCGATGCCCAACCCCGAAAAAGCGAATCCTCGCCGGTGTCATGATAGGAGAAGAGCACCTTTCCTGAAACGGCATCGAACAGCATTACAACGGCCCTTGCGCGTATGCCACGAGGCCCGGAACGGCCGCGACAGCGCCAGACACCATTTCTCCCAGGACCCCTGTAGCAGGTTCAGGTGTCGATGCCTTCTTCAGGCAATCTTGCCAGATGATAGCTCCTGTGTCGGGGTTGAGCGCGGCACTTTCGCATTCGTCTCCATTACCCGTAGAAATATACACAGTACCTGATGCTTCGTCAATTGTTGGGGAGCTCCATATGCTACCACCTATGCAACCTTTGGGCATAACGTTGAAGGTATGCTGGATACTGCCGCTTGCTGCATTCAACTGTACAAGCTTGCCCTGGATCAGCGGGCAATCGCTGAGAGAAGACACGCCAATATAGACACTCCCCTGGTACACAGCAGGAGAACTCCAAAGGTAGTGAGCTGGAGGCGAACCCAGCGAGACCTGCCAGATGACCGCTCCCGTGCGGGCATCCAGGGCGTAAAATTTGCCGTTCCCACCACCCACAAAATCCACCAGGGCAGCTATCCCCTTAATCTCCACGCTGGCAATCGTCGCCGTACTGGTTACACCAATGCTTACAGGGACACACAAAGAGTTCTTCGTTTCTCCTAGATTCGTTGCCCAGATTGTTTTGTTATTCAGATCGGTCGCATACTCGAAGCCATCCCAGGAGCCCCAGTAGAGTAGGTCATCAGCCTCTACAACCTGGGAAGCAACGTATGCTCCTGCTGTATGTGTCCATTTCAACTCCAAGTGAGGTGCCGTGGTGGGATTGATAAGCGTTTCAGCACCATTAAAGCCGCTACGCGCATTGTCCGCCATGTATGTCTTCCAGTCCCCTGATTGTGAGACAGTAGTAGTAGGCGTAGGGCTGGGAGTAGCCAGCGAAACGTGGGCGGGCGCCTTGTGGCCTGAAGGCCGTTGCGAAGAATACAATGGCATGAAGACAAGTAATGCTGAGATAAGGATAAGTGCGACAACTACCGCCAACAGGTATCCCCACTGCCTTGCCCATCTTTTCAAAGTAGGCATAATCTCAATTTTCATGCTGTCATTACTTTCAAAATTATGTACTGCCCAGTCAAAAAGTAATTATCTTTCTAAACTCGACATTTGTGAGTAGCAAAGGTGTTTAGAAGTGGTTACAAATGCAGTGATCTGGTTGAGATTCGCCTTATTAGCATAAAGCCTGTGCATTAATCACCTATAGGCGTTGCCGAATAGGTTAGAAACAACCCCTGTGGCTTCGTGCGCACATTTGTCGCACAGTACTGAAAACCGGCGGGCAGGCCACCCGGCTTCATCTCTAGCTGCTGATTGATCTGACCCTCAAATGTCGCGGCAAAGCCTGTCACCGTTACACCGCTAAGGTCGGCATGCAAGACATGCACCTGGAGCTGGCAATCACGTATAAGGGGCTGCACCACAATAGTAAAAGGCCTGATTGCTACAATACCCAGTGTACTGATTTGCTCATCTCCAGTAATCGTCATTTGCGCACTATGGATGCGGTCACTGTCGGCCAGACTCACCCGAACATTTTCCACGTTTCCCGGCAAGCCGGAATGTCGCAGGTTTCTATCCAGCAAGCGGGTAATGTAGGCCGGACCAACCTGCACAATAATATCCCCGCCAGGAGGAGGCAGCGGAGTCACTAATGCGCGTCCCTCAGTTGAGAGAGTGAGCGCATAGAGAAGCAGCGCAACGACTCCAACACCTAGACCAAGCACAAAAGCAACGCCAGGCACGATCACTCGTCCAGAGCGGCTGCGCAGCCAGCTGCGGGTCCTGGCAAAACGGGGCTTACGAGAAGGAGCGATAGGCTGGGAGACCGGTGATGTAGACGGGAGCTGCGGCTGGTCCAGTGAATTCATTGCTTTCTCCTGTTGGGCTTTTTGTCTATATTACGCTTTCCGCCAGGTTGTTGCAAGCAATGATGGTATTTGTGCAAGTTGCACAATATCGCGATGCCGACATTCAGGTAAAGTAGCCATAGCATCCTCTAAAGAACAAATGTATGATAGTAAAAAGCTCATAAGGTCTGCAACCTGCTGAGAATGTTTCCAGCTCTTATGCAGAATTGCCAAATAGCAATGTATGGAATTGCAGCCTGCTTTCCGTATGAAGGGCGTAGACCTGGCCAAGAGAAGAGAGAAGGAGAAGAGAGATATGACCCCCGAAAAAGTCCTGCAATTTGCTCAAGAGCATGGCGCAAAGATGGTAGACCTCAAGTTTGTCGACCTGCCTGGCTCCTGGCAACATTTCAGCATCCCCATCCGCGAGTTGAGGGAAGAGACGTTTGTCGAAGGCGTCCCCTTTGACGGCTCCAGTATCCGGGGTTTCCAGACCATTAACGAGAGCGATATGCTCGTCATCCCCGATGCTACCACTGCTATCATGGACCCATTTACCAGCGCGCCAACGCTGAGCCTGATCTGCAACATAGCTCACCCCGGCCCGTTTGGGGCCAAGAAACCATATAGCCGCGATCCACGCTACATCGCGAGCAAGGCAGAGGAATACCTGCGTTCAAGCGGCATTGCAGATACGAGTTACTTTGGTCCCGAAGCTGAATTCTATATCTTCGACGACGTACGCTATAACTCCACCGATAATATCCAGTACGCAGAGATAGACTCACACGAAGCACATTGGAATAGCTCGCGCAACGGCACTCCTAACCTGGGCCACCGCATGCGCGTCAAAGAAGGTTACTTCCCGGTCGCTCCTAACGACACACTACAGGATATTCGCAGCGAGATGGCGCTGCTACTTGAAGAACTCGGTGTGCCGGTCGAAGCGCAGCATCACGAAGTTGGCGGAGCAGGGCAGGCTGAGATCGATATCCGCTTCAATACGCTGACGAAAACAGCGGATAACATGATGCTCTATAAATACGTTACAAAAAACGTGGCGCGCAAACACGGCAAGACCGTCACCTTTATGCCCAAGCCCGTCTTCGGCGATAATGGCTCGGGCATGCACACACACCAAAGCCTGTGGCAGGATGAAAAGCCTCTGTTCTACGATAGCAAAGGCTATGCAGGCCTGTCAGAGATGGCCCGCTACTACATTGGGGGACTGCTCACGCATGCCCCGGCCCTGCTGGCAATCGCGGCCTCTACCACCAATAGCTATAAGCGACTGGTACCCGGCTATGAGGCTCCCGTCAACCTGGTTTTCTCGAAAGGTAACCGCAGTGCTGCCGTGCGCATCCCACTGACCGACAACCCGAAGGCGAAACGTCTCGAGTTTCGCCCGCCCGATCCAACTGCGAACCCGTACCTGCTCTTCGCTGCTTTGCTCATGGCTGGCCTGGATGGCATTCGCCGGGAGATCGATCCCAGCGAGCGCGGCTTCGGCCCGGTCGATCGCGACCTCTACCACTTGTCTGCGGCCGAAATGCGCGAGATTTGTTCCGTCCCCAGCACACTAGATGAAGCATTGACAGCGCTTGAGCGTGATCATGCTTTCCTGTTAGAAGACGATGTTTTCACAACAGATGTACTCGAACACTTTGTCGAGCTGAAGCGCGCCCAGGCAGACGAGGTGCGCCTGCGGCCTATACCCATCGAGTTCTCCTTCTACTACGACGCATAGTCCTTCAGACTAAGAGAGGAGCCGTAGGTCCAAGGTTGTACCATGGCTCCTGTCCATTGCCAGAGCTTGAACACAATAATAGCTGAAAGGCAACTACACTTTCTTCGACGCATGAAACACGCCGTATGGTAGGGTCGCCGCTACTCCCGTCACCGCGCCGGAGGCATCGCGCTGGAATTCGATGCTCACACCAGAGCGGCCTTTGGGGAGAAACTCGGTCCCTTTGTAGGGTTCTAATTCGTAGTCTGGTTGCCCGGGAAAGGATGCACTCAGGGTGTGTTCTCCTTTGAGGGAAACCACAATCTGCATCTCCAAAAATTCGTATACCCCCACGAACTGCTCAAGGAAGGGCCTGTTGCGCATCTCCTTGCTTGGCACGCGTTTGAAGACAATATCGTTCCCGGTTGGCTCGAAGGGAGCGATCAGTGTGTCGATATCGCCCTTCACATTGGTCAGGAATGAAGCCTTCATCTCTTCTTCCCAGCGCTCTAAGACGAGTTCAAAGATGTCGTAATGATAGTGCTGGATAGGGAACGCCATGTTGTTAAACACCCCTTGCAACTCGCCCTCGTTGAGCGTGACCGAGAGAACACCATAGCCGGGGTGCTCGAAGTCACCGGTGTAGGCTTCCAGCGGATGTGATGGGCCGGTTCCCGCAATGCGCTTCGTCTCGCTCTGCTTCTTTCCCTTTTTTTCTGCCTCCTTGAAGCTGAGGTGCTCCTTCATAAAGCGTTCGCTCCAGGAGGTTTCGTCCAGCTCCAACAGGCGCTCAAAGACGCGGTAGGTAAGAATTTCGGGAATGTTCAGCTGGCCCATATTCGACAGGACGACGATGCCAATACGCTCCCTGGGAAAGAGCGTGGTGAGCGAACGGAAGCCATCGATGCCGCCGCTGTGATGGATCATGGGATAGCCACGGTAAGGTTCGACGACCCAACCCATGGCGTAGCTGGCGTAGGGCATTTCAGGATACTGGCTCACCTGTGGTATGATCATCTGAGGCGTGTGCATCTGCTGCACCTGCTGTTCAGAAATGATCTGAGTATCTTTGTATTTACCCTGGTTCAGGTGCATCAGGACCCAGTTGCTCAACTCCGTAATATTGGAGACAATCGCCCCAGCTGGTCCGATGGCGGCTTGTGCTCCGTAAAAGGGGATCTCTTTGACCTCGTCCTGTACCTCTTTGTAGGGATGGGAGTAGTCGCTGGCTTCTCTGGATGTTTGCACAATGTCGAAATTGCTACTCTTCATCTCCAGGGGTCGGAAGATGTTTTGCCGCACAAACTCTTCCCAGGTTTGCCCGGAGAGAGTTTCTATCAGAAAGCCAGCCGCCATATACATCAGGTTCTGGTACTGCCAGAAACTGCGAAGGTCCTTCGTTGGCTCCAGGTATTGCAGACGCTCGAAGAGATCCCGGCGCGTCGCTGTCGTGTCGTTGTACCACACCAGGTCATGGCGCGGCAAACCGGTGCGATGTGAAACCAGGTCACGCGGCGTGACGCGCTCGGTTGCAAATGGATCGTGCAACTTGAAACTCGGGATGTACGCTCTGACCGGTGTATCCCAGTCCAGTTTCCCCTGATCTGCCAGAATGCTCATGGCCGCGGTGGTAAAGGCTTTGGTGCAGGAGGCGATAGGGAAGAGCGTCTGCGATGTGACTGGCAAATCCCGCGCCTCGTCGCGCTGCCCGAATCCCTGCGCATAGATGATCTCGTTCTCCTTCATGACCGTTATAGCCAGGCCCCGGATCCTCCAGTCTTGCATGACGGCGTGTACAAAGTCGTCGAAACCCCGCAACTGTTTCGTGGCGTCTGGAAGCTGATGTTCTGTCATGGTGTGCTCTTTCTCGTTCGCGTACTTACTGTCAAACAGGCACAGAGACAATAGATAACTGTATTGTATGTCATGGAACTGCGGTCTGCTCACGTTTCTGGGATGCGCAGCAGAGCAATCGCAACTGCTGGAGTCGGGACGTTGAGGAGACAGGTTATGAACTCATTGAAAATGTGGTAAAATTTACATTGTGAAAATACTCCGACTTTCGAATAGATATAATGAACTTTACTTTTTGAACTGGATTGCGGAACAGCCACCGAGGGCCGATAAATCAGCCCCTACGGATGCTCGGATCATTTTGCTAAAGTTCATCATATCTTCCAAATAGCAATAGCAGTCTACAGGAGGCTCTCATGACAGATCGTGACGGATACCGGCGGCCAACGATAAATGATAGCGAAGGCAATAAAAACCCGGTGCTCGAAGATAATGAGATACTCCCGACGCATGGTTTGCTAGTCGACAGATACGGTCGGCGTATCAAGAGCATGCGTATCTCCGTCACCGACAAGTGCAATTTCCGCTGCACCTACTGTATGCCCGCCGAGGGCCTGCCCTGGCTCAAAAAAGCGGAGATTCTCTCCTATGAAGAGATCGAGCGCATCGCCCGTGTTACGGTCAACCTGGGGATAGAGCAGATCCGTCTCACCGGTGGAGAGCCACTGGTGCGGCGTGATGTCCCAGAACTCGTACGCCAGTTGCGCCCGATCGAAGGTCTGCGCAGCCTCAGCATAACAACTAACGGTATTCTCCTCAAACAGCAGGCGCGTGCACTGGCAGAAGCAGGATTGAATCGTATCAACGTCAGCGTGGATTCGCTTGTGCGCGAGAAGTTTGCAAAGCTGACGCGCCGCGACCAGCTCGAACGAGTACTGGAAGGCCTGGAAGAGGTAGAGAAATATCCCTCCATTCACCCTATTAAAGTCAATGCCGTCGCTATTCGTGACTACAGCGAAGAGGAAGCGCTTGACTTTGTGCGCCTGGCACGGCGCAAGGCCTATGTCATGCGTTGGATTGAATTTATGCCGCTCGACGCCGACCAGATCTGGCGCAAGGAAGATATTTTGACAGGCGCCGAGTTAAAGGCGATCATCGAAGCCGAATATGGTCCACTCGTGCCAATTACCAGTGGTGACCCCTCTGAAACAGCGCGTCGCTATACCTTCAGCGATGGTATAGGCGAGATTGGCTTCATCAACCCCGTCAGCGAACCGTTCTGTGCCACCTGTGACCGTATTCGCCTGACCGCCGATGGGCAACTGCGTACCTGCTTGTTTGCCACAGAAGAGACCGACCTGCGTGCTGTTATCCGTTCTGGTGCCCCCGATGATGTACTGGCCGATACGATACGCCGCGCTGTCTGGCACAAGGAACTCAAGCATTATATCGGCGACAAGCGTTTCAAACGCGCTAATCGCAGCATGTCCATGATCGGCGGTTAATATACTGATTACTGTATTTAGTCTTTTCTATGACTATGACTGTAGAAGCATTTCCCGATTTACATGATTTACATACACTTATTGCAAAAACGACTTTTAGGAACAGAGTTACCAAAAAACACTATGTTCGTCGTTATAGTCAAATAGATAAGATGTACGTAGTATAGTACATCCTTGTATCAGAACAGACTGAGAGTCATCTAAAGGGAAATAAGAAAGAGGACGAAGTGCTTTATAATGAAGCGGATTTACTTACAGTCCGTGAAGTCGCCCAAAGATTGCGCGTGGATGACACCACGGTACGGCGTTGGATCAAAAACGGTGTTCTCGAGGCCATCACACTACCTCATCGTGGTGCACGCCAGGCATACCGCATCCGCCGTTCTACGTTAGAGGCCTTGCTGGCTCCTCCTCAGCAAGCTGTGGGCCACTCGTAGTAGCCAGTAGCCAAATGGCTTCTAAACTGCTAGACTAGTGTTCAAGTTAGCAATATTAGCAGCCAGGAGGCATTCATGTCTGCAATCACCCCAGAAACGCTCTTCCAGGAACTCAACGGCAGTGAGAGTTCAGGTTTTGCTGCGATACAATCACCCATCCATCACTCTCCCGGAGGTGTACCTTACCTGGTAAGCCCAGGAGTCGTAGTTCTCGCCCGACCGGAGATACGTCTTGCTGGTCTGGCAGGTTTTTTAGACGGGTTTGATGCATCACTGCGCTTTCCAGAGTACCTGGACGACCCCACAAAGCTGCCGGACGGAGCCCAATTGTGCAAAGTCGCCGGGCAGGTGTGCTATATGAGCTTCGGGCAGAGCCGCACGTTCAACGAGCATGCCGAACGCTACTTCAATAACCTCAAGTCCTCCGGGCATGGCTCCGTCTTTGAGCATGCCAACTTCAGCCTGCTCCTGTACGGAGTCTCACGTAGCGTGACGCACGAACTGGTACGTCACAGGGCTGGAATGTCTTATTGTCTTACAGGTGACACTCTCATCTACAGTACCAGATGGGATCATGGCAAACCGAACGGATCTAAGAAACGCCGCTTAGATGATCTATATGCTATGACAGAAACACATCACGGCCGTTCTCGTATTAAACTGCTTCGTCTCCGCTGCCTTGATGAGCAAACAAGTACATTTACTACAGGTAAGGTAAAGTCTATTGTGCGATCTGGAGTAAAACTTGTTTTTACAGTAACTCTTGCCGACGGGAAAACCATTACAGCAACAAAAGAACATCGTTTTCTAACGAAGGATGGATGGCTGCCGCTAGAGGAAATTGTGGGAAGTTTATCTGTATCTAGATCTGGATTGGCGGTTTATGAAAAGTTAGATGCAGAAATCATGGTAAATGGACAACCTACATCCAGTGAACTCGGAAACGCAACTCGTCCAATAGTGCGCAAGCCACACCTTGTTCCCAAGCCAGTGAGGATTGTTGCTATCACCTACGCAGGGGAGCAGATGACCTATGATATTGAAATGGAGGGACCACATCACAATTTTGTTGCAAATGGGATTATTACTCATAATTCCCAGACGAGCCAGCGCTACGTCTCAGGACGCGTATTACGTTTCGTCGAGAGGCCGGAGTTTGCCGAGGACGAGCAGCTACATACACAATTTTTGCAGCGCATCGAGCGCTCTGCCGGTGAATACGCCGCCCTCACGAATCGCCTGGTAGAGTTACAACAGGCGGGCAACACCATTCTCAGTGGAGAAGCACGCACCGATTTGCTCAAGAAGGTGCGGCAAGCGGCGCGTTCAGCTCTACCCAACGAGACAGAAGCTCCTATTGTTGTGACGGGCAATACACGCTCCTGGCGGCACTTCATCGAGATGCGCGCTGATGCGCATGCAGAAGTCGAGATACGGGCACTGGCCGTGCGCGTCTTCCTCTGCCTGCGCCTCACCGATCCCATGCTCTTCAGCGACTATAGCGTTGAACAGTTGCCCGATGCTACCTACACGGTAAAAACGGAGTACAGGAAAGTGTAGGCAAGCAATCTTACAACGCGCGGCGATATAACTTCATCCCGGGCGCTGCTTGCTCTTCGGCCGGTTCCATCTCACACCTTGCTGCGAGGTTCGCCGCCGCCAGATCATGTATAGGCAGCAGGGCCTCAAAGTAGATGGAACGATGCTTGCTCTCCATTCTGAGATCAAATCCGGCGGCCATGAGGCGGGCGCGATTGATGGCGCAAATGAGCAAAGCGGTGCCAGCACCGCGTCGACGGTGTTGTGGATGTACCGCCCCTTCGCACAGGAAGTGATAGACATGTTCGTCCTGGCGCAACTGTAATATGGTGTAGCCGATCACCTCTCCCTCCATCCCCTCCAGTGTCCCGCCCTGGCCCCACTCATTCGTCTCATCATCATCCGTCACCACAAAGACGTTGAATCTTGCCTCGAGTTCAGGTTCCAACAGCCATGCCTCGAATTCATGTCTATCTATAGCCCTGGTGCCATCGGCCTGGGCTGCCAACTGTTGTATATACTCCAACAACTCTACATCGCCTTGCCGGTAATTACGTATACGCATACTATGGGTGCTGCCTTTCCCTTTCATCTATTTTCAAGTGCAAGTTTTCTATGCCGCCTACAGCGGCAATTAGAGGGGAGAGGAAGGGTCGGGGACACCCCGCGCCCCGGCAGGAGGACTGCGTCCCCCTGCACCCCCTGCTAAATAGTAACCTGGCGGATACCTTGAAATAATATGATTATACGCTTTCAGAGCAGTAGTACAAGCGAAAGTGGGGCTGTTTTCACAAGGATTTCACAGGATCATGAAAATTTTTACATCATTATCACTAACTATCAGGTACAATTCAGGTAGAGAGAGGGATGCTTTCTCAACGCAGAACCGGCGGAATGACCGCAACACATGGTATCTACAGGGGTACATCACTTTGCGGGAGCAGGATGTCAGTCATGCATGACAAAGACCACTGCGACCACAGTGCCGGGGAGCGGCAATTTGAGTGCATTGGACGCAACAACACCTGATTATGGGCATCCGGCGCGAGAAAAGATTGAGAAGCCTAGATTGCCAAAACACATCCTGGTAGTCGAAGATGATGCCTCCCTCGCCGACCTGGAAGCAGATGTACTGGCAGCTTCTGGCTATACAGTGACAATTGCAAGCAGCGGAGAGCTAGCGGTAATAGCTTTCCAGCAGGCAATTCCTGATCTTATAGTTCTTGATCTCGAGCTCTCCGGTACTATGACTGGCTGGGACGTATTGCATACACTACGTACGCATTCCAGGATACCGGTGCTACTGACCAGTTCGTTAACGGCCGTAGGTAAACGCTTACGCACCCGTGGCGAAACCAGGTTAACGTTGGATCATCTACCCAAGCCATATCCAATGCAAACGCTTCTTAAGCGTATCGAACGCATGTTGGTGATAGTGCCTCAATAGCTGTTCGCAGCTATCTTCACAACAGAAGGAGGTTCTTATGGACCACGACCGTAAAGAGGATCGTGAACTATTGCGTAAAAATGGGTTCGATGAGGCGGAGGTAAACCTTTTAAGCAGGCTTCGTAAGGATTACAACGAGCAAGAGAGACTAATTGCACTCGCCGAGCATCGTCGCTTCGAGTTTGTACGCTGGCTCGTCAACAC
>WNGN01002925.1_pt1 | contig 11469 bp, 13 predicted proteins | sample 5400561 | NCBI WGS metagenome assembly WNGN01 (sample SAMN13153379, study PRJNA577476) | soil metagenome | isolation source: 115 cm soil or saprolite under Garry oak tree replicate 2 | place: USA:California | collected 2016-06-15
CTTTTCCTTGCGCGGCGTGGCGACAAGCTTTGCGGGATTTACTTCGATTACGCCTTCACGCACGAGAAACTGACAGAAAGTGCGCAAGGCGGCCAGCTTGCGGGCGATGGAAGTTTTCTTCTTTTTGTCCGAGTGTAAGGTCGAGAGCCACTCGCGGATTGTGAGGTGGTCGATTTGTTTCAGGTCGGGTTCGGCGACTGTCTGGCTTTTCTGCCTAGCGCCGCGCTTAATCGGTTGAGGAGGAACCAGGTAATCAATGAATTGTCTGAGGTCGCTTTCGTAATTCCGGAGGGTATGCGCGCTGACATTACGCTCGTAGCGCAGATGATCCAGGAATTGAGTGAGTAGCTCCTCGAGCATGTAACATAGACTGTAGTCTGTGATTAGTTAAGCCCACGGATCACAGAGTGAAGTCTTTGGCCACTCTACACCCGATCGCGAGTCTTGACCAAAAAACCCTTACGCGAGCGAACGTGAGCATTAGGCGAAGTTTTCACGCTGACCGCGATCACATGATAGCGGCCGTCGCGTTTATCAGGAGCAGGATAGTAACTGAGGATGTACTGTTGCGCGAGGTCTGCGGCAATTTGTGAAAACGCCCAATCCAGGTCGCCCACAGACTTCGGAATATATGCCGCGCCGCCGGTTTGCGAGGCAAATTCCTGCATGCGCCTTTCGGCTGCCAGATCGCGCACGTTGGCGTTGTCGTAGATTCCCGTCTGCACGACATAGACCTGACATTCTTCCGTCAACAGCCGCTGCATCGTAGTGTCAAAATCGTAATGGCTGGTGGTGTCACGGCCGTCCGAAACGATGACGATGACGCGACGACCGGCATAGGGCTTGAGATATACAATCGCCTCAAAAACAGCGTCATACAACGACGTGGCGCCGTCCGGCTTGCCGAAACTTTCAATCGTTTGCTCCAGGCGTCGCGCATCATTGGTCATCGGTTGCGAGAGCTCGACCTCAGTCGATACCGAGTAAACTGATGCCTGATCCGTCGGCCTCATGACGTTATGAAAGAATCGTGTCGCCGCGCGCTTTTCGAACTCGCGCGATTCCATCAGGCTGCCACTGTTGTCAAACAGCATGGCCATTCGCACGGGAGTTTCCGAACGGCTGATATCGCTGATCGTATTCACCTGTCCATCAACGCGAAGCTCGAAGTCCTCCAGTTTCAGGTTGGTGACGGCGATGCCTCGATTGTCCAACACGGTGGTGGGAACCGGCACCAGATTCGAGGTGACGCGCACTACCTCCGCTGAATCGTCGACGCTCGTTTTCGGAGCGCCCGAACCCGGTGAGTTGTTTTGTTGCGAAGGCGAACGTGAGGAGTTGGTCGATCGTGTTACCTGGCGCGCTTTCGCGTTAGTGTTGCTGTTCGATCCTTGATTCGAGTTGGGGTCAGGTTTTTGCTTTTGCCTTCCTGACTGTGAATGTGTAATTGTTGCCGCTAAAACAAACAGAACGATAAGCGGTGCGATGAACAATGATCTTGAAGGCGCGCTCTTCAGCGCGCGCATTTGCGAGCTCGTGACGGCTAAGTCGCCATCGCGAGCGCATCTTGTTTCGGAATTGACCTTAACCACTCGTTCCATTCTTTCAGCGCTAATTCAACCTGCAATTGGTGCCGGTCACGTTTGCGCTTGACGCTACCTCGCTCATTGTCAGAAAGGGGTTCAAGCAACGCGAACGTGATATTCACCGGCTGATAATTCTTTGTCTTGGCGCTCGAGACATATCGCGCCAGGGCCCCGATTGCACTACGAAGCGGCGCTTCCAGGAGTTCGTTGTAACGCACAAGCCGTGCGGCATTCTTACCCGCCAGCCATCCCATCGCCACCGATTCAACATAACCCTCGACACCGGTTATTTGTCCGGCAAAGAAAATGTTTTGATGCGCGCGCATCTGCATGGTTGCCGCGAGCACGCGCGGCCCGTTTATATAAGTATTACGATGAATTTGACCGAATTGCAGGAACTCGGCGTGTTCGAGTCCGGGAACCATCCTAAGCACGCGCGCCTGCTCGCTATAACGCAAATGATTTTGAAATCCGACCAGGCTGTACGCATCGGCCATCAGATTTTCCTGCCTTAGTTGCACCACCGCGTAAGGTTGGCGCCCGGCCCGAGGATCGATCAGCCCAACCGGTTTCATCGGACCGTAACGGAGCGTATCGACTCCACGCCGCGCCAGCTCCTCAATCGGCAGGCATGATTCGAACCAGCGCGTCTCTTCAAACCGCTGAAGCGGGACGCTTTTAGCCTCAATTAGCGCCTGATAAAAACGCGCGTACTGACTTTCATCGAACGGGCAGTTGAGATAGTCGTCACCGCCTTTGCCATAACGGGCCGCGCGAAACGCAATTGATTGGTTAACGGAGTCAGCCGCCACGATCGGCGCAATTGCATCATAGAAGTAAAGTTGATCGTCGCCGGTCAGTTTCATGATCTCGATCGCCAGCGTATCTGAGGTGAGGGGACCAGTGGCGATAATCGTGACGTCGTCGCGAGAAATTGATTTGAATTCTTCCCGGATGATTTCGATGTTCGGATGCGACTCGATGCGCTTCGTAACGTAGTCCGCGAATCGATCGCGGTCGACAGCGAGGGCCGCACCCGCCGGCACGCGACTGGCCGTGGCTGCCTCCATAACCAGGGAATCGCCGCGGCGCAGTTCTTCTTTCAAGAGAAAGGATGCGGTTCCGGGTTCATCAGACTTGAGCGAGTTAGAGCAGACGATCTCAGCGAGTTTGTCGGTGCGATGCGCCGGCGTCGGTCGCAAGGGGCGCATTTCATACAAACGTACGCGCACTCCGTCGTTCGCCGCCTGCCAGGCAGCTTCGACGCCTGCCAATCCGCCGCCAATGACAATGATATCATTCATCCTGTGTTCGCGGCTTTGCCGTCTGATCTGCGGAGAGGCTTCGCCTTTCCGCAGGACCCGCTTCAATTAATCGGCGAGGCATAGCCTCGCCGAAGTAGTTCTTAGCGTCGTTTCTTTCGACGCAGAACTTTTTCGTGTGCTTGTTTGGTCAACTGAGCAACACGCTCCTTCCTGGTCCTGAGTCCATCTCGGCTCTGTTCTTCGGTCGATGTGGTGTGCTCGCTCATTTCACCCTGATGTTTATGAAACTCGAATTCATTGAGTCGCGCCGCGCCAACCTTAAAAGTCTCGATGTTCCGGGTCTGGTCTCTCATAATTCCTCCCTTGATTGCTTCGTCGAGTTGACAGTGAAAAGAGCCGGTTCGTATAGTCAGATGCACTGAGGCCGGCTTAGCTCAGTTGGTAGAGCGTGCGATTCGTAATCGCAAGGTCATCGGTTCAACTCCGATAGCCGGCTCCATACAGACTCAATCATTTACAGCCACCAGCGTAGGTGGCTGTTTTGGCGTTTGTGACGCCATTGTGACGCCGCGCATCTGAGCTTCTGTCTTTCGGCTCAGCATTATGGCCTGTACAGCCTCATGCTTCCGAGGTTCCACTCTGACATAACGCTGAGTTGTTCTGATGTCAGAATGCCCCATCAGCGCGGCAATATCGAACGCGTTATAACCAGCTTCCCCAAGTCGCGTGCCAAACGTGTCGCGAAAATTCCGCCACGACAAGCTGTCAATCCCGGCGTCTGCGCAGGCTCTGGCCAAGCCTGTTTTGTGATCGAGGAACGGCTTGTCTGTCTTGGGATTGACGAAAAGATACTCGTCCTGCCGTTTTCTTAAGCACAGCCGCGAAAGAACCCCACGCACATCATCATTCATTGGCACTTCCCGGGGCCGCTTGTGAGTTTTGGTTTGCATGACAATGATCACGTTGCGGCTGAAATCGCAATGCTGCGTTTGCAGCCGCAACTGCTCGCTTCGTCTAAGTCCGGTGCCGAGCGCGACAATAATTGCATCACGTAACCGGCTGCGAGCGGCTTTTGTTACTTTCAAAGTTGCGTTGTGCAGCTTGCCTTGAACCTGCACAATTGGATTTTCCAAGACAGTCATCAAAGCCGTCTCTTCTTCCCAATGCAGGTATCGGTACTGCCGGTTGTCAAAGCGCAGGAGTTTCACCTTGCGACAAGGGTTACTAGCCGCCTTCTCAAGCTCGACCGCCAGCGTGAAAATTCGAGAGAGTACTGCCAAGCGCAGGTTGACTGAGGCAGGGCTCAAAACACTACCCCGCTTGCTCTTAGATTGCGCCAACTGACTCTTAGCCTTTTCAATCGCGAACGGCGAGATCTCACGGAAGCTCTTACCCTTGAATGTTTCGCACCAAAATTGCGCGATGTATTCGTCGTTGCGCCAAGTGCGTTTATTCGTTTTTGCCCAAGGCATGTAGGTATCTTTAACGAATTCGGCAAACGACTGCCTTCCGAGTTGTCGGATGCCATACGTGGCGTCAAAGACTTCCGATCGCGCTTTGTTTTCCGCTTGGTCAGCCTGCCACTTTGTGGTCGCCTCTGGTATTGCTTCGCGATATCGCTGACCCTTGATTTGAAAATCAAAGTACCAGCGACCGCCCCTCTTTTTAACTGTCAAAGAACATCACCTCCTCTTGCGGTTGCAGCCACAGCAGAGGTTTCATTTGCATGGTAGCGCAGGCGTACAGTTCTCACAATTGACCGCCTTTCGGTTTGGTCCACTCAACGATCTCGTCAAAGTCGAAGCGCAGCAGATGCCCGACTTTGCGATAGGGGATACGCCCCTGCGACTTCATCACGTAGAGCGTGTTGACCTCGATTTGTAGGAATGCGGCACACTGTTCAGGCGTCAGTAGCCGACTTGCCTGAATCGGTGTTTTCTTAACTTGCTCAATAATCCTGTGACTCATTTTCAACTCTCTACTCGCTGCTCCCTGGCCACTCTCTCCATCGCGACCAGCGAGAACTTACGGATACCTACCTAGATACTAGGTATCTACAACTAACAAGGCTGAACGCCCCATTTTTACTACCTCCCCGCTGCCTGCTCACCGCAGGCTACCCTGCTAGCGCCGTCCGATGTTCGTTTCTCACATCGGCGGCTCCGCTCGATGAAGCTGGAGACTTCATCGCCAGACCGTGAGGGCTGACCGCCTCTCCCGTTCTGGACGCTACGGGTGCTTCGCTGCTGACCGCAGCTCCGACCCGCCAGCAGGGTAGCCTGCGCTGAAGCTTCGGCAGCGGGGAGGACTAACACTTCAACCATCGAACTAACCTTCATTTCGTCTGACTCGTTCCGGCGGGAAGACCCCGCAGCTCTCGCTTTTCTCTTTGTCGCCTTTGGCTCTAAACACATGTTTTCCGCTTGCAGTGAGTTGGCACATGACTGGCTGCCGCCCCGCACACCCGCAGGGGCGCAACAGAGTGGAGCACTCGACCAGCGGAGAGTTGTGCGGGTGGCTGTCGTGGGACAATCGAGCGGGAAGCGGAAAAAATTAAATAAAAGCCTCGGCTGCATAACATAAAGCCGAGTCCTATCGGAATTGCTCAGGCGGTACGGGCGTAACTGGCTAAGAGAGACGGTAGGGGATAGGGAGTGGAAGGTGTGAGGAAATCATAAAGTTTTTCTTGCAACATCCGACGGAGTTGGTATATAAGTGCGACGCTTTTGGCAGTACCGAAAAATTTCCCCGTTTCCGGAGACTCGTGCAAAGGCGAAACCTCTATCTCCTCATTGGCGTTGTTTGCCTTACTGCTTCCTTCTGCCTCTTCGTTTACGGACGAGTTATTTCTCCTCTGGTTAATCGCTGGCGGTCACCGCAGCCGACAACGACCGTAACGCCTCGCGTAATCACAACAAGTCAATCAACACCTCGACCACAAACGCGTGCAAAGGCGTCACATCAGAATCAATCGCCGCAGAGTACGCCGTTCCCTCAAGTCTTACGCGAGCCACTAATGGATGGCAGACCTTTGTATCAGCCGCCTGCAATAGTTGAGGAACCGCAGAAGAGAGAACTCACACGCGAGCAGTGTACGCAGCGTATTAAACAAACGACAGGAACCGAATTCGTTTACATTCCGCCAGAGTGTCAGCAGCAATACCAAAACTTCAAGAACTGGCAAAGAGACGAAGAGTACTGCAGGCAGCGGCAAGCGCAGCAGGAACAGCGGGAGCGCGACGATGCCGAGCGTCGGCAACAACGCCAGGCACAACAAGAACAACGCAACCGTGAGGATGCGGCGCGCCGGCAGCAACAAAGAGTAAACCAAACAACCCAAGGTGTTCAGGGCATCATCCGCGAAATTCGAACGAAAAGGAGACCGTAGCGCTTTGAATTGGGACGTGATTTTCTTGCTAGTGGGCGCCGTGTTTGTCGCTGCCTGGGCCTATCACGCGGTAAGAGCGCATAACGCCGTGAAGAAGCGAGAGGAACAAATAATGGGAATAGCTTTCAGAGGTCATCAACAACAGCACGACCTGATGCAGGACGTCAGAGTCCCTGATGTGTTTGATGAAGCTCGAATGGCGGCGGATCTATCAAAGCTTGCCACGAGTCCAACACTGATCGGCCAATATCTGGCACAAGCCAGCATGTGCTTTAAGGAAACGCAGCAGGTCAAGATACTTAAAAAATGGGAGGAGTTCTACAAAGCTGGCGAAGCGGTAATCCGGGCGCGTACAGGCATGGCGGATGCGTACGGGGATTACAAACGGGTCAACACCAAAGCCCAGATTGCCGCGAAGCAACAGGTAGTGGATATCGCGGTCTTGGATGGTGATCACGAGGAAGCACTACTTCGTAAAACCAAAGCGCAAAAAGAGCGCGAGAATCTTAACAAGAAGGAGCCGCCGCCTCCACCGCTTCTTACCGCCGAGCAGGAGCGCATCCTTAAGAAGGATGAAATTCAAACCGCCATTGCTCGATTAGAGCAGGAGTCTAATAACAAATTGGCGGCGATCACCGACGAGGAACGACGAATTCAAATACAAAATATGTACGACGATCAGATCGCACGACTCGGAGAGCAACTGCGACGTTACCTATGAGTTCACTACACCTTGGTTACAGCGCGACGGGAGCGCCCGTCCGCATTTATCCAGAGGACCGGAAGACGCATGCGCACATCATTGGGTCCTCTGGCAGCGGCAAGAGTAAGTTTCTTGAGTGGATGATTCGTGGTGATCTGCGCAACCGTCAAGGCTTCTGCCTTATCGATCCTCACGGCACGCTTTATAACGATGTAGCTTCATACTGCGCACATCATGTACTCGATCGCGAGGTGATTCTGATGAATTTGTCATCTCCCGATTTCGTCATTGGCTTTAACCCTTTTCAGAAGTCGCCAACCGGGGACGTATCGGTGCAAGTGGATCGCCGAATAACGGCGACGATGCACGCCTGGAACGTCGCGACAACAGATCAGACGCCGACTCTTGAACGCGTCTTGCGGCTAGTCTACACGTCAATGCTTGAGCAGGGACTCGGGCTTCCCCAAGTACAACACCTGATCGACTTCAATGCTCGGGATGTTCGGTCTCATATTGTCGACCAGATAGAGAGCCCGTTAATTCAGAAGGAGTGGCGAGAAATCCAACAACTCCGAGCAGTCGATTGGCGGGCTGAGACCCTCTCAACAAAGAACCGCCTTTTTCGGTTATTAACTTCCCCCACACTGGCGCGGTTCATGGGAGTGCCGGAGCGGACACTGAATCTGAGAGAGATTATGGACCAGGGAAAGATCCTCTTGGTCAACTTAGCGCCAAGCGATCATCTCTCGCATGAAAATGCGCGAGTCTTTGGAGCGCTCTTGGCGAATGAATTTTTCGAAGCGGCTTTGCGCCGACAGAAGGATGTGCTGGGTAATGATCCGAAGCCTTATTACCTGTATCTTGACGAATTCCAAAACTTCGTGAGCTTAGACCTAACCGACATGTTAGATCAGGTTCGCAAATTTGGGTTGTTTCTTGTCATGGCACATCAGCGGTTTGGTCAGCTCGACGAAAATCTGATCGACGCGGTGTTAACGAATTGTGGTATTAAAGCGGTTTTTGGCGGTTTGCCTGCCGAGAGTGCGCGATTGATGGCGCAGGAATTATTCATCACCAAACTTGACCCAAAAAAAATCAAAGCGGCAATCTATCAAACAAAGTTCTGGCCGCAATATCAACGAGACAAAATCTACACGAGCAGCTCAACACACAGTACAGGCGAATCGACTGGCCACAGTTCTGGCTCTGGCTTCGGTGTCAATACTACCAGCGGAGAATTCTTTACACCGGGCGATTGGTTCAGCGGTGCAAATTCTGTCGGGACTAGTGTGGCGGAAGCCAGGTCGTCGTTTTCTTTTTCCGGCAGCGGCGCTTCGACTTCCGAGAGTTTCAGTGAAAGCGAAGGCGTGGCCGACATCCCAATTTTTATGCCGGTGCCGTTTCAGGAGCTTTCATCGATTCAGTATTACACGATTGATGAACAGCTAACCGAACTTACAGCTGCTCTTAAGGAGCAGTTCGGAAGACATTGTTTTATAAAAATTCGGCAGCAGGAAACGCAACCGATGCTTGTTCCATTTGTGAAAAGCTTTTACACGAGGAAAGAGAATCTCGAGTGGTACAGACAAAAGCTGCTGCGCAAGTACGATGCATTAAAGCCAGCAGAGATCGACGAGCTAATTCAGGCGCGCGAGCAAGCTTTGCTACAAGCTGCAAACTCGGAACCCATAGATGTAACGCCGGTGGCACCTCCGGCACCGCTGAAATTACGAAGAGCAAAAAAATCGGCAAGAGCGTCGATTTTTGGTAATATAAAAGAGCTTCCTTAATCACTCCTAAGAATCCTCAAACAGCCATGCAACAACGGTTGAAGAAATATACCCGCGATCTATCTACATTTAGCGCCGTCGCTTCGCGCCAAATTACAGGTACGAGCATCGCTTTGATAGCGACCATCCATGATTACAGGATTGTTCCGACCTCTTCACTTGTTCGATTGGTAGCGGGCCACGAAAAGAATATCTACCGACAACTGCAGCAGCTTTACCATAAAGGCTTAGTCAATCGCTTTGCTTTTATGCGTGGCAAGAACCCAGGTGAGTTTCATTACTACTTAGATAACCCGGAAGCACTTCGTCTTTTAGTGGCTCGTGGTGCGAGCCAAGTTGATCTTGAATTCGACGAACTCAGACGCAATCGCGAAAAGAGATATTGCGATGTTAATGATCCCAAGCAATCTGAGGAAACACAGGGTAGGCTTCTTTTTCTTAAACACGAAGTGATGATCAGCCGGTTTCACGCAATGCTTGAAATTGCCTGCATGAAATCGAATGGGCGCGTTGAGTTAACTGATTTTCAGCAAGGCCCTTCTCTTTGGAGCAATGTTGATGTTCCAAAGATCGTTTATCGCCAAGGAGCATGGCGTGAAATAAACGAAATCGAACAACTTCCGCACCGACCAGATGCATTTTTTACGTTGAGCTTTCCGAAAGGCAGCGCAGAACGGTTGCATTTTTTCTATGAAGCGGATCGTCATCGCACCGACACGAACAAGTACAACAGAAAGCTTAGGGCTCACTTTCATTTTGTCGTGAAGCAGAAAGATAGACTAAAACAGAAATATGGACTCAATCGGATTCGCGCTGTGCTCACGGAAACAATTGATGATGAATGGGCCGAGCGGTTACGCGGCGCAGCAAATCACGTAACGGTCAGTGGGCCGAAAGCCTCCCCGTTATTTTGGTTCACTACATCGCGACTATTTACAAGCGCGCGGAGCACTGAAAATAGTCATCAGCTCACATACTTAGTCAAGCCTGAGATCATCTTTGCCAAAATCTGGGCCACGCCAGTTGATGAAACGCTTCATTCTTTAATCGAATGATTCAATGCTTTGCGCCAAACATCGAGTTCAACTTAGATATCAAACGCACGGCGGAAAGCGGATTCTTCGTTGTCCATATTCTCACAGAAAGCACTATGAGGCAGTCGGAGCGCCGTCATGTCGGCGCTGTGGAAAACCAGGAACTTACGCTGAACAGCTTTGTTATGTGTGCTGGTATTACCGATAACGAGGGAGTCCGTAAATCTTCTGGCATCAAACGAAGTTCCATAGTGTGAGCAGACAAAAAAAGAGACACGCTATAACCGTGCCTCTTGCCGTTGTAGATTTTCTCCTGCGAATCGCTCTAGCGACGTCCCTCTAAAGTAGCCACAGCGTGTTGAGCCGTTTGCCAGGCTTCGTCGTGCTCATAGCCGAGCTTTTTGCTATACTCGAACATATCTTGCCGGATGAACTCAATGTCGGCTTCCGTTAGCCCAAGAGCGTTGTTGTTTGGATGCTCGCAGGAAGTTTCCTCGCTAATTTGCTGGGAAGGTTTTCCGTTGGTTTGCATGGAAGTTATCTCCTCGGCTTCTCCGGACTGATCGGTTTCAATATACGTTTCCGGGCCGCCACCAGTTTTCGTGCAAAAAGGAGGCCAGAGCTATTAAGCTCGGAATCCTCCTTAAGTAATCAACAGCAACTCTTGACAATCATAGAGTTGGCCGCTTAAGCACATTTTCTGCCTTCCGCCAAAATCTGTCAAGCAGACTGTTTCATGTGACGCAATGGTGCACTGTGGCATGATTGCCTAAACGTAGCTTAGGGCGATTTGTCGGCGGTTGAAGTGCAAGGTGCCGACGTAAAAGATGCGAAACTCTGTTGTTACAGAGACCTTCGGAGCGCCCGAAGAGCTTCATGGTAAGGCTTTCATTCACAGAAAGCAACATAAATCGAGCCCATCTTTCATTAAGGAGAGGAGCACAAAGGAGAGGAGCACACCAAGAAGAAGAGCACATAACAAAGAGCGGGCTACAGCCTCCCCAATCTGAGGGAATCGCCGGCCTTTTTCTTTCATAAAACGTTGACTCTCGAAAGAAATAGGAGTAAGAAGCGTTTTTTACCTCGGCTTTAGCTGCCAAGTCTTCGCCAAACCTAACCCTAAGGAGAGAGAAGTATGAACCAGAATGAACTGGATGAATTACTGTCGCCAGATTATATGATGGAACAAATACGGGTTGTTTATGAGTTCCTAGAAGACCATATTCGAAACTTCCCAGATAAGTCTTTTACGACTCAATATATTAAGACAAAAGTGGGACTGAAACCGCTTCTGGTGGTGGATTTGTTGGCGGAGCATTTTTTTATGAGCTGTGTCGCTAGAAGGTTCGGCCCGGACATGGTGGAAATCTACGGAGAAGAAAGTCTGGCTTTGAATCCAGACTTGCGGCAAGAGACTCGTACTTGCATCTTAATCGACATGGTGGACGGCACTGATCTACTTGAACGAGACTTCTCAAATTGGTGCTCAGCCATCGTTGTGTTTTCGCCTCAGGAAAGAAGAATTGAGGGTTCGTTCGTCTTTCTGAAATCCGAAAAAGGCAGATATCTTTATTACACAAAGGACACGAGGACCTTCAAGAAACGGTTTAATATCGCTCCGAACTCAGTTCGGTCCATGGACGAAACTTACAGGTGGGAGCTGCCGATTCCGCTCAAGGGCCCGGCAAAAGAACGAACTCTGA
>WNGN01004455.1_pt1 | contig 11465 bp, 9 predicted proteins | sample 5400561 | NCBI WGS metagenome assembly WNGN01 (sample SAMN13153379, study PRJNA577476) | soil metagenome | isolation source: 115 cm soil or saprolite under Garry oak tree replicate 2 | place: USA:California | collected 2016-06-15
GTGTCAACGCGCCCGCATTTCGTCAGACTGACCCGCCGGCCAGCATTTGCTCCACTCGCTTCACGTCTTCCGGGGTATCTACTTCAATGGATTTGCACTCGGTTTCCGCGACGCGAATGCGATAGCCGTTCTCCAGCCAGCGTAGCTGCTCGAGTTGCTCGATGCGTTCCAGATCCCCCTGCGGAAACGTGGCAAATTCCAGAAGGGCCTCCCGGCGGAACACATAAAGCCCCAGATGCTTCAAATGTTTCGCGTGCACCGGGCCTTGCCGGTCTCTCACCCACGGTATCGGCGCGCGGGAAAAATAGAGCGCATTGCCGTCGAAGTCAACAACGGTCTTCACTACATTCGGATCCATGATCTCTGCGGGATTAGCAATGGCCACGGCCAAAGTCCCCAGCTTCACATCCTCATCGCCGCGGACCGCCTCGATGGCGGCGTCAATCGCGGCCGGCTCGATGAGCGGCAAATCGCCCTGTACGTTGACCAGAATCTCCGCATCGGGGTGGGCGATGGCGACTTCGGCCACGCGTTCGGTGCCGGAGCGATGGTCGGCGCGTGTGTGCACAGCTTGCCCGCCGAATGACTTCACGGCGTTGGCGATCCGTTCGTCGTCGGTGGCCACAATGACCCTAGAAACAAGGCTGGCGCGCCGCGCCCGCTCCCACACTCTCTCGATCATCGGCTTTCCCGCGATCGCAATCAGTGGCTTGCCGGGAAAGCGGGTCGATGCAAAACGTGCCGGAATAACGGCCAGGATATTCATGAGCATTCTGTCGCTGATTCTGATGTTGTCTCGAAGCTCTCTCTCTTTTGTTTTTATTTCATCTTAATGGTGGATGGCGCCGGCGATGATGCTAGCATAATCGCGCCGGCCAGATTCGTCATCGAGCTGCGGCTCTCTCCGGCGCGGATTTACCGCCAGGATAGCCGAGGCCATCTAGCCGCCTTGCGTGCGCCCTATCTAGTGCTAGAATGGCCGGTAATGGCCGGTAATTTACCCCGCAGCCCCCCGGCCAGGGCCGGGAGGGGGGTTTTTATGGCAATATACCGACAACGGCTGCCATACGTGGCCCTTCTCGCATTTGTTGTCTTCGCCCTGCCCGTGCTGGCTCAGGTCACCGGTCCAGAAGCTCCGAATCAATCCCAGGAACCGGACTTCAAGAAATCTCCCGGCATCCAGATGAACGTGGAGATGGCCCTGGTCAACGTGACCGTCACCGATCCTTATAGTCGCCTGGTCACCGGCCTGGACAAGGAAAACTTTCGCGTCTACGAAGATGGCGTGGAACAGGAAATCTCCGCCTTCTCCAGTGAAGACGTTCCCATCTCCATTGGCTTGGTCTTCGACATGAGCGGCAGCATGTCTGACAAGGTCGAAAAAGCCCGCCAGGCCGCCATTCAGTTTCTGCGTACGGCCAATCCACGCGACGAGTTCTTTTTGGTCAGCTTCAATGATCGCGCCGAGCTAACCAGCCGCTTCACTTCCAGCATCGAGGAGCTTGAGAATCGCATGATGTTTACCGTCGCCAAGGGCCGCACTGCGCTTCTCGATGCTATTTATCTCGGCCTGAGTCAGATGAGGAGTGCACGTAACGGCAAGCGCGCCTTGCTCATCATCTCCGATGGAGGGGATAATCATAGTCGGTACAACGAAGCGGACATCCGGAACTTCCTGAAAGAAGCAGACTGCCAGCTCTACGCCATGGGAGTTTTTGATGTTAACGATATGGGCCGAACAACCGAGGAGCGCTACGGACCTAGTCTGCTGTCGGAACTCGCCGAAATGACGGGTGGGCGCGTCTTCCCGGTCTCGAGCCTGGGCGATTTGCCCGATATTGCCGCCAAGATTGGAATGGAGCTGCGTAACCAATATGTCCTCGGATATAAACCAAGCGATACACGTCACAATGGCACCTGGCGGAAAATCAAAGTTAAGCTGCTCGCGCCCAAAGGGCTTCCGCCCCTCAACGTTTACGCCAAGACTGGATACTACGCGCCGGCTCAATAGGCGATCTGCGTTCACGCTGGTGGCGGCCGTAATCCTCGCTCTCTCGGCTCCGGCACTTCGCGCCCAGCGACCCTCGCAGCCTTCTGCCCCTCAGGCACCCTCGGCGTCGCCGGACTATTCCATCAAGAAAAACGTAAATCTGGTCGTCCTGCACGTCTCCGTCGTGAATGATCGCGGGCAGTTCGTTCCCGGCCTGAAAGAGAGCGATTTCCACGTCATGGAAGATAAGGCCGATCAGAAGATTTCGGTCTTCAGCCAGGAAGATGTGCCCGTAAGCATGGGCTTGGTAATCGACAATAGCGGCAGCATGCGCGACAAACGGCCCCAGGTAAACGCCGCCGCTTTGACTCTTGTGAAAACCAGCAATCCCCAGGATGAGGCCTTTGTCGTCAACTTCAACGACGATTTTTATCTGGATACGGTCCACGACTTCACCAGCGACGTCAGCGAAATGAAAGACGCCCTGGAGCGCATCGATGCCCGTGGCAGTACCGCCCTCTATGACGCCGTGATTGGATCCCTCGATCATCTGAAGAAGGGCTCGAAGGATAAGAAGGTGCTGCTGGTGGTGACCGACGGCGTGGACAACGCCAGCCGCCGCACGCTGCCCAACGCGGTGCAGGAAGCGCAGCGCTCTGACGCCTTGATCTATCCCGTCGGAATCTTCAGCGATGACGACATCAAACACAACCGCGGCGACATGAAAAAGGCGCGCCGCGCGCTTACCGAATTGGCCACCTCCACCGGCGGCCTCGCCTTCTTTCCCGAGAACGTGGCGGACACCCAAGCCATTTGCACGCAAATTGCCCGCGATATCCGCAATCAGTACACCGTAGCCTATTACCCCACGAACTCAGCCCGCGACGGTACTTACCGCACCGTGCAGATCAGCGTCGCTCCGCAGCGCGGCTACGGCAAACTTCAGGTGCGCACCCGCACCGGTTATTACGCGCGCGGTCCGGCCCTCGCCGCTGGTGCCGGCAATTGACGATGCGACCAGCATCGTCATCCCGTCTTCCGGCGAAAGTCACCATCCTCCGCGAAAAGGCTGCCAACAGGTCCGGTTTTCGGACTCCGGTGGAGTCCGCCGGACTCCCGAAACCGGAGATGCGCTTTCGCGGGTAACAAAGTCGAACCGGAGCGAGGGATCCCTCTGAGCTTGCGCCTTTAACAAAATCCAACTCGAGCGAGGGATCTCTCTTCTGATTTGACGCGGTCTACGTTGCTTTCCGAGCATCAATCTCTGCGAGAAAGCTCTCGCCGTGAGGAATTTCTCCGCCAAAATTCTGCGCCACCGTCTGCCCCATATCCGCTAACGTAGCGCGCACGCCCAGGTTTCTGCCCTTCTGCCCTCCGGGGCTATAAGCCAAAATCGGCACGTATTCTCGCGAATGATCCGTCGTCTCCCAGCGAGGATCGGGATCGCAGCCGTGATCCGCGGTGATCAGCAGCACGTCCGTTGCCCGCAAGCTGGCGAGCAACGGCCCGAGCTCATCGTCGAACTCTTCGAGAGCCCGTGCGAAGCCTTCCACGTCTTTGCGATGCCCGTACAGCATGTCGAAATCGACGAGGTTCGCAAATATCAGTCCGCCTGGCTGGCACGCTAAAGCCTTGCGCAATTGCTTCATCCCATCGGCATTGTTTCTCGTGGATACGCAGCTTCCTCTACCCCGGCCATGATAAATATCGTGAATCTTTCCGATCTCCAATAGAGGCACTCCTCGCTCCGCCAGCACGTCCAGCAACATCGGCCGCGGCGGCTCTACGGCGTAGTCATGGCGGCGTTCCGTGCGGCGAAAATTCCCGGGCGCACCGGTAAAGGGCCTGGCAATTACCCGCCCGACGCGGTGCGGTCCATCCAAAATTTTCCTCGCAATTTCGCAGTACCGGTAAAGTTCCGGCACAGCAATCACGTCCTCGTGCGCGGCGATCTGGAAAACACTGTCGCCGGAGGTGTACACGATGGGATCGCCGGTGCGCATGTGTTCGGCGCCCAGTTCCTTGAGAATCTCCGTGCCGCTCGCAGGCTTATTGCCGAGAGTCTTGCGGCCGATGGCGCGCTCGAAGGCCCGCATGATTTCCGGCGGAAAGCCTTGCGGGTACACCGGGAAGGCCCTTTCCAGCCAGATTCCTGCCATTTCCCAATGCCCCGTGGTCGTGTCCTTTCCGGGTGAGCGCGTCGCGCCTTTTCCAAAACAGGCCACGGGGGCGCCAGCCGGCGAGAGGTGCTCCAAGGACTCGATATTCGCGAGCCCCAGGCGAACGAGATTCGCAATCGCCAGCGGCCGTGACGCCGCGATGTGCCCCAGAGTATTCCGCCCCGTATCGCCATACTGCTCGGCATCCGGCAGCGCGCCAATGCCTACGCTATCGAGCACCAGCCACACAATTCGAGAAAACGCCATCTCTCCCCTCTCAAGAGTTCGTTATTCTGAGCGAAGCGTCCCGACCCGGTTCTGCGGAAATCGCGTTCTTACGATTTCCGGTCGGGACGCTCTGGCGGCGAAAGTCACCTACAGGATGAGCTTTCGCCGCGCAACAAAGTCGAAGAATCCCTCTTCGATTTTGCCGAACGCAGTAACGATTTCAGCAGAGCTATTATGATCGAATGCTGCTTCGGTATGGACATCCACAACGTCCGCACAAGTTGCTGTCATTCCGAGCGAAGCGAGAAATCTGCTTCTCATGCGTAAGTACCTCCGCGCTGCCACTCCGCGCTACCATTTGCCGCCCCCGCTCCGGCGACGTATAATTTTTTGTTTAGATTGCCACTGAAATTTCCGGCTGTGCAGGACCTTGTGCCCGAAAAACTCGATAAGCCTGAAATCACCGAGGAGCCCACCTCCATCGCCGTTTCCGGCGCCCGCGTTCACAACCTGAAAAATATCAGCTTCGAGATCCCCCACAACGCCATTACCGTAGTGACCGGCGTATCGGGTTCGGGAAAATCCAGCCTGGCTTTTGACACCATCTACGCCGAAGGCCAGCGCCGCTATATTGAATCGCTCTCCGCTTACGCCCGCCAGTTCCTCGAGCGCATCGAAAAGCCCGATGTGGACGAAATTTCGGGCATCGCCCCGGCCATTGCCATCAAGCAAAAGAACGCCACGCGCAATCCGCGATCCACCGTGGCGACCGCCACCGAAATCTATGATTATCTGCGCCTGCTCTATGCCCGAGCGGGCCGCACGTTTTGCACGCGCTGCGGCAGCGAAGTCCGCCGCGATACCATCGACTCCATCACCACGCGTGTCCTGGCGCTCGAACCGGGACGCCGATTCTACGTGCTCTTCCGCTTGGCGATCCCCGAACCGGCCAAGAAGCCCGGCGCGCGAAAACCTGCGCGCCCTGCGGCGGAGGGCGTGCGGCAAGCCTTGCTCGACCTGCAGAAGCGCGGATTCAATCGCCTCTATCAGGCGGCGCGGGTTCACGAATTCTCTTCACCGGAATCGCTCCTCGATCTCGATTTCTCGCAACCCATCTATGTGCTGGTGGATCGTCTCTCCGTATCCCCAGAAATCCGCTCGCGCTTGGCAGATTCGGTCGAAATCTCTTTTCGCGAAGGCAAGGGAGAAACCATCCTCGAATTTCCTCCTGCAGAAACGAACCCCGAAACGGAGCGCATCGTCTTCAGCGATCGCTTCGAGTGCAAGAAGTGCGGCCTCGCCTATCAGGAGCCTGAGCCGCGCCTTTTTTCGTTCAACAATCCTTACGGCGCCTGCCCGCGCTGCCAAGGATTCGGCAATACCGTCGATTTTGATCTCGACTTGGTCATTCCCGATCGCGGCAAGTCCATCAACGAGGGCGCCATTCAGCCCTGGACCAAACCGCGTCATCGCTCGCTTTGGCAGGAACTGAAGCGATTCGCGCGCGCGCGCGGAATTCCCCTCGATGTTCCCTTTCGCCAACTCACCGCCGAACAGAGAGACACCATCGTCGATGGCGATCGCGACGCGGGATTTCCGGGGGTAAAGGGCTTTTTTTCCTGGCTCGAAAGGAAGAAGTACAAGCTGCACGTTCGCGTGTTCCTCAGCCGCTATCGAGGTTATGCCACCTGTCCGGAATGCGGAGGCACGCGGCTTCGCGCCGAAGCTCGCGCCGTGCGCATCCATGGGAAATCCATTACCGAGGTATGCTCGCTGACGGTTGCCGAGGCGCGCCAGTTTTTCAGCTCCATCGAGCTGGCGCCCGAAGCGGCCGCCATCGCCGAGAGAATCCTGCAGGAGATTCAGCAGCGGCTGCGGTTTCTAGACCAGGTGGGACTCGAATATCTGACGCTCGATCGCCTCACCTCCACGCTTTCCGGCGGCGAAGCGCAGCGCATCCAACTCGCCACCTCCTTGGGCTCGCAGTTGGTCGGTGCACTTTATGTCCTCGATGAGCCCTCTATCGGCCTTCATCCGCGCGATACCCACCGCTTGATCGAAATTCTGAAAAGCCTCCGCGACTTAGGAAACACCATTCTCGTCGTCGAGCACGATGCAGAAACCATTGCCGCTTCCGATTATGTGCTCGACCTGGGACCCGGGGCCGGCGAATTGGGAGGCAAGCTGCTTTTCTGCGGCCCACGCCAGGGTCTCCTCGATGCGCCAGACTCCCTCACCGCTCGCTATCTCAATGGCGAACTGCGCATTCCCGTGCCTTCCCTGCGGCATAAACCTTCTCGTCGTTTTCTGCGCATCTTTGGCGCCCGCGCGCATAACCTTCGCAACATCGATGTCATGTTCCCGCTCGGCACGATGGTCGCTGTGACCGGCGTCTCCGGTTCCGGTAAATCCACATTGATTTATGACGTGGTCTATAAAGCCTTGGAAGCCAAGCGCGCCGGCGTCAATTTCAAGGAACTCTGCGACCGTATCGAGGGCGATACGCTCCTCGACCAAGTTGTCCTGGTGGACCAATCCCCTATCGGCCGCACCCCTCGCTCCAATCCCGCTACCTACTTGAAGGCCTTCGACTCCATACGCGATGTTTTCGCCGCCACGCCGGACGCCAGGCGGCGCGGCTTCACAGCCGGGCACTTTTCCTTCAATATTCCGGGCGGCCGCTGCGAAGCCTGCCAAGGAAATGGCACGGTCACGGTCGAAATGCAGTTTCTCGCCGATGTCGAACTCATCTGCGAGGAATGCCGCGGCACTCGCTTCAAGAGCTCCGTTCTGGAAGTGCGCTATCGCGACAAAAACATTCACGAAGTCCTCGGCCTCACCGTCCGCGAGGGCTTGCAATTCTTCGCCGGCGTGCCGCGCGTGATTTCTAAACTCAAAGTCCTTGAGGAGGTAGGTCTCGGATATCTGCGCCTGGGACAATCCGCCACCACCCTATCGGGAGGCGAAGCCCAGCGGCTGAAGCTCGCCGCGCACCTGATTTACACCGCCAATCCCGGCGTTCTTTATATTTTCGATGAGCCTACTACGGGATTGCATTTCGATGATATTCAGAAGCTCCTGACGGCCTTTCGCAAGCTTCTGGACGGCGGCGCTTCGCTCATCGTCATCGAACACAATCTGGACGTGATCAAATCGGCCGATTGGGTCATCGATTTGGGTCCCGAAGGCGGCGCGCAGGGCGGCACGATCGTGGCTACCGGAACTCCCGAGCAGGTTGCGCGCAATCCTCACTCCTACACCGGCAAATATCTTGCGCGCGCCCTCAAGAATTCTAACGGGCGCGGCGAGTCGTGCATTTCCCTAAAAAGTAGTGCTGCGGCCAATGAATTCAGCGCCAAACCAGGATAAGATCACAGCGAACGACTAGTGCCGTTCCAACTTGATCCGGCGAGAGGTTCGGCCCAAAGAGCCTGCGATAGGGTGGCCTAGTAGAGAATTTGGTGCAAATAGTTGGAACGGCACTAGAACTCGCCGGAGCCCTCGCGCGACGCATCAACAAAATGCCGTTGCGCCATTAGGAACTTCGCACAGGCCATGAGCGAAATTCGCCGAAATCTCGCCGCCCTCGCCCTGATCGCCCTTTTCGCGCCACATGCGGCCCTGCGCTCGCAAACCTCGGCCCCAACAAATTCGCCCTTTTCGCCGTCTTCGCAATCAAAGCCACAGCAAGCTCCTGCTTTGGGCGCAGATCCCCTTGCGCCACTGCTCGCGCAAGCCCAGGATGCGCTGGATCGCGAAGACTTCGCCGCCGCCATCCCCCTGCTGGAAAACATTGCCGCGGCGAAACCTACTGAAGCGCTGCCTCATTTCGAACTTGGATTCGCCTATTCCGGGCTGAAGAAAAACCCGGAAGCCATCGCGGAATATCGCCGCGCCATTTCGCTGGACCCGAATCTCGCTCCGGCGCATTTGAACCTGGGACTCGCGCTGCTGGATTCCGACGCCGCCGCGGCAGAGGCGTCGTTTCGCCGCGCGGCGGAGCTCTTGTCCGGCCAGGCTCGCCCGCTCTATCTCCTGGCTGAGGCCCTCGAACGCAGCGGCAAGCGTCCCGAGGCCATCGAGCAATATCGCGCCGCACTGGCCCTTGCACCCAAGGACGACGCCATTCTTTTTGCGCTCGCTCGCGCGCTTTTAGCCGGCGGACAAACCTCGGCCGCCGAATCTGACTTTCGCCAATTGCTGGCTCTCAAGCCCGATTCTGCGCCCGCCCGACTCGGCCTGGCCGAATCTTTGCTCCACCAGCAAAAGACCGCCGAGGCCGTGGATGTCTTCCGCGATTATCTCCAGAGGGTTCCCGACGACGGACATGCCCGCTTCGAGCGCGCCGTGGCCTTGCAGGACCTGAACCGCTTCGACGAGTCCCTCCGCGAATTGGATTTGCTCGACGAGGGCGCGCCGCCCAGCGCCGAATCTCTGAAGCTTCGCGGCAGCATCCATTTGCAGCAGAAAAAGTGGACCGAAGCCGATGCATCGTTCCAGAAAGCGCTGGCAGCAGCTCCCGCCGATGCTCAACTGCATCTCTGGATGGGCCAAACCAAAATGGAATTGCATGATTACACCGCCGCGGAAAGCGAACTGCGGCGTTGTCTCGAATTGGCGCCGGCCAATTCCGATGCCCTGCGCCAGCTCGTTGGAGTCTATTACTTGTCCGGCCAGTACCAATCCACGCTTTCCACTCTGGATCTTCTTGCGCAGCGCGAAACACCGGCTCCGCTTGACTGGTTTTTTCGCGCCCTGTCGTGCGATAAACTAGGACGGAAGCCCGAAGCGGCCGCCGCTTATCAAAAGTTTCTCGAATTGGATCGAGGCGAACGCGCCGATCAGGAATTCCAGGCACAGGCGCGGCTGAAACTTCTGCTGCGCGAATTGGGCAGAACTTCGAGGAAATAATTGCAAGCGAAAGGCACCGTCTTCGCCGCGAACGTGTCCCCATCGCGAAAAGGCTACCTTCCTGCGGCGGAAGTCTGCCGACAGGTCCGGTATTCGGTCCCGCAGTTGCTTCCGGGATCCCGGGAATGCGGGAACTCCGGTGGAGTCCACCGGACTCCCGACACCGGAGATGAGCTTCCGCCGTGCAAGAAAGTCGCGCTTTTCGCGAGACATAAAGAGCAGCTTCGCGGCGCAACAGAGTTGCAGTCTCACCGCCGCTGCGCAGGAGTCGCGTGCGAAGTATGAGGCGCAATTTCAATTGGAGCGCGATCCCGTGGTCAAAGCCAAGTTACTCTCCAAGTTGGGCCGCTTTGAAATCGACCAGGCTCGCGCGGATTTGAAATCGGATCAGGACGAGCAGTCTCTTGCCGATCTGGAGCACTACCGCGATCAGGTGGAGGGCACCGTCCAGGCGCTCTCGGCAAGCGGCGTGAATGCGGAGCAGCATCCCGCCGGCTTCAAAGAGCTGCAAATCAGCCTTCGCCAAACGCTGCGGCATATCGATGAACTGATCCTTCAGCTTCCGCTGGATAAGAGACCCTGGTTCCAGGCGGTGCGATTGGATTTGGCCAAGTCCCAAAATTCACTTATCGAGGCTCTCTTTCCGACCTTGGGCGAGAAACGATCGAAGAAAGGAGATCCGAGATGAAGGTCGCCATGCGGTCTCTGCCGCTCGTGCTTGCATCCTTTCTGTGCGTTGCTGGAATGACTGTGGCCTTCGCTCCGGCATTCGCTCAAAAGAAGGACTACCTGAGCGACTCCGAGGCGGACAAGATTCGTGACGCGGAAACCACTTCGGAGCGGATCAAGCTTTTCATCTCTTTCGCCGCCGATCGCATCAAGAAGCTGCAATATGAATTCGCCCATCCCGGCGAATTACATCGCAACCAGCGGATCAACGCTTTGATCAATGCTTATGCCGGCTGTATTGATGACGGTTCCGATTTGATTCAGCTCGGCGTCGAAAAGCAGCAGGACATCCGCGATGCCATCAAGGAAATGCAAGGCCGCGCGCCCGAATTCCTGGCTTACTTGAAAGAGCTATCCGCGAAAGGCCAGGCCGTGGAGCCCTATAAAGAAACCCTGGATGACGCCATTGACGCAACCAACGACGCCATCAGGGACGCCGCCGAAGCGATAAAGGAGAATGCTCCGCCTCCTGTGCGCCGCAGACCGCAATGAAACGCGCATCCGCACGCCCCAGCCCCGTTCCCGGCGGCGCCGCGATGTTCCAACGGCTCTACACGCGTTTGGGTTGCCGGGGACGCCCGCCGCGCTTTGAAGTGGAGTTTTATCCTTACGCCAATTTGATGCACACCATCCGTTTGCGCGAAGAAACCGCGTGCGTGCGCCTGTCAGATGCCTTGCGCGGGGCGCCGCTCGCGGTTCTGGAGTCCGCTGCGGCGATTCTCTTATCTCGCGTTTTTCGGCGGCGTGCGCCAAGCGAAATCCTTCGCGCCTATCGGCAATTTGTTCTGTTACCGCGAACTCGCCGGCGCGTCGCTGCACTCCGCGGCGCTCGGGGCCGCCGTGTCAAACTGGGTCCGCGTGGATCGATTTACGACCTCGCGCCCATGTTCACCCGCCTCAACCGGCACTATTTCGGCGGACGACTGCATCGGCCCAGGCTCGGCTGGAGCAACCGGACCTGGCGCGCGCAATTCGGCTGCTTCGATCCGGCCCTCGACCAGATCGTTATGAACCGCTGGCTGGACCGGCCCTCCGTGCCCCGCTACGCCGTTGAATATGTGCTCTTCCACGAAATGCTGCACGTGAAGCATCCGCTGCGCGCGGCTCGCTGCGGGATCGAAGCCCATTCGCTGAAGTTTCGGATGGAAGAAAAACGGTATGCCAATTACGAACGCGCCAGGAAAGTTCTCGACCGCTTACCCTGATTTCTGTTTTGTCGGCGCATGCCCGGATTGGCTTTCCAGCTTTTCGATGCGCTTGAGAATTTTCTCGCGGTCGGGTGCCGTACGATAAACTTCCAGATATTTTCTATACGCGGCCAGCGCGTTGTCCACGTCCCCTTTGCGTTCGTAGGCCTCTCCTAGCAAGGAATACGGCCGCGCCAACTTCGGCTGGAAATGCGTGGCATCCTGGAAACGTTCGATCGCCGCATCGTAATTTCCTCGCTT
>WNGN01008655.1_pt1 | contig 11458 bp, 8 predicted proteins | sample 5400561 | NCBI WGS metagenome assembly WNGN01 (sample SAMN13153379, study PRJNA577476) | soil metagenome | isolation source: 115 cm soil or saprolite under Garry oak tree replicate 2 | place: USA:California | collected 2016-06-15
AGAGCGCTTTTAGCCTCACACCATTTTATGTCGTGCGCCCCCTGTGAGCGGGGAAATTGACGAACACTCTGAAACTGTCTTAATGTAATTTGCAATGTCTTGCGTTCGCGAAGTTCGCGTCGGGGGAAAACAGTGGGGGCAAAATGATCTCTAAAGGGCGTCTGTCTTTCTTTGCATATTTGCACAATTGGAATCTTGTGACAGTGGCTTTGCTACTTTTCTTGTCATCCGCGTCTATGATCTGGGCACAATCAGAGTCCATCAACGGCACAATTCGAGGCCGCGTTAGCGACCCGAGCGATCAGCCTGTGGCTGGATCGAACGTGACGGCAGTCAACAATGCTACCGGGTATACCCGAAGCATCGCCTCGGCCGAAGACGGCTACTATGTCATCGCTTCGCTGCCGATCGGAACCTACACAGTCACGATTACCAAGAACGGCTTCGAGACGCTGAAGTTTACCGAAATCGTCCTCCAGGCCGGACGGGAGGCGGTGGTTGACGGCGCTCTCAGGTTGGGATCGGTGAGCACGTCCATCGAAGTCAGCGGCGGCGCCCCCGTGGTCGATCCCGCCCGGACAAATATCAGCCGCACCATCAGCGAGGCCGAAGTAGAAACGCTTCCGCTGACCTCGCGCAATCCCTATAACTGGATCATGTTCCAGCCCGGCGTCAGCGGGCACCCCAATCCAGAGCTGGGCATCCCTCGCACGCTGAACACCAATGGCTTTGTGGACCGAGTCAATTATCAGATGGATGGAATGACCGATACGGAGAGCGATCGCTACGGACTTCGCCTCTTCCCGATCTCTTCCGTTTACGTCAGTGAGGTCCAAACGGTTAGCAACAGCTTCGCTCCGGAATTTGGCGGGACTACCGGCAACATCTATAACGTCATCACGGGATCGGGCAGCAATGAGCTCCATGGCATGTTCCAGTGGATCCGCGGTCCTGTCGATGCCACCGCGAGACCAATTCTTCTGTCTCCTGCGGCGCCCAAGCCTAACTTGTTGATGAATTCCTTCGGCATGAATGCTGGTGGCCCCATCAAGAAGGACAAGCTGTTTATTTACGGCGCCTACGAGCACTTGTACCGCGCGCTTCCCGTTCCGATTACCGTCAGTGCTTTGAACCAGACGGCTCTCGAAGCTGCCGGGATTCCCGCTTCGCAATTCGGGACTGCGCCTTCCGTCCAGCACGCTCAGTTCCTGGACGTGCGCGGAGACTGGGACATCACCAAAACAAATCGCGTGTTCGTTCGCGTGAACTACTTCCGCAACGAGTATCCCTTCAACACCGCCGTAGGCGGAATGAACTTGATCGCTGCGGAAGCCGACTTCCGCGACCGAGCCCACGTTGGAGGGCTCGAGTGGGTGAGCACGATTTCACCCCGGCTGCTCAATGAGTTCCGTTTTTCTTATCCCTACCGGAACGAGAAGCACATCGCCGGTCCACTGACCGGACCGCAACCCGCCGTCACGATTTCGGGCGTGGCAAATTTCAGCGGAAGTACAGCCACAGGCGACGTGTTGGCGGAAAAAATACCCAGTTGGAACGACAATCTCACCTACATTCGTGGCCCGCATACTTTCAAGACCGGTTTCGGCTATTCGCGCATCATCGACGTGCAGGAAGGAGACAGCTTCACGCAGTACGTCTTCCCGACAATTGCGGCGTATCAAGCCGCGGTGAGCGGCGCGAACCCGTTTTCCTACGCGAGCGTAAATGCTCTCATCGGAAACACGCGGGCGGGTTATATCTCCAATTTCTTCGATTTGTTTGCCCAGGATAGCTGGCAGTTGCGGCCGTCGCTGCTCGTGACCTACGGGGTTCGGTACGATCGTTTCCTCTCTCCGAATCCTAATGCCTCCGCTCCGTTCCCCTTCTCACGCAATTTCAATAATCCTGCCGGCGATGTGTCGCCGCGCCTAGGCTTGGCCTGGAGAGTGGGCAGCAAAACCGCAGTGCGCGCGTCGTGGGGCATGTTCTATGACGCTCCACCAACGAATCTCTGGTTCAACGCCCTTTCCAACGACGGCTCCGGGCGCTCGTTTAACGCGTCGCTCTCCCCAGGACAGCCGGGCGCTCCTCCGTTCCCTCAGCCACTGACTACCGCGACGGCGCCTGCAACTCCGTCGGTTTTTACAGTCACTCCGAATTTCAAAAACGCTTACGCGCTGACCGCGACCATCCAGGTTTCGCGCGAACTTACCAAAAACGACGCTGTCACGCTTGCCTTTGTGAATACAGCTGGGCGGCAGCTCGAGTGGCTGCACAACATCAACCTGATTAATCCGCTTGGCACGCTTCTCGATGGTCGGCCCGTGTTTGATCCGCGGGTAAACGCCGGAACGCGCGCGAACCCCTCCTTCAACAATGTGACCTTGCAGGACGTGGGAGCCAGCTCAAAGTACAACGCGCTTGAAGTGAATTACGAACACCGCTTCTCCCGCGGACTCTTGGTGAGCGGGCACTACATCTATTCTCACACCATCAGCGACGCGCCCGACGTGAACGGTTTCGAGCAGAACCTCGTCTATGTCGAAGACACCACCGACCGGCTCCGCGACCGCGGCAACAGCTATATCAACCGGCCGCAGTCCTTCACCGCGAGTGCACTGTGGTCACCGCGCGTGAAGGTCGACAACTCGGTTGCAAATCGCCTGCTGAATGACAACGAATTCGGCGTGCTGACAAACATCGCTTCAGGAGACGAACAGAACATCACCGCCCGCACCAACGTGCCTCTCAACGGCGACTCACTGCTTACGAGCTTAAATCGTCCGCTTGACATCGGGCGCAATACCGTGCGTGGGCCCAATGTCGTTCAGTTTGACCTGCGTTATACGAGGACACTTTTCACTTTGAAAGAGCGTATCCGGGCGCAATTCTTGACGGAAGCCACCAATATTTTCAATCACCCCAATGTGACTTCGTTGAATACGGTTGTAACCGTCGACAGCACAGGATGCCCCAGCAAGACTAACAACTTTGCCTTCGACCCGACGCATTGTGGGCAGCTATCGCCAGCCGGCGCTACTTTACCGACGACCTTCCCGCGCTTCTCCACCGTTCTCCAGGGCCGAATTCTCAATTTCGGGCTGGGCGTTCGGTGGTAGCAGCAGTACGCTGGCTGTCCAGTGGTTGCGATGCGCAGGACAATAGGAGGCGAGAGGTGTTGGGATGATTTTCTCCCAGCCTAAGGGCTGCTGTTCCCGGGCACATGGCTCTGAATTCTGTTCGGCGGAAGGGTGCGCACGTTGAAGGACCCAGGCCAGACTTCCGAAGTGCCGTCGCGGTCCTCAGAATCCTTCCCTGCTCCGGTCTACGCCGAAACTGTACTTGCGGTGAACTTCGAAGACGCCAAAAAGTATTTCCTGGACGCGCTCCTTGAGATTCATACGGCCCACACTCTAATGCTCGCGCGCCAGGGAATCCTTCCAAAGGCAGTTGCATCTCTTCTCCTGGAAGCCATTGCTGAACTCGATCACTCCAAGATCCTGGGCGCGCGATACGACGGCCGTTCCGAAGATCTGTTCTTTTACATACAACACCTGCTGACCGAATCCTGCGGCGAAGATGTGGCGGGCAGGATCCACACCGCGCGCAGCCGCAACGATATCGACCTCACCATGTACCGCATGTGCCTGCGCCAGGAGATTTTACGGATTACAGCAGAGACCGCAGACGCGCGGACGGTGCTGCTCAATGTCGCGGCCGCAAACCTGCATACCATCATGCCGGCGTACACGCACACGCAGCCGGCGCAGCCCACGACACTGGCTCATTACTTGCTCGCCGCTGTAGAGTTCCTTGGTCGCGATATGCAGCGCTTGCGAGCCGCCTTCGCCACGGTTAATCGCAACCCGCTCGGCGCGTGCGCCATTACCACGACTGGCTTCCCGATTGACCGCGATTACACGGCCCGCATGCTTGGTTTTGAGGGCCTGCAGTTGAATTCCTACGGCGCAATCGGTGCGATCGATTACTTAACGGAGACCGCCGGGGCCATCGCAGTCTTGATGCTTAGCTTGGGAAGACTCGTTCAAGACCTCCTAGTGTGGTGCACGCCGGAATTTTGTTTTCTACGTTTGAGCGATGCTTACGTCCAAATCAGCAGCATCATGCCGCAAAAACGAAATCCCGTTGCGCTGGAACACGTCCGAATTCTGGCGAGCAAGGCGTTCGGCCAGGCCCAGGCAGTGCTGAGTTGCGCGCACAATACCCCCTTCGGGGATGTGGTCGATAGCGAAGATGATCTCCAGCCCTTGGCCTTTGCCATGTGCGCCGACGCTTCTCGGGCACTGCGCCTTTTTGCCGGCGTCGTGAGCCACGCCGAAGTGGATCGCGAGCGAATGTGCCATGCGGCCAACAGAAATTTCCTAACCGTGACAGAGCTAGCCGACACACTTGTCCGCGAAGAAAACATTAGCTTCGGAATGGCCCATCGCTTGGTAGCTGCGTCGGTGCGCGCCGCCGGTCGCGACGATTCTCCCGAACGCCTGGTTACCGAGATCGAGCGACTCGCGCCGGAAGTCGTGGGAAAGAAGCTCAGCAAGCCGCGCGAAGTATGGTTGCGCGCTCTCGACCCAGTCCATTTCATTGGAATCCGCACCATTCCCGGCGGGCCAGCCCCCGAAGCTGTTCGTGCGCAGATCGCCAGCGCTCAAAAAGAACAGACCGAGGCCCAGGAGTGGCTCAATGTCAAACGAGCCTTGATCGGCCGGTATTCTGAGCTAATTCGGAACGAAATCCTAGCCCGACTTTGACAACTGGGAGTTCATTTCGCCGAATTTTGGCGGCTTCCAAGGGATAAGTGTATTCCCTTTCAGTAGCGCTTTCCCCGCGAGTCGTTGTAGTGAAGACCCACGCCCTTGATTGCCGGGATTAGCCATGCACAATGGCGGCATGTTTTTGCGCTGCACGCTTCGCGTGAAGGATGGCAAAGAGCTACTGGAGCATCGTGGAGAACCGACGGGGTTCCTCGCAGCGTGTCGTGCAGAGGCAAGTGCTCTACCTGGGGGAAATCAACGACAGCCAAAAAACTGCCTGGTGCCGATGCATCGAAGTTTTCGAAGAGCCTCGGGGCGAATGGCATCAGGTGGTACTTTTTCCGGAGGATCGGCAGGCCCCGGAATTGGCGCATGAAGTGGTGCATGTCCGTTTGAGTGAGCTTCAGGTCAAGCGGCCGCGCCAGTGGGGAGCGTGCTGGCTGAGCGGGGAATTACGGCAGCAACTGCAGCTGGACGATTTCTGGAGAGAGCGGCTGGGGGTGAGCCGCGAGGGAACCGACTGGCTCGACGTGCTCAAGACGTTGGTGAGTTATCGGCTGATCTCACCGGGCAGCGAGTGGCGTCTACACCGCGAGTGGTACCTGCACAGCGCCATGGCCGATTTGCTGGGCCGATCGGGAGAAGCCATGGAGCTGCAGTCCTTGTACCGCTGTCAGGACAAGTTGCTCGCGCACAAGGCCGCTCTGTTCAGCTTTCTGCGGGAACGCTGGCAGGAATTATTCCACGCGGAATTTGAGGTGCTGCTGTACGACCTGACCAGCACCTATTTCGAATGCGATCCGCCGACGAGTGGGAAGCGGCGCTTTGGCTACAGCCGGGACAAACGCCCAGACTGTGTGCAGGTCATCATCGCTCTGGTGGTGACGCCAGACGGACTGCCGCTGGCTTATGAGGTGATGGCGGGAAACACCAGTGAGAAGACTACGCTGAAGTCCTTTCTGGGCAAGATCGAGAAGCAATATGGACAAGCGAAGCGCGTCTGGGTGATGGACAGAGGCATCCCGACCGAGGAGCAGCTGAAAGATATGCGCGATGCCACCTCGCCGGTGGCCTATCTATCTAGTGGGGACGCCGCGGGGTCGGCTAAGCAAGCTGGAGAAGCAGTTTCTCGAACGGCCTTGGGGGCAGGTCAAACAGTCTGTGGAAGTGAAGCTGCTGCCTCGAGAGGGAGAACTCTACATTTTCGCTCGCAGCGAGGGACGTCGGCAGAAATAACGTGCCATCCGCCAGCGTCGGCTCAAACATCTGTGGGCTTGGCTTCGGGAACTGCAAGGCCAGGAGCTGACGCGCGACGAGTTGCTGCTGAGACTGGGAGCGGCCAAAGCCGAGGCGGGCCGCGTCTATGGTCTGGTCGAAGTGCAAGTGCCGAAGCCGGAGCAGCCGGTCAACGCCGAGACGTTCGCCTTCTGGTTGCGCAAGGACAAGCTACGGCAAGCCTTTCGCCGGGAAGGTCATTATCTGCTGCGCTCGAATCTACGTGAGGAAGACCTGGCCCGGCTGTGGCAACACTACGTTCAACTCACGGAGATCGAAGCCGTCTTTCGCGCTCTGAAGAGCGATCTGGCTATCCGACCGATTCATCACCAGAAAGACTCGCGCATTGAGGCACATATCTTCGTATCGTTTTTGGCTTTTTGTCTGTATGTCACGCTGAGGCAGCGCTTGCGAGCTCTGGCACCGGGCCTGACTTCTCGAGCTGTGCTGGAAAAGATGTCCGCTATCCAAATGGTGGATGTACGGGTGCCCACGACCGATGGGCGGTTGCTGATTCTCCCGCGATACACGCAACCGGAGAAGGATCACCAGATCCTTCTCCACGAATTGCACCTGCAGCTCCCGGCTCAGCCACCCCCCAGGATTCTCCAGCAGGAAATAGAGAGTGTTGTCGAAGGGGCAACCTTGTAGTGTAGTGAAGACCTTTTGAAGTCTCGGACGTAGAATCAATAACTTGCAGAAAAATTAAGGCCCAGTTGTCAAAGTCGGGCTAGCTTTGAAAAAAGCCTCTTCTGTGCTTCGCCAAAATTCTATGCGCACCGAAAATAGCGCGATTCCCTGTCGCGACGGCTGTTCCATCTAAGTTATCCCTTCATCCCCGAGGGCCCTCAGCAACTCAGCCAGCAATAAACCGCCCCGCAGCCGCACCGCACGTAACGAACGCTACTTCCCCACCACCAAAATCGTAAACGAATCCACCATCGTCCCTCTCGCGCTCTGCATCATCTGCACCGTCTGTTCCACCTCAAAACCAGTCGGGCTCTTCTCCTTAATCACCGTCAACGTCCCATCCCGCTGCGAACTAAACGCTTCCATCGTCTCCGGATTAAACGTCGCCCCATCCACTCCATTCCCGATCGGTCAAGATCGTAATACTTTTCCCGTCCACCGAACTCAATATCGCCATCAGCGCCGGCTCGTGGCACGCCGCAAACAGCACATGATTCTTCACATCAAACGCCAAACCGCCCGGCACGCCGCACTTCCCCGCCAAATCATAATGCGCCGTCACCGTCATCGTCTTCGCGTCCACCACCGCAATGTTGTCCTTGTCCTCGATATCTACATATAGATGTCCCTTGCCGTCCGTCACCGCCTGCTCCGGCGCTCCTCCCAAATCAATCGTCCCGGCGATTGACCCGTCCGCCGCGTTAATCACCGTCGCGTTCGGCGCCCAATGACTGAACACGTACACTCTCGCGTTAAACGGATCAAACAAAATCCCGTCCGGCCCGCCATCCACGTCAATCGACTTGATCGTCGCCAGCGTCTTCGTATCCCACATCACTACCGGCTTGCTGCTCCCAAACCCATGTCCAGACTTCGGGTCCACCGCCGCTCCGCGCGCGCTCGCATTCGCAATCGTCCCGACCGGGGCCAGCGTATCTAAATCAAACACCGTAATCCGCGCTCCCGTCTGCTCCGTTCTCGGAATGTACAATCTCCGCCCCGCGTCATTCGCATAAACACAATCAAACCCGCCGTCCCCGCTCACTTTCGCCGTCTTCAAAACTTTGTAAGGCCCTTCACTCGCAGCCTGCTGCGCCACTCCGCTTGCAGCCAAGATCAACATCACCATCCTCACGCTCGTCGCGACCACCAACACCACACCCTGTCTCCGCATAAAATTCCTCTATTGCGCCCGAAGTTCCAATTCACCCATCCTGTCGCGGCGCAGGATACACCGACTCAGCGCCTCGCACGTTAAACGGAATTGATCTCTTGGTTAGCTAGTACGTTGTGCGCGATCATCAGCGCCATTTAGCGCGCCGTTGAGTAGCAGCGCTCGAAGAAAAATCGTTTGGCGAATCGAGGCATGACGCCTTTTGACCCCGGAGACCATCGAAAGCGCAGTGTTGCCAATCACCTATGACATTGAACACGCCGCAGCCCATTTGCACGAAATGATCGACGGAAAAAAGCACAAGGCGCGTGGCGCCTAGGCGCAAGGAGCACAGACCTCAGTCTGTGCTCCTTCCAACCGCATCTTCCGCTAACTCCGCGCCGTCGTCAGACCAACGAAGCCCGACATACGGTGTTTGCGAGTTGTGTCAGCGGCCATGGGCGCCACCGCCACCATGAAAGCCTCCTCCACCAACTCCCCTGCCTCCATGGAATCCGCCGCCCTCAAATCCACCGCCGCGGGAGCCTCCGAAGCCTCGCGATCCGCCGGTCGCCCCAGGCCTAGACTGAAAGCCGCGTCCCACCGATCCCGGTCCACGGTAAATCCCGCCCGAGTAATTCTGGCCCGCGACGTAATGGGTTCCGGGCCCCCAGCTATGCACGTCCGTGCTGAAGTGATGATAATAGTGCCCCCCGTAGCCGTAGCGTCCGTAGCCGTATCCATAAAACGGCGCGCCATACACATACCACGGCGAGTAAAATCCCCAGCCGAAGGAGCTATAGAAAATTCCATCTCCAGGAATGAAAGTGAATCCGTCGAACCATGGGTCCCAATACCAACCCGCGCCCGACCAGCTAGGTCCCCACGGACCAAATCCGTTCGCCGCATACATTCCAGCCGCATCCACATTCGCTTCTGCCACATAACCAGATCGCAGACTGCTCCAGCGATACAAATCGCCTTCCTCGTGCGCTTTCTTGTCGAACTTCTCCGCTTTGAGCTGGCCGCTCGCCGCAAAGTCCAACTCGCGTCCTCCCTTTACCTTCGCCTGCCTGTCGCCGTCCTTCACGATGGCCTGCCCGTCATAGACGCGCACCCATCCTGCATCCGAGTCGAAGTCATACAGTCCAGTCTTCAGAATTCGCGCCGTCGCTCCGTCTACGGTAACGCGAATATCATTCTCCGGATGTATCTCCTCGACTTCCACCATCGCTTGGCCTCTTTCGATTCGAACCTCCGTGTCCGTAAGGCCCGGCGAAATCATCGTCACCGTGCTGTTGTCACCAACTCGCAGAAACACGCCGGGCGTCAACAGAACTTCCGCCTTCCCGCTTCCCGTCGTCAATGATTGCCCAGGTTTCACCTCGGCCGATCCGATCGACTTCGAGTCGAGCGTCTCCTCTCCTATCGAAACTTTGCCTTCCACATAATTTAGAGTTCCTGGTACCGCGGAATTTGCGTTCGCATTTGCCCAAGCGGGCGCAGATAAGGTCGCGGAGAAGAGGAAGCTCGCGATTGCTCTCATCCAAGGCAGTCGCATATAACACCTCTTTCTCACTTCATTATATTAGATGAGTTGAATATCCCAGCCGTTTCAGAATTCGGAAAGTAGTGCAAAAGGATTAAAGGGACGTCAAGAAAATTGCAAAAAATCAGGGGCACACCAAAAAATTTAAGAGGAGCAGCGAGTGTTCAAGAAGCGTTGACCAAGGATAGAAATCGCTTCCCCAATTACTTAGATGCGCCACCGTTGGGGTTGGTCGCCCGTTTCCCGCCTTCCATCCCTTCGCCCCGAAGTCAGTACGCTTCCTTCCGATGTCGGAACGAATGAAGCACCACTTCACTTCCAAAAATACCCTAACGCAGCCGATGTTCCCTCCATCGAATCTGCCACCGCCCCTCGCCCGGCTTCAGCCCTTCCAACTTCTTGATGGCATGCTGTCCGGCTCGCCCCTGTATGCGAATCCTGCAAAGGCTTTATTTGTAGGGTCTTAGGCTAAGTTGTTGATTCCACGGTTGGGGACGTAGTTCAGTTGGTTAGAACGCTGCCCTGTTCCCGCACACTGTCACGGTCGGCCTCGCTCCTTCTTCGACGACATCCCATCAGCAAGCGCAGAACTGCACCTTTGGGCCCCTTAGTCCTTCGGTGGGAACGCCCCTGATTCAAAGATTGCGTGGTGGTCGGATTTTGAGCGTTAGTCGCGGATAAGGTGACCTGTTACATCGGCCACACTCGCGCCCCGGCGGCTGGTCAGTGCAGCCGCGACAACTTCTGAGTGTATAATTCTTCTCCCAGCTGTTCGGGGCCCTTCGGCCCGTTCTTCACCAGCTCAAAAATGGTGTCTCTGACCTCCCCAGCGCGGTCGGCCACCAGCAGTCGCCCGGTGATTCCTTGAAATGCAATCTTTAGGAGAAGGGGATTCTTATGCTGCGAAAAATGCTGTTGGTATTTGGATTGTGTGGCTTCGCCGCACTCGGTGCTCGAGCGCAAGACGAAAACAAGGTGGAAGTGTTTGGAGGCTACTCCTACTTGCATTTCCACACAAACCCCTCGACCAATCTGAACGGATGGGAGCTTGCAGGACAATACCGATTCCGGGATTGGCTCGGGGGCGTTGCTGATTTTGACGGGCATTACGGGTCGTTCAGCGGCGGAACCGGCGCATCCACGCACACGTTTCTGTTCGGTCCACAAGTCTCCATGCCGGGGCGGTTCTCGCCCTTTGGGCACTTGCTGCTGGGAGGAGCGCATCTGAGCTCTGGTGGCTTTGGCAACTCGTCTTTTTCGATGGCCCTCGGGGCCGGCCTTGATTACAGCCTGAAGGACAAATTTTCCTGGCGTGTGGGGCAAGTGGACTACTTGCTAACGCAATTTGGGGGCGGCTCCCAGAACAATTTCAGATTTTCCACCGGCATCATCTACCGCTTCTAGTTGGGTGACTTGGCGACAGGCGTTGCAGCTTGCGGGACGCACTCTTCGGGTTACCTGTTCATTGATAGAGTGCCGCAATAAATGAGCCTTAATACTCCGAGAGAATCTCGTTGGCATTTACTTGTTGGGCTGGTTGACTTACGACGCTTTCGACGAGACTTGCAGCGACGTCGACTTGTCCCTATCGAAAATGCTGTCCGGCCCGAATCCCTTTGAAATCAGCGACATTGAGAGGATGAACATGGGGCGCACCAGCCTGGTTGCTCTCTAGGACGTAACAATGTTACATGCCCTGTGGTTACCCGAAATAACAATTCGCCAGGGACAAGTGGTGGTGCGGCGGTGCGGATCGACTGGGACTATGGCAAGACTACAATATTGATCACCAGCCTTCCCCGCCAGGCAGTGGGGGCGAGCTTGGTGGTCAAGACCTACTTTGACCGTTGGCCGCGGGAAGAACTGCAGTTCCGCAGCACGAAGTCGTTTGCCTGCCTGAACCGAGTAGCGGGCTATGGGAAAAAGAAGCTGCCTGACGAGCGCGTACGGAACAAACAGAAGGAACTGCAAGCGCGGATCAGTGTCTGGAGGAAAAAGCTGGGTGTCCCCCTGAAGGCC
>WNGN01014981.1_pt1 | contig 11452 bp, 10 predicted proteins | sample 5400561 | NCBI WGS metagenome assembly WNGN01 (sample SAMN13153379, study PRJNA577476) | soil metagenome | isolation source: 115 cm soil or saprolite under Garry oak tree replicate 2 | place: USA:California | collected 2016-06-15
TCGAAATTAGGAATCTCGAACCCTAGGACCGTCCCTCCAGGCCATCTGCTCGCAGCGTCGACCAAACGTGTGACGGTTCTAGCAAGAGAGACGCTATCTCGCGTCAAAGAATTGAAAGTTGGAGAGGATCAAGCCGCGGCTCGGACAGGAGAACTTCTCCTAGAATCTTTGGCCGAAGGCGTTCCGGAAGGTTACGTCACAGCATTTTCTGGCGGTTTGGACAGCACCCTAGTGGCCTATGCCGCGAAAGAGAACGAATTGGGACCCGAACTGATCACAGTGGGACTGAAGGGTCAGCCCGAATTAGAACACGCCCGACTGGTAGCAAAGCAACTTGGGCTTGAAATTACTGTCAGAGAACTCTCACAATCAGAAATTATGGATCGTCTTAGAGAGGTCGTTGAGACTGTCGAGAGTACTGACTCGACATTGGTGGGCCATTCGGTCCCACTCTTCTTCGTCTGCGAGGTAGCGGAAGAGATGGGAATGGGGCATCTTCTTGTCGGTCAGCTAAGTGACGAACTATTCGCAGGATACGGCAGATTTGAGGCGTTAGCTCTGAAACACCGCTTTCTAGAAGCTAAGAAGGAAGTTTTGAGGAGTGTTCTGGCCGCGGCGACGAACGACTTTGAGCCTGGAGACAAGCTAGCTGTCTCTCATCGACTCGAACTTCAATGTCCATTCGCACATCTTCCACTCGTCGATTACGCACTGAGCATTCCTATTTCACTGAAGTTACGACTTACGGGCAACGGTGTAGTTCGAAAGTACGTTCTTAGGAGGCTTGCTGCTTCTTGGAAATTGCCTGAATCTGTGGTCAATCGGCCAAAAAGAGCTGTGCAATACTCAAGCGGAGTCCAGAAGGTCTTGCTAAAGGAAGCGAAAAAACGAAAGATGAAACTGTCGGATATGCTCGAATCGCTCCGTTCAAATTCGTAGATAACTACGGGGAAACCCGTAGTTTTCCATTGAGTTAAGTAGCAGAATCACCCTACTCACCAGGAATCAAGTTTGAACGCGCAAATAGTAGTTACCAGGAACCTGTCGTCTGCGTCCGCAAGCATCGGCCCGGATAGGAACATAGAGCCGTACAGAAACCCGCTAGCCTTCCCCTCGGTGGAAAGATGGTTGAGAAAGAAGGCTATGGGAACCAAATATGAATACCTGACCCGCCACAGCCGAATTGGCGAGAAGATCCGAGAAGTAACGGGAGCCAAGACTCCCGACGAGTTCGTGTCTTGGGCTAAGGCGCGAGATGGTACGGACGTAGAGGACGCGATAGAGCGGATCGTGGAAAACCAGCGACGAGCAACAGAGAACGGCGCCACGGTCTGCCTGCGAAGCCTTCTTAGAAAGAACGGGTACAACAACCTCCCCAAGATGGATCAGTTGCCCGGCGAGCTACAATACCACCCCGGATACAAGCGGGGAGAACTCCATCAGCTTCTAGCCTATCTCGACAGGCCTATCCAGAAATTGTACGTTCTATTCGCCAAAGACAGCGGACTACGCGCCCAGGATCTGCTCTCCCTCTTCTACCGCCATGTGAAGAAGGACTTAGAGAAAGGAGAGGATTACGTCCACCTAGAACTTGAGCCAGCCTACTACAACCGGAAGAAGACTGCCGGGATCACATTCATCGGCCCTGACACAGTCCGCCTGTTGAAGCAGCTCATCAACAACAGAACCGTAAAGACCGAGACGGATGCGAAGATATTCCCGTTCAAGTATAGCTCCATGTTCGAGGCCCTGCAACTCGCCAAGATGAAGGGAAACCTCGACCGGAAGATACAGCCGTCGCATGGCTTACGCAAATTCTTCGAGCAGAGCCTAGACCGTCTGGGAATGGACGTTCACAAGAAGCTACAGTTGGAAGGGCACTCTCAGGGCGTAAGGATCCACTACACGGACCGGAACGTCGATGAGCTGCGAGAGTTGTACAAGCAAGCCTACAGGTATCTCGATCTTAGCGAACAAGGTGCCGTCGACCAGACTGTTGGGAATTTGGGCCAGCAGGTCGCAGACTTGCGAGACGAAAACAAACAGTTGAAAGACGAGCTATCGAAGCAGAGGGAAGTGGAAACGCTGGTTAGGGAATACCTGCCTTTGCTGCGGGAGCTGTCCAAGGACCCGGAGATCAAGAAGCGCCTGGCCAGTCTCAAGACTTAGTGACCCGGCGTACCAGTCGGCTTTCAGCTTGTCTACACGAAACACTGATTCCTAAACAGCATATAGAACGCAGAGGTTGAAGAGCAGAAAGACCGCACGAGCTTGTATGCCAAGACCCGGTGCCATTAAGTCGGGGAACGTAAATGCTGGACCATGCCAGAACCCTGGGTCGAAGTCAACGTACAACATTCACCCGCGCTCAACTGGGAAGATTCTCTCTTAGATTTCCTGCTTCCCGCGCTTTTAGACATCAGGGCACACTCTTTGATAGAGAACTAGCATTACCTTCGAGAAGACGGGTCTTGGCGAGGGACCCCACAACAAAACGTCATAGTTACTAGGATTCGGTTTCGGGCAAAGTCTCCTACAGACCTTCCCTCGCTTAGAGCTATCATAGACAGAGAGCTCTCGCGCGCCAAGGCGGCTTCAAGCATTACAGACTTCTACTATGGCAATCATGGCGCGCCGGGCCAAAACTACCAAGGAGAAGCTGCATCGTTCAACGAGACCGGCGCTAATCCAAAAGGATGGGCGATCACTCAAAAGTGGTGGGAGACCGGAAGCGAACTTGCCCTATTACTGCTTCAAGTGAGACGAGGTAGAATAACTCCAGGATCACAGCTTCATTTCAATCGAATGATCCACTTCTTCTGCCTTCAGCTCGGAAAGTGGGAAGGGCAGGTCAACGACCCTAATCGAGGACCCTTACACGTCACGACGGAAAGCGACTGAGCGCCAATGCTCAAACCAGGTTCGGTAGACTCTGTTCCCTAGCATTTGATCCTACAGAGCTAGTTCTGGGAAGCCACTGCATTATGGAAACAAGGTTCGAACATGGGATGTCAATAGCAAGCCTCGAGATCACGCCGGGACAAATCATGGCGATTGCAGAAAATATCGCAATGCAATTATCGGCCCCCTTGTCGGTTGAGGAGGTCGATAGTTTTGGAAGGAGGAAAGAGCCTAGTCACTTACGTCGTTAACGGTTCGATGAGAGGCTTCTCATGTTGTGACACTGAGGCGTGGTGAGCCCTGTGTCCTTGGCTTGTTGGACAGCCGAATCTTCCCCGAGGCTGCGAAAGATTGCAACTGTAAAATTCTTGAAGATTGTCTGGATTGGAGCCCGGCTCGGACAACACCTCCAAGGGTAGCGAGACCTACAAGTTCACGGGCAAACCTGTCGGCCAGACGACAGGTTTGTACTACGAGTATCGAAGATGTTCAAGCCTATAGAGGGAGAGGCATACCCGGACGAGTTCGCACTAGCGAAAGCCGTCAGCAAAGCTCAGAGAAACGCGTTAAGGAATCTGATTCCTGAACCGCTAATCTCCGAGGCCTACCGGCACGCCAAACAGTCGAAGGGTTGAGGCCTTCTAGATGTCTGCGACCATACCGCGACTATTATCATGTTACCAGGCTTGGAAACGAGGAAAAGATACTCCGCGAGGGTTTGCGTCCAGGCTGTATGAATCCCAAGTGGGAAAACCGAAACGTCGTAGAGCCATATTCCTCTGGGGCTCCTACAACTCCGCCGTTGAGGCTATTGGCCCTGACGCTTTCAACGGCCTACTAGACGGCTCGATATTCCGGGTGCATATCCCGACTAGCTGGGTGCAACCCGACACCACTTTTGTTAACCCCGCCTTGGACGAGAGCTTGCTGCTATCTCAGAACTCTTACCGGGGTCTTGGTCTTGGCACTGCACAGGTCTTGGCTGGGGAATGTGGGTGTCGTGACCGTTAGATCAGTCGAGGATACAATGGCGTTGGTATTCACAGCTGTCACTGTGGTGGTCGTAACGATGGCGTTGGTGTCTGTTAGTGTCGCATTGGACGGGACATCGACAGGACAACCACGGAGATTCCCATTAGAGTCAAGCTTGAGGGCCCATGCAAGATTATTACAACAATTATGAAAACCGCCTACATTACTGCCCACCGCTATTATCCCCCCGTCACTTGTTTCCTGCACCCGGAAGAGGAAGTCGTTCGCTCCGCCATAGATCTTCTGCCAGACCAGGTTTCCAGCAGAGTCGAGTCTGAGCAGGAAGGGACCGCTAAGTCCAACAGGTGGGAATGGGAAGACGCTTGAATATCTCGGCATGAACCTTCCTGCGACTATGAATCCGCCATCAGACGTTTCAGCTACGGACGAGGGCTGCACAAACCCTCCTCCATCGTAAGATTTCTGCCATAGAATATTCCCATCAGGGCCAAGTCTCAGAATCCAGGCGACAGAAGACTGCGCTCCGTTCCTGAACACAATAATGTCCGCGGCGACGACGTAGCCTCCGTCAGAGGTCTGACGGACTTGGTAGGCGTGATGATCGATCTCTCCGGGAACAGAATATGCCTTCTGCCAGACCATTCTCCCCATTGGGTCTGTCTTGAAGACCCAGGCCTTCTGGGAGTTGTTCCAGGGTAAGCCCGCCGCCACTACGAAGCCCCCGTCGAACGTCTCCTGGACAGAATATGGCTCTACGAAGCCTTGTCCGGCATAGGCTTGCTGCCACTCGATAGCGCCTGTTCGGCTCAGCCTCACAAGCCATGCTTGCGAGAGGCCGCCAACAACCGGTAACCATTCCCCTAGCGCTATGTATCCTCCATCCGTGGTCTGCTGACCCGAAAGGAGGCCCATCCCTCCAGTAAGGTAATACTTCCTGCTCCACTCCACGTTACCCATGTGGTCGAGCTTGAGAAGCTGGTTACCACCTACCACTATGTAGCCACGGTCACTGGTCTGAGAGACCTGGCCATTTCCTCCGCCGCCGTACTCTCTCTGCCACTCGGGCATACCACGAGCGTTCATTTTCATTACCCACTCGGCAGAACTTTGGGCTGACATGATGAATCCACCATCACTCGTCTGCTCCACAGAGCTCCCACCCCCAGGATCTATAGACAAGAACGTCCTGTCCCAGGTCGGTCCCACTGATCTCTCTGCTGCTACAGGCCGGACCGTGACTAGTGGAGAGAATAGGACAAGGAAGAATAGGCTGGTCACTATTATCCTATGAGCCGGAGAGTACAAGACAGTGACTCGAATACAATCAGCCTGTCAGATAAGAATAGCGGGAGCCATTCACCTTTCTGACTCTACGAGAATCTCTGATTCCCGCCGCGTTGGTTCGCACCGAAAAGCCTGCGACATGACCCGCCTACATGGGTTTGAGGCGACCCTAGCCCGTCGGTGCGCTGTGCACTGTTCCTGGGTGGGGAATGTGGGTGTTGTCACGGTTACGCTGACAGGTGTCACGGCAGCGCTTGTATCCACACTCGTGATGTTCGTGTCAGTAACTATCGAGTCAGTGTCTGTCAGTGTCGCATTGGACGAGACTCCGACAGAACACCCGTGAACACTACCGTCAGAATCAAGCCTCAGAGCAGATGCAAAACCACCACAACAGCTCCCTACCGCGATTATACCGCCGTTCCTCGTCCCTCGTGCCTCGGAGAAGACACCTCCAGGATAGATCTTCTGCCACACCGAGCCTCCCTCAGCATTCAACCGGAGAAGCCAGGGGCCGCCTGGCCCGTTACCTGATCTTGAGACTCTGAAATTACCGGCGACTATGAATCCTCCGTCCGACATATCATCCACAGAAACAGGCGTTGTGAAACCACCTCCACCCCCGTTGTATAGTTTCTGCCATACGATGCTCCCATCGGCATCAAGCCTAAGAATCCAGGCAAGAGCAGACTCCGCCCCCCCGTTTCTGAACACGGTCACGTCGGAAACCACCACATACCCCCCGTCAGAGGTCTGATGGACCCAGTGAGCATGGTCATCTATGACAGCGTTCTCCACCGGGACAGCGTAGGCTTTCTGCCAGACCATACTACCCATCTGGTCTGTCTTGAACACCCAGGCCCTCTGGGAGTTGTAGAGAGGCAATGCACCGGCTACTATGAAGCCTCCGTCCGCTGTCTGCTGGACGGATTGTGGCTCCACGAACGCTACCGCTGCATATGCATGCTGCCATTCAACATCACCCGTCGGACTGAGCTTGACAAGCCAGGCCTGTGAGAACAGGCTCCAGGACGGCGTCCAAGTTCCCAGTGCAATGTATCCACCGTCAGAGGTCTGCCGGGCCAAAAGGAATCCCTCTTCTCCGGGCATGTCATAGCTCCTGCTCCACTCTACATTGCCTCGATGGTCGAGCTTGAGAAGCCAAGCAACATTATCATACCCTATGAGTGTAGGCTTTGTGCCCAGGGCACTGCCTGCGACTATGTAGCCGCTGTCATCTGTCTGCGCCACTCGACCGTAAGGATAGCTGAATACTCCAGCCCCGCGTGTGACGGGCCAGTATCCTCTCTCCCACTCGAGCATACCGGCAGCGTTCGTCTTCATCACCCGGCCATAATCTGACATGATGAATCCGTTGTCACGGGTCTGATCGACAGAGTTGACGCCTTCTCCTATGGTAGGCATGTAGGTCCGGTCCCAGGTAGGCGCTGCACTCTCGCCGAGAACAGTTCTGACAAGGACCATCGGAGACAAGATGACCAGAGTCAACAGACAGGTCGCGATGACACGATGGTCTAGAACGGACAAAAACCCGGCCTCAGGCTAGCAGGGCGAGACTGTCAGATAAGAATAGCGGGAGCCATTCACCTTTCTGACTCTACGAGAATCTCTGATTCCCGCCGCGTTGGTTCGCACCGAAAAGCCTGCGACATGACCCGCCTACATGGGTTTGAGGCGACCCTAGCCCGTCGGTGCAGGCCGAGACTCTGAATAGTTCCCAGTGAGTTATCACGCCAGACGTACCTGTTATGTTCCAGAGGAAGAGACCGTTGTCTTCACCGCTCGCCGTTATCGTCAACGTGGTTATTCCATTAGGACCAAGCGTGGCCGAGGAAAGTCCCGTAACCGAGATGTTGTTTGTCGTGTTAAGTTTCACGTAGATGAGCGAGACATTTCCCGAAAATGAGCCGAAGCTTGTGAGCGACAGAATTGATGTTGTTGAGGTGGTACAGTCGTTTATGGAGCAGAAGAGACGAACCGTGGACGGGTTTTGATACATGCTGAAATCGCCCGGAGGATTCACGTTTATCGAATAGCTGTCAGAGAATGCGCACGGGGAGGAGCTGCACTGTACATCCACCCACTGGGCCAGTATCTTACTCGTGGTCACGTTGAGGTAGAGAAAGCCGTAATCATTCTTGCATCCATTTGTTTGTACATGTATTAGTCGTGGACGGGGTGCAGATGGCCGTGTTGCCCGATCCTCCAGTCCCAATAATGTTCACCACCGTACCAGAACCTTTCGCGTATGTGGACCCCGTGCTGTTGTTTGCTACAGTGCATGAAGCGATGCTTGTGCTCGATAAAGAACATGGGGAGCTCAGCTGGAAGCTTCTCTGATAGTCGTGGCTGTGCCCGTCAAGCCACAGGTCAACTCCTTTCATTTCGCTCATTGCAAGGTTGAACGGTGGGAAGGTGGAGGCGCAGGCCTCAGTCCCGAACCCTGTAGAGTTAGTAGCACCGTCTGAAATACACTGTTTGTGGACTGCCACTGCAACCCACAACCCGGCGTTCTTAGCATCATCTATACGGGCCTTCAACCAGTTGTAAGAAGGGGAGCCGACACTGTAGTTGGGCCATGGACCTTTGATACCGGCAGAGATGATGATGAAACGCATTATGGGATTGGTGGTTGGATAGTCGAAGTAGTACTCCCTCCCATAACACGTCGGGGCGGTAAGAGCATTGTTGCAGGTCAGGCCATTGCTCGACGTCTGGCTCCCAACCCAGCCTATTCCCGGTGGTGTTCCACACGCGGAAGCATACCCCTTCCCACTGGAGGAGTACGTGTCCCAGAAACCATTAACAGGATCGTTGGTTGTTTCGCGCGTTATCACGTCCGACGGTGTGCCGCTTCCCCCGCTACCACCGCCATAGGTCTTCAGGACACCGTTCGTATTGTTAGTGTCATGGTTACCCGTTACGAGTACGAGGGCACCGGTGCCAGTGCCGGGGTATATCTGTGTGAAGTTGCCGCACCAGTTCGAGGGGTTCTGGGAAGTATACCCAAGGTCTCCAAGCGCTAGGTGGAAACCAGGACGGATCGAGGCGATCTTCTGGGTCACATTATATCCCCTACTCCCATGTGTGCTGAGCGTAGGCGGTATGATCCCCCCGTAGTCTCCGGCTGCGGTGAAGGTAAAGCTGGGAGCAGATGCTGTGGCATTCACAAGATGAAAGAGAACAGGGAGAGAGACTATGGACGCCAGTAGCAACGGAACGACGATCAGAACATTCAACCGTTTTGTAATGACTGTCTGCGCGGTTCTCGTGGCTCGACGAGTAGAAATCTGGTGATTTCCCACAGTATCTGACAAGACTGAAGATTATTTTACCGAGGCGCTTACTTCTTAAGCGTCTCCTATCTTTATGAGAAAGAAAGGTAATGTCAGGTGATCGGTTTATTTACGGTATCAACTTTGGAGTCGAGCTCTTCGCCGCCGAAGGAATTTATCTATCCAAGTCTCCCGCGGTGGCGAATCTTGCTCCAGGCCCAGAGTACAATCGATAACGCTGCTCCGAATATTGAAATGCGGTCGCCAACCAATCGTAACGGCACTCTATCGTGGCGATATCCTTGCCTCGGACACCGAGTTCTTCAGCGCTTACACCGGTCTCAGACAAAATGACAAGGGCGACAAGAAACCTGAACCGTGGGAGCCAGCAATCTTTGGCGATAATCTTAGAAAGTGCGCAGCTTGCGGGTTCGAAGTAGGACCCAGGGTTCAGAAGTGCCCGGGATGCGGTTCGCTACAATCGTCCTAGGCGGTACCCGCCATTATCTCTGCTGATGATCTTCCCTTCGCTACCTCACTGGTTTGGCACATGATTTACACGGGAGATCCCGTTCAAATTCGTAGATTTATAGAGAGAGCAAAGGTTGACGTCGCGTGTTCATGTCGACTGTCAAGATTCAAGGAGCATTACAGGCGCCGAAGCACCTGAGGGCCCTTCTCTCTGGAGGTTTGGGAGTATTCTCGAGCCTCCTCGCGATCGGATGGGCCTTGTGGGCATACAACCTTCCGAGCGCGGTGAATGTAGCATCCTCACAGTCGCAGAACTTGATGCTAGCTCAGTTGGTGCTGGCTTTCATCATGCTCTTGGGAAGCGGCCTCATGCTGGCGAGGTTTACTCTGCCTGGTGGAGTAATCAATGTTCTCGGAGCCCTATCGACCTTCCTGATAGGAGTGTACTTCTCCAGTGGGATTGCTGACGCTACCAGATCAAAGGATCTAACGGCTCTGCCGCTGCGGTTCTCGGGCGTCTACACCGGAACTGTGAGCCTAGCGACCGACAGGATAGTGAGTACCTTCCTAATTGTCCCGGTCTTCCCAATTGCTGTTCTTCTGCTGATTAGTGGACTGGGAGCTCTAGCAACCTACCGTAGTGGCAGAAGAACTGCCGTCCACGGTTGAAGACTCGTGTGAGTTGGGTGAATTCTCAGTCTAGACCTGGAACAACGCAGAGAAGAAGCCCACGACCATGTCTCGTATCGAGACCAGAAATGTGTGCTTTACGGGCTCTTGTTTCCCCGAGTACTTTGACAGCCTAGCTATTCGGAAATAGATAGGCGGATGTGGGTCAAACTGAAACCAGTCGAACAGCTTTGCGCCTGGATTGTATTTCTCACGATAGAGCTGCCTGAACCCAATCTTTGTTAAAGCAGAGGATAGCGCCTCTGGGTTTCCAACGACTACCGCGGATTCGGTGTCAGCTCTAGTCTCGAGAAACTTCCCTACCAGATAGATCGCGCCAAATGCCAAAAGGAAGTAGAAAAAGCCCAGAGAGAGTAATACAGGAAGCCAGAGATAGAACCTTCCGAGAAATTCGAAAGATGTAGCCGCGAACAGAATGACGGGATCGTGGCCTGCCACGTGTCCCAGCTCGTGACCGATAACCGCTTCTAGTTCGTCATCGTTTAGGTCTTCCAATGAACCGGCCGTGATCATTACCGTGGAACGGCTCGACGAGATTCCAGTCGCGGAAGCATTGGAGACGATCGTGTTTGCGATGGTGATCTTTGGGGTCTGTCTGCCGAACTTTTCCGATACTTGGTGAACGATGCGGTAAACGTCTCTCGTCTTGATAACGATCTCTTTGCCGGACGCAATAATGCCATGCCTGAGCAGCGAGCCTATGACTGTTGACTTGAGCTCCTCGTTGGCTGATGCAGAATATGTGGCCGACGCGCTTCTCGCAATTTCCTCTCGAATTTGTGAGAGTATCTTCTTGCCATGCTGAGAGATAGACTTGAGAGTTTCAGGGTTGGATCGGACACTTACTATTGTTACGAGTGGTCTTTCAGCGTCAGGGCGGACACTGCCCAGTCTGTAAACAATCCTGTCTGAGAAAATCAGAGCTACAAGTTGAACACTGATCAATACGAAGACGGTGTAGACTCCGATAATGAAGAATAGGGCGAAGCTTAGGAGAATGAACGAGAGGAACAGGCTTGTTGTGTTACCCGTGAAAATTCTCTTCGCGACATTTCGCATTATGCCCCTCTGGTCAGGCGCCTCGGAGTGCTCCTCGGACGCGCCGATGACAAAGTAGAGACTGGTCGTCTTGATGTTCTGAAAATAAGAAAGGACAGCTGCTTCGATCTCATCAACGGTTCTTTCGACAGCATTCCGAAGGGGCTTGTCACTCGGGTCTAACCCCGGAAAATCAAGCTCGATGGCCGCCTGGCTTATCTTCAGAGTCACGGCGAGAGGAGCCGCTTGCTCTGATCCAACGGGCTTGAGTATCCAGAACAGTTCGAAGCCGGTCCCGCTAGCGGTTTTGCGATAGGAAAGGTCCTGGATGAATCTCGTCTTCGATCGGATGTAGTATCGGTCAATGAATTCTACAAGTCCCGCTACTGCAGGTTCTGGTATGTCCCGTTCGATAACAATGCGCCTAGTTGTCTCTGCGGCAGTCGCCGTTTCCATGAATCTGGAACTCTCCTATCCGCCTTCATAGCCTTGTCTCTTAGTCCACTCGACAACGCTACGCTCTTCTAGCCAACGGAAAGGTAGAATACCTGTGGATTCAATCGGAGCGATGGGGGCCGTCGTCTAGCTTGGTCCAGGGGATTTACCCCGCCCAGAGGATACCAGAGTCCAATTATGGACGGTGACCTGGGGCGCTGGTGACTCCGAGAAGATCGGGGCCAGAGGTCGTGGGTTCAAATCCCACCGGCCCCACCAAACCACACGCAGAAACTGCCGCTTTCTGAATCAAGGTTAGCCATTCCCAATCTGCTTCAACTTGG
>WNGN01002933.1_pt1 | contig 11450 bp, 7 predicted proteins | sample 5400561 | NCBI WGS metagenome assembly WNGN01 (sample SAMN13153379, study PRJNA577476) | soil metagenome | isolation source: 115 cm soil or saprolite under Garry oak tree replicate 2 | place: USA:California | collected 2016-06-15
GGCCTTGCGGCCACAGGATCCTAAGTCCTGCGCGTCTGCCAGTTCCGCCACTTCCGCGTAGGTTCCAATATACCGGGAAAGAAAGACAAACGGCCACATTTGGTGCCTGCTACCCGGGCAGGCTCACAAAAAGGCTCTCTGCAGCGACGTGATGAACTGAATTCCAGGCGTCATCGTCCTGCTAAGTCGCTCGTCATTGGTGATGAACAAGTCCGCTCGCCCCTTGCTCGCACAAGCCAATTGAATCGCGTCCGGAGCACGAATGGCACGGTCTTGCCGAATCTCGGCATAAAGGCGTGAAGCTTCCTCATCGAAGGGTATGAGTTCTGCATATTGCGCAAGAATTGCTTCATACTTTTGGCAGAGGACGAAGTCACCCTTGCTCCGAGGTTTAACGAGCACTTCACCGAGAGTGAGCGTCGAGGCGCAGAGCTGATCTTTCCGCTCCAGCATGCGCCGGGCAAGTTGGCCGACCTTTCTTCCGCGCTCCCCGGCGTCTTCAATCAGGTAGATGAAAAGGTTTGTGTCCCAAAAAACCCGGCTCATTCCCAACCCTTGCGGAGCTCTCTGACGTATTCATCGGGATCCACGCCATCCCAGATCTCCTTTCCCAATCCGCCCAGAGCCAAGATGGAATCTCGGTTCTCGCCGGATTTCGGCGCGTCATATTTGTTCGTGTACCACTCAAGTAAAGCGTGATACTTCTCCGGAATCTCCTCGCGACTGGGGACAGTTTTTCCGCTTTTCCGGGAAGGATGAAACGGATCCCCGGAGCGGTAGAGTCGCCGCGTCCCCTTTCCGGTTTCGATGAGCATTCGGTACGAACCAGGATTTGCCACACGGTTGGCGACACAATGCTGGAGAACATGAACCCGTACACTAGGCCTGAGTTCCTCCGTCAAACTCTCATGTCGAGCCTGCCTTACAATCTCATCGACTGTAAAATCGGCGCATTCTGGGTGCTCTCGATGAAGAAGAGCCGTTGCGATCCAAACCTCGTCCGCAACCTTGATGAGAACGCCAGAGACAGTTTTCGTACCACACCTCCTTCTCTAATGTGTACATTGTATACCTTTAATCGCTATGTTTCAATCCAATTCTCCGAAATGCCTCAATCCAGTTGCTTGCCGCGGGTTTCCGGCAGCGCGAGGGCAAGAAGCGCGGCTATGAAAAACGCCGCCGCTGGCAGGAACAACGCCGTGCCCAGACCGTACTGTTTGGCCAGCGCGCCCACGGCGAACGGAGCGGCTGCGGAGAGCCCTCGCCCGATGTTATAGCTCAAGCCCATCGCCGAAGCGCGAATCTCTCCCGGAAAAATCTCGCTGGCGATGGCGCTGAACCCGGAGAAAAATCCGGTTCCAAAGAACGCCACGAGCGGGCCGAGGACGAGCAGCCAAAACGGGCTTTTCGCCAGGCCATACATCGGCACAAGCGCCGCCGCAACCAGCAGGTAGGTGAAATAGGGCTTGCGCCGGCCGTACGCATCGCCGAAAAATCCGAACAGCGCATAACCAACCCACTTTCCCGCGCACAACACGAGAAAGAAGCTCGTCGTCTTCACCAGCCCAAGTCCGCGGCCACCTTGCGCCGCCGGCAGCGACAAATACGCCGGTATCCAGGTGAACAGTCCCCAGTACCCGAACATGCCGCAGGCGTTCATGGCCGTGGCCAGCGCGCCGTTGCGAAAAACATCCTTGCGCAACAGGAGCCGCAGCGAGCTGCGCGTTTGCGATCTTTCACGTTCTTTCCATAGCGCAGGCTCCGGCACGCGGCGTTGGATCCAAAACGCGAGCAACGCCGGCAGCACGCCCGCGAAGAACACGGCGCGCCAGCCGAACCGCGGCAGCACGATGGCCACAACCAGTGCGGCGATGGCTTCTCCAATCGCGTACGCCGATTGCATCAGCCCGAGCGCCTTGCCCCGATGCTCGGCGCGCCACGTCTCCGCGATCAGCGCCGCTCCGGTCGTCCATTCCCCGCCCATTCCCAAGCCTAGAACGAAGCGAAACACCGCGAGCTGCCGCAACGTTCCCGAAAACCCGCACGCCGCGCTCGACAGCGAATAAACCAGGATGGACGCCATCAGCGCGCGCGTCCGGCCGATGCAATCCGCAATCACGCCGAACAAAAATCCGCCGATGGCCGAAGCGATGAGCGTCAGTGAGTTCAGAAATCCGGCGGTGCCGGTGTCCATCCCGAACGCCGCGATCAGATGCGTTAAGACGAGCGAATAGAGCATCACGTCCATCGCGTCCAGCATCCAGCCCATGCCGCCCGCGATCAGCGTTTGTCTTTCCGCGCGAGTGATGTCGCGCGGCCATTCGAGTCCGAGGATTGTGCGGGAAGCCGCTGGCGCGGCGGCCAGGGCCGAACTCGGCGTGGGGTCCGGCGTCATGTTCTCTCGATTGTACTCAAGAGTTGCCGCACGCGGAGTGCTTGCGCAAGTTCATGGGCCGGAAAGGATTGCACGCGAAGCACGGGTCTGTTAGGCTCCGCCAAATCTTCGGCGGGGCGGACAAGGCGTGGCCTACTGCAATAAGTGCGGAGCGCGAATCAGCGACCAGGCAGCTTTCTGCTCGCAGTGCGGTGCGCAGCCTTTCACGCCCACCAACCCGATCGTCGCTGCTTCCGGTCTTCCTCAGTTGCCGCTGCGCGTGGCCCGCTCGATGTTGTCCGCGATCCGCAGCACGATGAGCACGAGCTCCAGGCCAAGCCGGGTGAGCAGAATCCACAGAAAGAGGCCAACCACGCCCGAAACGAGATACACCAGTCCCTGGGCGGGCGATTCCTGGAAGCCCATCACCACGAGCGCGACCACCGTGACGCCGCCGCCGAGCAGAAATATGATGTACAGCAACCTCACAATCTTTTTCGTCAGTGACCCTTCGAACGCCAAATCAAACAGGCCCGTCAAAAATGCTTTCTCTTCGGGCATCCATGCCTCCTGAAAAACGATTTCGCCAGTGGCGTTCCATCTCTTTCCCCCTTGCCTGTTGGAAGCACTGGCTGACACCTACTCCAGGAATCTAGATTACACTCGACGGCGGGTTGCAACGGCACTCGTGCAAGCCGGGATTTCCTTAACTAAAACTCTTCGACAAGCGAAGTCAAGCCCGCGCGCAGGCCGAGTCACGATCTCGGCGCCGACGTGCGCGGCGAAACGCGCTTTCCTCTCCCTCCGTCTATGCCATTGAAACGTGGTTGCCAAAAATTTGCCGCGTGGCGGTAGAATCCCGCCCGTCAATTCTTCAGGGGGGAACGATGAGTGGTCGATCGAAGTCGGCAGTGTTCTACCAGTGTCTTCTTGTTCTCAGCGTGTGCATTATTTTTTCCGTTGGCGCGTTCTCGCAGACGCTCAACGAAAATTCTCTGAAAGCAATGAAGTGGCGCCAGATCGGACCCTTCCGCGGCGGCCGCGCGCTTGCCGTAGCCGGCGTCGCAGGCGATCCGAATACGTATTACTTCGGCGCCGTCGCCGGCGGCGTCTGGAAGACAACGAACGGCGGCTCGACGTGGACGCCCCTCACGGACAAGACTTCCATCATGTCCGTCGGCGCGCTCGCCGTCGCCCCGTCTGACTCCAACGTCATCTACGTTGGCACGGGCGAATCCTGCATCCGCGGCAACATCTCCTACGGCGACGGCATGTACAAGTCCACTGACGCCGGAAAGACCTGGACGCACATCGGCCTCGAAGACTCGCAGCACATCGCGCGCATCTTCGTGCATCCGAAAAACCCCGACCTCGTGTACGTTGCCGCTCTCGGCCACGCCTACGGGCCGAACGACACGCGCGGCGTCTTCCGCTCCTCCGACGGCGGCAAGACGTGGCAAAAAATTCTTTTCAAGGACAACAAGACCGGCGCCATCGATCTCGACGCCGACCCGCAGAATCCGCGCATCCTGTACGCGGCGCTCTGGGAAGCGCAGCGCACGCCCTGGAGCCTCTCGAGTGGCGGCCCCGGCAGCGGCCTCTACAAATCCACCGACGGCGGCGACACCTGGAAGAAACTCGAAGGTCACGGCTTGCCCGAAGGCGTCCTCGGCCGCATCGGCGTGGCCATCTCTGGCGCGGACGGGAACCGCATTTACTCCATCATCGAAGCCGCGAAGGGAGGCATTTACCGCAGCGACGACGGCGGTGACTCCTGGCATCTCATCAACGGCGACCACCGCTTCACCCAGCGCGCCTGGTATTTCCATCACATCTTCGCCGACCCGAAAAACGCCGACACCCTCTATGTCCTGAACACCGCTGTCTATCGCTCCATCGACGCCGGCAAGACCTTCAACTTCGTGCGTTCTCCCCACGGCGACAATCACGGCCTGTGGATTGATCCCACGCATCCCGATTGGATGATCAACAGCAACGATGGCGGAGCCACTATCACCCACGACGCCGGCAAGACCTGGACCACGCAGCAGAACCAGCCCACCGCCCAGTTTTATCACGTCGCCGCCGACAACGCGTTTCCGTATCACGTTTACGGCGCGCAGCAGGACAATTCCACCGTCGCCATCGCCACTCGTAGCGACCGCGGCGTCATTGATCGCCCGGATTGGTACGCCGTGGGCGGCGGCGAATCGGGCTACGTTGTTCCCGACCCGCGCAATCCCGATATCGTTTACGCCGGCTCCTACGACGGCCTCATCACGCGCTTCGACCGCAAGACCAATCAGGACCAGGACGTTTCCTCCTGGCCGCTCAATCCCATGGGCGCCGGGGCCGCCGAACTCAAGCATCGCTTCCAGTGGACTGCGCCCATCCACGTCTCCCCGCACGACCCGAGCGTCCTCTATCACGGCGGCGAAGCCGTCTTCAAGACCGCCGACGGCGGCATGTCTTGGACCGCCATCAGTCCCGACCTCACTCGCAACGACAAGTCCAAGCAGCAGTCTTCCGGCGGGCCGATCACGCAGGACAACACCAGCGTCGAGTATTACGACACGGTCTTCACCATCTGCGAATCGCCCGCCGAGAAGGGCGTCATCTGGGCCGGCGCCGACGACGGCCTGGTGCAAGTTACGCGCGATGGCGGCCAGCACTGGAGCAACGTCACCTCAAGAGATTTTGGCGAGTGGAGCCTCGTCAGCCTCATTGACGCTTCGCCCCACGCCGGAGGGACCGCCTACGTCGCCATTGATCGCCACAAACTCGACGACTACCATCCCTACATCTTCAAGACCGCCGATTACGGCAAGACTTGGACGAAAATCATCACCGGCCTGCCGGACAATTCCTACGTCCATGCCGTCAAGGAAGACCCGAAGCGCAAAGGCCTGCTCTTCGCCGGCACGGAAACCGGCATTTACGTTTCCTTTGACGACGGCGCTCATTGGCAATCGCTCAAGCTCAATCTCCCGCAAACGCCCATCCACGATCTCACCGTGAAAGATGACGACCTCGTCGTTGCCACCCACGGCCGTTCGTTCTGGGTCCTCGACGACATCGCGCCCATCCGCCAGATGACCGCCACCACGGCGAACGAAGACGCGCATCTCTTCCAGCCCGCGCCCGCCGTGCGCTTTCGCGGCCCGGGCTTTTCCCTTCCCGCCGGGAATCCCGTGGGCGAAAATCCTCCCGCCGGCGTCGTGATTGACTATGCGTTGAAGGAAGCGCCGAAAGATAAGGACAAAAACCCCATCGCGCTTGAAATTCTCGACGCGCAGGGCAAAACCGTCCGCAAGTATTCGAGCAAGAAGCCCGCGGAAGCCGGTGGCCCCGAAGAAGAAGAGTTCCCGTTCCTCCGCGCCTCGGCCGACACGCTGCCGGCGGAAGCGGGTCTCAACCGCTTCGTTTGGGACATGCGCACGGAGCTGCCCGCCCGGGTTCCCGGCTCCGTCTCCTGGGGAGGCCGCCCGTCTGGCGTGCTCGTCGTCCCCGGCGCCTATCAAATCAAGCTGACCGTCGCCGGCAAGACTTCCACGGCGAACGCCGAAATCCGCAAAGACCCGCGCATCCCCGCTTCGCAAGCTGATCTGGAAAAACAGGCCGAATTCGCCATGCGCATCCGCAATAGCGTTAACGAAGCGCACGAAGCCGTGAATCAGCTCCGCAGCGTCCGCACGCAGCTCGATGCGCTCAAGAAGCGCCTCGGCAAGGACGACAAATCGAAGCCCATTCTCGACGCGGGCGACGCGTTGACCAAAAAACTGAACGCCATTGAGGAGAAAATCATCCAGCCGAAGTCCAAGAGCAACGAAGACCCGCTCAACTACCCGATCCAGGTCGCCGATCAGCTCATGGCGCTCCAGGGAACCGTCGAAAGCGCGGATACCGCTCCTACGCAACAGTCTTCCGAGGTGTACAGCGAGCTTCTGAACCGCCTGAACGTTCAGCTGACCGCTTGGCGCGAGCTTGCATCGAAGGATCTCGCCGCCCTCAACGACCTCATCCGCAAGTCGGACATCGCGCCCATCGCCCCCGCCCCGCCCGAAGGCGAGAGAGGCAGGTAGCGCGCTACTTCGCGATCGGCGTTATCTGCGTCGCGGCGGACACCCACTTGCCCTTTTCTTTTACGTACACGCGGGTGAAACGGAACTCTCCGCTGTTATCCTTGCCGTTCTCCGTCGCCTTTTGCGTGACGCGCCCGGCAACCGCACCTCCGTTAATCACCTCTGGCCCGTGGTTATAGCATTCTCGTGTTAAACTTAGACGCATGGAAGTCACACTGCACATTCCAGACGACATCGCGAAGCGACTTTCCGCCGCCGGTGGGGATGTGTCCCGCCGCGCCCTAGAGGCAATCGCTTTAGAAGGCTACCGCGAGCAAACTTTGACGCTCTACCAAATTTCGGAGATGCTGGGTCTTTCCCGAGTCGAGACGGAAGATTTTCTGGGCCGCCACTATGTCCCCCTGGCTGTGATCGACGAAGCCGATCTGGACCGCGAGGCAGCCTTGTTCGAAGCGGCGTCGCGTTCTTCTCGCTCCCTCTTCCATCCGGCTCGCCTTTTGCGTTCAAACGTTCCAACGGGATCCTCGGAAACAACGTGACCGCGAAGCGGTCAACTTGCCTCTGTCCTCCGCCTTCCAGGCCCCCTTGACTTTCTTTCTACCCGCCTCCATCTTTATTGGCTTTGTCCGCGCGCACCCGCGGCACAATGGGACTGCGCTTTGGAAAAGCCCGCAGCGCCTCCAACATGACTCGCGTACGACTGTGCTTCCACGACCATTGCTTTGACGGCATGGCTTCCGCCGCTCTCTTCTACCGCTTCTACCGTGAACGCTTCGACGCGCGAGCCGAATTCCACTTCACCGGCATGACTCATCGCGCCAAACAACCCTGGGCAGACGGTCTCTTCGACGGAGACGAAAATGTGATTGTGGATTTCAAATACTCGAGTTCGCCTCGCGTCACCTGGTGGTTCGATCATCATCAAAGCGCGTTCCTTACTCCTGCCGACGCCGAGCATTTCCGCACGCGCCGCACCGACCACATGTTTTACGACCCAGAATTCAGATCCTGCACCAAGCTGATCGCTACGGTTGCTCGCGAAAAATTCGGCTTCGACACCAAACCCCTCGAAAACCTCATTCATTGGGGCGATATTATCGACGGGGCGCAGTATCCGGACGCGCAGTCGGCGGTCGAACTGGCCGAGCCCGCCACGCAGCTCGCGCTGGTGATCGAGGCCGCCCCCGAAGAAGGACTTCCCGCACAAGTGATTCCCGAAGCCGCCTATCGCCCCCTGGGAGAAATCGTCAAGCTCCCGTTTGTGGCGCGGCACCTCGGCCCACTGCTCGAGCGCCACCGGCGGTCGATTGAAATCTTGCGCGAGCGCATCGATGCGCGCGACGGCGTCATCTTTTTTGACGTCAGCGATCAGGATCTCGAGGGCTACAACAAGTTCATTCCCTACTTGCTGCATCCCGAATGCAGGTACTCCGTCAGCGTGAGCGCCTCGCCCGTCCGTGCGAAGGTGTCTCTCGGAACAAATCCCTGGAACCAGTCCGCTGCGGAAGAGAATCTCGCGACCCTCGCCGAGAAATTCGGCGGCGGAGGGCATCCTCGCGTCGCTGCGATTTCCTTTGACCCGGGAGAATTGCCCCGCGCGCGCAATGTCGCGGCGCAAATCGTTGCCATGCTGCGCGCGTGATAGGTTCCCGAAGCGGTGCGTTCCTTCGCGGGTCTGTCATTTCGCGAAATCAGGCGCCGCCGTCGAGCCGGAGAATAACCCGGCCCGTTCGACAAAGCTGGCGATCGCATGTAAAATTTGAGAGTTCTTGCCCAGATGCGGGGCGCGTAGCTCAACTGGCAGAGCAATGGACTCTTAATCCATAGGTTGAAGGTTCGATTCCTTCCGCGCTCACCACTAATTTCCTGCAATCAACCGCAACACCTTCATCCAATACTGCCGGACCGGATCCCTGAAGGCGAGAAGGCATTTCTTCGTTCTTGTAGTTCACCTCTTTGACCGGCAAATCCTCCGGCTCGGAAGTGCACATATAACCTGATGGACAAATTGCCGCTTCTATGTTATTACGCTCCCTTGGTCGGTTCTCACGAATTCAGAAACGAGAGGCTCGGCGCTACCGCGTCCGGGAGCGGCGAAGCAAGCCCACTCTCGATTGGCGCGGGCTAGAGCGCAGCTCAACAGAAATTTCTGGATGAGTTTGGGTTAACCGGTCGTCCCCAAGTTCAAGACGGAAATCTCGGCTGGAGATTTCTATATACGGAGCTCACCATGAAAAACGCATGCCGTACGAGCACCTTAATGATTCTCTTGAGCCTTGTGGCTGCGGGAATAGTGTTCGCGCAGTCGGACCTGGGCACGATTTCAGGCTTCATCAAAGACCAATCCGGCGCATCCGTTCCGAACGCCAAGGTCACGATTAAAAACCAAACCGGCATCGAACGTCAGACCACGACGAACGATTCCGGCTACTATTCCATCACCAACATCCCGCCCGGCTTTTATACCATGAGCGCCGAGGCCCCCGGTTTTCAGAAGTATGAATCCACAAACAACAAGCTTGACCCGAGCGGACATCTGGGCCTGGATGCGACGCTGGCGCTGGGCGCTGCCACGCAAACAGTGGAGGTGATGGCGAGCGTTGTCACCTTGCAGACGGAATCGGCCAGCGTGCAAAAGCTGGTCACCCGGGAGCAGATTGACTCACTCGAGCTGAATGGCCGAAACCCGATTGGCCTAGCGGCGCTGGTGCCCGGTGCCCGCAGCGGGACGCTGGCGAGCCTTAACGCTTTTCTCAGTCAGGGCCCGGCGAATTTCAACGGCTCACGCAACCCTGAAAACCTGATCACGTTTGATGGAGCTCCGGCTACACGTACGCGCTCCAACGGCACGAGCATTGGCGCGGCCGATGTGGACTCCACACAGGAGGTTCAGCTCCTTACTGCAAATTACGCCCCCGAGTACGGCCGCACCTCCGGCGCGCAAATTCGCATCGTCACCAAGACCGGCACGCAGGACTTCCACGGCGCCGCATACGAATACTTGAAGAATGATGCTTTCAACGCGAACACGTGGGCGCGCAATACCAACCCCTTTACCGCGTACGCGGCGCCCCTCCACTACAACCAGTTTGGGTACAACCTCGGCGGCCCGTTCTACATCCCCGGGAAATTCAACGCGAATAAAAGCAAGGTCTTCTTCTATTGGGGCGAGGAATGGATCAAATACCACTTTACCGAGTCGGGCTCAACGGTGCCATCGAACGGGCTGCTGTTGGTGCCGTCAACCAAGATGCGGCAAGGGGATTTCAGCGAACTGCTTGACACGAACAATCCTTTCGTCACTCGCACGATAAAAGACCCAAATGACGCCACTAAAACTATAAAGATCCCCGTGTATATAAAGGATCCTCAGTCAACCATGGCCTCGCAGTGCGGCACAGTCCTTTCTCCAGGACCCCCCGTGGTCTTCAATACAAATGGCTGTTTCCCCGGCAACGTCATTCCGCCCGATCGGCTAAGCCCGAACGGTATCGGCATTCTGAATGCGTGGCCGGTGCCCACTTTCACCAATTTCAGCGACTTCATCGGCCGCAACGGCAACTGGTTTGCCTCGAAGCTACACACTTTCGACCAGCGCAAGGATACGGCGGCCGTAGATGTGAACCTGACGGAGAAACAGCGGCTCAGGTTCCGGACGATGAATTACGCATATCTGGAGTACCAGCCGCTCGACGGCAATACCGACCGCACGCCGAAGTTCTTCAATCGGCCCAACAAGACGGGCTCACTCAACCACGTATGGACCATCAACCCCAGGATGGTCAATGAGGCCCAAGTCACCGCGAGCGAGGACGTGGTGTTGATCCCTGTGGACACGGTAAACTTCTTCAACCGGAATAACGCGTGCCCGCAACCAACGCAATCAACGGTGCCCTGCAGCCTCAACTATTCCTATATATTCCCGCAAGGGAAGCTGATCCCGACGCGCATCCCAACTGTGAAAATATCCAACTTCTCTGACCTGAGCGGCGGACCGTATCCCTCGCACTCCTCGGGCCCCATCTACACGGCGTCCGACAGCTTCACCTGGGTCAAGGGGAACCACACGACGAAGTTCGGCTTCCTGTTTGAACGAGCAGGCGAGGACGACAACGACGAGATCAACGTGCAAGCTTGCTCGACGTGCACGAACAACCAGAACGGCCAATTCCAGTTCACCGATAAGCTAGCCAGTGGGACCGGAGTGGCAGTTGCCAACGCGGCTTTGGGCCTGTTCGATACGTACTCGGAAATTGGGCACCGCGCGTACACCATCTTTCGCGGCAACATGTGGGAGGGCTTCACTCAGGATTCCTGGTCAGCCACACGCAGGCTCCACCTTGACTACGGTTTCCGTTACTCGGTCATCGTTCCCTACCATGCCCTGTGGGGAAACATGATCGTCTTTGACCCGCGGTTGTACGATCCGAGCAAAGCGGTGACGATCAGCCCCACGACCGGTCTTATCGTGGGTACGGTCGATAACAACGGTCTTGTCATCGGTACGGGAGCGGATGTGTACAACGGCATGGTTATACCCGGGAGCGGGTTTCCGAGCTCTGCGCAGGGCCGCGTCCCTGAGGCGGACCCGAGCCAGGGAGATTTCAGTCGGTTGTTCCGCGGCGTTCCCGACCATTACTCCGATATCCAATGGGGCGGTATCCAACCGCGGCTGGGCATCGCCTACGAACTCAATCACAAGACTGTGATTCGCGCCGGCGCGGGCCGTTACATGACCCGCTTGGGCGTGAGCGACTCGATCTTCCTCGGAGGGAATCCGCCGTTCCAGCCCAACGCCCTTGTCTCCAACGGCTCCGCAGATAACCCAGGATTAGGCGGCGCGGCCAACATTCCCCTGCTGGTGACAACGCAGAGCAAAGCCTTCAAGCCCCCGGAAGCGTGGGCGTGGAATGGCACGGTCGAGCGCGAGATGCCCTGGAAGTCGCTCCTGAGCGTGGGATACGTGGGCCGCCGCGGTCTGCACATGCAACAGG
>WNGN01016816.1_pt1 | contig 11449 bp, 9 predicted proteins | sample 5400561 | NCBI WGS metagenome assembly WNGN01 (sample SAMN13153379, study PRJNA577476) | soil metagenome | isolation source: 115 cm soil or saprolite under Garry oak tree replicate 2 | place: USA:California | collected 2016-06-15
CTGACGCTCTGGGCGAGCACCCAGGGCTCGTTCAACACGCGCTCGGAGGTGGCCGACGTCCTGGAGCTGTCGGAGAACCGCATCAAGGTGATCCCGATGGAGTGCGGCGGGGGCTTCGGCGGCAAGATCCGCGCCCTCTGCGAGCCGATCACGGCGATCCTGGCGCGTGCCACCGGGCGGCCGGTTCGCTACGTGATGACCCGGCGCGAGGAGCTGGAGGCGGGGATGCCGGCGCCCCAGGTCATCATCCGCCTGAAGACCGGCGTGAAGCGCGACGGCACACTCATGGCGATCGAAGGCGAGGCCGTTCTCGAATCCGGCGCCTTCTCCGGCGCGGTGCTGGCGGTGAGCGGCGTCTTTCTCGCGAGCCTCTATCTCTGGCCGAGCTTCGACGTCAAGGGATTCGAGGTGCTCACGCACAAGCCGAGCATCGCCGCCTACCGCGCGCCGGTCGCGCCGCAGACGATCTTCGCGATCGACTCGCAGATGGAGCAGCTCGCGCACGCCATCGGCGCCGATCCGGTCGAGTTCCGCCTGCGCCACCTGCAGCGCGAAGGCGACAAGATGGCCAACGGCCAGCCGTGGCTCAGCAACGGCGCCGTCGAGGTGCTGACCCGCCTCGCCGAGCATCCCCTGTGGAAGAGGCGCGCCGAATGGAAGGCGAGCAGCCCGAAGGGGCGGCTGCGCGGCATCGGGCTGTCGCTCGGCGGCTGGCTCGGCGGCCTTCAGCCGACCGGGGCCACGGTGCGGCTCAATCCCGACGGGACGCTTCAAGTCCTGACCGGCCAGGTGGACATCGCCGGGACCAACATCGCGCTGGCGCAGATCGCCGCCACCGCGTACGGCATCGATATCGACAAGGTGAAGATCACGACCGGCGACACCGACGTGGCGCCGATGACCGGCCTCAGCGCCGGCAGCAAGACCACCTACACCGTCGGCGTGGCGGTCATGCAGGCCGCCGAGAACGCGCGCAACCAGACGCTCGAGATCGCCGCCAAGGAGCTCGAGGCCTCGGTGCACGACCTCGAGATCGACGACGGCAAGGTCGTCGTGCGCGGCGTGCCGAACAAGGGCGTCACGCTCGCGTCGATCGGCAAGAAGGGCAACCTGTACATGTCGAAGGTCGAGCCGGTGCTCGGCACGAGCCATCCGGCCTTCTCGGTGCAGGCGCCGGCGTTCTGCGGCCAGCTGGCGAAGATCGAGATCGATCCCGACACCGGCGAGGTCACGCTGCACGACTTCGTGGTGGTCCAGGACGTCGGCAAGGCGATCAACCCGCTGCAGATCGAGGGCCAGATGCAGGGCGGGGCCGTTCAGAGTCTGGGGATGGCGCTGACCGAAGCGCTCATGTACGACGACAAGGCGAAGCTGACGAACCCGAGCCTGCTCGACTACCGGAAGCTCACCGCGGCCGACCTGCCGAACATCGAGACGATCATCGTCGAGAAGCCCGCGCCGCACGGCCCGTTCGGCGCGCGCGGCGTCGGCGAGCCGCCGATCGTGCCGGCGCCGGCCGCGATCGCCAACGCGATCGCCGACGCCACGGGCGTGCGCCTCACCGAGCTGCCGCTCTCCCCCGAGCGGATCGCTCTGGCGATCGCGGCCGCATCCTGAACTCCTTGCCCCTGAACGCCCCGGCGAAGTGACGGCGGGCGGCCTCTTCGAGGCCACCCCGAAACTTCTGGTAGCACGCGAGGAAGTCGCGGCCGGCGGGGGTCAGGCGCATGCCGCTGCGTGGACCGGCGCCGGGTGTCCGCTCGACGAAGCGGAAGCCGGCCGCTTCCTCCAATTCCTGCAGGTAGCCCCACGCGTTGCGATAGGACATACCGAACTCGGCCGCGGCCTTCCGCAGCGACCCGCGCTCGTCGATGAGACGGAGCAGCTGAGCTCGGCCGGCGCCCAGCTTCAGCTGCTCATCGAAGACGACCCACACCCGGATCTTGGGCTCCACGGCGTCAGCAGGGAGAGCACGCCACGACGGGCTACTCGATGATCCGATCGGCACGAACCTGCAGCGCCGGCGGGATCGTCAGGCCGAGAGTCCTGGCGGTCTTGAGATTGATGATCAGCTCGAACTTCGTCGGCTGCTCGATCGGAAGGTCGCCCGGTCTGGCGCCTTTCAGGATGCGGTCGACAAACGTCGCGGCGCGCCGGAACAGATCGTAGTAGCTCGTCGCGTAGGTCAGGAGCCCTCCGGCCTGCGCGTGCTCCGGGAAGGGATAGACCGCCGGCAGCCGGCTCTTGCTCGCGAACGCGGCGATCTGGCCGCCCTGCGCGATCAGCGATGGCTCGGCCATCACGAGCAGCCCGTCCGGACGCTGCCGCCCGACGAGGTCCAGGACGGCCTCGAGCGTGGGCGCCTCGGTCACGGAGACGAACGAGAGCTTCAGGCCCAGCGTCTGGGCTGCGGCGCTCGCGGTCTTCGAGGACACCTGCAACGCCGGGTTGTCGGGGTTCCAGAGGACCACCACCCGAGAGATCTGCGGAGCGAGCGCCTTGAGCAGCTCGAGCCGCTTGGCTTCCAGCTCGATGGCGAGCGACGAGAGCCCGGTGATGTTGCCGCCGGGGCGGGCGAGACTGGTGACGACGCCGACGCTGACGGGGTCGCCGATGGCGCGCATCACGATGGGAATGGTCGCGGTGGCTTTCTTGGCGGCCAGGGCGGGCGGCGTGCCCCAGGTGATGATGCTTGACGTCACGACCCTCGAGGTAGCCGAGGTCGCGGAGCCCATGCTGGAGCCCAGCGAGCGCGGAGGATGATTCGTTCGCGAGGACGGCGATTCGATACATCTTCGCGGCGACCTCGCCGGGCGGCGTGGCGACGACGAGCGCGACGATCAGCGCCAGCACGCCGGGATGCGGCATCAGCTCACGCACCGATCATGGTCAAAGCCACGCTCCCTGTTGTCGCTCGTGTGTGAGGCAGGATAGGTGATCGCATACGGCGCAGCAAGTCACTATTTCACCGCGGCGGCGCGCCGTATACTTGGCAGCCACGGAGGTGATCAGCGCATGAAGATTACGGCCGTCACGCCGTTCGTCGTCGATCCGGGCTACGGGAAGAACTGGCTCTTCGTGAAGGTCGAGACCTCCGACGGGCTCCACGGCTGGGGCGAGTGCTACACCCAGGCGGACCGGGACCAGTCGATCGTGGCCCACGTGCGCCAGCTCTCGCGGTATCTCGTCGGCCGCGACGCCGGACAGATCCGCCACTTCACGCACTGGGCCTACCACGACTTTGCGGGCAAGCGCGGGGCCATGGATTTCTGGAGCGCGGTGAGCGGGCTCGAGCAGGCGCTCTGGGACCTGGCCGGCAAGCGGCTCGGCGTGCCGGTGGTGAGCCTTCTGGGCGGACCGTGCCGCGAGCGCATCCGCGTCTACGCGAACGGCTGGTATTCGGGCGCCAAGACGCCGGACGCCTACGCGGCGAAGGCGAAGGAGACGGTGGCCCGCGGCTTCTCCGCGCTCAAGTTCGATCCGTTTCCCGGGCCGTGGCGCACGCACATCTCTCGCGAGGCCGAGCAGCAGGTGGTGGAGACCGTTCGCGCGGTGCGGGACGCGGTGGGTCCGAAAGTCGACCTGCTGATCGAGGTCCATCGGCGGCTGGCGCCCATGCACGCCGTGCGGGTGGCGCGGTCGCTGGAGCCCTTCGAGCCGTTCTGGTTCGAGGAGCCGGTGTCGGCCCGGGACATCGGCGCCCTCGCCGAGTGCCGGCGCGACATCCGACTGCCGATCGTCACCGGCGAGGAGCTCTACACCAAGTTCGAGTTCCGCGAGGTGTTCGAGCGCCGCGCCGCGGACATCATCAACCCCGACGTCTGCAACGTGGGCGGCATCGAGGAGCTGCGCGAGATCGCGGCGATGGCCGAGGCCTACCACGTGGTCGTCTCGCCGCACAACTACAACAGCACCACCGTCGGGCTCGCCGCGACGCTGCACGTGTCGGCGGCGATCCCGAACTTCCTGATCACCGAGTACTTCGTCAACTTCGAGTCGCGAGCGGCAGAGGTTGCGATGAATCCCTTCCGGGTCGACCGCGGCTATCTGACCGTGCCGACGGCGCCCGGGCTCGGCGTCGAGCTCCGCGAGGACGTGCTGGTGCGCTACGCCGACCGGGAATTCCCCGCGCGCACGATCCCGACGCCCCGGGACGAGGGCCCATAGCCCGCGTCATGCCCGAGCTCGCCGCCCGCCCCGGCCGGCGCGGATAGCGCCGTGGCCGGCTCGCTCCCTGCGCACGCGCGGGTCGTGGTGATCGGCGGCGGCATCGCCGGTTGCAGTGTCGCCTACCACCTGACGAAGCTCGGCTGGCGCGACGTGCTGCTGCTGGAGCGGCGCGAGATTTCCTGCGGCACCACCTGGCACGCCGCCGGGCTCGTCGGCCAGCTTCGCGCGACGCAGAATCTCACCCGGCTCGCCAAGTACGGCGCCGATCTCTACGAGCGGCTCGAGGCGGAGACCGGGCAGGCCACCGGCTTCCGCCGCCCCGGCAGCGTCAGCCTCGCGCGGAATCGGGAGCGCATGCACGAGCTGAAGCGTCTCGCCTCGATGGCGCGCTGCTTCGACGTGGACGTGGAGGTCGTCACACCCGCGGAGGCGGGACGCCGCTGGCCGCTCATGCGCACCGACGATCTGGTCGGGGCCCTGTGGCTGCCCCGCGACGGGCGCACCAACCCGATCGACACGACGCTCGCGCTGGCCCGCGGCGCCCGGCAGGGCGGGGCCACGATTCGCGAGAACACCGCGGTGACGGCGATCCGCGTCGAGAACGGGCGTGTCGCGGGTGTGAAGACCGCCGCCGGCGACGTCACCTGCGAGTTCGTGGTGAACTGCGCCGGCATGTGGGCGCGCGAGATCGGGCGCATGGCGGGCGTCACGGTGCCGCTGCACGCCTCCGAGCACTTCTACATCGTCACCGAGCCCATGGCCGGCGTCACGCCCGACCTGCCGGTGCTCCGCGACACCGACGGCTACATCTACGTGCGCGAGGAAGTCGGCGGTCTCCTGATGGGCGGCTTCGAGCCGGTGGCGAAGCCGTGGGGCATGGCGGGTATTCCGGTCGACTTCGCCTTCTCACTCATCGCCGAGGACTGGGAGCACTTCCAGGTCCTGATGGAGCAGGGGATGCACCGGATCCCCGCGCTCGAGACCGCGCCGGTGCGGCGCCACGTCAACGGCCCCGAAAGCTTCACGCCCGACGGCCGCTATCTCCTGGGCGAAGCGCCGGAGTGCCGCAATTTCTACGTGGCCGCCGGCTTCAACTCGATCGGCATCGCCTCCGGGGCGGGCGCCGGCCGCGCGGTGGCGGAGTGGATTGTCGGCGGCGAGCCGCCGATGGATCTCTGGGACGTCGACATCCGGCGGGTGGCGGCATTCCAGGCGAATCCGCGCTACCTGCGCGACCGCACGGTGGAGATGGTGGGAGCGCTCTACGCCGTGCACTGGCCGTATCTGCAGCCGGCGACGGCGCGCGGCGTGCGCAAGAGCGTGCTCCACGACCGCCTCGCGCGGCGCGGCGCCTGCTTCGGCGTGGTGATGGGATGGGAGCGCGCGAACTGGTACGCGACGGCGGGCATGGAGGCGGTCTACCGCTACAGCTACGGCCGGCAGAACTGGTTTTCGTGCGCGGCCGAGGAGCACCGCGCGGTCCGCGAGGCGGTCGGGCTCTTCGACCAGTCCTCGTTCTGCAAGCTCCGGCTGGAGGGGCCCGACGCCCTCGCGGTGCTCCAGCGCCTCTGCGCCAATGACGTCGACATCCCGCTCGGCCGGCTGGTCTACACGCAGCTGCTCAACTCGCACGGCGGCATCGAGGCGGATCTCACGGTGACCCGGCTCGCCGTCGACGTCTTTTTCATCGTCACCGGGGCCGTGGCGGCGACGCATAACACGCACTGGATCGCCCGTCACATCGGCGCCGCGCGGGCGGTGCTCACCGACGTGACCTCGGGGCAGGCGGTTCTCGGGGTGATGGGCCCGCGTTCGCGCGAGCTCCTGACGCGTCTCACCGACGCCGATCTGTCGAACGCGGGGTTCCCGTTCCTGGCGTCACGCGAGATCTGGCTGGCTTCGGCCCCCGTGCGCGCGTCGCGGGTGACCTACGTCGGCGAGCTGGGCTGGGAGCTGTATGTTCCGACGGAGCTCGCGGCGGGCGTGTACGACGCCGTCGTCGCGGCCGGCGAGGATCTCGGGCTGCGTCACGCCGGCTACCACGCGATGGACTCCCTGCGCATCGAGAAGGCCTATCGCGGCTGGGGGCACGACATCGGCGGCGAGGACACGCCGTTCGAGGCCGGGCTCGGGTTCGCGGTGCGCCTGGACAAGCGCGAGTCGTTCACCGGGCGCGACGCCCTGCTGGCCCGGCAGGGGAAGCCGCTCACACGGCGGCTCGCGGTGTTCGTCCTCGACGACCCGGATCCGCTCCTCTATCACGACGAGCCAATCTGGCGCGACGGCGCGCTCGTCGGGCGTATCGCATCGGGGGCCTATTGCCACACGGTCGGTCGCGCCGTCCGGCTCGGGTGGATCGCCTGCCCGGACGGAGTCACCGAGGCGTTCGTGGCGAGCGGCCGCTGGGAAGTGGAGATCGCCTGCGAGCGCGTGCCGGCGCGCGCCCAGCTCGCGCCGCCCTACGACCCGAGATCGCTTCGCGTGCGGGCCTGAGGAGGGCCGCCAGGACGAGGCCGGCGGGGAACAGGGCCCACGAGGCTCCGGGCCAGTAGGCGACTGCTAGCGGCCTGGGCGAGTCCAGGTACGGAGCTACACGGTCCGGGACGAGCACGTTGAACCAGGCCGCGCCAAGCAGCCCCATCACCCCGTACGTGACGGCAATCATGCTCACCCACGCCCGCACGCGCGACCCGGCAGATATGTAGCCGCGGATCCGCTCCATCAGCAGCGCGCACCAAATATTCATCTCCATCCACAAGACCACGGAGGTGAACAGACCGAGGCAAGAAAGTGTCCACTGGCGCGCGCTGAGACGCAGCGCCCAGCCAAACAGCACTCCCCCTGCGCTCGCGGCAACGATCAAAGGCAGCCAGAAGACCGCGATTCGAGTGTGCAGAATCCCGAACAGCCGCCAGTGAGAGAGGGGCAATGCCAACAGGTAATGACGTGACCACCCATGCTGCGTGCGCCACAGAGAGCCGAGCACGTAGTTCATGGGAAGGTTGGCGAACATGAAGTAGGCAAAGAAGAGCAAGAAATACCCGGAAGGCAGCAGCGCCGGCCCCAGTGAGTTCCCGGAGACCAGGTGGAGGAGCGCGAATGTGATCGTGACGATCCCGATGACGACCCACCACAGCAGGAAGTCACGAAAGTCGCGCTTAAGGAAGTGTCCGAGCATGGGTCGTCAGCGTGTCGGCGATAGCATCGGCAAGGCTCCCCCCGTCCGGGACGTACGACGCAATATGAGAGAAGGCCACCTGGCGCCCCCTGCTGATTACCAGCACGTGGTCAGCGTACGGATCCAGACCCTCCGGCACGTTGGTGGCCAACACGGTGGTCAAGCCCATCGTCTGCTGGCGCTCCTTGAGCAGAGCGAGAAAGAGGCGGCGTCCCAAAATATCCAGCACGGCCGTGATCTCGTCGGCGATCAGAAGCTCGGGGCGCGCGGCTAGCCCCGCGACGATTTGAACGCGACGGTTCTCTCCGGCCGACATCGTACCCAGCTGGGCATCCGAGCGCAGGCCGAGACGCCCGAGCAGCGTGCGTTCTTCGTCACGGTCGTACGATCGATAGAACCGTCGGTGGAATCCGAGAAAGTCCGCGACCACCCAATCGCCCGGCATGTCGATCTTCTCCGACAGATAGGCGATCCGCGACCGGGCCTGCCAGGGGTCGGTGTCGGGATCCTGCCCGAGCACTGACAGGTTGCCGCGCGCGCGGCGGCGGAATCCCATCAGCAGGTCGAGCAGCGTGGTCTTACCCGCCCCGTTCTCCCCGACGACGGCGAGGAATGATCCCGGCGATAGGGTGAAGTCGATCTCGGCAAGAATGTCGCGACCGTCCCTGAGCCGGTAGCCGAGACCACCTGCACTGACCATCGACCGTTAGTATGCTGGCGCGGCCGCCGTCCACCAAAGAGCTTCTGCGCTGCGAACACCGCGCATAACCCGCCAGCTCCCGTGCTCGTCGAGCGAATTAGCTCGTCAGGCTTCGTTCGGGACGGAACGGCCAGGCGAGCTGGCGCCAGTAGCCCTCGGGCACAGGATGTCCCTCGATCCCGTACGCCGCAGGCCAGCGCGCGGGCGGCAGGTAAGCGGTGCCGAAGAGCAGGTCGAGCCACGGCAGGTGCACCGCGAAGTTCTTGTCGACCGGACTCGCCGCGTGGTGCCAGTGATGGAAGCGCGGCGTGACCAGCACCCAGTCGAGCGCCCTCAGATCGAGCCGCACGTTGGCGTGGATGAAGACCGCGAGGAAGGAGACGAAGACGAGGTACGCGTAGACGGCCGGCGCTGCGAAGCCCAGGACGTAGAGCGGCACGAACGAGAGCCCTCGCGTCACGACGATGTCGACCAGGTGCAGGCGCGAGCCGGCCAGCCAGTCGAGCGACTCGGACGAGTGATGGATGGCGTGCAGGCGCCAGAGCCACGGCACCCGATGGAAGGCCCGATGCACCCAGTACTGGCTGAAGTCAGCGACGAGCACGATCTCGAGGAGCTGCAGGACCAGCGGCTGGGACGCCACCGCGTCCTGGAGCCAGGGATGCGTGGCCCACCGGAAGAACAGGGCCGCCGGCAGCATCGTCAGCACGACCGTCACCTGCACCAGGAGATGGCTCATCGCGAAGTGCATGAGATCGGTCGTCCAGCCCCGGCGGAAGATCGGCTGCTCGCGTAGCCGCGGAATCACTCGCTCGAGCGGGACGAAGATCAGCGCCAGCACGAACAGGTTCAGCAGGAACCAGTCGAGCCCCACGGCGGTGGTGCCGCCGAGCGTTCCAACCTCGGCGGTCGAGCCGCCGAGCAGCGTCCCGGCGGTGGCCAGGGCGATGCCGGTGAAGCCGAGGACACGGCGGCGGCGCAGGACGACGCTCAGCGCGCCCAGGCCGAAGCCAAGGACGAGCATGACGTAGATCAGGAACCGGACGAGGTCCAGCGGATAGAGGGCGCGCGCCGACGGTGTCGTGAGCCAGCTCGGAAAGAGCAAGCAGAGCACGCCGCCGTAGCCGAGCGCGCCGCACGTGACCGCCAGGATGCCGCTGATCCAGCCGGAGCCGAAGCCGTGGCCGGTACCGCGGCCGAGCCTACCGCTCGGCGCCGAGCGCTTCTGACCGCTGGCGGCTTCGCTCACGCGAAGGCGAAGGCGCGCGCGGGGTTCTCGACGAGCAGGCGGTGCAGCCCGGCGTCGTCCACGCCCTTGGCGCGCAGGCGCGGCACGACGTTCACCAGCAGATGGTGATAGCCGTATCCGCCGTATTTCACGAGCGAGGTCTTGTAGGCGATGTCGTGCGACAGCAAGATCTGGTCGCGATGGCCGGCGGCGACGAGGGCGAGGACGTGAGCCATGCGGCCGCCGTCGTTGGGCATGTCGAAGCTCGGGTTGTAGGGATAGAACGAGTTCTCCATCCCGAACAGATCGTACTCGAGCCAGATGCCCGCCTGGGCGAGGTCGATCACGGCGCGCACGTCGGCGATGGTGCGGCAGAGATGGCACATGATCGTGCGGCGCAGATCGCCGCCTTCCTTCTGGACGAGCTTCGCCAGCTCCATGGGCATGGCCGGGTGACGGCCGGGATGGACCATGAGCGGCGCTCCCGTCTCGCGCTGGGCGATCACCGCCGCGCGGAGCACCTTCTGCTCGTTGGCGGTCCACGGGTAGGTCGTGCCGATCTCGCCGATGAGCCCGGCGCGGATGCCGGTGTCGCCCACGCCCGACGTGACGTCGGCGATCATCTCGCGCGCGAGCTCGTCGACCGTGCGGCGGTCCATGTCCGGGGGATGCGAGGCGGCCACGTAGTAGCCCGCGCCCATCACGACGTTGAGCCCGGTGGCGCGGGCGATTCGCGCGAGGGCCCGGGGTTCGCGGCCGATCGTCGTCGGCGTCGGGTCGACCACGGTGCGGCCGCCGGCCTGCTTGAAGAGCAGGATCTCGTCCTGCGCGACCTGCTCGTCCTGGAGCCGCAGGTTGTCGAGGTTCGCGTTGAAGTGCTGGCGGACCCAGCCCAGGTTGGCGAGGCTCACCGGCTCCGCCGCGCGCGCCTTGTCGGCGGCCGCCGCCGGCTCGGCGAACATCACCTTGAAGTCGATCAGCAGATGCTCGTGCGGCAACGTGATGCCGATCGCATCCGGCGCCACCGCTCCGAGCACCGTCTGGATCTGACCGCCGAGCGGCCGGGACATCCGTTACCGGAACGCGGGAGCGATCTCGGCGCTGAACCGGTCGAGGTCGCGGCGCAGTTCGTCGAGCGGCCGGAACATCGTCGGCACGAACACGGTGTCGACCCGGGCCGCCCGGAGCTCATCGAGCTTGTCGCGGATCTGGTCCGGGGTGCCGGCCAGACAGGTGTCACGGGCGTCGGCGGCGTGGCGGCCCATGCGCTTGGCGATGGTGTCGGCGAGCGCCTCGACGTCGTCCTTCTTGTCGGTGATGTGCAGCGCCATGTTGACCGAGCGCCTGATGGTCTTGGGATCGCGGCCGACCGCGGTGCAGTGCTTGTCGAGGATTTTTCCCTTCCGGGTCGCGACACCCGGGCCGCCCCACACGTTCCAGTGATCGGCGTGCTTGGCGACGATCCGGAGCGTGATCCGCTCGCCCCCGCCGCCGATCATCAGCTCGGGGTGCGGCGTCTGCACGGGCTTGGGATCGAGCGGCGCGTCGGAGAGCTGGTAGAAGCGCCCCTTGAACGTCGCGCGGCGCTCGGTCCACAGCGACCGGATCACCTGGCACGCCTCGTCCAGGCGCTCGAGCCGCTCGCGCATGGTGTAGAAGGGGATGCCGTAGGCTTCGTGCTCGTTCTGCTGCCAGCCCGAGCCGAGGCCCAGCAGGAGACGACCGCCGGAGATGATGTCGACCTGCGCGGCCATCTTCGCGACCACCGCCGGATGGCGGTACGTGTTACCCAGCACGATGGTCCCGACCCGGAGGCGCGGCACCAGCGCGGACAGCGCGGCGAGCGTGCTCCACCCCTCCAGCGTCGTGCCCTCGCGCTCCTTGTTGTTCGGCATGAAGTGGTCGGTGACGCACGCGATGTCCCAGCGGGTCGCCTCGAGGTGTCGCCAGAGGTCCAGCACGCCCGCCCAGGTCGTGTTACCCATGCTCGTGAAGATCCCGAAACGCATGTCTCGCTCCTTTGTTCGTTCGAGTCCGCCGGCGGTCATACTAACGCAACTGGGCTCGTCTTTCTCCTCGCTTTGGCATATCTTGCGGACGGAGCCGCGAGGGAAACCATGACACGTTTTGGACTGAGCCTGCCCGCCGGGGGACGAAGCTCACCGGCCCCCGG
>WNGN01002934.1_pt1 | contig 11448 bp, 12 predicted proteins | sample 5400561 | NCBI WGS metagenome assembly WNGN01 (sample SAMN13153379, study PRJNA577476) | soil metagenome | isolation source: 115 cm soil or saprolite under Garry oak tree replicate 2 | place: USA:California | collected 2016-06-15
GCCAGCGAAAGGCCCGGAGATATAGGAAGTTATCTTGAACTACTGCTTGTAACCCAGGATGAGCCCAGCCCACCATCGATGCCTAGAGCGATGGGCGAGAAGTCATCGTCAAAGCCGCATAAGAAGATCGCCCGCGGCGGGGCTGGACACGGGGTCGAGAAACCCCCCTGATTGTTGCCCTGATTAACGTCCCGAGAAGCACTGAGCCTAAAAAGATGACACATACCACATTCGCAGATATCGCTGAGAGCAAAGCCATCCGTGGCTTAGTTGTGCCAGATTGTGAGCCTGCCCAGCGGACCATAGACGGGCTGCTCACGGTTCCATGAGCCTCCAGAGCAAGTGGCAGTGCCGCAGATACTACGAGCCAAAGGACAAACCGAACAAGTAGTAGAATATTTTTCAAGTTCTCCTATACACTTAAGACCCTCCAGGAGTCTGACCGAACCCTAACGGGCTTGTACCCTCGGCAATGACAACACGGACTCACCTAACAGAGAGTTCTACGGAGCATGCACTTTAGGAGCCTGTCCACATTTCGATGCTTCCGAATACATTCTCACACAAGCGAGGGCTCACAACGGCGAGCCGAACCGTCTTCCCGCCCTTATGAAGTGGGGTTGGAACTCGCATTTGATCCCGCGCCCGAGGTTCCAATCATGACCTTGCCCGTCGTTGAATCTCTTCTTGAGGAAGGTTTCGGCGTCTTCCATATGAGTCGACTTCACTCTCTGAGTGAAGATTTACGCGTTCCAGCGTTTGGTGGTAACAGCATTGAAATCAAGGTCTCCCTTGTATGTTATGGTGATGGATATGGCGACCAAGCGAAGTCTATCGATACTTCTTTTGACCTTGGCTCTGGGCATCGGCTCTGTCGCTATAGCTCACGCTCCTCCTCCTTCGCAACCACCTGTGATAGGCACACCCATCATTAGTCCGACAGCTCCTACATCTAGCAATATTGTCACAATCTCTGTCAACGTCACAAGCGCACGCTCTACCGTCAAGAATGTAACCATGACATACTCCACCGACAACTGGAAATCCACAAACACTACAGTGGTCGCCACTTACAATGCGACCACGACGACTGCGACCGGCCAAATACCAGCCCTCGCTTCAGGCGGTCATGTTGAGTATTACATCGTGGCATTTGACAATGCCGGCAGTAGAGGGCTGAACCCCACTGTGGGAAACTATTTCGCATACGACGTTTCCGCTCCGACTTCGCTGACATCCATCAGCACTTTGACATACATACTCGTGGCGGCTGGAATAGCTGCTTCGATCGCAGCTGTAGCCTTCATGATCCTTAAGGCACCCCGGGGCAAGTCGAAGCAAAGCAAGTCTTCACCAACCCAAGAACAAAACTGGAGCCGCAGCTCGTCTTAAGTCACAGACCGCAAATAGAATCGAGCCAATCCAGGATTCCATTCCACTGGCCCATCGACACTTACTTCGACTTCTTGACCGGCCTGAATGCGACAATTAGCCACCAAACAAACGCCTGGCTTGCAATTGTTATAGAAGTAAGGACAAGCCCACTGATCGCGAATAATGGGACGAAATAGGTCAGGATAGCGGCCGTCGGAATACTCGCGGTTCTTCTTGGGACTTGAGAAGCCTTGTTAAGCACTGTTGGCATACTGAAAACAGCCAACCCCGCGCTTCCGAGAGAGATCAAAAGGTCGACTAGCGTCAAGCAATAGGCCTCCGCTTTCCAAAACGCGACTTCAAAAACGTACCTGATATCAAGAGCACTGAACCCGTCAACAAGGACACGAACGTTCCATCAAACGCGTCAGCTACTGTCATTATGTAACCATAGTCCATACCGTTGAGGTAATGGAGGCTAAGAGAAAATCAATCCGTGGTCAGCTCTTCTTCGAAGCTTCGCATAGGCTGAATATGAGTCACTTCAAGAATGAGTCCCTGGTAACGACCAGCAATTTGCTAACCCATCTCTAGCATGATAAGGTCCACACGGAGGAAGCGTCAATTTCTCAGGCGTCTTTTCTAGCCAATTTGTGGGAGAACCGTCTGGACAAAGGGAGTCAATAATGACCGCATGGGAAGAGCCGAAGGAGCTGGATACTGACAACGAAGCAGTGATCAGCCTCTACGACGGGATCAGGAAAATACTCGACAAGCAATCGAACCCGAAGCCTAAGCAAGAGACGAAAATTCCCAGAGCCGCGAGACACGTCTTACAATGTGGACGGATTCTGAAAGTAGATGTCGAGCGGAAACTCGTTGTCGTCACGGTCATGAAATCAGACGGAGAACTTCACGAACTTCGAATACAAGCAAGTGAGGACTGATTAACGGGAGTGTAATGGGGCCCTTGGTTCAGAAACATTACACTACTTTGCGATCCAGCACTCCCAGTCTTCTCGCTCTCCTTTCGGCATACTTGAAGACGAGAAGCCCGAGGGCGAGAAGGATGAGGCCTCCGATGAAACTCAGACCGAGATAGTAGAAGTAAGAGCCAACGCTTCCTTGAAGGAGGACCGCGCGAGACGCCCGAATAAACTCTGTGAATGGAAGTACATTTCCGATATCTGAAAATGGATGAGGCAGACTAGTGACGGGGAATAGTGCTTCCGAGAAAACCATCAGAAGACCCGAAACGTAAGTGGGGAGCGCCCACTCGAATTTTGACGCAAAAATGGCGTACGCTCCCAGCAAGAAGCCAAGTCCCATGGAAGCGAATATGTTCACGATAAGAGCGACTCCAAACAGGGAGATCGAGAGCGGTGTGACCACGAGAGGGATCGCGACCCCGAACAGCAACCATGAGATTACGACCGCCACGGCGAGAGATGCTATGGACGTGACTGTCGACGAGGCAAAAGATGCAAGGCATCTTCCAGCAAGGTACGGAGGAGACGATTTTGTTGAGACATATACCTGGGGGAAGACGAATGTCCACTTTCCCTCGGCGATGGCTAGCGTTGGCACCCACGAATAGGCCGAGATGTGAGCGTAGAGAGTGGCACCGATAACGATGTATCCCAGCTGGAATGGAAACTGAGCAGATGCGATGGAGGCTCCATTCTTGAACCCAATGTATAGAATGGTAAGAGCGGTCATAGTACTTGCAATTGGAGCCACAGTCTTCAAGGAGAAACCCAGAACTGGATTCGTCCATCCAAAGTCTCGGGACCATCCGACCCGTATGGATGCGACCAGCGATCGGACGTAGCTCATCTTAGCCTCACCGCAATAGTCCCTGCTCTACGACCTTTCTCTTCCAAAATCTTCAAGGCCTTAGAAGCTGCGAACAACAACGTCATTCCCATAACAGCCAGCAATAAGATGTCGCGATAGACCAGAGTGAGATCCACGATTCCACTTGAGTTCAGACTGAACAATGTACGTTGAAGGGCATCCATTCCAACCGCCAGGGGAATCACGAGAGCAATTGCTTGCAGAACAGCAGGAAAGGCTAGACTTGCAGGGAAATACACTCCCGATAGAAATGAAACCGGTTCATGCAGAGCTTCGTTAACTGAATCTGCTTCGCGACCGTAGACTAGATAGAGTGAGGATAACGCCATTCCCATAGCATATAGGGATGCAAGAGTCAGAGCGAATGTCACAGCGACAAGCGGCCACATGGGGTTGGCCGGCGGGGCGAAAAGAATCCAGCCGATAATGGCGAGCGTGATGGCTGAAGGTGCGGTTCCCAAGATGCCGCCGAGCGACATTCCGATAAGGATGGCCGAGATCGGCGCGGGCGAAGTGATGTAGAGTTCGAAGAGGCCCTGTTGCTTGTCCCAGTTAAACTGGGATGCCATCGACCAGAGAACATTTCCCCAGAAGGACACCATGACTCCGCCTAGAAATGCAAAGCCTATCCCTGACTTGAGACCAGCACTACTGTAGAGGAGGGATAGGGCCAACGAAGTGAAGAAGGGGAAGCCAACATTAACGGCGACCCAGAGTGGTTCACCATAGATGCTCTTGGTTCGAACCCATGTGCGGGCGTATACCGTCTTTAGCCATATGCTAGCTCGTGGATTCATGCTCCCTCTCCCTAAATCCTCGTCCCACCAGGGCGACAAAGACTTCTTCCAACGTCGTCTGCTGCCTCCAGTTCGATATCAGATTCATTCCTGAATTCCTAGCAAAATCTATTGCTCCCTGCGCCGATTCGTCGCCATCCACCACAACCTGTACTCTGCCTACACCTCGCTCCTCGTCAATCGATGATGTGAAGCCCTTCACGCCGTCCACCTTGCCCAGCGGTTCGAGGCTCGCCGAGTCAGGAGGAGGAGTCATTTCCATTACGAGGGCTGGAGCACCTAGGGACCTTTTCAGAGCCATCGGAGTGTCACACGCAAGGATCTTGCCCTTGTCAATTATTCCGACTCTGTTGCAGATAGCATCAACCTCGGCCATATTATGTGTCGCCAACAGTATTGTGCGTCCGGATTCTTTCGCTTGCTTCACAAGAAATTCCCTAATCTTCAGAGCGGTCATCACGTCCAACCCTATTGTAGGCTCGTCAAGAAACACCACCCTTGGATCATTGATGAAAGCTCTCACGATCGTGACCCTCTGACGGTAGCCGGTGGAAAGAGTGTAGAACTTTTTGTCAAGATAATCCGTGAGACCTAGCATCTCCGAGAACTCATTGATCCTTTCGTGAGCAAGCTTTGAGGGTAGACCATAGAGCTGTGAGAAGAACCAGAGATTCCCGCGGGCTGTGATGTAGTCGTATCCCGCCCTCTCGGCACCACTAGCCGTACTGATCAGCGGTCTCACCTTCTCCGGTTGTTTTGCAACATCCCACCCCATCACCCGAGCGGACCCAGAAGAGGGCAAGAGTAAGGTAGAGAGTATCCTAATCATGGTCGTCTTGCCTGCCCCGTTCGGGCCGAGAACACCGAAAACCTCGCCCTCCCTGACCTTTAGATCGACACCATCAAGGGCGAGTACCCTGCCTTCTTTGCCCTTGAATTCTCTGTGTAAATCTTCAACCTCGACGGTTGACTTTGCATCTCGAAAGCTCATAAACTGGGAAACTCGCCTGATTCCAAACAAGCGGACCCAAACCTCTCATTTAACAATTCGGCCCGCCTGCGGCGTATTTTCTGACTAATCTTCCATATGGAACGATGAGGAATCCAATGGCTCTTGGTGCATTAAAATTGATACACCGATGCAAATTCTTTGAGAACTACTCAAGAGAGCTGAAATCTCACAATCCCGAAGATTCTAGAGGCCGTTTTACATTCACAGCGACGTTCAGCATCGCCTGTTGAGGCTCGATCGGGCTAAGTAAGGCTCGAATCCAGCACATGCCATTCCGTAGTAGCTAGGGACTTGGTACGATAATAGTTGAGATCGGAGTGGAACGACTTCGTTTATCCCAGCTAGCATAACCATCTGCCAGAGGCTGTCGGGCTTCGCCTCTTCAACGAAACTCGGCGTCAATCTCAGGATTCGCTTCAGGTTGTTGTCTCGTATCGCGTTTAGTACAAAATCATCATACTTGGAAGCGGCCGGGCTGAAGCCATAGGGTCCTGAACGAGAGTGAGCGTGTGCCTGGTCGGCGCTAGCAATGAAAGCAAATTTACTTTTCCTGTCCCTGTTCATAAGTCGGCCGAGCAGCCGCCCAAAAACAAAATTCATTCGAAGTGGGATCTCGCGAGATGGTGCAACTATCAGAATCCTAGATTTCAACCTCTGCTCTTTCAACACAAACCATAGCGGGACAAGGGTCCCCCAGTCCATCTGCATATCAGAGGAAGAGCCTGCGGCAGTCCCGTAATTCGCTCCGACTACTGGCAAGCCCGCTTTCTCAGATTGCCTGACTAAGATCTTTCCAAAATCGACGTCACAACGGGCTCGAAGGGATACTGACCGATTTGAAGAGCCTCTTAGAGTCCCCGAGGAGTTTTCAGAAACCACAACTGCAATCCTCGATACCAACCTCAGATTGTGAGGGCTAGCAATGACAATCGTCTGAGGATGAGATTCCAATATCCTCCTAGCGAGAACCCGCATCCCCGCGCGAGTTTTCTCGAACTTGCGCAACATAGACTTTGACACCAGTTCTGGAATAATCTCTCCGCCGTGGGGAGCGATGCACGCGTAGACAAGCGTCATAGGTAGACGAAGTCCCCGCTGCAAAGCGTGAAAGTGGAAATTAAGCTATGGGTAGAGTCAGAGTCCACAACGTCATTATCGAAGGTTCAGATGACAGGATCCGAATGCGGCATCATCAATCTCAAGATATCATTATCTGGCAGAAGATCTAAGAAGGCCTCCTTTTAGGGAAAGGATTAATCAGTCAGACCATGCGAAAACCTTTCCAACCTAGGAAGCTGAATAGCATAGTGACAGAGAACGCTCCGTTGCAAACCACGACCTTGGTCGAGTCCGAAAGTCAACCTCGCGCTGAGCCACATAAGAAGATACATCTCGCATCCCCAATCATCGACGCTGAGATGAAGGCAGCAGCCCTCTCCGCCCTCGAAAACGAGATGATGGTCATGGGTGAAAGCGTCTTCAAATTTGAGGTAGAATTCGCTCAATACTGCGGCACAAAATACGCTGTCTCTACTGCCTCCGGGACCGCGGCCCTCTCGATTGCACTGCAAGCCCTGAACATCGGACATGGGAGCGAAGTCATCACGACCCCGTTCTCCTTTATCGCAACGGCAAACTCAGTTGTTCACGCGGGAGCAGATCCAATTTTCGCCGACGTAGAAGACTCAGGAATAAACTTGAGTCCTAGTAAGAGCCGGGCAAAGATCAGCTCCAAGACTCGAGCAATCATGCCAGTACACCTTTACGGACACCCATCTCGAATAGATGAATTCCATGACATTGCGGATGAGGCTGACCTGAGCCTAGTCGAAGATGCGTGCCAGGCGCACGGAGCTGAATTCAGAGGAAGAAAGGTCGGTTCCATCGGTGAAGCCGGATGCTTCTCCTTCTATCCTGCAAAGAACATGACCGTAGGCGGTGACGGCGGCATGATAACCACAAACAACGAGGAAATGGCCGATGCCGCACGGAGCATTAGAGATTGTGGTCGAGACAAGAACAGCAAGTATTACCATGGTCGAATAGGGTTCACATCAAGGCTCAACACAGTCAATGCTGCCATTGGAAGAATACAGCTGAGGAGGCTGGAGGCTTGGAACCAGGCAAGAAGAAGACTCTCTGAACGATATAGAAAGGAGCTCGAAAACGTGCGAGACATCATTCTCCCACCCTTAGAGAGGAGGACGGAGAAAGCCGTTTACCACTTGTTCGTAATCAGGACGAAACTGCGGGATCAGGTGAAAAAGCGCCTTGCCGACGATGGAATAGAGACGGGAATACACTATCCCCGACCGATCCATTTGCAAACGCCATACAGGCAGAAGTATGGCTACACGGAGGGAGCATTCCCTCTAAGTGAATCGCTCTCGAATGAAGTCTTAAGCCTGCCAATTTTCCCCACGCTCACTGAGGACGAAGTGGTCCGGGTCTGTGAGGCCCTGAAACAGTCTCTGGCCGCGTAGTCCCGAATCACTCCACAAACTATGCGTTCTGTAATCCGGAGACAGACCCTGATTATTTCTTCCTCAACAACGAAGATGAGACTATTATTGATGGAAACAGGATTCCTGCACCTGCAAAGAAGATCCCCTGTACCCCAAACTCGGACCCCACAAAACCACCAAGAATATTCCCGATAGCCATCCCGATGCTCAGCACCACACTATACAAGCCGTTGGCTGAGCCACGCCTCGCTTTACCAGAAATATCACTGACATAGCTGAGAATCGCAGGAGCAATTGCTGATGCCAAGAAGAAGAGGGGGGCAAGAATCAGAGCGTATGTTAGAAAGTTTGGGAAGGACCAGCCGAACAAGACTAGAAAGCCAAACTCGCCCACTGCTCCAAGCACCATTATCTTCGTCCGACCGACCTTGTCGGATATGTGTCCAAAAACTATGGCCCCTAGAGCGAACAAGCCTCCAATAGCTCCAAGGAAGATTAGCATCTGGCCGGTCAGAGTAATGCTCGCGTCCTTGAAGGCCTTTGGCAGGAGGAAATACATTCCAAGAATAATCGTCTGACCAAGCCATACAGGCAGGACAGGACGAATCTTCGATCCGATTCGACGCCGACGAATCCCAGGCTGATTCAGCTCATCACTCCTCACAGGTTCAACCAAAAACTTTGTTGCTAGAATTGATGTGAACAGGAATATTCCTGAGGTTACCCAGAAAGCATAGTGCAGCCTTGACGCGAACGCTGTGACAAGGACTGAACCAACCCCGAAACCCAGCCCATACCCGCCTAGGTTGGCCAGGTCGAAGCCTCCCATCTTCTTCCCCCGGTTAGTCTGCTTAGTCGCATCACCCAACAGAGTAAGAGATGTCACCGCAGCCATTGCCGCAGACACGCCCATCAGAGCGTGGAGTACGGAAACATTCATCAGGTTCGTTGTGAAACCTATTGCTGCAGTCAATATGGTGATGAGCGTCATACCGATCAGGTGAAGCCTCTTCCTGCTCATCCGATCTGCTAGCCGACCGACGGGCATGGCCGAAGCAGCCTCAGCCATAGGATAGAGCGCAAGGATCAGACCAACTTGAAAGGCTCCCGCGGGCAGGTACAACGGGAATAGTATGGTGACCGAGCCGAATCCTATGCGTGTAAGGAATACTGCCAGGTAGAGGTAAAGGATCATCCGCGCGCCGATCTTCTTAGCCATGGCAGCATCCGAGGGGACAACTTGGCATGGCGGCCGCTTCTCGTAATAGGCTAGATGGTCCAGAGAGAGGTTTGTAATGGGAACGGACTGTTGGTCCTTTCCCGCTACCTGCTCTGGGAGCCGCTAGAATTTGCGGGGCAACTGGAGGAGGTTTAGTCCGACGTCCTTGTCTTTATCCTTCAATAGCTTCCCAGGAAACTTAACCATATTGACCTCGACCATGTTGGCGAGCGATCCCTCTTCCAAGTGTCCCCCGATAACGGAGAAATCTCGGCGTCCCAAAGTGACGTGAGCATGAGGCAACGCTTCTCGGTTCATCGTCGAAACGTTCCCGGATAATGTGAGTATCTCCAAGTCCTCGTCGAATGTTTCGTACTTGTATGTCTTCGTGTCCTTGAAATCGTAGTGGCCCAGCACGACCTTGTACAAGGAGCCTATCCCTTCAAAGAAACAGGCGTACAGTCTTTGAGCGTTCGAGAACTCTCGCAATGTCTTGAGTATGTCATCGCCTTGTTCCAAGCGAAGTACAAAACCCGAACCCAGTTTCTTGTATAGCACGTTTCATGCTCTCGTTTTGGAAGTCCTTGGGGCGTCCTTCTGGGAACCCTGTAGATGCTACGAAGCAATCGGAACTGTGGAGGATCCGTATGGGATCACGGACACATCCCGCTCGTACAGCTTCGAGTCCATTGACCTCAAAGCGTCATCGATGGTCCTGTAGAACTTTATCCGGGTCTTGCTTAGGAATTGCTCAATTGCAGCCGGTGCCTTGGGCGAGACGACCGCAAAGTCGGCTTTTCCATCATCGAGGGCTAGCCGGTTCGGCTTCTGTGAAGCTTCTGTGACCTTGCCAGCTTTCGCTCTCTTCCTCAAATCCTCAACAACCTTCTCCGGCTCCAACTTACCGTAAGTCTCCATCTCGATCTTGAACGCGTCACTGCCGATCCCGTTCTCTAGTGAGGCGAGGAGCACGACGGCCGGTTTAGGCGAGTGCCCTGACGGGACGAGGCCTGTGGCGAAGGTAGATGCTTTCAAGGCCTGGTAGAGGTTCTGTCCCATTGGCCCATCAGCCCTCGTCAGGACTAGGGGCGAAGGGCGTGATTGTATGGTGTGGGCTCGCTTGGAAAAGTTCTCAGCTAATTGCTGGTGAGCCAGATTAGGATCGCCGTAGCCCGCTTTTACAAGACTGCCATCTTGGTTGAGGACGAAGTCTAGAATTCGATGCTCTATCTTCATGTATTCCTTTAGAATGTTAGGGACCTCGTTCATGTCCTCACGCATCGGGTTGCCTTTCACCACGAGCTCATGGCAGCTCGGATTTCCAATGACATAGCCATGGTTTGTGGTAATCGTCTTGAGCCCAGAACATCCCGGTAGAAGGGCCTTGGCTCCGCCCTCGAAGCCGGCGAAATAGTGGGGCTGAACGTTCAGCGTTGATATGAGTAGGTCGCGATCGAAGAGTTCCTTGTTCAGCTCGACGGGCGTTCCCTTACCGGTAACGCCTATCCACTCGTATTTGCTCGCGGGGTTCTGTGTGGAGCTTACCTTAATGCTCTTCTCGTAGCGCTTGTGGATGTCTTCCCCGAGGACTCTGTGAATGAATGATTGATCTGCGGGTAAATGTGTTCCGCATGCGAAGATGATCTTGATGTCATCAGTCTTCGGCTCGATCAGACTGATCAGTTGCTTGATGAAGGGTGATTGTTTCCGGGTGGAGTCGGTGAGGATTATTGCGGGACTCCAGCCTTTCTCTCTCTCGAAAGGCCGAGCTCCTATGGGAGATGCGAGGGCCTCTCTAAAGGCCAAGTCGACAGGCTTGCTCGGCAGGGGATTTGCTTGAACATATCGTATCTTTTCTGGTGTGAGGAGTTTGCTGCCTCCGAATTCATCCAGGACTGAGAGGCTAATGGTGGTAGTCAAGGAAGGATGAGGATTAGGATGGTCAAAATGGCGATTTAAGCGTTAACTGATTTCAATGAATAGATCTGAGAAGCGGGTTGAAAGAAAGGGGTCCGCCCTGGTTATCAGGGCGGGTTGTATCCGCGGCTAGAGCTGGAAGTGTTGGTTGTGCTTGCACTGGGTTTGTAGGTAAATCCTAGGAATCCTCCGATGAGGCCTAGGATGAGGCCGATGAAGTTCATGGATAGTATTGAGAAGACAAGCACCAGGGTGCTGCCTAGTTTTCTCTGGGCCGCGTTGTTGTACAGCAGCCAGCCACCGACGAGAGTGAGGATGCCGGCGATGCTTCCCCAGATCAGGAGCATACTGCTGGGAAAGCCGGGGACTAGTAGCGAAGTGATAGCGCTAGCTAAGAAGGCGCCGACGAGGGTGAATATCCCTGCGAGTATTGATAGCGCGAAGGCTGCTGTTGGCTTTTTCTCTACGTTTACTGCCAACGTTCATCCTTACAACTACGCCCCCTGTCGGAACTATCAATCCACTGTAACCCTGACAGGTGAGGAAGGCGAATCATCAATGCTGTGCCGCAACATAGGACAGGCATAACATGCTGTGAGATAACGTGAGCATCCAACACTCTCGTTTTCCCCGTTTGTCTGGCGGGAGATTTGTGTACCCCCGGGGGGGCTAGATAAGAACGCTTTTTCTTTTTCGGGAAACGTATTTTTTCGTCATTCTCGGACGTCCGTATACGCTGTGTTGCCTGAAGTGAAAAGATACCCAGCTCGGAAGCTTATGGGTGCACAGCCTCCTCTACACCACGCG
>WNGN01006908.1_pt1 | contig 11443 bp, 11 predicted proteins | sample 5400561 | NCBI WGS metagenome assembly WNGN01 (sample SAMN13153379, study PRJNA577476) | soil metagenome | isolation source: 115 cm soil or saprolite under Garry oak tree replicate 2 | place: USA:California | collected 2016-06-15
TGGGAGAGAGCACGTTCACCATCTGCCATACCGTTTCTTGTCGCGCCTGTGAGCAGAATCATGCTTCTTCTGGGAAGGAAACACCCATAGGTTGGCTCTCCGGTTGTCCGTCTTGTTTCTGTTTATGTGATGGACCACCTCTCCCTTCTTCAAGTTGCGACCGAGCTTTCTCTCGGCAACAGAACGATGCACCGGTATTCCCGAGTCAGAAAAGCGCTTGTAGCCCTTCTTGTCCTTGAACAACTTCGATAAGAACCCGGTCACAGTCCAGTCTCCACTTTCAGTCTCGTATATGAGAGATGAAAAAGGTTGGGGTCCTACCTAATCGTTGAGCGAGAAGCCGAAGCTGTGGTCCTATCTTGAGTAACTCTATGTCCTTGTCGAAAGTCAATCGCGAGACGCCTTCAGTAAGAGCGTGTGACCCTTGACCTCGGGAGATACTTCTTGTCCTTCGACCCATCCTAATTTCTCGACTATCTCGTTGGGTATTACAACCCAGAATTTGCGGTACTCTTTCTTCTCTATCCGCCGGGAAACTTGACTCTGCAATTTCATGATGGACACAAACCCTTTTATCGGTTAGGTACCTAATGCTACATGAGGATAAGAACATTGTCAAAAACCGAAACCGAATATGAAAGTTCGCGACCCGAGGACGAAGTCCGAGGGGTTCGTGGGTTCAAATCCCACCTCCCGCACCATACAGTTCCTAGCTCGCAAAGTGTGAAGGACTTTTTTGTTTTCAGATACCCCCCGGGGGGGGGTCGAGAGAAAGATAACAGAAAAAGAAAGTTAGCAGAAAAAAAAGATAAGAGAAGTGTCGCTCTGGGAATCCTGGGATATAGATACGAATCCGGTATTCTAATAAGCGTGGCAGCGTTTAGTCAGGCTGCTTCCTGGAGGAAAAAGAGTTGTCCGGGATTCCGCCTGATAATACTGTAAGTAGCGGGAGTCCTTCTTCTCCAGTGCAACAGCCACCGACTCCTCCACCTAACACGATGCCAGCGCAACCGCAACAGGTGGCCTGCCCGAACTGTTACACGCTTGTCCCGATGGGCACTCGATACTGTCCGCAGTGTGGAAACGCGATCCCTCCTCCATTTGGCCGACGGTCCCCTCAGTACCTTCCCCTCCCAAGCGCAACATTGCCCTAATCGTGGTGGCGGTGGTTCTTATCGCGGTGCTTATCCTCGGCATCGCAGGATACGCACTCTACCAGAATCATCAGCAACAAGTCTTGCAAGCCAGCAAGAACTCAGAGGCGAATGCTGCAAACAATTCTGTCAACCAGCTGACCTTTACGTGCTTCTCAAACCGAACAGATACATCCAACATATCAGGCACGCGTGGATCTTTCTCCGGATACTTGATAGTGTACGAGACCTTCGGGATCTCCAACCCCTCAAGTTTTGTAATCGACGCAACATGGACGATCGCACTGGACTTTCCATCAGCAGGATGGTTCCTCAGGAACACTCAGACGTTTCACATGTCCCCCAACGGAGTTGCGTACCCCGAGTTCGCCTTCACCATAACCGCGAACCAGCTAAACAATACACCCACCAACGCAAACTTCACAATATTCAACGTGACACTTGACGGAAGCTACCAAGTCACCGGGACCTACGCCTCCTACACGCCTACGACTCACTCAACGTACGACAGCACAACAAGCAACGGCAACGGAAATCTCGGGACCGGTAACGGCCTATCAAAATGCTGAGAGAGTGGAATATATCGCCAAGAGACTAGCTTTCCAGATGTTGTCTTGCGAATTTTCCTCCGAGTAGCCCTTATACTAGGTGGGCGAAAACTATAGGGTTCGAAATGGCAAACGGTCTTGACCTAACCACTATAATCTCCGTGCTCTCCGTTACAACATTCATCATCGGAATCCTATTGGGTGTGATCATCAAGAGAGCGATCAAGCTCGCCTTGGCTATTGTAGCATTAGTCGTGCTACTCGCGGTCACAGGCTACCTCAACCTTGCTTGGAGCATGCCTTCAGCAAATACAATCTACTACGTCTTCAACGGGGCACAGCCAGTAGCCTCACAAGCCATCGGACTCGCCACCTTGTTACCCATATCCTCCGCCACATTTCTCGCAGGGGCCGCGATAGGACTCTGGAAAGGGTGACCCTATCCACGGACAAGCCTCGCCCCCGAGCCTAATCGGCTGCGGCTACCAAAACATGCGCACGTCGAGGCAGGGCGAATGTGGTTCTGCCAAGGCATTGAGTCGCTTCTAATTGATCGGAGCGAGCATCCATGGGCATCAACACTGGCTCGCTGATGGGGTTACTGAGTACTATGGATCGGAGCCTCGGGCGTGGGATCAAATGCAAGTTCAAACCCTCTCCTCTCCGAATAACGATGGACTAGTCCTCTTCAGGGGAGATCCGACTTCATTCTGTAGTTTGTTAGGTTTCGGAAAAAGTCGGACGATCATAAGATTACTTTGACCCTCTAGCGGGAGTTCCTGAGCGCCTGGGTTCAAAGCGGTTTGTCGAGACGATCTCGCTTATGCTATGGACTCTGGCCAATAACAATGTTCTAGAACGTTGCTACTGGCCGGTTTAAGAGGCGCAGGCAAGCGCGCAGAGTGGGCCCCCTAGTGCCTGACGGCAAAATGAAAGAATCCACAGACAGAAAATGTTCAGTCCTGCGGTCTTTCTGTCTAGGAAATACTTGTTGGTTCTCGTCACGCTCTCGACCCTGGTTCTTGCTGTGCCTATACATTCTGCGAGAGCGGCCAGTAGTCCACCTCTTCTCAAGGGATGGGGTGGTGTGGGGGTTGCGGAGAGTGATCAGAACTCCACAGCTCCGTAGCGGTAGCCTCAGAGTTTTCCGCGGGCGTCCACTCCACCAAGCGTTCTGACGTTCATTTGAGACTGATTATTGCCTGGGCTCCGAGAGATATTTTTGGCGAGAGCCCGGTGATCCGGCTGGTGCCCCCCGTGTGTGTTCTCCTTTTTCCTTCCGCTACGGCTTCTTACCGCGATAACCCCCGCTACCGCTACCCCTGCTATCAAGGCCATAACCGGCAAGATCTGCGACAGCAGCCTCAGCTTGTCAGTCGGTAGGACCACGCCACCCACCGATCCTCCCGGCATGACTGTTATTACAATCGTCGCCCTGTGGGATAGCCCACCGCTCGTTCCCGTTATGGTGATCGTGTAATCTCCGGCTTCGAACTGAGTGCATGAGACGGTCGTGTTGCCAGATCCTGTGATGCTTGTGGGAGTGAGAGTGCACCAGGTGCTGTTGGTGGTGAGAGTTACAATTCCGGCGAAACCATTGAGAGCGGCTATATGAACTGTAGAATTTGCACCAACGCCAGCACTGACAGTAACGCTCGTCGGATTGGCCACCACGGTGTAGTCTTGAACCGTGAAGGTCACCTGAACAGAATGCGACAGCGAATCGCTGATTCCAGTAACTGTCACTTGAACAGTAGAAGCCGACGCGAAGGCGCATGATACCGTCGAACTGCCAGATCCAGGAAGACTGGTCGGAGATACGGTACAGGCAGTGCTGTTTGCGGCCAGGCTGACGACTCCATTGAAGCCCTGGGGAGCGGTAAGAGTAATTGTCGAATTCGATGTTGTGCCCGCGTTTACATCGATACCGGCCGGACTGGCGGTCAGAGCAAAGTCTTGAATGGTGTAGGTGACAGTGGTGCTGTGGGATAACGTACCATTCGTACCAGTCACCGCGACGTTAGTGACTCCCTCAGAGGCAAAGTTGCACGACAGCGAGGAGTTTCCAGAACCCGTCACGCTTGTCGGAGAAATATTGCACGATGTGCTATTCGTGGATAGGCTGACTAGACCCGTGAAGCCGTTGAGCGCCGTCACAGAAAGAGTGGAGGAGGCGGAAGTTCCGGCGTTGACGGTCATGCTTGTCGGAATGGCCGCGACGCTAAAGTCATAGAAACGGAACATAGCTGTCGTGGAATGGGTTAGCGAGCCGCTGGTCCCGGTTAGCGTTAGCGTATAGTTGGCCGCGATGCTTGCATTGCAAGACACAGTCGCGGTTCCCGACCCGGTGATGTTACTCGGAGATATTGCACCGCATGTCAGCCCTGCCGGGGCTGTCTCGGTTAACGAGACCATGTCCGTGAACCCGTTGACCGAGGTTAGATTTATTGTCGAATTGGTCGTCTGGCGGATCCTGACAGGGGCGGGCGTGGATGCTGAGATTATGAAGTTCGGGGGTTGTGTGAGGAACTCTGTCATTGGGGTTGCTGCGGCGTCGTTTGGTGTGAGGCTCGTGAGATTCCAGTTAACCTCTATCGTTTTGGTGAGGGAGTACTGGTTGTATAGATGCGCTGAGCTGAAACCGGTCTTCGCTACTGGTCCGTCCCAGATCGCGTAGAGACAGTCTTCGGAGCTATTGTTCATGGGGCAGTAGGCATTTCCCTCGTCGAAGGTTATGAAGAGCGCGGCTCGTGTCGTCGTGAAGGTGTTGCTGTTGAGAATGTTCGGGACCAGGCTATTGAGATAGTTATCGCCTTTCCTTATGCACGTGCTGCTTCCTCCACTCGTACAGCCGTTACCGCACCCGCTCCAATGGCGCATGTCGTTGCAGTCGTTCGGCGTGAGCCACATGAAGCTGGGAGGAGAAGACGAGTTGAGATCGTTGATGAGAGCGCAGTCCGTCACGCCCCCACAGCTACCCGGATTCGCGAGCACGATCTTAGAGCAACGGCTGGTGTTGTTAGTGATGTCCTGGAACGCGACGAACCCGTTATGCTCGTGGGTATACGGCTCGGCGCCCCCTGTGACGCAGCCTGCTGCGACGCCCTGACTTTCCATGTAACCCTTCCATGTTAGACCGGCAGCCTCGAAACGGTCAATGAGGTTCGGGTTTGTCAGCGACCCTGCTGGTGGGTAGCAGGGTCCAGGGTTTGCTGTAGAACAGCCGGAGGGAATGAAGGCTCCGAGGATACCGTAGTAATTGGGCCAGCTGGTGATTACCAGGGAGAGGTATTGTTGGGAGATGCCGTAGCTATTCGCCAAGCTGGACATATAGGGAGTGTTGGACCCGTTACAGGGAGGAGGGTTTCTGCCGCAGATATCGTTGATACCCTCATTCTCCATCATGATAACGACGAGATGATCGAAATAGTTGCCTGGTAGGGGGCTCGCTGGTGCGCCCGCGGACTGGTGGATTTGTAAGGAGCCTGAGCCGACGGGAAGCTGTTGTGAACCGATGATGGTTGACAGAAGCAGAATTCCCGTCAGAACAAGAAGAGTGAACCAGATACAATTGAGGCGAGTCATTGTACGTTACTATCACAAGCAGAGGGAGGAACAAGCAAACCATGCAGTGGCAGGGAAACTATGTCTCGCCCTCCTCTCTGGAAAAAATTTCAATCCATATTCAAAAGCGCTGTGCCTCTATTAAGCATAGAGCCTACCAGCATATGTTCTCCAAACCAATGACCGGTGACTGCCTAAGTTGTATGGACTTTGGTCCAGTCAACCTTTGTGGGTTTTTTCAACGCGATTTTCGGACCGGACTTCATGTGAGCGATGAGTGGAAGGTGATTCGGGAATAAGTCGGCTTCAACCCGGTCCTAGACAGGTTAGTGACAGGACCTGGCCATGATACTATTGAAGACCGTGCTTGCTGAGCCCTCTGTCGAATCTCTTTGAGCACCTGGTGCTTGAGCTAGTCACTCCGAATAGCAAAATCGCTTCACAAGACTACATCTTTCCTCGAATTACGAACGATATTCTCACTCATGTTTTGGATATCGCGGCTCCAAGCTAGGAAAGAATCCGACCTGGCTACGATGGTTTGCAAAGATGCTTTCTGTTCGGCCCCACTCTGTGACACCTTTTTAGCTAGACTGGAATAGAAAGTCGAGTTGTGAACCCTGTTCAGAAGCCTGCTTGGCTCATCGCCCTTGTAGTTGCGTCCCTGATGTCGATTCTCTTTGGCCTGATTCATGTTTCTGACGCCATCGTTCGGTTGGAGATTGGGAGCGTTTCTGGGGAAACTTTGGATGCCACGATCAACCCGCTCTTCGCGGTCGTTTATCTCGGAGGGGTCGCTGTTAGCTGGAATGAGAAGCGTATAGGATACGTTTTGGTTTTGATCTTGTCATCCCTAAGCACTTGGGGCTTTTTGGGCCACACTACTGGCTTGACTCCGCCGAACCTTGTGGAGATTGGTAGGGCTACGGGTGTCTTGTTCGTCTTCGCTGTCCTAGTCGGGGAAGTTGCCTCACTTTCGGCTGTGATTCTTTCAATCTATGCTCTGGGAGAGAAACGACTCAAGTTGCTAGTACGAGCGCATGTACCGCGCCACTGGCCTTGAGCTTGAGAGCGGGAGATGATCGAGTTCGGAGTCCAGAAGGGGGTTTGAACCCTAAGCAGAGGGCCTGTTCGACTCCCATGGCAGCGATCAGCCGGAAGGACCTGATATGAGGGCTCGATCTGCCCGCTGCGGCCGAGGGATCCGCCTCAGTCGCAGGAACCATCTCAAGCAGCAGGTCTCGTGATCCAAACAGAACTTATTTCCTGTTGCCTCTAAGACGAACATATTGGACCCCCGCACCGCGCGAATCCTCGTTGCCGCCTTTCTCCTCTTAGGTTCCAGCCTCTACCAGTTTGTGACTTACACCTCGACAACATCTTACCAGTCCACTTTCAGCCTTCAGCCCGGTCTCGCGTACGATTTACATTATCCCTTGAATCCTTCCGACTAACTTACTGTCACGTTCCAGGAGAACTCAGGAATGCTAGTCGGTCTCTATATTCTCAGCAGTGCCCAGTTCGCTTCGTATCAGGCCGAGAATCCCTTTAGTTACCTCAGCTCTGTCACAAACGTTGCTTCAGGAATCCTCTCGTATAGCGCTAATGTTCAAGACACGTACTACCTCTTCTTTGACCATGGCGCGGGTCTAGCAAATGCTATCGAAACCGTGTACGCGCCGCGTTCATACACGACTCATATCAGCTATCGACTTTATTTTGGAATCCTACTCCTAGGAGCTGCGGCCGTCGACTTCTATGCCTACCGTTCTAGCAAAAGAGGCGTTACAGCACCGCCTGCCCCAACCCCAATCCCTCCGAGCTTCAACCCTCCAAATTGAAAAGCGGATCTACGAGTAGATGACTCGGAATCGAACTACTTCAAAAACGGCAAAACGTACTTCCACGCCAAATACGCCGTCGTCAAGACTCCTGCGGCTAAAATGACCATTGCGACACGTCGACCCCGTTTGCTCTGATGATGTTTAGGTTGAAGATGCTGTTTTTGTTGAATGATTGGCTTCTCTTCGACTACAGATCTTCTCTTAGGCTCAACGACCTCGATGGCCGATTTCTTCCTAGGCTCGTCAACCTCTACAGCTAATTCCTGGGAAGTCTCGCTAGATCCAACGTTTCGCATCAGCCATTTTGTTGAGACTGAGGGACGTGGGACACGGAAGACCCCCGAGCCTGTCTTTGCTACGAAAGCAGTCCATGCAAGTTCTTTCCTGTCTCGTAACGCATCAACCTCGTGCTGGCGCATGGCGTAGTAGACGACTGAGCCAAGCATCTTCTCGACCTTATTCGCATCAAACGTCCCAGGCGTTCCAGTGCTTCTGACAAACAGTAGGTCCGCGTCAGCCCGGAGATCTACATCGCCTCCATAGAAACGATGGAGACCGGCAACCATGACCACAAGCCCCTGGCGCATGCCACGCTTGAAGAGTTCGCCTCTAATGTCGTACCACTTGTCCAGCCAGTAATCGATCCTCCGCATCTTCTCCGAAGGTCTCGCGTAGCGCGCAGTGCCTTCACATTCCTCTGACCATACCTACGTGCTAGTGCTTGAGCAATGGATTCAGCTAGCGTCGTTTTACCCGTGTTCGGCTTTCCGAAGATTATGATGTTCAAGTGATGAATGGCATTATCTTTGCCTCCCGATTCAGGAAGGGGATCAGGAATAAGCCCGTCAAGGATAGTGTCGAGGTCGAGATTGTAATAGGTAACCTTCGCCAGCGAGTCCTGGCTCGGGATGGCCGGCCTGGCCAGGGATGAATTGACTGACGTGATGTCCGTAGGTGCGCGCACATTACTGGTTGGCGAAGGAATAATGTCAGTATCTTCCGATTCTGACACGACTAGCCTACCTAACGCTTAGGGCCTTAACCGGGGTAGTTACGCACATCGTCGGCTCCCGCCATATCAGACATCAAGAATACTTCTTCCAGGTCCATTCAGGAACGAAGCTCCCGACCAGAATAACGATGAAAGCCAGCCAGAACAGATTCCAGTCGAATGAGATGACCGACAGCACGTTCAATGCGCCGATGATGCTTAGGAGTGGAAAGAGGATTCCATCTATTCTGCAATGGACCCTACCACAGGATCGACCGTTTATCAAACAGCCTATTCCCGCCCACGCGACAGCTGTTACCCAAAGAGCTCCTCTAGCAGTAAGGGATAGAACGGAAGCACCGTAAGCTGCACCTGCTCCTATTACGAGAACAACGGGGACGCCCCACAGCAGATAGCACCAGGGAGCCTTATCGAAGTTTCTCCCGCGAGACGGCTGTGAAGAGAGCTGTACTGGGAGTTCCATGAATTACACTCGTTAGGACTGAGCAGTTCGATTAGGCTTTTTTCTCCAAACTACGAAATAGGAAGAGAGAATGACTACCCCGGCCACTGCTGCCGCAACGATCCCATAGAATTCGACGGGTTGAAATCAGATCTTCGATTTCTTTCCTGTTCTCCAAGCAGAAGGATCGAAAGAAGGGATAGGGGTCATCTTCCCTGATAGATGGGCCAGACAATGATGGATAGAAGCATGATAGTTGATGCCTGACTCCTCTCAAAAGCAGATAGTGGACGGCCCCGAAAAAAAGATTGGGACTCAACTCACTCTTTCCAGCTCTAAGCGCTAGAGAGAGAATTTCTGGGTCTTCTGACAAACGACGGGATATCTGTTCGTAAAGAGGAGAAGACCCATGATACACCTTTTCTCTGAAGATCCTGAACTGGCGCGACAATGCCTCGGTATCATACGCTTCACTGGGTTGTGTTCGACCAACCGAGTTCATGAAACCACTTCAAAGATTCTCCATCTCCCCGAACGCTTCTCTCTGATCTAACCTGATTCCATTATATTCTTCAATCTAAGTCTGAGTCCGTTCGTTTCTATTCCGGCAGTCCTCACGTCGGCAAGGGCATGTCATGAATAATAGTGGTAGATCAATAATAGGATTGTCGACTGGCGCGCCAAGCCTTCAGCACGTGTTCTTGATATGCCGTCTCGAAGACTGAGAAGGCTTTTTCCTTCTCACCAAGTGCAAAGTACACAGTTCCTATTATTCCTACGGCAACCTTAGCGTTAGCGGGCTACCTTGACCAACTCGCCTCATTAGGCCAACTCTAAGGATCCACATTCGCCACTGTCGGCCCACTGTCGGCTATGGCTTGGACGAGAGCTTTGCCATAAACTGGAACAGCAAGGAGGCACTGCGGGGTCCCTCAACCTCGACCAGATCTTGCTGTTCATGAATGGAAATGCAAACTTGAGAGCGTCCGGGCCATGCTATGGAGATTCAGCCGGCCTGGCCACATACAACGACGCGACCAGAGAGAGCTAGTAATGGCACTCGTCTCGTGGGGGGGGACCCAATCTGTAACGCGAGGGTGTCTACAACTAGTTGGATCTCGCGACAGCACAGGATTTCATATCAGCAGTGATTGCTGCAAACTCCTAGGGACCTAACCCTTCCCTGTTTTGGGACACACACTTCTACCCTAACCTTCCGACCGCGAACCAATAGAGCTGACAACTCGAAGCGGTATTGCCCTGCATTGAATCCTAAATTCCGCTCATATGATTCCTCGTTGCCTTGACAGTTCTGCTCTTGTCTGCTTCGGTTTGGATCTGCGAGGATCCGTCTCTTCGGAGGGATTGGTCTATTCTCCCCATTTGCACCAGACACTCTTGCCCAGCCCGGCTCCATGACAAAGGCACGAGAGCTCAGTTCTTGAAGCTGAAATTGCGTTCAAAAACGGGCTTTGAACTTGCACTTACGTCGACCACGCTGAGGGTTTCATGGAAGAGGGCGAGGATGGGGCAGGTCATTTCGACAATGTGGTTTTGCGGCCTCAAGTTACACTGGCTCCGGGCCGGGCTTAAAGGGGGTCACGAAAACCATGAGATTCGCCTAGGATTTTCACGAGTTCAAGCGTGGGAGACCTTTGATTTCTGATATGTCGATCTAGATTCGTAATCGGGGCTTGTTCTGGCGTTTTTTCTTGGAAGCCGAAGAAGCTCTATGGGATGGGAATGCTTCGCAAGAGCAAGTTGACCGCGACTGTTACGAAGAGGAATGTTCCGAGGAGGACTGCCAGAAGTATGAGGAGAATGGCCACGTCGTGGTTCCTCTTTTTCTTCTTCTGAAACGGTATGATGGGTGAGTCCATTGTGTATACACTCAAGCGAGTATACTTGGCTTGTAGTGCAGAATAGGATAATGTAACCAGGGTTTGAGCCGTCAATAAGCACGGTCAAAGAAAACGGAGAGGGATAGAAAACGTCTCTCTCTCGGTTGCGTGGAGCTTCTAGACTGGTTGATTGTGCTGCTGTAGGTCGCGCATCATCTGGTCATACTGGTCCTTCGTGATCTCTCCGCGGGTGTATCGTTCTCGGAGGATAGAATATGCGCGGTCGCCGTAGCCCAGCCTCCCCAGTAGTGGCGGGTATAGCCCCCAGCGCCAGGGGAAGAAGAGCCAACGGAGGACAAAGAAGATGGCGAAGATCCAGAAGAGAGCGAAGAGGCCGAATGGGAAGAAGCCGAAGGGATAGTAGACGAATGTGGCGGGTCTGAAGAAGACTAGTCCGATTGGGGCGATGGTTCCTATGACTGCGAGGAAGGCGATGAAGCCCCAGAGGAAGAATCGACCAGGATGCCTCCATCCCATATTTTCACTCGTTCTTGTTAATCCTCCCACGGTTCAGGGGATATGGCCAATCAGAAAGTTCTCTTTTTATCTCTCCAAACCAGTACGATCCTCGGTCCCGAGCCTAAATGAAAGACAAGATTCTCTGCTTCGTATGCTCTGTCAATAATATCGAGACCCCTTTCAACACTTACTATGAGCTACAGGACCATCTTTACAGGGACCGTGACATGAAGAAGGATCCGGCAATGGACATCTTCAACAAGTACAAGACTCACGCGGCCCAGGACAAGACGACACAACAGTCCTAGTCAGTTCTCTGACGTCGCCCGATGAACGCGACTTTCCAGTCAGAGACCTTGTGGATGTGATTCTCAGTATAGCCTTAGACAGATATTTGTACCAAATAATGTATGTGGCGCCGTCCGACAATATATACTGGTCGACGCCAGGTTCACTTCACGCGAAGTGCGAAATTGAGTGAGCGGGCACATTTCAGCTCGTATGTTTTTCGGTTAGGGT
>WNGN01004627.1_pt1 | contig 11441 bp, 9 predicted proteins | sample 5400561 | NCBI WGS metagenome assembly WNGN01 (sample SAMN13153379, study PRJNA577476) | soil metagenome | isolation source: 115 cm soil or saprolite under Garry oak tree replicate 2 | place: USA:California | collected 2016-06-15
GCGATCTTGGCGGGGGTGAATTACTTTCCGGTGTTGCTCGGAAAGATTCCGTTCCCTCGGGACATGGTTCTTCAATTCCCCGCTTGGGCCGGTTTCGCGAGATCCGAAGGCTGGCAGCCCTACGCGGACATCGGAGACCTGGTCACATCCTTTTATCCGTTTCGCGCGATCGCATCTCGATCGATCCACGAAGGAACACTCCCGCTTTGGAATCCATACTTCCAGGCGGGCGCGCCATTTCAGGCGGATTCTCAAAGCTCTTTATTCTATCCGCTGAATTTTTTCTACTACGTCCTACCGCTGCCGATCGCCTGGACCGTGTGCCTGGTGGTAAGGATGTTTCTTGCGGGAGTCTTTACGACTCTCTTTGTTCGATCCATCGGCGGAACGAGGGCGGGAGCTGTCTTTTCCGGAATCACCTTCGCCTCGTGTGGCTTCATAACCGCGTGGCAGGGCTTTGCGCTGGGTGACGCGGCGATCTGGCTGCCCTTGATCGGTTACGCCGTTCATCGGCTTCACACCGATCACTCCAAGGTCTCTGTGTCACTTGTTGCTTTTTCTTTCGCTATGCCTGTCCTCGCAGGACATCCCGAAACCGCAGCACACCTGACATTGGCCGGAGCGTCGATGGCTTTAGCCTGGTGCGTGGTTTCAGTGCCACATCGCGGCCGATATTCTAGTGCGGCATTCCTGTTGAGCTTCGCGCTGGCTGGCATTCTTGCTTTGGGCCTCGCCTCGATTCAAGTTATTCCGACTCTCGAATGGCTGCGGCAGATGGACGAGGCTCTACAACTCAACTGGCCTGGCTTACCCTGGCGCCAGGCGCTGGCCTGGGTATCGCGAGATGTCATCCGAGGACCAAATTCCGCCGGAGTCTGGATTCCAGAAGGCGCAGCATACGTTGGAATGATCGGTTTGCTTGCCGCATCACTGGCTCCATTTCATAAGGCGAGAAGGTTCGTGGCGCTCTTGACTGCGATGACGGTTCTTTCCGCCGGTATCGCCTATGGGATCGAGCCGTTGCGCTGGCTGGTTTCCCACATTCCGGTCATTGCGGGCTTGAAGAACTCCAGGATGATCTTGATCGCAAGCTTCGGGATGGCCGCACTGGGAGGCCTGGGAATTTCCGCGCTTGAAAACGAGACGGCGTTTCCGAGCCGGCGCCGCCTGATGGCGCTGTTTTTACTGGGAATTGCCGTTGTCTTCACTTTCCTCCTCGTCTACAGGCTGCAGGCGGTGACCCAGTTCAAAGTCGAGTTCACTCGGCGGCCTTCGTTTTCGAGAGCTCTCCTGGTCCTGAGCCTCGTTCCGATTGTTTGGAGATTGCATGGCGGCCTTCGCGGACGCCTGTTTCCCTTCATCGCGTGCAGTCTCGCCGCATTCGATCTCGTCACCTTCAGCTACGGCTACATGGGCTTTGCGAAACCTGATGAAATATTTCCGCCGGCCCCAGTATTTGATTTTCTGGCAAAGCAAAATGACCCAATGCGGTTCCGCATCGCACAGATCGGCCTGCCATACTCTGCGAATGCGAACATCATGTACCAGTCTTCTTCGGCAGATGGGTATGAAGTCTGTGCAACTCTCCCGCGAGTCTTCGCACTCGATTTCACAGAGAACCGGTGGGACGGGATCCAATTCATTCCCGAACGTGTTCTTAACTCCAGAGATCGGCGGCTCGACATGCTCAACCTGAAATACTTCATTCTCACTCGCAATGCTCCCGAATTTAAGCAGTTCACGGTCGCCGAACGTTTTCGGCTGGTATTCAATAACGGATATGTCGCAATCTTCGAAAACAAGTCCGTCTTGCCGCGAGCCTTCGCTGTTCCCGCGTCGGGTGTTGAGGTGATTCAAGGGAGGAAGGATCAACTGGAACGTCTGCGGAATCGCTCATTCGACCCTGAACGATCCGTCATTCTTTCCGCTCCTCTGCGTTTGGCCGGGACGTCCGGCGAGCCGGTTTCGCCACTCTTCAAAAGCGAAGTCGAACTCACGAATGGGCAGATGAACGAACTCGCATTTCACGCCCAGGCTTCAGAACCTGCCGTTTTGGTATTGAGTCAAACTTATTACCCGGGATGGAAGGCCACTGTAGATGGGCAAGAAGTTCCGGTTTTCCCGGCAAATCTCGCGCTTACCGGAATTCCACTTCCCGCCGGTGTCCACAATGTTCGGTTCGTCTTTCAACCGCTAAGCTTCAAGGTCGGAGCCGCGCTGACATTGGTATCGGTGATGATCGCAGTCGGGTTGGTGGCGGCCGGTTTCATTTCTTCCGCGCCTCGATCATGACGGTCGCACCGTGTCCGAAAGCCGACTCCAGAAGCGCCAGTGGAGAGGCAGAAATGACGAGAAGCAAATATATGAGATGCCGCGTCCATGCCGCTGCCACAGACTCGTTGACGTCGTGCCTGCGATATCGAACGGCGCGGCTTACCGGATCAAGCGACGGAAATAGACTCGAAACGAAAGCCGGCGCGTTATCCCGGAGGTTGAAATGACGAATGCGATGAGGAACAAATCCGGAATCGTTCAGAAGCCTGAGCATCGCGTTTTTCGAATAATCGATCACATGCCGCGGAATATCGAGTCCATACCATTTAGCTCCGAATAGTCTGAATTGCCAGCTATCGATACTTGGAACCTGCAGCACTATGGCGCCATTCGGTCGTAGTATGCGGAAAACTTCCGCCAGTACATCGCGCGGCTTCGCGACGTGCTCCATCACGTGAAACAGAGTCACAACGTCGAACGACTGGTCTGGAAACCGAGCGCGCTCGAGCGAACCAACCACGACGCGAACGCCGTTTTCCGCCTCGGCCAGTCTAGCGGCTTCTGAAGAAAAATCGATGCCTACACCACGAAAACCACGATGCTTGAGAAGACCCAGCAGGGTCCCGCTGCCGCAACCGACATCCAGTAGATCGGCGCCTTCGGGGTTCCGCGCAGCCCTCGCAATGAATGCGACGTGATCGCTCAGGGCTACTCTTCGATAAATCGACTCGAGCCGTTTCAACGCGCCCGGCTTTCCAGCGCTCCACCAATATTGTGTTGGATAGAAACCAGCGATTTCGTCGCCGCCAGGCATGGGGTTCAGAAACAAGCAGCGGCACGCCGAGCACGAATTCAGCGTGAACGTTCTGGAAGTCGTTTCGAATAGAAAATCGGTGCCGGTCAGTGCAGGAGCCGTTGCTGGATTCAAGCAAACCGGACAGTTCATTGAAGCGAATAAGTAACTATCACGCGGATGCTCCGATTGCCGGGATTGAACGACCACTTCTTTACGGCTTCGAGAGTGGCGGTATTCAAATCCGGCAATTTCGAGCTCGCAATCGTGGCGGTCTTTACTTTGCCATCCGGACCAACGTCCACCCGCAGAGCAATCGCGCCGGCCGCACCCTTTTTGCGCAGTGCTTCGGGATAATCGGGATAGATCGCCTCGACAACCTCGATTGGCGCGCGCGCCTCGATCTGATAACTGATTGTTCCGGCGGGAACGGGTGGTGGAGGCGGAACCGGTTTCGGCGGCGGCTCACGTCGGGCGGCTTCCGAGGCAACCTCGCTCCGGATTTGCTCGAGGCGGCGTCCATCAATCTCGCGGCGGGCGTTTTCAATCTTCTTGCGCAAATCAATGATCTTGACCACATACCGTTCGACGACGGACCTATCGACATGCGGCAAGGCGGCAGCGATGTTGATATCTTGAAACGCCTGATCGAAGCGCCCAAGTGCAACCAGCACTTCCGCTCGAATTGCATAAAAATGATCTGCAAATTCCGGCTCCAGCTCGAGGGCACGCGTAATGTTCGGCAACGCTTTCTCGGCCTGTCCGTTCAATGTATAAACGCGTCCAAGCTCCGCGTAAGCACGTCCCATCAATGGCAATAACTGAATGGCCCGCTCGAGCGCCGCAACTTGTGCCTGGACATCCTTCTTGTCCTGAACCTCCATCGCTCCAAAGTGATATTGCACCAAACCGCTCTCCGGGACTTCACGAGTTACGCGATCGAGCACGCGTATGGCCTCGGCAGGAGAACGTGAGAATCGGATAACAATTGCGCGAGCGGCACGGCTCTCCTTCGAATCCGCGCTATACCATCGGACGGCATCCGCATCGCGTCCCGTCGCAAGCAACAAGTCTCCACGCTGGATTGCCAACCGGGCGAGGTTCGCTTCTGCGGATTTGATCGCCGGCGCCGTGCCGGGCGGCTTCACGATAGTCTCAACGTAACTCTTCAACCTCGCGTCGACAGCGTCGGTGTCAATATCGATCTTCGGCGTAGCCTCCGCCTCCGTCCGTAACTCCTGAATGTATTGCTTGAGCAGGTCCGGTTGCTCCGCCAGCACAATGCGAAGTAAACGGTAAGACTGCGTACGGAAGGCGCCGCCTGGCTCGTTGTCGTTGTAATTAGAGCTGGGCACAATGGTCACGAGGTCGGCTGCCGTGAAACTCTCCTCGTCAGAAATCTTCTTTGTATCCGGTGAACGGCCGATTTTTCGCACGTATTCGGCCGCACCTTCAGCAAGCCAAAACGACCTCCACACGACGTATCTCTCAAACAAGACATGTCCCAATGCATGCCCAACATCGTTTGCAATGTCATCCGGTGATTTGTCTTTGGCGACGATGAACACCCGGTCCGGACCTCGGAGGAGGTAAGCTGCCTTGTCGAGCCTCTCGGCGCCTTGCACACGCGGCAACGCCTCGATGTAATCCTGTTCGTTATTAAAAAGAAAGACCTCGATGGGAAACTGCCTCGGAGGAAACTTGCCGAACGCCTGGGAGAAGGCCAGTACGCGATTTTCAAAATCCGAGAGCAACCGGCGGCCTTTCGCCTCCGTCGTATTGGTAAAGAGTAAGAAGTGCTCCGACGAAAGCTCAGACCATTTTTCGTCCTTCGCCATTACAGGCTGGCGCGGGCCCAGCGTAAAAAGCAATGCGCACAGGATGGCTCGGTATCGCATTCCTCGATTATAGCGGAGTGGAATGTCTGTAGTCGCGGGCTTTAGCCGCTTCTACTTCTCCGACCTGTAGTGGATCACCCGGACTTTTTCCAATGTCACCAGGCCTTCGAGCACCATGGCATCGAGCGTCGGAAGGAACGCGTCGATTTTTTCAAGGCTGTCCACAATCTCGACCACCATCGGTAAATCCTCCGACAAGCGCAGGATTTTGGCGGTGTGCAGAACACTGTGTTTGCCGAAGCCCATCAGACCTCGTAAAACCGTGGCGCCGGCGAGTCCTGCTTCCCTGGCTTTCAAAACGATGGCTTCATAAAGCGGAATGTGTCCGTGCTTGTCGCTCTCCCCTACAAAGATTCGAAGCAGATAGCCGTCCCCGGGAATCTTCATGGCAACCTCACCAATAGCGGGAAAACGCGTAACCAGTCCAGACCAGAATCAAACCCGCAATATTCGAAATAAGAACGTTGACACTGGCCAGAAACACTTCCCCGTCGCGAAGGAGATTGAAAGTCTGGATACCGAATGAAGAAAACGTCGTGAACGCCCCGAGAAAACCCACGAGAATGGCGGAGCGCAGCGCGGGATCGGTCAGGTATTTTTCTTCGGTAGCGTGAAATAAGAAGCCAATAGAGAGGCAGCCGATAAGATTCACGATGAGTGTTCCGGTCGGGAACGACGACCCCCATCGCTCATCCGCCCATCCCGAGAGCCAATACCGAGCCAGCGTTCCCATCAAGCCGGCTACACCTATGAGAACGATCTTGTACATGAAGCCACTCCATTCAGAACACGCTCGATTATTAGAAGGCGCAACTTGCGACCATTCATGCTCTAATCATTCGTTATGAAGACTACCGAAATCCTTCGCGCGTGGAAATCCATTCTTGCGGGACGGGCGCCTTGCCTGTCCATTGAGATCACTAAAGAGTGCCCTTTGAGCTGCCCGGGATGCTACGCGTACGGCGACGAACACCTCGCGGGAGGTGTGCTGCTAAATCAGGTTAGTGATTACAAAGGTAAAGAACTCGTCGACCGTTTTATGCAGCTCATCGATCGTTACCAGCCGTTACACGTCTCTATCGTCGGCGGCGAGCCGCTGGTAAGGTTTCGTGAGCTCCACGAGATTCTGCCCCGGCTTTCGGCACGAGGCGTTCGGATACAGCTTGTCACTAGCGCCGTCCGTCCTATACCGATCGAATGGGCGAACATTGATCCATTGAGCATCGTGGTCTCAATAGATGGTTTGCCGGCTGAACACAATGCCCGCCGCAAACCGGCAACGTACGAACGCATTTTGAAGAACATCACAGGACACTCGATTACCGTGCACTGCACGGTCACGCGGCAAATGACAGAACGGCCCGGATACCTGTGCGAGTTCCTGGGCTTCTGGAGCGCGCGTACCGAGACCGAAAAGATTTGGGTCAGCCTTTTCACACCTCAGATAGGTGAAACCAGCTATGAGATCCTGCCGAAAGCTGCTCGTGCTCAGGTTGTGAGCGAGTTGCTCGGACTTCGCGAGCTGTATCCGAAACTCTCCATGGCCAAAAGCATGATTGAGGGCTACCTGACCCCGCCTTCAAGCCCAAGCGATTGCGTTTTCGCCAAGACCACCCGCTGTATCACAGCCGATCTTCGGACGCGCGTGACTCCCTGCCAATTCGGCGGCAATCCGGACTGCTCCCAATGCGGTTGCGCCGCCTCAGCCGGTTTCAATTCCATCGCTCGCGCCCGACTCCCCGGAGGTATTCCTGTAGGCTGGCTGTACAACAATTCGCATAAGGTAGGCAGCATCGTTGCGGGGATGCGCGGAGAGAACGCGGGCTGAACAAATGGGGACGTAGCCCGATGTCCCCATTTTTGAACTCAAAAAATGGGGACATCGGGCTACGTCCCCATTTGCGTTTCCTACAATGGAATGTTCCCGTGTTTCTTCGGCGGATTACTATCCCGCTTCGTATTGAGCATGCGCAATGCGGTAATTAACTTTCGCCGGGTGTACTTCGGTTCGATGACCTCGTCGATAAAACCGTTTTCAGCGGCGATGTAAGGATTCGCAAATTTCTCTCGAAACTCTTCGACCTTTTCCTGGCGCTTCTTGGGTACATCTTCGGCCGCCGCAAGCTCCCGGCGATAAATGATGTTGACTGCGCCTTCCGGTCCCATGACGGCGATCTCCGCGGTGGGATAGGCAAAATTGATATCCGTACGAATGTGCTTGCTGGCCATGACGCAGTACGCGCCGCCGTACGCCTTGCGCGTGATCACTGTTAATTTCGGGACCGTCGCTTCAGCAAATGCAAAAAGAAGCTTCGCGCCATGCTTGATGATGCCGCCGAATTCCTGATTCGTTCCCGGCAAGAACCCGGGCACATCTTCGAATGTCACAAGCGGAATATTGAATGCGTCGCAGAAGCGGACGAAGCGCGCACCTTTGATCGAACCTGCGATATCCAAACAGCCCGCCAGGTAGGACGGCTGATTTGCCACGATCCCAACGGAACGCCCATCCAAACGCGCGAATCCGATGACCAGGTTTTTTGCGTAGTGTTCCTGAACCTCGAAAAAATAATTCTCATCGACCACCGCGTGGATAATGTCCTTCATGTCGTATGGTACGTTCGACTCGGAAGGCACCATTGTGTTCAGCGCTTCTTCAACGCGATCCCAGGGATCGTTTGCCGCTCGACGCGGCGGGTCCTCCAGGTTGTTCGAGGGAATGAACGAAAACAACTCGCGTAAAAGCAGCAAGCATTCTTCATCGTTGTGAGCAATGAAATGAGCCACACCGCTGGTGCTGTTGTGAGTCATGGCGCCGCCGAGTTCTTCCTTGGTGACTTCTTCGTGAGTAACGGTTTTTATGACATCGGGACCGGTAACGAACATGTAGCTGGTCTTTTCGACCATTACAATGAAGTCGGTGATGGCCGGCGAGTACACTGCGCCGCCGGCGCACGGCCCCATAATTGCAGAAATCTGGGGAATCACACCCGAAGCAACGGTGTTTCGCAGAAAAATATCGGCGTAGCCGGCCAGCGATATTACGCCTTCCTGAATTCTCGCGCCGCCGGAGTCGTTTAGTCCGATAACTGGCGCGCCCATCTTCATTGCAAGGTCCATGATCTTGCAGATTTTTTGGGCGTTGGTTTCGCTGAGGGATCCGCCAAAGACGGTGAAGTCCTGGGCAAAGACGTAAACCAGGCGGCCGTCGATACGGCCGTATCCTGCAACGACGCCGTCGCCTGGATATTGCTGCTCCTGCATCCCGAAGTCGAGGCATCGGTGTCTGACGAATTTGTCGAGCTCTTCGAATGAATCCTTGTCGAGCAGTAGTGAAATCCGCGCGCGAGCAGTTAATTTGCCTTCAGCTTTCTGCCGTTCGAGACGCTGCTTGCCTCCGCCGAGCTCGGCGATACGGTTCAGCTCAAGAAGGCGATCAACGCGGGAGGATGCGGTGATTTTCGTCATCATAAAAGAGAAGGCCGCGGCCGTTTTATTTAATCACGGGAACCCTTTCCCAATCTTTCAGGAACTGCTCGACGCCCTTATCCGTCAACGGATGCTTGAAGAGCTGTTCAAAGACTTTGGCAGGCATGGTACAGATATCGGCACCCATTAAAGCGGCCTGCACGACATGGATTGGATTTCGGATGGACGCGACGAGCACTTCAGTCTTGTATTCATAGTTATTGAAAATCGTGACGATGTCGCGGATCAGATCCATGCCGCTCTGTCCGACGTCGTCCAGGCGGCCGACAAACGGGCTGACGAAATAAGCGCCGGCTTTAGCAGCCATAATGGCTTGGGGTGCGGAGAACACCAGCGTCACGTTCACGCGAATACGTTCCCCGCTCAGGATTTTTGTGGCCTTCAATCCGTCCTTCGTCATAGGACACTTCACGACAATGTTGCGATGGAGCTTTGCCAGGTGCCGTCCTTCTTCGATCATGCCGCCCGCATCGCGGCTCACGGTCTCTGCGCTTACAGGCCCATCAACGAGAGAGCAAATCTTAAGAAGCTGGTCTTCGAAAGCATTGCCCTCTTTCGAGATCAGGGTTGGGTTCGTCGTGATCCCGTCCAGAACGCCGGTGCTGGCGGCATCGCGAATCTCATCGATATTGGCAGTGTCGAGGAAGAATTTCATGACTGTGCACTCCTAGTGCCTAGTGGGATACAACCATTGTAGCAAGTTCGCGGACAAGACCGCCCTACGGAACTCGAAAGGGGATGGTCTTGGCGCTTTCGTTTCCGAATTCATCGACCGCTGAAACTGCGTAATACAATCCGGGCCGATATGCAGAGTCAATAAACGCATTCGTGGTGACCAGACGATCGGTCGCCAGTCTGAATTCTCCATCGGCGCGATCGCTTCGAAACACGCGGTAGCCCGCCAAGTCTGTTTCGACTCCTGGAACCATGCGACCTTGAAACCGTCGCACGGCAGTAAGCTCGTAAACATAGGTCTTATCGGCCTGGTATCGGTCATCCTCATAGCTAGTTTCCGAGACGACGGCGGGCTCCTCGGGAGGGTCGATCCGGTTCACTAGATATACGTCTGCCAGCTCCGGGTGGTCCTGCGGCTTGCCCCAGTACAATGTGATCTTCCGCTGATCGACAACCGCCTTAACCCCGGCAACCTTTCCCGGGACTTCAACGGGCGTAATTGAAACAGGATTCGAATTCTCCGAAAGCTTACCGCGAGCCGTTTCCGCCTGCACTGTGAACGTGCGCTGCTGCAACAGAGTCGAGCCAACCGGAAATTCGTAGGATTGCGTTTGTCCCGCCGCATTCACGTTGACCGCAGCAATGACGGAATCATTGCTGCGTATGCGGATCTGGGTGAGATCCGTAGCCGCGGAGCCATCGATATTCCTGGCAGGATTCGTCCAAGTGAGAACCAGGCTGTATCCGGTTTGATGAACAGCAAGATCCTTTACAGCGCCAGGAATTCGGACGAAGGGCGGGAGCGGATCGCCAACTTTGCCACAACCCGCAACAAGCAGGAGGAGCCCGACAATTGCGCGACGCATTCAGAGGATGTATCGGCTAAGATCTTGGTCCTTGACGATTTCGGCCAGCATCTTCTGCACGTAAGCCGCGTCGATCCGGATGGTTTTCTTCTTCAAGTCCGGCCCCTCGAATGAAATCTCATCGAGAAGCTTTTCCATAATCGTATGCAGACGGCGGGCCCCGATGTTTTCGGTGTTTTCGTTGACCGTTGCGGCGAACCGGGCGATCTCTTGCACCGCATCATCGAGAAACGTCAGCTTGACGCCTTCGGTTTCGAGCAGCGCGACGTATTGCTTGATCAGTGCATTCTGCGGCTCCGTCAGAATTCGCACGAAATCATCGACTGTGAGCGAATCCAACTCAACGCGAATTGGAAAACGTCCCTGTAGTTCCGGAATCAGGTCCGCCGGCTTGCTGACGTGGAATGCGCCCGCCGCGATGAACAGGATATGATCGGTACGCACCATGCCATACCGGGTATTCACAGTGGTTCCTTCGACAATGGGCAGGATGTCGCGCTGCACCCCCTCGCGGCTGACGTCGGGTCCGTGACCCGATTCACGTCCCGCGATTTTGTCGATCTCATCAAGGAAAATGATCCCGTTATTCTCGACCCGTTCAACGGCGAGGCGCGTCACCTGATCCATATCGACAAGCTTTTGTTCTTCTTCCTGAATCAGATAGTCGATCGCTTCCGCAACTTTCATCTTACGCTTTTTTGTCCGCTGCCCGAGAAAACCCGGCAGGATGTCTCGGATGTTGATATCCATCTCCTCCACACCCTGATTGCTGATGATCTCAAACGAAGGAAAGCTACGCTCCTTGACTTCAATCTCGACCATGCGGTCGTCGAGTTTGCCGTCCCGGAGTTGCGCGCGAAGTTTCTCCCGCGTGCGGTTCCATTGATCCGAGGCGGCGCGAGCTGTTTCATCGATGGAGCTATCACGGGAAGGCATCGCCGGCAGAAGAAGATCGAGAATGCGCTCTTCAGCGTTGCCGTCCGCTTTCTCTGCGACTTCTTCGAGCTTTTCGTTTCGGACCATCTCAATCGCAATCTCGACGAGATCGCGAATCATCGACTCCACATCACGGCCGACGTATCCAACCTCGGTAAATTTAGATGCTTCGACTTTAAGAAAAGGCGAGTTGGCCAGCTTTGCCAGGCGGCGTGCGATTTCGGTTTTACCTACACCTGTCGGCCCAATCATGATGATGTTCTTCGGCATCACCTCTTCCGCCATCTCAGGCGCAAGCTTCTGACGGCGAATGCGATTTCTCAGCGCAATGGCCACAGCGCGCTTCGCGCTGCCCTGGCCAATCACGTATTTGTCCAGCTCCTTGACAATCTCTCGCGGTGTCAGTTCATCCAGATGGGGGGTCTCATCCACCATTTCGTGTGCGTACATAGTTCAAATTCGATTCTAGCATCAGCTAGCCGCAGATTACGCGGAATGCGCAGATCAAAT